>Ga0209961_1000053_pt1 | contig 41325 bp, 31 predicted proteins | sample SalPonA_B_H2O_MG_FD_185719 | JGI IMG/M metagenome (GOLD analysis project Ga0209961, IMG submission 185719) | Water microbial communities from South San Francisco under conditions of wetland restoration - Salt Pond MetaG R2A_B_H2O_MG (SPAdes)... | ecosystem: Environmental > Aquatic > Non-marine... | reverse complement strand
TGATGCCAGTACGCCTTAACTCTCTACCCCTGCAACTGTTCATCTTAGTTCTGTTTACGGTAACTTCACTTTCTCTATTTGCTGCTGACATACCGGTTAAGTTGCGTCTGCAGTGGAAGCATCAATTCGAGTTTGCCGGTTTTTATGCGGCGAAGGAGCAGGGTTATTACGCCGATCTGGGCCTTGATGTTGAACTGTTAGAGTACGAGAACGGCCTAAGAATTGTTGATGAGGTCAGCGCGGGCGGGGTTGAGTTCGGTATCTGGGGCAGTGGGCTTATTGAGCGCGCCATGCTCGGCGATGATATTGTGCTGCTGGCCAACTATTTCAAACGCTCGCCCCTGGCGCTAGCCGTATCTCCTGAGATCTCCTTCCCTTCTGAACTCGAGGGTAAGACACTAATGGTGTCGGAAAGTGACATCGCCAGTGCTAACTACTTGCAAATGTTCGAAACCTTCAACGTTGATATCAGCAAGATTAACTTTGTTGAGCCATCTTTCACTATTGATGAATTTACCGCGGGTGAGGTTGATGGCGTATCAATATTTCTAACCAACGAACCCTATCTTCTCAAGAGAGCTGGTGTTCCATATAACGTCATAGACCCAAGTAACTACGGGGTCGATCTATATGATGTAAACCTATTTACTTCAAAGGACTACGCTGAAGAGCACCCTAAGGAAGTTGAGGCGTTTATCGAGGCGAGTAATCGGGGCTGGCAATACGCTCTCGACAATCCAGAAGAGCTCGTTGATATCATTCTTGCGAAGTACAACACCCAGAACAAGAGTCGAGAGCACCTGATCTATGAGGCCCAACAGACTGTCCGAATGATGCAAGCGAAAAGCTATCCGATCGGCAGTATTGATGAGGAGCAGGTAAACCGGATTGGAAATCTGTTCACAGAGGTGGGGCTGGTCGATCGGCGACTGGCAGAGTCGTTTATATTTCGGGTGGTAGAGCCTGAGATTGCTCTGACCCCTTCAGAACAAGCTTTCTTAGATACAAAGCCGGTCGTAACTGTGGCCATGATGCCGGACTTTACCCCCTTTAGTTACATTTCACAGGGAGAGGCTAAGGGGTTCGAGCATGATCTCTTGGCGCTGCTGAGTAAGAAAACCGGGATCATATTCAAGCCGCTCTACGGTATCTGGAATGAAGGTTTGAGCGCCTTTAAAGCGCGTGAAGCGGATATGATTGCCAGCATATCCTATCGAGAGGAACGAACAGCTTTTACCCGCTTTACAGATCCGTATTATGAAATACCGATCATGATCTATGTGCGGGAGGATTTTGGCAGTTATCAGGGTTTAAACAGCCTAACTGGCAAGCGAGTGGGGATTCTAAAAGATGTTTTCTACGCTCAAGAGTTAGAGAAGATCGGTGACATGGAGCTGGTTATTTACGAGACCTACGACCAGCTAACCAAGGCCTTGGTATATGGTCGTATCGATGCGCTTATGCAGAACCAGACCAATATCGATGCCCTAATTCGCGATAATGCATACACCAACTTAAGGCTCGCTGGCGAGCTGCAATTACCTAATATCCAGCGTGAAGACCTTCGCTTCGGTGTACGGTCAGATTGGCCTGAGCTCCACGCTATGGTGCAGAAGGGTCTGCAATTGATGACAGAAGAGGAGCGCTTAACCCTGTCCGACCGCTGGTTGGGGATCAAAGCTAAAGATGACAGTGTTAAGGTCAGCTTTACCTCTACAGAGCGCGATTATTTAGCGCAAAAAGGGGCATTCAATCTGTGTGTTGATCCGGCCTGGTTACCCTTAGAGGGTATAGACGAGACTGGCCAGCATGTCGGAATCAGTGCCGATATATTGCAGGAGCTAAGCCGTAACACCGGTATTGCTCTCAATTTGGTGCAGACTAACTCTTGGCAACAGACGCTGGATTTTGCAAAGACGCGCAGGTGTGATCTCATCTCCCTTGCCATGCGCACGCCCAGTCGGGAGACTTACCTCGATTTCACTCTGCCCTATGTCTCTTACCCCTTTGTGATTGCGACGCGTGACCAAAACCAATTTATTGATGACCTAAGCATTGTGAACGGCAAGAAATTGGCGATGTTACGTGGTTATTCATCCATAGAACTGATTGCTGCGAACTACCCAGAGATCGAAATTATCGAAGTAGACTCTCTTGCAGAGGGGGTTGCAAAGGTGCGTCAGGAGGAGGTGTATGGATACGTCGATGCACTGCCGCCTCTTGCAAGTGCGATCCAAAAAGAGGGTATGACCGATATGTACATAGCAGGCAAACTCGATGAGGAGTTTGCTCTGAGTATCGCGGTTCGCAATGATGAGCCTCTGATTTTGAGCATCATGCAAAAGGCCTTGGCAACGGTTTCAGCTGAAAGTATTCAGCGAATCAACAATCGATGGCTGGCGGTGCGTTTTGAGAGCCGCATAGACTACACACTGCTCTATCAGGTTATTGCCGGTTTTATGGTGATCGGGCTTTTGGTCCTGTGGCGGCAGCGCGAGATACAGCGCACCAAGAAGATTATCGAGGAGAAAAATCTTCTGCTTGAAGAGTTAGCCATGACCGATATGCTTACGGGGCTTTATAACCGCCATAAAATGGATCAGGCATTGACCCAGCAGAAGGCTGTAGCCAACCGTTACAACACGAACTTTGCTGTGATGATTCTCGACATTGACCACTTTAAGCGGATCAATGACACCTACGGCCACAATGTGGGCGATACAAGCCTGAAAGCATTTGCGCAAATTCTGCGCGAGCAGACACGTGAGAGCGATTTGGTAGGTCGCTGGGGTGGAGAGGAGTTCTTAATCCTCATTCCTGAAGCAGACAAAGTGTCACTCGAACAGATGGCTGAAAACCTACGCGCAAATGTCGAACGCTACCCATTTGACGTTGTCGGTCAGCTTACTACCAGTGTGGGTGTTGCTGTTTATCATCCTGGTGAGTCAATCAGAGAGCTTGTTTCACGGGCGGATAATGCGTTGTACCGAGCTAAAAATTCTGATCGTAACTGTGTAGTGTTTGATACTCTAAGCGCAGTTGAGTAATTCAATCCAGAGACGGTTTGTATGAGCGATTCACTCCCCGGTTTTAAACTCCAGTTTGCCAGTGATAACACTGCCGGCGTTTGCCCAGAAGCACTTGAAGCTTTTAATACTGCGAACGCGGGTTTTGCTAGCCCCTATGGTAATGATGAGTCTACAGCTCAAGTATGCGATCTACTGCGTGAGGTGTTTGAACGTGAGGAGCTAGAGGTCTTTTTTGCCTTTAATGGCACCGCGGCGAACTCTCTGGCTTTGGCCTCAATGTGTCAGCCTTACCAGTCTGTTATCTGTACGGACGCAGCCCACGTAGAGACAGATGAGTGCGGTGCGCCGGAGTTCTTTTCCAATGGATCTAAGTTGCTTACAGCCCCCCATCATCAAGGGAAGCTAACCGCTGCTTCGGTTGATGCATTGGTAAAACGGCGCACCGATATTCACTATCCGCGGCCGAAAGCGGTCACGATAACCCAGTCTACTGAGATTGGTACGCTCTATCACAAAGGGGAAATTGCGGGCATCTCACAGGTGTGCAGAGCGAACGGTTTAAATCTGCATATGGATGGTGCGCGCTTCGCCAACGCCGTAGCAAGCCTCAAATGTTCACCGGCCGATATCACCTGGCGCTCGGGTGTAGATGTGCTCTGTTTCGGTGGTACAAAGATGGGCTTACCGGTAGGCGAGGCGATCCTCTTTTTTAATCGCGATCAGGCTGAAGATTTTGCCTATCGGTGTAAGCAGGCTGGGCAGTTAGCATCGAAGATGCGCTACCTTAGCTCGCCCTGGTTGGCGATGCTGCAGCAAGATAACTGGCTTAAGCATGCTGGCCATGCTAACCGGATGGCGCATCTGCTGCACGATCGCATAGCCGATCTGCCAGGCGCCGAGATGCTCTACCCCACTGAGGCAAATGCGGTTTTGGTCAACTTGCCCGACGCCGCTGTGCATGCAATGCATGAACGTGGTTGGACTTTCTACACATTTATAGGCGGCAGTGCTCGTTTCATGTGCTCTTGGGCAACAACAGAAGCCGCTGTTGATGCCTTAGTGGCGGATTTGGCGTCTGTGCTCCAGCGTCAAGCCTAAACGTACAAACGCGATTTTTCTCAAGCGCTGCAACGCCACAAACATCGTTGTTGCTAGCTACACCCCTAGTAACAACAGCGTCGGCGGCTACCTCTCAGATTATGTTTAATGCCCAATGATAGGTAACGCCGCCTATGCACGACCCAGGAATTTATCGATACCAGCAGTTGTGCTTGGCTCCATCATATTCTCAGCCATCACGTCTGCCGCGTAGTCGTAGGCTTGCGCCAAGTCCATCTGGCGTTGCGGATGGAACATGGCTTTGCCATAACGCACGGCCTGTGGGTCTTTGCTGAGAATCTTATCCACCTTAGCCTGTACAGCTGCGTCCAGCTGGTCATCGGGTACCACTTCGCTAATCAGCCCAGAGTTGAGCGCAGTCTCAGCATTGATCATATCGCCGGTTACCAACATATCGAAGGCGCGCTTAGCCGATACAGAGCGCGACAGGGCAACCGCAGGGGTAGAACAGAAGAGGCCAAGGTTGATGCCGGGAACGGCAAATCTAGCACTTTCAGCAGCGATGGCGAGGTCACAACTTGCTGCTAATTGACAGCCCGCAGCCACAGCGGCACCTTGAACTTGGGCGATGATAGGTACTGGCAGGGCTACCAGGCTCTGCATCATTTTGCCGCACCGTTTGAACAGTGCTTGGTAGTAAGCATGCTCAGGTGTCGCACGCATCTCCGAGAGGTCGTGTCCGGCACAAAATGCGCGACCCTCGGCGCTCAGTACCACGCAGCGCACATTAGGATCTGCATTAATCGATGCGATCTCCTCTTCAAGCCGACCAATCATCGCCTCCGAGAGAGTATTGAGATTGGCAGGGCGATTAAGGCGTAGATGGACCACACCCTCTTTGTCACTACGGATAAGAATGTTTTCTTCGGACATGCGAGAGCTCCCAGATTAGTCAGCAATAGGGAGAGAGAGTAAAACAAGAGAGGGGTTCTTGCGAACCCTTATTAAGTGCAGTGAGGGCTAGTGGCTCAAAGGACCTCAAACCAGCTCTTCATACCTGCCATCTGGTGCTCAATCATGTGGCAGTTTACCAACCATTTCCCGAGGCGCTGTAAGTTTCGTAGACCGCTGAGCGGGTTAGATATTGGTCATAAGTTGTGCATCGAACAGCGCATGCTTCTCAATTAAGCGAGCAAAATGAAACTGTTGTGGCTCGCTAGCTGCACAGAAACCTTTGAACTTGCCCTCTTGGTGCTTTATCTCCTCGAACCAGAGTTTTGGGTCACGGTAGAAAACGCGTCTGTGCTTTAATGGTCCAACTTCTCGCTGTAAGTGCTGCAGCACTAATGTGGGACATTCGCGGATGGGTGTTGTCTCTCTAAAGCAGGCGTCGGCCAGTAGTATGTGGGTGTCGGTTGCTAGAAAGAAGTAGAAGGCGTACTGCATGACACTACTCGCTAGTGCAGATCAAGGTTGTACGCCTTGAGCAGGTCTAGGGTCACGAGGTTGAGCGTTTTAATGTTGGTGGCCGCAAGGTTGACTCGTGGTGCACAGCCTGCAGCCTCCGCCTCGGCCCAACGCATGGCGCAGAGGCACCAAGAATCGCCCGCTTTGAGACCCGGAAAGTCATATTCTGGGCGAGGCGTAATAAGGTCATTGCCTCGACTTAGCGAGTACTGCAGGAACTCATCGGTTACCACGGCACAGACTGTGTGAGAGCCGCGATCATATTGGTCGGTGTTGCAACAACCGTCTCTAAAATAACCGGTCATAGGATCAGTGCTGCAGGCTTGTAGTTCGCCGCCGAGGACGTTTTTCTGTTTTGTCTTCATGCCTGCTGATACGCGGGATTGATTCTACTGGACTCGTGCTAGATCGCCTGCAACACTAAGCCACTGCAAATAAGTCTCGCATAGGCGTTTAAAAACCTAAGGAACCTGAAACAATGAGTTACGAACTGTCCGGCACCGTTAAAGTTATCCAGCAACCCCAGACCTTTGCCAGCGGCTTCTCCAAGCGCGAACTGGTGGTAACAGTGCAGGATGGTAATTACCCTCAAGACATCAACCTTGAGTTCGTCAAAGATAAAGCTGATCTGCTTGATAGTCTCTCTGTGGGTGATTCTGTGAAGGTGTGGTTCGATATTCGCGGCCGTGAGCACAATGGTCGCTACTACAACAACCTGAGCGCTTGGAAGTTGGAGAATCTAAGCGGGCAAACGGGCGGTGCATCAGCCCCAACACCTCCGCCGTTCGATGACGACCTAGATGACGTCCCTTTCTGAGAAATGCCTCAGCTAAAACGAGATACTATTTATGGACCACCGCTCACCCATTGATGTCCGTGCGACCTCATTGATGCTGTTGCTCTGCGTTATTTGGGCAACACAACAAGTTGCACTTAAAGCGACCGCAGCCGATTTTTCGCCGATTTTGCAGACCTCATTACGCTGCGGCTTTGGTGCTGTGTTGGTTACACTTTTTGTCTTAGTGAGGCGCCGTGGCGGCTTTTCTCATCCAGAAGCGACCTTCTGGCCGGGCGCGTTAGCGGGTCTTCTGTTCGCTTCGGAGTTTCTTTTGGCTGCTATCGCCATAGAGATGACGAGTGTCTCCCATCTAATTGTCTTGCTCTACACTGCCCCGATATTCGCTGCATTGGGCCTGGCTCTGTTCCTGCCGAACGAGCGGCTCAGCCGGTTGCAGTGGGTCGGTGTTGTACTGGCATTCTGTGGCATAGCGATTGCTTTCTGGAGCCCAAGTGAAGGGGGTCTATCAGACGTATTCATTGGAGATATGATGGCACTGCTCGCAGGCGCTATCTGGGGGGCTACCACAGTCGTTGTCCGCGTTTCTAACTTAACGCGGGCGCCTGCCTCTCTCACTCTGATATATCAGCTAGTCGCCTGTTTCTTACTGCTGCTGGGGGTGGCTTGGTTGACCGATGATATGCGCTTTACCGCCACGCCTTTGGTGATTACCAGCTTCACCTTCCAAGTAGTCGTTGTCTCTTTCTTTAGCTACCTCACCTGGTTTTGGTTGCTGAAGAACTATCTCGCCTCAAGACTGGGGGTATTCTCCTTCCTGACGCCACTCTTAGGTGTGGTTTTGAGCGTGTGGTTGCTGGATGAGAGCTTCGGACCAAGGTTTGTTCTTGGTGCTCTTCTGGTAGTTACTGGTATTACGCTTGTAAGTGCCCATGCTTACCTGGCAACGAAGCTTGGCTTCGCCAAGAAATACGCTGCAAACCAGACATAGAGGCTATCTCATGGCTGTTAGAATCCGTCTCAACTCGCGTCAGTGGCGCATAATAAATATGCGGACGCTGCTAATCTGCTTCACCTCCCTTGTAGCATCGGCTGCGCTGGCGGGCGAGATGCGAATACTAGATGCCCACTCTCACCACGAGCAGGAGTACGCCTCAATATTCAGTTGCACGGATGCTTTAACGGCTATGGATGCGGCGGGCGTGGATCGGATTCTACTAACCAGTTACGGTAATAAATCGACGCTTAGCTGTTTTGAGCAAGCACCTGAGCGCGTCATCCCCTTCTATTCAGTTTATGGGAGTCTGTCCGACAAGCAGAACTGGATGCATCAACCGGGCCTAGTCGAGCGCGCGCGTGGAGCGTTAGAGACGGGCATGTATTCAGGTATTGGTGAGTTCCACATCTTTGCCGAAGAGATCGACAGCTCAGTCTTGCAGGGTCTGGTTGAAGTTGCTCGCGACTTCGATCTTCCTCTGCTGCTGCACGGTGATGCGGCGGTCGTCGATAGAGTGTTTGAGATCCACCCCGGCGCCAAAGTCCTCTGGGCGCACCTGGGTACTCGCCCTGAAATAGAGCTCTTAGACAGGATGCTGCGTCGCTACCCAGATGGGTTGTTCATCGATACGTCAGTACGAGATAGCTTTCTACTCGGAAACACGATCGTTAATGGACCGCGCCGAGACAGTTTGTTGCCTGAATGGCAGGCGTTTTTTATTCAGCACCAGGATAGAGTCCTTGTCGCGGTGGATACATACAGTCTCAACCGCTGGAAGGGGTATGCTGAGGTGGTAACGGAGATTCGCAAATGGCTGGCGCAGCTTCCGATGCCGGTGGCGCAAAAACTCGCTTGGAAAAACGGAGAGGCCCTGTTTGGCACAACCAATTGATCTGAAGCAAGGGATAGCTTCGCTGGCTATCTATTGGTGCTAAGCTGTGGCACATTTAGCTTTAATAACTAGAAATTAGAGCGCTGACTCAGAGTATGTCAAAGCGTAAGACGGGTTTCTCACTCCTGCCTATCTGGCTAAAAGTATCGATTTTAGTCACTGAGACCTTTTTCGTTTTGATTCTTGGTACGGTAGTGGTCTATCACTTCGCTGAATTGCAACGTATCGAGAGGGAGAAAGGCGGGGCTGAGCACGCACTTAGCCTCGCAGACTCCTTGAGTGACCTATCGCGTTATAGTGCCGAGTGCACGCTTTTCAGCATCAATCAGCCCGAGGCCGAGGCGCATCTTCAGAGCTGTGAAGAGGCTAAAAGCGAGTTTGAGCAGCGAGCATCGGCTCGTGGGCCCGACTATCTGCACTTGCCCGACGAAACTATTAGCTCCATCAACCATAGAGATACCACTCACTTCTCTAGCTACAGCTTAAAGATAACCGGCACTGAGGAGCATATTCGTGCGGTGTTGGATGATTACTTCAAGGTATACACCGGAACAGGTGTCCAGCTTAGCTCACTAAGCGAAGTTTACACGACCGGTCGTCTAGTACTTGTCCATTTGCCAGAGCTCTACGCCTATCTAATCATGACGCGTGATGAGGCGGTGCACGCTCAGGGTCTGGATGCTTCCTATTCGCATCTGCTGCAGACGCAGGGGGCTGTCTATCGCATTGTTGAGCAAGCTGAGAACACCATGAGAGTTTTGGTGCAGACAGTGGCGAATAAAGAGATAGAGAAGATCTCCACTCAACTGATAGATCTACACAGTCAGATCACGGACTATTTCGAGTTCTTGGAGCAAACCAAACTCGCCGCGACTGGGCAATCTTCCTATCAGCGTAATATCGAGCAAATGTCGATAGTGGGAGAGCTCCTGGATGATGTTAAATCGCTCAATATCAGCCTTTCAGAGCGCTTTCTATTTTATCTTGATCAGCAGTATGCCGAAACTCAACAACGTCTGATCCTCGTTTTTGGTATGACATTAGCGCTTCAGGCGTTGCTGCTTGTACTCTACGGTGCGATTGCTAGAACCTTCGCAGATGCGAAGTCCTCCGCGAGTAAATTAGCAGCAAATTTGGCCAAGCAGGATAAGATGTTCTCGATCATTGGGCATGAACTGCGAACGCCTGCATCGGCTTTGAAAATGCAGATTGATGAGCTTGTTACCCAAGGAAGTCGTGAGCCTCGGCTAAAGGAGCTTTCACATACCGCCGAGCATCTCTTGGATGTGTTGGATGACATGCGGGTGGGAAGCTCGACCAGCATCTCCGATGAGTTTAAGGTTGAGGCTGAGTTCTCCGTTTATCAACTGTGTGAGGAGGTTGTGCATTCGCTCTATTTTCTCGCCAGCCGCTATAAGGTGAACCTACATTTTAATGCCAGTAACTATGCCAACATCAGCAGCTACGGGCGTAAAAAACAGATTCGCCAAATCGTCATTAATCTCGTAAAAAATGCCATTCTCCACAGCGAGGGGAGCCGGGTGGAACTGCGTTTGCAGACTGAGGAACAGACTGATAAAACCAGTTTCAGTGTGCAGGTTCTTGATAATGGAGCAGGTATCAAAGACTCTCTAAAGGCGAGTCTGTTTGAGGCATTTGAGCGAGGCGAGTCAAAATCTTCTGGTACCGGTTTAGGCCTCTATGTCAGTCGTCAGCTCGCCAAGGAGATGGAGGGCGGCGATCTTACCCTTCGGGATAATCCAACCGGTGGTTCTATTTTTGAATTGCGCTTCACACTGTACAACTTCGATCCGGAGCTAGAAGAGGACTCGACTGCTGTCTCGCTGATTCAGGGTAAACGCATCCTTTTTGTTGAAGATACCCCAACATTGCTTATGTTGGGTCACGCTATTCTTGCTCGTAGCGGTGCTGAAGTTATCGATGCGAGCCATGGTAAGGACGCTCTGGCGAGGTTTGAAGATGGGGATTATGACCTAGTCATTACCGATATAATGATGCCTGAGATGGATGGCTACGAGTTGACTCGGCAGTTGCGTGAGCGGGGCTTTGCCAAGCCGATTATTGGTGTGACCGGTGCAACGGTGGGCTCTGAGGCAGACAGACTATTGGACTCTGGTGCCGACTCGGTATTACCGAAGCCGCTGACGCTGGAAAACCTGAACGCAGCTCTGCGGGCTATCGATGATTCAGGTAAGTCGGAATAGTTAGGTTGGAGTAGTAATGCTGATTCAAAGCTTGAGTGATACCCCTAACAACGAGGTGATTGACCTCTTCAGAGAGGTCTTTACAGCGTCTGAGGGCGCGCAAGCTGGCAGTTCTTTAGAGAAGTTAGTTAGTCAGTTAGCCTCGCACCCATCGCCGGATGAAGTTCTAGGCTTTGGCGCATTTGAAGACGAGCAGTTACTCGGTGCTATCTATTTTAGCCGACTCGATTTTGGCGACTCCCACAGAGTATTCATGCTATCACCCGTAGCTGTCAGCAGTGCCTATCAACGTCGTGGTGTTGGGCAAAAGCTGATTACCGAGGGGTTGGCGCAACTGCGCACCCAGGGTGTGGAGGTTGTGGTTACCTACGGTGACCCTGCTTACTACGGGAAATTTGGTTTTCAAGCGATGTCGCAGCGTTTGATAAGCCCACCTTATCCCCTGAGCATGCCTCAGGGCTGGCTTGGCTTGGCCTTAAGCGGTGAGTCGCTGCCAGCAATTTTCGGAAAACCAAGTTGTGTCACCGCGTTTAATGATGAGGCGCTCTGGTAGCCACTTTCGGTTTGAGCGTCCTGCCAGCGTGCTCTCAGGTGTGCTCAATAGCCCTTTGTCGGGTCAAATATCGGGAATGGCAGCTCGCCGTTTCTAATCCTCTGGATATTTGCCACTAAACTCTTAACGGCAGAGCGGGGGTAGGTCTGCCCTGACGCATGGGGTGTGATATCTACTTTCGGATGCTGCCAAGCCCAGTGATCGAGTGGCAGTGGCTCGGTGTCAAAAACGTCGAGTGCAGCGCCTGCGAGTTTCTCTGCGTTGAGGAGTGTTTGGAGTGCACGCTCGTCGATTACCGCCCCACGACTAATATTGATCACTCGTGCTTTTGAAGGGAGTAAACTGAGCCGCTCGAGATCGAGAAAGCTGTGCGTCTCTTTGGTGAGTGGTAGAACGTTGATCAACACATCCAGCTCGGCCATAAACGGCGCAAAGCCCTCAGCTCCGGTGTACAGCTTGAGCTGCTCCACTTCACGGTGGGATTGAACCCAAGCTGATACAGTGTAACCCGTGCGGTGCAGTGCGCGGCCGATCTGCGTACCTATGGCGCCCAGCCCAAGAATGCCGACCTTAAACTGATCAATGGGTGGGTACGCGATGCGCTGCCAAACCTTGTCTGACTTCTGAGCTGCATAGCTGTCGAAGTGGCGATAGAAGTGAGCCACCCAGTAGAGGCAGTACTGAGTCATATCAAAGACAACGGTTGGATCTACCAAGCGTACAATGGGCACAGCGGGCAAGGTTTTTTCCTTCATTAGGAAATCGCCACCGGCGCCCAGCAGCAAAATTGCTCTCAGATTGGGGTAGTTTATTAACTCTCCCGGTGGGAGATTCCAAACCGCAGCGAACTCCACCGCTCTTTTGTCGGGAACATCTGGGTAGACATAGATCGTCTCATCGGGCAGCTGCGCCTGCAGAGCCTCTACCCAGTCGTCAGTGCCGAAATCGCCGTTATATAAAAGGGTAGCCATGCTAATCAATCCGGTATCTGTTGATTGTTTCATCACTGAAGGTGAAGCCTGTGCCGGGTCGCTCAGGTATCACTATATGGCCGGCTTTGATCGTCATTGCCTCGTTGAACAGCGGTGAGAACCAGGGCATATGCTCTACTGATATACAGTTAGGCGCAGAGCCCGCAATCGAAAGGCTCTGCTCTGTGAATATGTGCGTCGAGATGGGCGTGTCGAATGTCGCTGCCAGCGCGCAGACACGCTGCATCTCCGTTAGGCCGCCGATGCGCTGCAGGTCTGGCATTAGCACATCGGCACAGCGCTGCTCAATAAGCGGGCGCATACCGTAACGGGTGTAGACCGTTTCGCCTGTAGCTATGGGTGTATCCAGTGCCACCCTTACATCGGTGTGCCCTTTGAGATCATGCACATCGACAGGCTCCTCTAACCAGCCAAGGTTGAACTCCTCCAGACGGCGTCCAAGCCGAATAGCCTGCTTAGCGTTAAAGGCTTGGTTGGCGTCGGCAAGTAGCTCTATCTCATCGCCTACGGCCTCGCGGAGTGCTCTTACGCGTTCAACATCCCGCTCGATAACGCTGCTACCAACGCGGATTTTCATGGATCTAAATCCCTGCGCAATAAAGGAGTGAGCCTCCTCAACGAGTTCATCAATTGACTGAGAGAGCCAGAGACCACCACTTGCATAGGTTTTGATAGAGTCACGGCAAGCGCCGAAAACTCTGTGAAGCGGTAAACCCGCAATCTTACCGACCAAATCCCAGAGTGCGGTATCTATTGTCGAGAGGGCCGATATCGTTAAGCCCTGATAGCCCGTCGGGTTGATCTCGCGCCAGATCGCCTGACCTATGCCGTTGACCGACGTTGGATCCTTTCCGATGAGGTGATGATTAAAGCCGTTTATCATCTCGTTAAATGCCTTGATACGCACTGCATTGAGCGTAAAGGCGTAACTCTCTCCTACAAGTCCCTCATCCGTCTCAATGAACAGCAAGACACAGCCGACCGAGCGCATGTCATGGATGGCGGTTGCTATGGGCTTTTCAAACGGGAGGTCGACGACACGTGTTTTTATTCCTGTAATTTTCATCTTGCTCTCCAGCTATAAGATGTTAGCGGCTATCTGCTGCAGCCCCGCCAGTGCAGTTTTCTGTAGATCTGGGTTCAGTGGAGACTCCGGGTATGCAAGGTAAGTCTGTCGGGTGAACACCGGTGCGCCCTGCACTCTAAATAGACGTCCCTCACTGAGGTACTGACGCACGGTACTGATAAGAAAGTAGCCCGACCCGCCGTGTGTCAGGATATGGCTGAGCCCCAATGAGCTCAAACCGACAGAGAGTCGAGGTACGGATGTATCGGGAAAGGCCTCGGCATGTTGGGCCCGGAACTCATCGCCCCAATCAACAAACACATAACCGTCAACCATGCCGTAATCAACATCGCGTGGTTCAGTCGAGACTAGGATGATCTCCTCGCAGGTAAACTTTTCGATGCGAAGGTTCGCTTGCTGTTTAGGGGCATAAACCAGTGCAAGGTCGAGAAGCCCATCACGCAGCATTCGCATGAGTGGGTCTGAGTAGTCCGAAATAATGCGGGTAGCCACCTTGGGTTCAGAGCTCTCCATCCAGGATAGCCAAGGGGTAGCGACCTGATCCCAGTGGTTGAGCTGAATTCCCAGACTAAAAACGTTGGTTAAACTCTCTGGCAAGCTCACCTCTTGGCGTGCCCGTTCCCAGGCTCTAACCACGGTTAGTGCGTGTCGATATAGATGATGTCCCGCTTGGGTCAGCTGCGCACCGTCACGTTTGCGGACAAAAAGCGGCCGATTCAATCTATCCTCAAGTACTTTAATGCGAGCACTGATTGTGGATTGCGTGAGGTGGAGTTTGTCAGCGGCGAGTTGAAAGCTACCGCTTGAAGCGATCTCTAAAAAGGCTCTGAGGTTCTCTATATTCATGCGTCGTGACTGCCTCTCGATTATTGATCGATACTAATATGAGAGCGCCCTGGTATGCATCGAATATTTCGATGTTAAATGTTAATTAAACTGATTTATCTGTTCTGTCCCCCTGGACAGCACCATTTCCTACCGAGTAAACCGAGAGTAATATCGAAAAAATCGATTTAACTTCTAAAGATTATTCGTTGTACAACTTTTTTCACCGATGTGAACATCCTCGAAAACACAATAACAAGAGGATGAACGATGAGCGGTATAGACCTTTCTCTGAGCCAGCAGAAAGAGAATGTTCGGATCGATCTGGCGGCAATGTTCAGGCTGACGGCGCATTTCGGTTGGGATGATACGATTTGGAATCACATCACGGCCCGTGTTCCTGGAACTGACCATAACTTCTACATGCATCGGTTCGGTCTTGCCTATGATGAGGTCTGCGCATCTAATCTGATTATGGTGGATGAGCACGGCACCGTGCTTGAGGGCCCCGAGGACGTCAATACCGCCGGGTTCATCATTCATAGTGCAATACATATGAACCACCCGAAGGCGAAGTATGTGTTTCACGCTCATCCTGCATCTGCTATCGCTGCCACCGCTTTTAAAGAGATCCCTTTTCTTGTCCAAGACTCCTCCATGCTCTATGGCAAGGTGGGTTACCACGACTGGGAGGGGCTATCTGTAGACCCCGATGAGCGGCATCGCATCGCTGAAAACATGGGGAGCAATACCTGTTTGGTGATGCGCAACCATGGCTTTCTAACCGTCGGCGAGACGGCCGGGGAGTGCTTTATGAATATGTACTACTTAGTTCGTCTGTGCGAAGTAGCACTGTCGGCTAAAGCCTCAACGCTAGAGATCGATCCGGGTCCAGAGAGCCTTTGGGCGCTTGCATCAAAACAGTATGAGGCGTTCTCCCCCGGGCTGTATGAGTGGCCTGCTCTGCTGCGTAAATGTGATCGTCTTGATCCGTCCTACAAATTTTAAAACACTGAGGGTGCTCAAATGTCAGAAGTAGTTAGCCTCGACTCATTTCGTAAAGAGGTACCACCTAGCGCCTTCAGTGCGGCTGAAATCCGCATAGAAGATTTTATTGATCTCGATACCTTTCCAATCCACGACCTGAGTAGTCCGAAACGTCGGGCGCTAGTTGAGCAGTGCCGGGCAGATCTTGAGGCGGTTGGGTGCAGCCATATTCCGAGATTTATTAAGGAGTCGGCAATTCAAGAAATGCTGGCCGAAGCAAAACGTTTGATGAGCGATGCGCGCCCCGCAGATGATTTTGTAAATCCTTATTTAACAGCAGATGACCCAACGCTTCCTGAGGATCATCCGAAGCGCTTCTTTGAGAATAGAACCAGTGCGTTCATTAACTCTGATCTGCTGGAGCCGCAATCACTACTGCGCAAAATTTACGACTCTGATGTCGTGGTACATTTTGTTGCCGATTGCCTTAACCAAGGGCCGGTCTACCGTTGGGCTGACCCACTTGGCCGATGCCCCTACAGCGTTATGCGCACTGGGGACTATTTCCCCTGGCACTACGATGGCAACGAGTTCACCGTCAGCATTCTTGTCCAGGCTTCTGAGGAGGGTGGGGATTTTGAGTACGTTCCCAATCTGCGCACGCCCAACGCTGAAAACTTCAGTGATGTACAGAAGGTGTTGCAAGGCGATCGTGAGCGTGTGCGAGTACTGAAATTAAGAGAGGGTGACCTGCAGCTCTTTAAAGGCCGCTACTCCATGCACCGTGTTACACCCACGGCAGGGCCAACAACGCGGATTATTGCACTACCCACCTATGTCACTAATCCCTATTTGGTAAACCGCCCGCACCACGCCAAAGCTTTCTACGGTCGCGCCGACGCGATTCACCATGAGAGAGAGCTGAGTCGCAGCGACAATTTAACGGACTGAGGTTACAACGATGAACATAGGATTTATCGGATTGGGCAATATGGGGTCCGGTATGGCCGCGAACTTGCTTGCGTACTGCCAGCGCGAAGGGCATCAGCTGTCGGTCTTGGACATCAACCCAGCGGCTGTTGCGCTACTTGAAGCTAAGGGCGCTACAGCAGCATCTTCGGCAGGAGCGCTTGCTGCTGCGAGCGAAGTGCTATTCACTTCGCTGCCGAGCTCCAAAGAGATCAATGCGCTTGCTTTAGGAGACGCTGGGATCCTGAACAATCTCAAACCAGGTGCTGTCTGGTTTGATACCAGTACCAATGAGGTGAGCGCCTGGGAGGCTCTTAGAGCGCAAGCGGTAGAGGGCATTGATTTGGTTGATGCGCCAGTTACAGGTGGTAGCGAAGGTGCTGCGGCCGGTACCCTCACCATGCTTCTGGGTGGCGATAAAGAGGTAGTGGAGCGTTATCGGCCTTTGCTAGAGAGCTTCACAAAACGTGCGGTCTATATGGGGCCAGCGGGAGCGGGGTATACGACAAAACTGGCCCAACTCCATCTCAATTATCTCGTTGCTCAGGGTATTGGTGAAGCGTTGATGCTCGGCGCGAAAGCTAAGCTCGACCTAAACACGCTCTACGATGTACTCAACAACAGTTGTGCCAGTAGCTACGTGGTTGAAAACTACATCCCCAAGGTGCTCGATGGCTCATATGACCGGTCGTTCAAGCTCGGGCTTGCAGAAAAGGATATGCGCCTCATCAACCAGTTGGGTGAGCACTTGGATATCGAGTTAACACTCGGTTCAGTTGTATACGACACCTATCAAAAGGCGACGAAAGCCTATGGGTTTGATGCACCACACCTGAGCGTTGTGCGCTTGATCGAGGACCAATCCAATACTCTATTACGGGAGTGAGCAGCGGCAAACGCAGCGTAAAAAACAGAAATAAATCGGTTTGTTCAAGAGGATAGATATGGGCAATTCCGGCTTAGTATTTTCGCTAACTCAAGAGCAGTATGGTCGCTTAAATGAGTATCGTTTAGCCCGTATTCGAAGGTGCATGCGTGAGCGCAACGTCGACCTTTGTGTGCTCAATAACCCGGTAAGTTTGCGCTACGCGATTGACTACGATGAGTATCAGCTCTTCCAAGCACACATACCAACGGTTTATCTATTGGTTCCTATCGAGGGACCTCTGCGGATGTACGGAGCAGCGCGGCGGGACTATCTAAATGTAGAAGAGTATCAGCGACCCCATTTCATCAGTGTTTTTGATGCAGGCTTGGATCTCGATACTGCGGCGAAAACTTTCTTGAGTGATATTGGCGATTTTCGACACCAGTTAGGCTTATCGGGGAAGGTCGCGTTTGAACGGTTCAGCCCCTTTGTCACCCAGCGTGCTCTATCCGCAGGTTGGGCTGTCGTTGATGCTGAGGTGATTGTTGAGCATGCCCGCACCGTAAAATCGGCCGAAGAACTGCTCTGCATGCGCCATTCGATAGCTGTTGCACAGGAGGGGATTGCGGCGATGCACGTGGCGATGAAGCCTGGAATTAGCGAGAACGAACTGTTATCCATCTTGCATCAGGTCAATATCGCCCACGGGGGTAGCTGGATTGATGGTCGAATGCTTGCATCAGGCGCGCGCACTAATCCTTGGTTGCAGGAGGCCACACACAAGCCGATAGCGCTTAATGAACTTGTGGGTTTCGACACTGACCTGATCGGCCCCTATGGCTATCTTGCTGATATCAGCCGCACTTGGTTATGCGGAGATAAGGCAAACGCGCAGCAGCGGGCGGCCTACCGGCATGCCTACGATGAAGTGACCTACAACATGTCGCTCTTACAGCCGGGTATAAGTTTTCAAGAGCTTGCGGCTAAAGCGTTTAAGCGGGACGAGAAATATATACCCAACCGCTATGTGTGCAGCTTCCACGGTGCAGGACTCTGTGATGAATACCCCAAAATCTACTACGAGGGCGACTGGCCAGCAGACACCTATGACGGCGTACTCGAGGAGAATATGGTGCTCTGTGTCGAGAGCTTCTCCGGTGCGTTCGGTGAGAAAGAGGGGGTAAAACTTGAGAACCAAGTATTGATAACCGCTTCCGGCTACGAGTTGCTATCTGATTACAGCTACGATGAGCGGCTCCTGGGTAGCCACTAAGACGGGCTCGTAATTAGACGAGTTGGTCGGCGATGAGGGTCTCAAACTCTTTGACTGGTACGGGGCGAGAGATCAGATATCCCTGAATTGCATCACACCCCATCGCGTAGAGTAGTGTACGGGTTGACTCCTCTTCGACCCCCTCAGCAAGCGTCGTGATTTTTAGCGATTTAGCCATTAGTGTGATCGTTTGAACGATGATCCTATGGTTCTTGTTGCGTACGTAATCACGTATGAAAGATTGGTCAATCTTCAGTTTAGAGATAGGCAGTTGAGATAGATATGCAAGGTTCGAATAGCCGGTACCAAAATCATCAATAGCCAGCTTGATGCCCTGCGTTCGCCATTTATCGAGCAGGCTTACTAAAACGTCAGTGTGTTCAAACAGTGCGGACTCAGTCATCTCCAGTTCAAGATGTTCGGCAGCTAGCCCAGTGGATTCCAGTGCCAGCTGAACATCTTGTTGCACCAAGCCATATTCAAAGTGTTTCGCAGCTAGATTGACGGCAAGTGTGAAATCGTTCCAGCCAGCGGCTTTCCAGAGTGCGCCTTGGTGGCAAACCTGCTGCAAAATCCAGCGCGTCATCTCTACTATCAGGCCTGAGTCTTCTGCGATTGTGATAAATTCGGCGGGCGGCAGGACTCCTCGTATTGGGTGATTCCAACGAATTAAGCTCTCAGCACCAACAATGCGTTTTGATCTGAGGTCAACCTGAGGTTGATAGTAGAGCTCAAGTTCGTTGTTTCTGAGCGCTCTGCGTAGCTCTTCTCGAATGGTTAGAAAGCGATCCCGCTTCTGACGCATCTCAGCTTCAAAGAGCATGTATGAGCCCTGACGTGTAGATTTCGCCTCTGACAGAGCGATCTGTGACTCCTGTAACAGCGTCTCAGCGTCAATGTCATATCCATCTACTAGTGAGCACCCTAGGGAAATTAGGATTCTGCCTTTGAATCCATCTATCCCTACAGGCGATTCAAACAGCTGCAGCACGCGTTCACAGTTGTATATAGCTTGGTTTCGGTTGGTAATTCCCTCAAGCAGTATGGCGAAACGGCCCCCGGAGATCCTGTATAGTCGATCACCGTCGCGCAGGACCTTGAGCAAAGCGTCGCGGACTTTACACAGAAGTTCATCGCCAAACGCAGTGCCAAATACGTTATTGAAGTAGCTAAACTGATCAATCCCCACTTTGATGATGCAGACATCCTTTCGACCTTCCTGACGCAGAAGTGGACCAAGGTCAGTTAGGCATTGGTGTCGGTTGGGTAGCTCGGTAACACTGTCATGGTAGGCGATATAGCTCAGTTGATCGCGTTGAGCGCGCTCCCGGGTAACATCTTGGAGGACCGCATGAATGATCAAATCATCTTCAATATGCAAAGCTGTCAGATTGATGCGGATGTAGAGTTTTGTCCCATCTCTATGCATTGCCTCCCAGTCGAACTCATTCGCGCCCCTGGCTACAGCAGCCCCAAGAGTCTCGTTGATACGTTGCTGCGTGTGCTCGCCACCGGGTTGTAAGGCAGGTGAGAAGTCGAGTGGAGTGAGACCGACAAGGGCTTCAGCGGAGCTGAGTCCAAGGAGGCTCGCACAGGCTGTGTTGGCAGCGACAAACTTCCCATCTTTCAGCAGAACGGTAGGGAGAGCTGTCGCGTGGAAAAGTTCCGAGAGGGTGTGCGCCGAGAGCAAGTCCTGCGTTTGTTTGTCATGCTGGAGTGTTGAAGAGGGGGTACGGGTCAAAAAACTTCTCCTCCGTCCATGAGGTTCCGATATATCTGCAGGTTAACACACAATAGCTAACTCTGGTCGCGTTTACTGCTGACCTTGTTAGTGGCTGCAGGCGGTTTGAATCTCCTTCAAAGCTGGCTGCCAACGCTCAAACTTTACCAGTTCGTCGCGGTCAATATCCGCAAACTCAGACTGAGCAAACCACTGGTTTACGCACGCTTGCACATCGCCTTGGCTTTCGCTTAGAAACGCCTCTTTATCTAGCTTTACGCCTACCATCCGTGAGAACCCATCAGTCAGCCCCATGGCGTAGATGCGTTCACCGGCACAGCAGGCAGCGCAGTTTGCGATATCGTCGTAGGGCTGCCAACCGCCTAAAGTTGTTGGTGTGTTGCCAACTGCATCAGGATTAAGCATCTCTAGCATACTCTGCATGCGCCAGTCAGTATCGTCTAAGGGGTTGAGCAGTCTGAAGGGGGTTGCAGCTACAGAGTAGAAGAGTTGCTCATCTGCCATCCCAATAAAACTTGGGTAGCCATCATTACAGCGATCGCCAGCCCACTGCCACCAGAGTGGAAAAGCCTCACCATTAGCCTCCTTCTTAACCATCGCTAACAAGCCGAAATGCCCAGAGCCTCCGGTATTAAACATCAGCTCTAGAAAGGCCAATTCTCCACCATCAGCGGTGTCAAAACTGCGAAATAGCGAATAGCTGTTAAAACCTGCATAGCCGCCGTACTCGGGGTCTTCAGGGTTATCTGATGAGAAGCTGGTCTGCTGCTCGCCCTGGTTGTCCCAGGTGTGCGTCTCTATCGGTAGTTGGGTTAGCTGTGGGTCACAGTTAAGTGGCTTCTCTGCATCCACGCCCTCCCCAGAAAACATCGAGTTGCTGAAGTCGGCAAAGCAGTGGGGATGCAGAAAGGGCTCTTGCGCCAATGAGTGGCTGGAGAGGGTTAGGCCCAAGAGTGCCAGGGGCAGATTAGTGAGTATTTTTTGCAGACTTTGCATACAGAGGGGCCCTCTCACCGGTCTATTGCGTACGACACTTTGCCGAGCGCGTATTCCGAACACTACATTAGCTCCCAGAATGCCGCAACGAGTGGGTTCTTGAGGTTACGTTTTAGCGTAAATAGGCCGATATCGAAGGGCTCGAGTGCTGGCTGCGCATCTAAAATTTGGACGCGCTCTACGAGTGGGCTGTTATCCAATACGATTTTTGGAACCACGCCAATACCAAAGCCTAGGCTCACCATGCTGACGATCGCCTCGTTACCCGCTACCTGAGCATAGATATTTGGAGTAATGCCCTGTTCACGGAACCACTCTTCCACTCGACCTCGCGAAACCCCAGCCTCGGACAAGATCATTGGTACACGCGACCAGTCGGCGGTAGTTTTGGGTGAGGTAGTGAGTAGGTTTGGCTGTGGCTGCAGGGGCGCAATAAAAAGCAGCGGCGACTGTGTAATGGGTTTGAAGGCCAAACCGCGGGGCACAGTGGCGGGTCTTGCAGCGATGGTCACCTCTTCATTGCCGTCCAAAATACGTGCGATGGCGCGATCGGGGTCGCCGGTGTGCAGCTTGATCTCGATGCCGGGATGTACTGGGCGGAAGCGGTTTAGCAGCTCATACAGAAACGAGTAACTCGCTGTCACTGAACAGTAGATGCTGATCTCTCCACTCAACTGTCCTGACTTGTCAGTTAACTCGTGGCGAATCAAATTCCACTCGCTGGCTGTGTCGCGCGCGTATTGTAAGAACCGCTGCCCTTCAGTGGTTAGTTCTACGGTGCGGTTATCGCGGTTAAATAGGCTAACCCCCAGCTCATCTTCGAGTTGACGGATATTGCGCGATAGTGCCGAGATGCTGATATGGCACTGCTCACTGGCACGACCGAAGTGCAGGGTGTCTGCTAATGCCAGAAAGTGGCTGAGCGTTTTGATATTCATTCTGCCATCCTACCCTTGTGTGGCCTTCATTGCGAAAAATGGGACATTGTTTTGCAAATATATCAATTTACGAAAAGATTAGGTTTCTGTACATTGCACGCTTTCGCGTCTCTGCCACTGCCAACCGGTACTGCAGCGTCGTTAATTTCACCAAAATTGGGATGTGTTAAGCATGGCTAACTACTTCAACACTTTGCCACTGCGTGAGCAGCTTGCTCAGCTGGCAAAATGTCGCTTCATGGATATGTCTGAATTTGCTGACGGCGTTGATGCGCTCAAAGGCAAAAAGATTGTTGTTATCGGTTGTGGTGCTCAGGGTCTGAACCAGGGTCTTAACCTGCGCGATTCAGGTCTAGACGTATCTTACACTCTGCGTGCAGAAGCAATTGAACAGAAGCGTCAGTCATGGAAAAACGCAACTGAAAACGGCTTCACCGTAGGTACTTACGAAGAGCTGATCCCAACGGCTGACCTGGTTCTTAACCTGACTCCAGATAAGCAGCACACTGCGGTTGTTAACGCAGTAATGCCTCTGATGAAGCAGGGCGCTTGCCTCTCTTACTCTCACGGTTTCAACATCGTTGAGGAAGGCATGCAGATCCGTGACGACCTGACTGTAATCATGGTTGCACCTAAGTGCCCGGGTTCAGAAGTTCGTGCTGAATACGTACGTGGCTTCGGTGTTCCAACATTGATCGCTGTTCACGAAGACAACGATCCTAAAGGCGAAGGTCTGGCACTGGCTAAGGCGTACGCTGTAGGTACTGGCGGTCACAAGGCTGGCGTGCTGATGTCATCTTTCATCGCTGAAGTTAAGTCTGACCTGATGGGTGAGCAGACGATCCTTTGTGGCATGCTGCAGACTGGTTCACTGCTCTGCTTCGACAAGATGGTGGAAGAGGGTATCGACCCTGGCTACGCATCTAAACTGATTCAGTACGGTTGGGAAACTATCACTGAAGCACTCAAGTACGGCGGCGTGACTAACATGCTGGACCGTCTCTCTAACCCAGCTAAGATTAAAGCTTTCGATCTGTCTGAAGAGCTCAAACAGATCATGCGTCCGCTGTACAACAAGCACCAGGACGACATCATGGACGGTACTTTCTCTCGCGTGATGATGGAAGACTGGGCTAACGACGACAAGAACCTGCTGGGCTGGCGCGCAGAGACTGCTGAGACTCCTTTCGAGAAGACTCCAGCAGGTGACATGGAGATCTCTGAGCAAGAGTACTTCGACAACGGTATCCTGATGGTTGCAATGGTTAAAGCGGGCGTTGAACTGGCGTTCGAAACGATGACTGCTGCTGGCATCATCGACGAATCAGCATACTACGAGTCTCTGCACGAAACTCCGCTGATCGCCAACACTATCGCACGTAAAAAACTGTACGAAATGAACGCTACTATCTCTGATACGGCTGAGTACGGCTGCTACCTGTACAACCATGCGTGTCTTCCACTCTTGGGTGACTTCATGAAGGGCATCAAGTCTGACGTTATCGGTCGTGGCCTGAGTGTTGAAGACAACGGTGTAGATAATGCTCGTCTGATCGAAGTGAACGCTGCTCTGCGCGCTCACCCAGTTGAGAAGATCGGTACTAAGCTGCGTGGCTACATGTCTGACATGAAGAAGATTGTTTAATTTCTGAGAAGAAATTAGATCTCGATAAGCCGGGTGCCTCGTAAGGAGCACTCGGCTTTGTTTTATCGGGCGTTAAATCACGCGTCACCTTTTTTGAACTTCTCTTTTAAGCAACCGCTTAGGTAAGCGTTTAGGTAATCCTTATGGCATCTGCAATACGTTTAGAGAACCTGCATGTTAACTTCGAAGAGCGCTTTGATCTGCTCGATATCAACTGGACCCTAGAGCCTGAACAGCACTGGGTGATCACCGGTACCAACGGTTCGGGCAAGTCAGCACTTGCTGCGATTTTGGCCGGTTTCGGTGATATCCAGTCAGGCAGTGTTGAGGGCCTTCCTGCGCGCGTGGGTCTGGTCTCTTTCGAGGTGCAGAAGGAGCTGATTGCCAAGGAGTTGAAGAAAGATGATGCAGACATCATGGATGTTATCTCCGAGGGCACGCCCGTTAGAGAAATGATCTTTGATTATGTGGCGGATAGGGCTCTTGCGGAAGAACTGGTGGTCAAGTTCGGACTTTCGCATCTTATGGACCGAGCATTCCGTAAGCTCTCGACTGGTGAGACTCGCAAGATGATGCTGATTCGTGAGCTGGCGAACCAACCGGACCTGTTGGTGCTCGATGAACCGTTCGACGGCCTAGATGCCGATACGCTGTCGATGTTGCAGGCGCATTTAGCGTCGATTATCGAGACAACCCCGATGGTGATGGTGCTCAACCGCTTCGACGAGATGCCAGAGTTCATTACTCATATCGCCTACACCGAGAAGCGTCCGGGCGATGCGGGTACGCTCTCATTCACCGTTGATCGCAGTGATGACGCGGCTTATGCTGATCTGTACCAACTCCTGCATCTGAAAACGACAGACCTGCAGGTACCTGAGACTGATCCTGCGCACTCACTACCCCAACTCGACTCGGCGAAACCGCTGGTTCGGCTTACCGATGCCACAATCAAGTATGGTGATACGGTGATTGTGGATAAGTTGAACTGGACGATTGAGCGCGGTCAGCATTGGCAGCTTAGTGGGCCCAACGGTAGTGGTAAAACCGGTGTGCTATCACTGATAACCGGTGACCATCCGCAATGTTATGTGAACGATATTTTTGTCTTTGGTTTCCAGCGCGGAAACGGCGAGTCGATCTGGCAGATTAAGCAATTTATTGGCTACGTCTCCAGCGCCCTACAGTGGGAGTATCGTGTTAGCGTAAGCTGTAAGAACGTAATAATTTCCGGCTTCTTTGACAGCATCGGTATGTACACCAAGTCGACCGATGCGCAGAAGGCGATCGCGGATAAATGGCTCGCGCTGTTAGGCATGACAGATCGCGCCGACGACTCTTTTAACAAGCTCTCCTACGGTGATCAACGTCTACTTTTGATTGCGCGTGCTATGGTTAAGCATCCGCCGTTGCTGATTCTTGATGAGCCTTGTCTGGGGCTTGATGATATGAACCGTCAGCTGGTGCTAGCGCTGATTGAGAAGATCTGTGAAGCGGGCGAAACTACAGTGCTCTATGTGAACCATCACGCCGAAGATCAGATCAAAGGGATAGATAATTACCTAAAATTAGAGAAGAACGCCTAACGACCATCCACTGTGGAGCTCAGTTTGTTGTGCGATTATGCTGTCCCTGCGCCCGACCTATCGCGCAGCACACTGAGCAACTAGAACGACGATTGAGATTATGCCGAGCCACGATACCCGCACAATCAACGCCGACCGCAGCGACATCGAAGCGCTGGATGAGATCTGGCTCTTCGGTTACGGCTCACTAATCTACAAGGTCGACTTCCCCTATGCAGAGTCGGCAACAGCTCACATCACCGGTTGGCAGCGGCGCTTTTGGCAAGGTAGTCACGACCACCGCGGCACGCCCGAACAGCCGGGACGCGTTCTCACCCTAATCGAAGTGCCAAATGCTCGCTGCTTTGGCATTGCCTACCGTGTCACACTGGATGTTTTTGATCACCTCGACCACCGAGAGAAGAATGGCTACCTACGCTCTATACAGACCCTCTACTTCGGCAACGGTGAATTCAAACAGGGTGTTGTCTACATCGGCAAGCCAGATAACCCAGCGTTTCTGGGTGAAGCTCCCATCGAAGCTATAGCGCAGCAGATATCCAAGAGTGTCGGCCCCAGCGGCCCCAACACCGAATACGTGCACCGCCTGGCTGATGCGCTGCGTCAGCAGGGTGAGGAGGATGAGCATGTATTCGAGATAGATCGACTGTTACGGGAGATGCGTTAAACAGGGCTATGCCTTACTCAATAACAGGTTTAGGAGTTTGTTGTGAAAACATTAGATGCCAGCGCTAAAGGCGTTTACCTCATTACCGTTACGCCCTTCACCGATTCAGGCGCACTCGATCTTGACAGTACCGATCGCATGGTCGATTTCTGTTTAGAGTCAGGCGTCACAGGGCTGACCGTGCTAGGCATTATGGGTGAGGCGACCAAACTCACAGCACAGGAGTCTCGCCTGTTTGTTAAGCAGGTGCTCAAGCGTGTCGACGGCAAGGTACCCGTGGTTGTAGGTGCGTCTGCAGCGGGTTTTGCGCCGATGAAAGAGTTAACTGAGAGTGTGATGGATCTTGGTGCATCCGGTGTTATGGTTGCCCCTCCTAGTAGCATGAGGACGGACGATCAGATTATTGGCTACTTCGATATGGTCACTGAAACCCTCGGGCCGAATGTGCCCTGGGTGCTGCAAGACCATCCTGTCTCCACCGGCGTTAAGATGTCCGCCTCCGTCATACTGCGTATTTTCGAGAACTCACCTACCTGTGTGATGCTAAAACATGAAGACTCCCCTGGGCTGGCCAAGCTCAGTGCCTACCGAGCAGCTAGCGACAGTGGTGCGGCGCGGCGTGTATCTATACTCACAGGTAATGGTGGAGGTCTGTTCCTGCCGGAGGAGCTCTCTCGAGGCGCCGACGGTGCGATGACCGGCTTCGCTTATCCAGAGATGATGGTGGATGTTGTGGCTGCCCACGCCAAGGGTGATATCGAGCGGGCACATGACCTCTTCGATGCCTACTTGCCGCTGTCTCGCTATGAGCAACAACCCGGTATTGGTTTAGCGGTGCGCAAACACCTATTGGCACAGCGTGGCGTTATATCCAGTGCGGCAATTCGAAAACCGGGGCCCAAGCTCTCCGCTACAGATATTGGGGATATCGATCGGTTGGTAAGGCGTCAAACTCAGAAGCTTGCTGAGCTTGGGTAGAGTAAATCTCACTTACCGAACTGCAATTCAGCCCAGCGCTTGTAGAGCGAATTGCTCTCTATTAATTCGGAGTGAGTGCCCGTCGCCACCAGCTGCCCCTGATCTAGCACCGCGATTCGATCTGCATTGACCACGGTGGCTAAACGGTGGGCGATAACCAGAGTCGTACGCTCTTTCGTCAGGCTATCGAGGGCCTTTTGCACCATATGCTCGGAGTCCGCATCAAGTGCACTGGTCGCCTCATCGAGCAGTAGTAGCTGAGGGTCCTTCAGTATCGCGCGAGCGATTGCCAGACGCTGGCGCTGCCCCCCGGAGAGGCGTACACCTGCCTCGCCCACTTGTGAGTCGTAGCCGTTGGGCAGGCGTTCGATAAATTCGTGTGCGTAAGCGGCTTTAGCCGCCTCAATCACCTCTGCCTGAGATGCGTTGGGCGTACCGTAGCGGATGTTATCGAGCACCGTTCCACTGAATAGCGTTGGCATCTGCGGTACCAAACCAATCTGCTCGCGCAGCTCCAGCGGATCGATATCGCGGATATCGATGCCATCGAAGGCGATCCTACCTTGTTGAACATCGTAAAAACGCAGTAGAAGATCAATTAGCGTTGATTTACCCGCACCTGATGCGCCTACAAGCGCGAGTGTCTCTCCGCGTCCAATTTCTAGTGAGAGTTGACTGATCGCTTGGTGGTCGGGTCGCGTCGGGTAACTAAAACTGATCGCCTCAATACTGATATCAGCCTGTGCGCTGTTTGGCAGTCTCTTGTTGCCCGCCGGCGGTGTGATCAGGTTGGTGACGTTTAGTAGTTCTATCAGGCGCTCGGTAGCGCCTGCCGCACGCTGCAGGTCACCCATCACTTCACTGATAGATGCCATGGCAGTTGCCACCATGATGGCGTAAAAGAGGAAGGCGGCTAGTTCACCGCCGCTGATGGCGCCGGACTGTACATCCTGCCCGCCAATCCAGAGCAGCACCGAAATACCCCCAAACACCAGCACGATGACTGCGACAGTCAGCCAGGCTCGCTGTTTGATTCTAACGACCGAAATATTGAAAGCATCTTCCACATGAGCGCCGAAACGCTGACGATCCTCTGCTTGGTGATTGAAGGCGTGTACCGTCTTAATATTGGATAGTGATTCGTTCACATAGCTTCCCACATCGGCGATTTTGTCCTGTGTGCTGCGAGATAACTGACGTACTTTGCGACCAAAAATAAGGATTGGAATCACCACTAAAGGCACAGTGCCCAGTAGTATCAGGGTGAACTTAACATTGGTAACAAAGAGCCAAATGATGCCACCGAGAAACATCAGCAGGTTGCGCAGGGCCACCGATACCGATGAGCCAACAACCGTCTGAATGAGAGTTGTATCGGTGGTGATACGCGACTGAATTTCGCCGCTTGAGGTCGATTCGAAGAAGGCCGGGTGCAGTGAAATAATGTGATTGAAGACCGCTTTGCGCATATCCGCGGTGACGCGCTCCCCAATCCAAGAGACCAAGTAGTATCGGGTAAAGGTACCGAGGGCGAGTAACAGTATCAAAATCATAAAGAACTCAACCGACTCCGCTAGGGCTGAAGCTGAGTTTGAAGCGAAGCCCCCATCTATTAATAGCCGTATCCCTTGGCCAATCGATAGCGTAACGCCGGCGGTGAACATCAAAGCAAGCGCTGCACCCGCAACGCGCCAACGGTAGGGGGCGATAAAGCCAAGGACCGGGCGCAGGGCGCTAAGTTTACCTTTAGTAGCGCGGGCGTCGGCGCGAGAGGGTTGTGGCATGAGTTCTGTCTCTGAGAGGTTTGCGTGGATTTTAACGGTTAGTGCATCGGTTCCCTAGCACTCTGTCGTTCCGCTTCAGACTCTACACATCAAGTGCCGTTTAAAATCACGTGCTGCACTCAGTGCGACTCGGTAAAATAAGCGCCCAATTACATCTTCTTAAGGTACGACATGACAGGCTTTTCTGATCTTGGTCTTCGCTCAGAACTTCTCGAGACCCTACGTACGCTCGAGTACTCAGAGCCTACGCCTGTGCAGCAGCAGGCGATACCGGTCGCGTTGAAAGGTCGGGATCTCGTTGCCGAGGCTCAGACGGGTACAGGTAAAACCGCAAGTTTCGCCCTGCCGATGATTCAGCGATTGAGCAAAAGCCACGAGGAGGGCGAGTACCGTCCGATTCGAGGCTTGGTGCTGGTACCGACGCGTGAGCTATCTGTCCAGGTGGCCGATGACACATTGGAGTACGGCCGTGCGCTGAAGATGCGCGTTGTCTCCATCTATGGTGGAGTTCGTTTTGATAATCAAATTCGCAAACTCAAGCGTGGCGCCGACATCTTGGTGGCAACGCCCGGACGACTTCTTGACCTTATCCGCCATGAGGTGATCTCTTTGGCGCAGGTGGAGATGTTGGTATTCGATGAAGCCGATCGTATGCTCGACCTCGGTTTTATCGACGATATTCGTAAACTCCTCGATCTTATTCCTGAACAGCGACAGACACTGCTCTTCTCGGCCACCTTAAATGAGTCGGTTGAGGTTTTAGCAGAGAAGCTACTAACAGAACCCAAGCGGATCGCCATTGCAGCCCGTAACTCTGCCAGTAAACAGGTTAAACAGAGCATCTATGCGGTTGAGCGTGGTGATAAGGCAGACGTTCTCGCTTTCCTTATCAAAGCGGGTAACTGGCAGCAGACGTTAGTATTTACACGAACCAAAGCGGGTGCAGATGCGCTCACTGAGTCCCTTCAAGAGGAGGGTATCAGTGCTGCCGCGATACATGGTGATCGCAGCCAGCGTGACCGCTTAGCAGCTCTGAAGCAGTTTACCGATAGAGAGGTGCGTGTACTCGTAGCCACTGATGTTGCCGCGCGCGGCCTGCACATAGAGGCACTACCGCAGGTTGTGAACTTTGATTTGCCGAATCAGCCTGAAGCCTACGTCCACCGTATCGGTCGCACGGGGCGAGCAGGTATGAAAGGCCACGCCATATCACTTGTCGGTGGTGATGAGCGTCGTTTTCTCAAAGCGATATCGGACCTGATAGGCAAGCCTCTTCAACTGCAGCCTGTTCCAACCTTCGAGAATGGCAAGTTGATGGAGGGAGGCTACCTCTCGGAGAAGCAGCGCAATCCTTCTAAGCGGGCGCGGGCCGCCAACAAAAAGCAGAAAGAGACTAAACCTAAATCTAAAGAGTACAGGGAAGACTCATCGCGACCCGCGCTGCGGCAATCGCTTTTTAAAAAGTAGCTGTTGGCTAAAAAGCGATGTGCTCTAGTCGACTCCATTCCCGCCTATCGCACGAGTTCAGATAGCATTTGGCGAAGAGGGGGATCGACAAGGTCACCCAGGCACTGTTTGAATCACCACCTTGTTATATTGTGTATTTTTATCGATTCAATCGTAATCATTAATTTTACGTATCGTATTTCATATGCGATTATGATCTCACTTAATAACCAAACAGATTAAAAATCCAACACACGAGGATCTAATCATGGCTTTACGTATCAATGATGTAGTACCTAACCTTGACCTGGTAACTGATCAGGGTAACTTCAAACTGCACGATTTTATTGGCGACAACTGGACCATCCTTTTCAGCCACCCAAAAGATTTCACACCGGTATGTACGACCGAATTCGGCGCGGTAGCACAACTGGCTGACGAGTGGGAAAAGCGTAACACCAAAGTGATCGGCCTCTCCGTCGATGGTGTTGAAGAGCACGTTGAGTGGAAAGCCGACATCGAGAAATACTCAGGTGCGAAAGCGGGCTTCCCGATCATCGCTGATGACGATCTGGCCGTTTCTAAGGCACTGGATATGTTGCCAGCCGATGCTTACCTGCCCGACGGCCGTACTGCGGCAGATTCTGCGAGCGTTCGCGTCGTATTTATCTTCAGCCCGGACAAAAAACTGCAGCTTGCTATGACTTATCCGATGTCCGTTGGTCGCAACTTTGCTGAAGTATTGCGCTCACTGGATGCACTCCAGGCAACTTACGGAGAACCGATCGCGACCCCAGCTAACTGGGTGACTGGTCAGGATGTAATTGTTGCGCTGTCGCTGAATGATGAGCAGGCAAAAGAGAAGTTTGGTCAGATCGACATCAAACTGCCATACCTGCGCACAACCAGCATCTCTAACTAATTTAGCCCCACCAATACTATAAGCGCCGAGTTCAATCAGAGCTCGGCGCTCATTGTTAGCCCAATCTACAAGTGCATCGTCAATCACTGTATCTTCATTTGCTTGTGGCAGACTCAATGAACACAGCACAGAGTTCCGACGTTAGATGAAGATGCAATAGACTCACTGCTCTGGGCAATTCCCGGCTTCTGGTCCGGCTCTGAGTTGATAGCCCCTGGGATGCTTTAACTCTTTCAATTTCACCCAGGTGTTGTTCTGTGCGTCTCTATTCAATAATCTACGCGCTAATTTCCTACTAATCCGGGTTCAGCTATGAGCAGTTCCAGTCAATTACTTGATGCCTTTGTACGCATCCGTTCCAATAAGATTTTTGAGTTCACGGTTATCGCCGTCATCATCGGTTCGGCCCTGTTGGTGGGTGCGAAGACTTTTCAGTTATCAGCCACTGGTGAGCTGGTCGTCTACTGGTTGGATATCGCGGTTACTATCTTCTTTTTGCTGGAGCTCAGCGTGCGTTTCATTGCGCATGAGAATAAGCGCCGCTTTTTCCATGATCCGTGGAATGTTTTCGATACCCTGGTTGTTGCGATTAGTCTAATCCCGATTAGCCAGACAGATACCGCCTTGGTTGCGCGTTTGGTGCGTGTCTTCCGCGTGCTGCGTATGGTATCGATCATTCCTGAACTGCGCATGTTGTTGAATTCACTTGTGAAAGCGCTGCCGCAACTAGGCTATGTGTTGCTGCTGATGTTTATCATCTTCTACGTCTATGCCGCGGTTGGAGCCACGCTCTTCCATACGATTAATCCCACGCTTTGGGGTGATGTTGCCGTCTCAATGCTGACGCTGTTCCGCGTGATGACCTTTGAGGACTGGACCGATGTAATGTACGAAACCATGACCGTCTACCCAATGAGCTGGGTCTACTACCTCTCGTTCATCTTCCTCACCGCCTTTGCCTTCCTCAACATGGTGATCGGCATTGTCGTGAATGTGATGAACGAAGAACACGAGCGCATCATGCGCGAAGAGGCAGAAGCCGCCAACGAACCAACTATCGCTGACCTCAAGGCTGAACTGGCTGAGATAAAACAGATGCTGGCGCAGCGCACATGAGCGAATTGAATAAACACACTCTATTCGAGGACCTTCAGGCTATCTTCACTGGCGCGATAGCGGTGGCATTGGGGGTGCTTTTTCTGAAGCAGGCTGGTTTGCTGACGGGCGGAACGACCGGGCTGGCGATCTTAATTCACTACTCCACAGGTTTGAATTTCGGCCTGACGCTCTTTTGCGTGAACCTGCCGTTTTACATCTTGGCCGTTAAACGTATGGGTTGGCGCTTTACCCTTAAAACGCTGTTCGCTGTGTTCTTGGTCTCCATAATGGCTGAATTTATCCCCATTTGGCTAAAGATTGATGCAATTGACCCAATCTTCGCAGCAGTAGGCGGTGGTTTGCTGGTGGGGATGGGGCTGCTAATAGTCTTTCGTCACAAGGCGAGTATGGGGGGCTTCAACGTTCTAGCGCTCTACATCCAGGATCGTTATGGCATCCCAGTTGGCAAAACGCAGATGGCACTGGACGTCAGTATCGTTGTGGCGGGTTTATGGTTAATACCTCCTTGGTTGCTGCTGGTATCGGTAACGGGTGCCGTCGTTCTGAACTTCGTGCTGACGGTTAATCACAAGCCTGGGCGCTATACTGGGTTTTAGGCGGAGCTCCATTATGTCTGAAGATCAACAAATCCTGCAGCAGATGCAGCGTCTGGTTCGAGGTGTTAGTCGCAGGATTGAAGAGGTAACGGGTGACTGTAAGCAAGATATCAGTCTAACCTCGAAGCGCATTCTTCTGGCTGAACTATCTGAATTTGTCCGTATGCAGCAACATGAAGCGGCTGAGCTTAGGGTGCAGATTCTACGGAGTCAGGATGCGCTCGATGCCTTCGCCTCCTTGGAAAAAAAACTCCAGCAGATTGCGCGTTTGATCAGTTCATCTAATTAAATCAAATGACGGAGAACCGAGCATATCTGCGCGGTTTCGCGCCAGTTGGTGACCTTAGAAAAGATCCAACTGCCCATCTCGATCGGTCGGTTTTTCGCTCCCCGCCGTCTCCGGCTTAAACTCTTCCCCCTCGGTCAAAGGCACCCCAAACATCGCCTCTCCCAATCCGCTGGCGCGTTCAGTGCGTCGCTGAGCAATTTTTGGGAGGAGTGCCGGCTTATCGCAGAGCAGTGAGAACTCTCTCTTGGCGCGGGTAATCGCTGTATAGACCAGCTCTCGCGTCAGTACCGGGCTATCCTGTGGTGGGATTACCAGAGAGCAGTGCGTAAATTCAGAGCCTTGCGACTTGTGCACCGTCATTGCGAATACTGTCTCATGGGCTGGTAGTCGACTTGGAGGTATCCAGCGAATCTGCCCATCGGCATCATCCGGCATGAAGGCGATGAGGGGGCGAGCATCGATGTTCAGGCAGATCCCGATGTCACCGTTCATCAGCCCAACGTTATAGTCGTTTGCGCTGACCATAATTGGGCGGCCGTGGTACCACTCCTGTTGGCTATCAATCGCGCCTTGCTGGTGTAGTTGGCGGGTGACTCTAAGGTTGAGCTCGCTTACGCCAAAGTCCCCCTGACGCAGGGGAGTGAGTAGCTGGAAGTGTGTGTAGGCCTCGAGGATCTCTTTAGCGCTTCTATTGCGCTCCTGCTCACTTAAATCGGCACTGTGTGCGAGTCGTAAATAGCCCGCATAACCCTTACAGGCGTGCTGCTCTAACAGCTTGAGGAGTGCCTCATTTGCCTCCGTTTGTGTTTTCCTCTCGGGATGTAGAAAGGCTATATCGCTGTACTTTTGCTGATGGCACTCGGCAAGTGTCTGCTTGAGATCCACTCCAGTATTGATAGCCTGTGCCAGCTTGCTGATCCCCGAGCTGGCATCAAAGCGGTAGCTATGGCGCAGCATTGCTACGGACTGGTCCAGGGGAGTACCGCTCTTGTCCTCTAGGTGTACGGGAGCCTGCACCTCTGCGACCTGTGCCAACCAGTTGAGGGTCTCCGGCAGGTAGTGCCCTTCACGAGAGCGCGCGCAGAGTTCACCCAGCACAGAACCAGCCTCGACTGATGCGAGCTGGTCTTGGTCCCCGATGAGTATCAATTGGGCGTGGTCTGGCAGCGCAGCAACCACTGCCGCGAGCATACTCAGGTCTACCATTGAGGCCTCATCAATAACGAGTACATCCAGTGCGAGCGGGTTGTCTGAATTGTGACGAAACTCTCGGCTGTAACGCCGAGAACCGAGCAAACGGTGCAGCGTTCGCACTTTAGTTGGCAGATCGGCGGGTTTAAGTTCCCCGTCGAATGACTCAAAGGGGAGCTGGTCGATGGCAGAGCGTATCGACTCGTTCAACCGCGCTGCTGCCTTCCCGGTGGGGGCTGCAAGCTCAATCTGGTATTTGCGCCCCTCAGTAGCAGGGTCTTGAGCGGCCATCGATTGCAGGAGTGCCAGCAGCTTGATAACGGTGGTTGTTTTACCTGTGCCCGGCCCACCCGTTATCAGACTAAAGCGGCTGCGAGCTGCAAGCGCACAGGCTGCCCGCTGGTAGTCAGCGCCATCGCTGGGCTTGAAGAGCCTTGCAAGGGTTCTCTTGAGCTGTTGCGATTGCATTGATTCAGGCTCCTCAAGGCCTTCCCTGAGGTTCAGGCGGCCCTGAATTGCATCGGCAATGGCTCGTTCGTATAGCCAGTAACGCCGCATATAGAGCCGTCCTTGCTGCAACACAAGAGGCGTCACCTCTTCACCAGTTGAGGCGAGCCCTGAGTGCAATAGGATCTCACTGATCTGCTCAGCACCGAGTGCTGCCAGTAATTGAGCTGGGCTCTGCTCCTGGCTCTGCTGCTCCTGTGCTCGCCTAAGTAGTTCGCGTTGCTGTAGAGAGTAGCGTCTATCTTGGGGCGGTATGGCGAGGGTAAGGCTGGGGTTTGCGCACAATGCATCGAGTTCAATACAGACGTGCCCGCGGCCAACCTGATGGCTAAGCAGGCAGAGTAGCAACGTCAGCTGCTCTTGTTGCGCTGGCTCTTGCGCCTTTTGGGCTTGTGCAAGTCCGCTTAGGTGCAAGGCAAACTGCAGATCAACAGCGCGAATCCACTCTAATTCCAGCCAAGTCTCGAGAATCGCTCTCATTTTGGTACTCACAGTTCGACCCCGCTAAATAGCCTATCCATCTGCTCGATTAGCTCCTTCGGTGGTCGATCGCAGTAGATGCCTGCGTTCTCTCCGTTAACTCCTCGAAGAAACATCACCATGGCACCGCCTATATGAACCTCGTAGTCGTAATCCGGTAACCGACTGCCTAGGTAACGGTGCAGGGCGAGGGTGTAGATGATGTATTGCAGGTCGTAACGTTTTTCAACGGTCTTGGCCTCCATTGCAGTAAGCGTGTAGGCACTGTCATCATTACCCAAAAAGGTCGATTTATAGTCGAGCACATAATATCGCCCCTCATGTTCGAAGCTAAGGTCGATAAAGCCTTTGAGCATGCCATTAAAGTGCAGCTCTTTTGCTGCAGGGCGTGCAAGCCTGCTTGGCGCGAGCTCATTAACCAGTTGATCCAGTCTTTGAACGTCCAGATCTTTGGCCTCGAACCAAAATTCCATCTCCGCCTTTGCTTTGGCCAGCGACATGAGGCTGGTCTGGCTTTTGTTGGGTAACTGGAAAGGGGTGCTCAATAGCGCCTCTATCCACTGAGTGATAAGTGCTGGGTTGTAGTCAGCGCTGTTCTTCGCTTCGCAGCGCTTCTCAATCTCCTCTTTTAGGCGTTGCGGTTGCTGCATAACCTCGTTGAAGCCTTGGTTACAGCACCACTCGAGGATATTGTGCAAAAAGTCGCCGGGCCCAGCCCCTTTAATGAACGCGTGGTAACCTGCAAGCTGGACTTCTACGTCTGCCTTTGAGCTCTCCTCATCAGCTTCCTCAACGCGTTTCTCGGTGCTTGCGTCATCGATATCGCTCAGCGTTTTGGCTTCATACTGTATGCGCGAGTAGCTCGCAATCCACCAATTCTGCTGCAGTTCGATATTGGCCCTGAGTGGTTGTCCAAGTTCTAACTGACCTACAGGGGTGTAGCTGGTGTCGCAGGCCTCAGGCTCGCTAATCACTTCAATGTGATCGGCCTCTGCAAGAGTGTGCAGATAGCGGCTGATTTCGCCTGAATCTTGATCCTTAGCACCGAGTGCATAGCCCAGCGCACTCTGGGTCCAGAACTTTGTGGCTGGCGCGCCCACCCACATCCCATACTTGGCACGAGTAAGCGCAACGTAGAGCTTGCGCAGGTCTTCTGCGAGACGCTCATGATCGGCCGCCTGTCGCTGCTCATCGGTAGGATTGAAGTGGTTCTCCCAGACACGTATCTTGTTGTGGTAACGGACAAAATCCTTCTCGTCCATCATGCTGCGCAGGCTAGTACCGAACGGCAGAAATACGAGCGGATACTCCAGCCCCTTTGATTTGTGCACGGTGACAACTTGAACTAAGTTCGCATCGCTCTCAAGGCGCATGTTGAGGTGATCCTGCTCCTCCTCAGCGCTGAGCAGCATCTGTTCATACTGGCGTATCAGTGCATGCTCACCGTCCAACTGCATGCTGGCGGCTTGAAGTATCTCGCCAAGATGAAGGATATCGGTTAAGCCGCGCTCATCGCCAGCTGCCAGTAGCCGGGCCGGAACCGCGTAATCATTGAGAAAGAGGCGTAGCGTGGCGAACAGACCGTTACGCTGCCAATGCGTTTGATAGCCCTCAAACTGCTCTAGAATCTCACCTAACACCAGCTCATCGGCATTGAACGCTTCGAGTCTGTCGTGGCTAAGGGCCAGAGCAGGGGTGGCCAGCGCAGTACGGATCAGATCGAGACGCCGTGGTTCGGCGAAGGCACGTAGCCAGTGCAGTAGCTCGTGCGCTTGGGCTGAGTTGAGCACGGAGCTGCTATCAGAGAGGTAGACACTGCGCACACCCCGGGCCGATAGGGCCTGACGCACATGCGCTGCCTCGGTTTTATTGTTCACCAGAATCGCAATGTCACCCGGGCTGAGTCGTTTGAACGTCTCTTCACCTTCACCTGCATCTTCGTAAAATCCAGCTTCTGGGTGGTTTAGCAGCTCTACGATCTGCGTCGCACAAACTGCACTCAGGTTTTCGAAGCTCTTCTCTTTGGGTAAGGGTTTTATCTTGCCGGTCGTCTTTGCCCGCTCGCTGGCGTCCATGCTCCAAAAGGTAAGAGCGCTGGGAGCGGCACTTCCTATGCGGAACTGCTTGGCGGTACCCTTCGCCTGGGTCCCTTCAAACGGGAGCTCAGATGCGCTCTTGGAACCAAACAGGAACGCCCCATCGGCAGATCTATCGGCGTGCTCAAACAGGGTATTCACCGCAGCCACAACGGCTTTGTCTGAGCGGAAGTTGGTACCCAGGGTGTGGATTCTTTCACCGACACTTCTCCTCGCCTCGAGGTAGGTGAAGATGTCAGCGCCACGGAAGGCATAGATCGCCTGTTTTGGGTCCCCAATCATCACAAAACAGCGTGAGGGGTGGTTGTTGGCGACGCGGTAGATGCGGTCAAAGATCTCATACTGGATATGGTCAGTGTCCTGAAACTCGTCAATCATTGCCGCCGGGAACTGCTCGCGAATCTGCGCTGCCAGATGCTGCCCGCGCTCGCCTTGTAGAGCGCTGTGGAGATTTTCGAGCAGATCATTAAAGCTCAGCTCAGCCCTACGACTCATCTGCTCACTTACTCGCCGACCCACCCAGTCTGAAGCGTGTTGTAGTAAGTACTTACTAATTGAGTTAGGCAGCTGCTCTAATACCCACAGGTCATCAATCGCTTTGAAGCCGGGGTGCTCCGTAAGTTCAGTTTGAGATGTGAGCAGCGCTTGAAGAGCGTCGCTACGTTGGTTCTCAAAGCCGGCACCGCCAAACTTAGCCGGCAACAGCTCATCGCTCTCAGCCCACTCTGGCATTTGAGCCCAAACTTTCACCATCGCTGTTTTTTTGCGTCCATCGAGCCCGTGGTCGCGTTTAAGTTGCTCAAGCAGCGCGGGCATCTCCGTGCTCCACTGCTGCCAAGGCTGAGCTTTAAGTTTTGTGACCTGCTCTGCCAGCCTGGCATCGAACTGCTGAAAAATATCAGACAGTCGGATGGTGCGACTGTCTATTGCACCTGCAAACAACCCCTTAAGTTTAAATACCAACTTACGTGGTTCAGCATATAGCGCTAAAAAGCGCTCAGCATGAGCGCTGGATAGGGGGTAAACTTCCGAACGCCAATAGTCTCGAACAGCCGCCAATTGCAGCTCTTTAATGCTGGTTACGAGCGTCTGAGAAAAGAGGTTACCGCTATCAAAGGCGTGCTCCTGCAGCATCTGATAACACCAAGAGTGGATGGTGGAAATTGACGCCTCATCCATCCACTCTGCAGCAAGCAGAAGCTTTGCCCTGAGCCGACTATGATTCTGCGCTGAGTACATCTGCCGCAGTGCAAACAACATAGCGTTGTCTGAGTTCTCTGCAACAACACCCGCGAAGACCTCGGCCGCCTCAGTCAGTCGCCGCCGAATACGTTCACGTAGCTCTTTGGTGGCGGCCTCAGTAAAGGTGACCACCAGCAGGTTTTGGGGTAGCACCCCCTGACGTAATGCATCGCTAAGTTCTGGTTCGGCCTCTCCCTGATCAGGTGGGCCCAGTACCAGTCGTACATAGAGCAGAGCGATGGTAAACGTCTTACCGGTACCTGCACTTGCCTCAATTAGATGGCTGCCATGCAGCGGTAGGTGCAGCGCAATGGGCTTGTGATCGCTCATGCCGATTCCCTCTGATGGGTATAGCTCAGAGGTAAATAGAGCAGATCTGCCAGCGTCTCGAACTCCTTTGAGTAGAAAGCGTCAAAAGAGGGGAAAGCGCGCTTAAGGTAACCGCGGTCATACTGGTCGATCTGCTGTTTATACATCTCTTCGGTTTTGCTACGCAGGGTTTCAGGATCTTTTGCACGTGCTTCGAGGGCGGCGAAAGCGATGCCCGGTAGAACAGGTAAGGGGCCTCTGTTCGCGCCTATCCAGCTGCGCAGTAGTTGCTCCATTAGCGCCTTCGCCTGGGAGGTCTCCAGTGCCGGTAGCTCTATCAAACTGTCGTCCTCTTTGCTGAGGATGTAGCTGGTGAAGTTTAACCCCTCTACCTGCCCAGCAAGATGCACTATCCACTCATGAAGCAGCTTGTCGTAACGCACCTTCTTACCTTTCATCAGGCGCGAGCGAGAGATATGAAGGCGCGCCAGCTTCCCTGATGAATTGGTGCGAAGCCCTCCGATCCGGTCGGCGACGCTGATTCCCCCTTCGGGCTCTTCCAAACGGTAGTTAAAAGGTACTTCGGCAGCGCCCGTCGGCCACTGATCTAGCAGTTCGCTGTAGCGCTCGAACAAGTTTGGGAGTGTTGCACTTACTGTCTGGCTTAGATGCTGCTCTAGGCTACCGATACCTAGCGCTCCGCTGCGCGCGAGTAGGGCTAACTCATTGCGCAGGTTTGTCTCAAAACTCTGCTGGCTGTCGCTCTTCAACACCGCATTCTGAATCAACTGCGACTCAAGGATAGCGCGCTCTAAATGGTTAAAGGCAAACATCTCATTATCTGAATCCGCCTCGCGTAACTCGCTAAACCAGACACCGAGGCGTTGGTTGTAGAAGTAAGCAATTGGATCCTTGAGAAAGCTGGAGAGTGCTTTGAACTCTATGGGCTCTTCCGGTTCTATGTATGTCAGTGTGCGCTCACTTACTTCGAAGTCATTTCTCTGGTGAACAAGAGCCTCGCGCCAATGAGGGTTGAAGGTATATAGCCGGCGCTTCTGCAGCACTTCATCTAGGCTGTTCGCCCCGTTCTCTGCAGGGTAGTAGCCTGGACTGAACGCCTGCAACGGGTGAGCAGTTGTGAGCAAAGCGGAGCTGTTTTTTGTCTCGCCAGGGTTCTGCCAAAACTGGTCGATGTAGTCCTGTAGCTGTTCCACTAGCACCGAAGCTGGGCGCTCAGAGTCATCGATAATGCTGCGTCCAACCCAACTGATATAGAGCTTATCGCGTGCCGATAGTAGGGCCTCTAAAAAGAGGTAGCGATCATCATTTCGACGTGAGCGATCGCCGGGTCGGTAATCTCGCGCCATCAGATCGAAGTCCATGGCTGTGCGGCTCCGCGGGTAGTCGCCATCATTCATCCCCAACAAACAGATCATCTTGAACGGGATCGAGCGCATGGGCATCAGGGTAGAGAAGTTAACGCTGCCAGAGAGGAAGCGCTGGCGCAGGTTGGTTTCATCCATGGCCGACATCACGCGTTCGCGCACTATCAGCAAGGGTACTGACTCATTCTGAGCCTCGGCAAGTTCAAGTTCTGCCTGCCAGCGACTCAGTTGGCTGAGGATGCGGTCGACCAAAAGCTCATCAGCTGGATCCTCTGTTTTGAAAAATTGAGTCAGTAAATTCTGCACCTCGGTCACCCACTGCTGTGCGGCGTGCTCTTGGCTCAGCGCCTGAGCAGCGCGCTCAAGCGACTCAATAAAGCGTGCCAGATTTCCAGCAATGGCGATCTCACTGCCACTAATTTGAGCGTAACCTTGCACCTCCATCCAGGACTCTTGTTGCCCTAGGCTAAAGCCGAGCAGCATTGATCGAAGCCCCGCTAACCAGGTGTTTCGCTCACCAATATCTGGGTTGTCGGAACGACGGCGCTGGTCTGCATTCAGGCCCCAGCGGATATGCGTTCCCTCAATCCAGTGGCTGATCAGCTCAAGATCACTCTCGGCGATGTTAAAACGGGCACGCAGGGCAGGAGCTTCCAGCAGACTCATCACCTCCGTAACGCTGCAACGTGATTCGGGCAACCCCAGTAGAATCTCCAGCGCGCTTAGCAGAGGGTTTTGTCCGCGCTGGCCCAGATCAGCAATGTTGTAAGGGATATGCAGCTTGGTATCACCTTGGTACTGGCTAAAGACCGCTTTGATAAAGGGGGCGTAGATGTTGATATCTGGCACCATAACCATGACATCGCGGGGTTTGAGCCGGGTGTCTGAATTGAACGCAGCAAGCAGTTGGTCGTGCAGGATCTCAACTTCCCGTAGTGGGCTATGTGCGATGTGGAAAGCTATAGAGTGGTCCTGACCAAGATCGAGGCTGCGTGGAGGGATTTCATTAAGATCAGTGAGATCAAATATGTCGTCCTGCAGTTGGTGTAATAGCCGTGGTCTGCCCTCGGTAGAGTGCGGGAAGAAGAGATCTATCTGATTTTTATAGAGAGCGTAATGACTGGCGCGCGCTTCAGTGTCATCGAACTGGTCCAGCATGCGCAGGAAATCACGCCCCTGTTTGCCCCAGCCGGCCAACAGCGGGTTAGCGTGACCGTGTAACTGCTCAAGCTCACATCCGGGTTGAAACTGCGCCTTGGAGAGGCCTCGTCGTTGGTGCGCGGTTAGTAGTTCACGATCGCTAACAATCTCCGCCCAGTGATACTGACTGGGGTTTTGAACGCAGAAAATGACCTGCGAGAATCGGCTCAGTACCTCCAGCGCCTCTAG
>Ga0209961_1000050_pt1 | contig 42562 bp, 44 predicted proteins | sample SalPonA_B_H2O_MG_FD_185719 | JGI IMG/M metagenome (GOLD analysis project Ga0209961, IMG submission 185719) | Water microbial communities from South San Francisco under conditions of wetland restoration - Salt Pond MetaG R2A_B_H2O_MG (SPAdes)... | ecosystem: Environmental > Aquatic > Non-marine... | reverse complement strand
CGTCATCAGCCTGATCTGATTCTGCTCGACTTAAAAATGCCTAAGTTAGGGGGCTTTGAGTTTATTGAGGCGTACCGCAAAGCGGCTGACGATAAGATGCCGTTCATTGTCATGTCTGCGCACACAAGCGATGAAATGAAGCACAGAGCCGACGAGTTAGGCGTGCTCTACTTCATCGAAAAACCCTTGCATGCGACGTTTCTACCCTTGGCAATAGAGGCGATTTTTGAGGGGTTAGATCTGCAGAAGCAGCAGGGAATTAGTTCGAAATAATGACTCGTGTGTTGATTAGATTTACGGGTTAAAACTCAGAGGGCTCAGGGGTACGGGTATTGGGAAAGAGGTTAGTCTGATACTCACTTTACGCTCAGAGTCACTCATGAGGGTTGGCGCTTGCGAGGCGCTCTTTTTGAGGCATTTTTCGTGGCAGAGCTTTGGCGTTTGGTGCTACTGGTTCGTTTACGTCTGCTTTTGGGTTTGGTTACCTCGACAGCGGGTAGACTGCGTAATGAAGGGGGTACGGTGCCGTCCTTGATTCTCTCCATGAGCCCTTCAACTTGAAGCTGCAGTGCCTCCATAAATGGAGCGTAGGCTTGGCCACGCTCTGCCATTGCTTGGAGCTGAAACTCCCAGTGTGCGGTCATATCAGGGTAGGTTGCCGCTTCGGGTAGCGCATGGATCAGCCCGCGTCCGGCAGGCGTGCTGAGTATCGTTTTACCTGAGCGGGTAAGTAGCTGGCGTGTCATTAGGGTCTCTATAATGCCCGCGCGTGTCGCTTCGGTACCCAGCCCATCTGTCTCTCGTAGTATCTTTTTAAGCTCCCTGTCCTGCACGAAGCGAGCGATTCCTGTCATTGCCTGCAGTAGCGTCGCCTCCGTGAAGTGTTTAGGTGGCTCGGTCTTCTTATCGCTAATGAGACCTTCACGACAGGTTAGCACTGTACCTTTGGTAAGTGCAGGAACGCTAGCGGGCGCATCGGCTTCATCATCATCCACCTCGGCTCCCATCAATACCTTCCAACCCGCCTCAACCAGTTGTCGCCCTTTGGCGATAAAGCTCCCCCCCGCGATATCGAACACTAACTTGGAGTCGGCATACTCTGCATGTGGGTAGAACTGCATCAAGTATTGACGCGCGATCTGGCGGTAGATCTTCTGCTCATCGCTGCTTAGCGAGCTGAGCGGCTGCTTTTTCGGGGTGGGTATAATGGCGTGGTGGGCATCCACCTTGGCATCATTCCAGGCTTTTGATTTGATCTGGGTATTGGCGTTGGCGACTGCAGTGGCAAAGTCGGCATCATTCTGGCCGATTGCAGCGACAACACTGGCTGCCTGTGCAAAGTGTTCATTCGGCAGGTAGCGGCTATCGGAGCGCGGATAGGTGATTAGTTTGTGCCGCTCGTAGAGCGCCTGGGCGATATCGAGCACCTGCTGTGCGCTCATACCATAGCGTTTGGAGGCGTCAATCTGCAGTGCTGAAAGCGAATAGGGCAGAGGCGGTGCCTGTTTGGAGCGCTTCTGCTCGGACTCCACAACATTGGCGGCTTGCCCAGCGATGCGCAGCGCAACATTCTCCACCAGCTTACGATTAAGAATGCGCCCATCCTCATCTTGCCAGGGTTCACAAGCTGCACTCGGTTGCCAGCGTGCTCTGATCTCATTGGTTTCATGGGGAATCAGCGCATCGAGTGTGAAATAGTCTTTGGGGATAAAGCGCTCAATCTCCTCATCACGTCGCACCACCAGCCCTAAGACCGGTGATTGCACCCGTCCGACAGAGAGCACACCTTTGTAGCCCGCTTTTTGGCCAAGCAGCGTGTAGCCGCGCGTCATGTTAATACCGTAGAGCCAGTCTGCTCGCGAGCGCGCCAATGCAGAGACAGAGAGCGGAATAAAGTTGCGGTTACTCTGCATCTGCGCCAAGGCTTTCTTTACTGCAGGCAGGTTGAGGTCGCTGATCAGCAGACGCTGCATGGCGTCGCGTTTTTTCTTGCTCACGCGGCAGTAGTCTATCACCTCATCAACAAGCAACTGGCCCTCTCGGTCGGGGTCGCCGGTATGGACGATATCTTCAAACTCTTTAAGCAGTTTGCGAATTACGCTGAGCTGCTTCGAAGAGGCCTTGCGCGGTCGCAGTTTCCACTCGGTTGGAATAATCGGTAGGTCGGCTAGATTCCAGCGCTTGTAACGCTCGTCGTAGGCGTCTGGCTCTACCTGCTCCAGCAGGTGTCCAAGACACCAGGTGACTACATCGCCATTAGAGCAGCGGATATGCCCCTCGGCGTTGCGGCTTTGACCGGGGAGGGCAGCGGCAACGGCGCGAGCTAGACTGGGTTTTTCGGCGATGAATAGACGTGGCATGGGCCGGGATTATTTCTTCTTCAGCTGCTTAATCAATGACGTGGGCAGCTCCCTCAGCGTCAGTGTCTCTGAGTGCTCATCAAAGGAGATCGTTTTACCCAGTGACTCGTTACTGAAGCTGATGGAGACCTCTTTGGTGCGCCCAGTGTAGCGGATATATTTCTTTAAACTGGAGCGGTCCGGGATGAACTCCTCGTTGATATCTGGCGCCTGCTCTGCGACAAATTGATCAAAGCTTACCTCGGCAACGCTCTCTACTTCGGCGCTGAGCTCGCGATAATTTACCGCTTCTCCTTGAGCTGATTGCTCCATACAGAACTCGGCAACATCTTTTTGGAAACGTTTGGCGTTCTCTTCGGGCATGCTGGCACTGTATTGATCGACTGCCTGCATAAATCGCTCTGTATCCGCTTGAGTATCGACGGTGTCGAAGAAGCCAAAGTACTCAAATAGCGCGCTCTGCATCTGCCGATCACCAAAGCCAAAGCTGAGGGTAAGGTAACGCTGGCGCCCGGGGGTGTGGATATCGTTCAGGTCTAGGCGGGCGCAGAGACCGGTTTTGGAGAAATCGACATAGTCTGTCTCACTGACGGCGTTATCCGCATTGATGCTTAAGCCAGAGCGCTGTTTCAGGTTCACAATCCACAGATGGCGGGTGTGCTCTAGCTCTTCGGTAGCGAACAGCCAGTGACCGTCCGTCTCTAGATCCTGCTCCTCTATTAACATTGCCATTTGCTCCAGTGCGCGCGCAGTGAAAGCTTCAAAGCTCTGCGCATTGTCGAGCCAGTTCAGCAATAGCCCTTTGAAGGTGCTCGCCTCATCCGCAAAGCGCCCATAGCGTTTGGTGGCGCGCCGCGCGAACAGTGGTTTGACCTCGCTTATCAGTCGGCCCGCTAGGGTTGCTGAGTCGATTGAGGTCTCGCTTAGGCTGTAGGACTGCTCGCCCGTGCGGCGGGTGAGCCGGTGGGCGATGGCTTGGATATCGGGCATAAGGGCGCGCCTGGTGGATGAATAAGCGCAGCATTATAAGCCGATTAGTTCTCTGTCACGACCCCTTTGGGTGAGTTAGGTGGCTGGAGAATCGCGACCGGTCTCAGCGGCCCTGACCTAGGGGCGCATTTGCGGCTCGGGCAGCCAGATGGTGAGATTGCGGAACCATCCAGTCCGACCGAGCTCTTGCTCTAGCTGTGTTCTAAAAGCGGGTAGGGACAGTGCGGCTTTATCGAGCTCAGCCATAAATTCAGCTTGGAGCTTGAGTTCAATATCCACGTAACTTGGATCGTAGTAGAGCGTGAGCTGGAAGTTGTCGTGCGAGCCGATGAGCTGATCCATCTGCTGGTAAATAAGTACCTTAATCTCCTTGCGTGAGGGCATCACCGGCATCGGTTGATCATGGAATGGCTGATCATCATAGGTGTCGATGTGGAAGATGATGTGGCTTAAATCATCAAAACGGTTTTGTAGAGCATAGACCGCGAGATCACCAACATAGTGACCCTCAGAGGCACTAAGGTGCGGTGCAACTTGCAAGTGCATCTCTAACAGCACCTGATTGCCCATTGTGCGGCTTTTGAAGTCATGAGCGCTGAGGATGCCTTCAACCTCTAACACGGTCTCACGCAGCTCCTTTACGCGTTCAGGCGGTAGTGCCGTATCGACTAACTCAGTGATACTAGAGGTTACCAGCCCCCAACCAATTTTACCGATGAATAGCGCTACCAGCACCGCGGCTAGTGCATCGAGCCACCATACTCCAAGCATGGCACCTATGAGGGCGACGAAAACAATAATCGAGGAGAGAGCATCGGTGCGGCTGTGCCAAGCATTTGCAATGAGCAGGTCGGACTTCAACTCTTTACCGATCTTAAGGCTGTAACGAAATATCGCCTCTTTGGAGACCACGGATAGCGCCGCAACGACCAGTGCGGGCCAGGTTGGAACTACTATTTCGGTGGTGTTGAATGCCCGAACGAGCATCTCATACGCAAGGGTTGCACCCACAGCGATAAGAATGACGCCTAGGGCGACGGTACCAACTGTCTCGAAACGTCCATGACCCCAGGGGTGGTTTTTGTCTGGCTCCTGGTGGGATATTCGTAGCACCAAAATGACCATGAAGTCGGTTGCAAGGTCTGATAGCGAGTGCACACCATCGACAATTAGTGCACTCGAATTCGCAATGAAGCCGACGATGATTTTGCTGAGCCCCAGAAGCAGGTCCACGACTGAGCCGATAAGCGTGACACGTTCGGCTGCTTTGCGACGCTGGTCAAGTTGCTCTTGCATTGGGTTTTCCTTACTGCTTCTGGTTACTGCCCATTAGTGTACGAAATGGCGTCTCTGAGCTCTACGTTTTTCTAAGCTGTCAACAACGGGTCGCAATATTATGAACAATGGCGAAAATTTATTGTTACCTGACTGTTGACAGGTAATTAGTGACACTAATCTATTTATTGATAAGAAATATGATTAAAAAACTCCGTAACCTATTGTATTTTTTGGAGTTGATTATGTGGTTAAAATTTGATCAATCCGACCTAGTTCCCCTGTTTATGAAGCTTTTGGGTCCTTTTAAAGTCGGTATCCACAGACTTATCCACAGCTCATGTGGGTAGGCAGCGCAAACCCCTATGAACACTGGGTTATTCAGAATTCTTTAATATTCGTCAACTTTTGCATCAGTCTATGTCAAGAATTTTGTGCGTCTGAAGTGAAATTTTCCATTGTGGATTCTGCATGCAATAGCGCACACAAGCCTTCATGTTTTCAACCTGTGACGGGTCATCTAAGGGCTGCAGGTAGAAGTGATCAAAAGAGAGCTCTGAGAGCGCGGCAGGAGACGCTTGTATCTCGACTTGGGGAAACACAAGCTTGAGCTCGTTACCGCTGCGTACACGCAGCTCAGCGGCTCCTTTAGGGCTAACGCAGACCCAGTCGATACCCTCAGCTAGCGGCTGGGTGCCGTTAGTCTCAATGGCAATCTCAAAGCCGATCGCATGGAGGGCAGTTACTAGGGCTTCGTCCAACTGCAGTGCCGGCTCTCCGCCGGTACAGACGACATAGGGTTTGCCGCCACCTGGCCAAAAGCTGGCGATATGTGTAGCGAGCTCCTCTGCTGTCGCAAATTTTCCGCCATTTTGTCCATCTACTCCGACAAAGTCGGTATCACAAAAGCGGCATACAGCGGCGGCGCGATCTTGCTCGCGACCGCTCCATAGATTACACCCGGCGAAGCGACAGAAAACAGCAGCGCGGCCCGCCTGAGCACCTTCGCCCTGCAGGGTGTAGAACACCTCTTTCACGCTATACATGGCTTAAACCTCAGCTGGCCCGCCGAAGGCGTCAACGACTGCAGGGATCAGTTTATTCAGCTCCAAACCTAGGTGTGCCACTTCGGTATCCAGCGCCGCCAACGGATCATCCTGATCGGTCTCCATACGCTCTGCTGCAGTTTCAGTGGGGCGTAGTCGCTTAATGCTCAGGTCCGCGTGGAGCACAAATTCGAGCTGCTCATCAAAATTGAGCGCCAGACGGTCAACCATAAGTCCGCCTTGAAGGTGTGCCTGCACGTCACTCTGATTGAGTACTTGCCCCTTAAGTTTAATTTGGCTGCCAGAGTTTAGTGGGTCCACCAGCTCGGCGTCCTCGCCCAGCTGAAAATTTTGCGCAACGGGCTGAGCGTCTAGCACCCAATCGGTCATAAGACGAGAAGGGGAGTGTTTAGTGCTAACTAACACCGCTTTCAGTGTGCCAAGCGCCTCCCGCAGGGCGCTCATTAGCTCCTCCGCTCTGTTATGGCTGCTGGCATCGACAAAGATCCATCCTTGTCGCGGTGCAATTAGCGCGCGTGTGACGCGTTTACGCGTGAAGGCTCGCGGTAGAAGCGTTAACGTCAATTCATCTTTTAGCTGCTGCTGCTCACGGCGAAATACTTTGCGCGACTCAGCCGCCTCAATCTCAGACACCTTATCCGCTACCGCATCTTTAAGCACAGAGGCGGGCAAAATCTTCTCTTCGCTGTGTAGCGCTACCAGATGAAATCCCTGACTGGTAAATACCGGCTCCTCAATGACACCGGCCGGTGCACCAAAACCAGAGCTTTTCGCCTCAGCGCCACGGCAGGGTGTGAACGGCGTCGCCGCCAGTGCATCTATGAGGGACGCCTCATCGAAGTTTTCATTAGGGCTGAATTGGTACCATATTAGATTGCGAAACCAGAGCATGAGCTATCCAAGAATATTGAGTTGGGGCGGGATTATCCGAGGCTAGGTGGCTAGATGCAAGTGCCAGAGGGGAGCGAGGTAGAGGTGACCGGAGCGCTAAACGTCCCCTCTACCTGGGATTTGACTCAGTTGATGCGCTTGCGCGAGTCGGCGATAGCCTCATCTAAGTAGTAGCCGTAGTACTCGGGTGTTGTGAGTCCGACAATAGGTTCATGCACGGGCTCGCCTTTGGCGTCTACGAATAGCAGGGTGGGGGTAAAACGTCCGCCCAATCTATTGGCAATGCTATCGGCTTGACGGGTCTGCCCATCAAAGTCGACCACCTGTTGGTTTTTGCCCAGATGCAGCACCCGCAACGGCGGGTGCTGCTGTGAGGCGAGCAGAGGTTTAAGGTAGTCCTCTTTAACCCGCACACAGAAGCCGCAGTTGTCCTGCGATATCATTAGAACAATAACGTCGTTCGGATTTGCGGCGCCGAGCTGCTGCAGATTCGCGGCATCTGCGAGTGTTTCGGCTGCGCTGCTGTTCAGTGCAAACAGCAGCAGTGCAAGACTACTGAGCTTCGATAAACTCAACTGCATAGTCCACTACCTCGTCGGTAAAAAGGTCACGGAAGAAGTGGTCGGCATCCTCTACCTCGACCAATTCAACGTTATCTCGATTAACCTCTGCCATCTTCTCCGGAAGATCAGCAACTACATCGTCCAGCGTACCCGCAATCACTAAAGTTGGGGTTTGAGTCTGCTGCAGCACGGTTGGCGTGTCGTAATTCGGGTAATCACCGTAGTAACTCAACAAGCTGGCAGCACTCGCGCCACTGCCTTCACAGTATAGGATACTCTCACCTTCGAGGAGAGCCTCAGCACTCATAGATTTTGCCTGGTTCAATAACTCCCCAACATCCTTGCCGTAACGCTTCTGGTAGCCGCTCAGTGTATCGTCGAGGTCCCAGGTTGCTGGAGCCAGTAGGATCTGCGCGTCAACACGATCAGGATCGCTCAGAGTGTATTGGGCGGTCTGGTTACCGCCACGCGAGTGACCCATCAGATAACGGGGGCCAGCCCCTTGGGAGTCAAGCCAGTCCTGCCAAGCACTGATCTCTGCGACCGCGTCCTGCATTGTGTGACGTGCCGGTACGGCGCAGTCGTACATCTGCTGAGCACGGTTGTCTATGCCGTAGCTGAGGTTCACCGCTAGAGTATTAACACCATAATCGACCAGCATCTCCTGCAGAGCCACAATCAACTCCATACCACTATGGGCAAGGGTTCCATGCGTTAAAACCAACACACCATCGGCCAATGAGCTGCCGTCAGCAAGCTCTAGCTGCGCATTCAAGGTTAAGCCGTTGTGCTCAATTTCGACTGTCTCAGCCAATACTGGCGCGCTAATCAGTGCTGTTGTTAAAAGGGTTGTGGCAAAGAGGCGCATCATTTTCTCCATTTAGTTATCAATATATAGCTGAAGGTAATACGAGAACGTAATACGACAAGTTAAGCTAAATCGATCGGTTTGGATAGAGCCTTGATTGGTCTTGAAGGGCATTTAGAGAGAGTTCTGATGAGGCTCGGATAACGCTTTGAGAAAGAGAGGGTTGAGTCAACCCTCGTCCTCCTAGTGGTGCAAACTTTCCGTTAGTGACCTTCAAACGCGAGGAGTGTATACACTGGCGAACCTGCGTCTTGGATCTTCGTTGCCCCACCTAGGTCCGGTAAGTTGATCAAGGCCGCCGCCTCCACTACTTCACCGCCAAGCTTTTTGATAAGCGTCATCGCCGCAAGAATGGTACCGCCAGTGGCGATAAGATCATCGATTAGTACAACGCGGTCGCCCTGTTCTAACGCATCCGCCTGCATCTCTACCGATGCGGTGCCGTACTCAAGGGTGTACTCCTGATGAAGACACTCGCCCGGCAGTTTGCCCTTTTTACGGACCAGAACCAGTGGCAGGTTGAGCTCATGCGCAATGATGGAACCGAACAGAAAGCCGCGCGCATCAATGCAGGCTATTGCTGAGAGGTTCATATCCATATACCGCTGAACAAAAGCGTGGGCCACCATGCGGCGCGCCTTAGGATCTTTGAATATAGGAGTGATGTCGCGAAACTCTATGCCTGGCTCGGGCCAGTCTGAGATTGTACGGATAACCGATTTTACGTAGTACTCGTCGTAAGACATGAGTTTTCTTAGCTTCCCTTAGCAGTGTCGTGTTTATTTCAGCCCAGTTTGGCTACCTGACCGCAGCCCTCTCCGTGGCAATCGCCCGATGCCTCATTAAGTGCTTCGAGGTCAAGAAGTTCAATCTCCTTACCCTCAACGCGCACCAGACCAGCACTGGAAAAACGTGTGAATATACGGCTTACAGTTTCAACTGCCAAGCCCAGGTAGTTACCAATCTCGTTACGCGACATTGTTAAACGAAATTGTGTCGCTGAGTAGCCACGTGCCTGGTAACGGGAGGAGAGTTTTAGCAAAAAAGTGGCGATTCGCTGTTCAGCTGTTTTGCGCGATAGCAGCATCAACATCTGCTGGTCATCGCGCAGCTCCCGACCCATGGTACGCATCATTGAGCGGCGCAGTTCAGGCATCTGTCCTTGGAGTTCATCGAGACGCTCGTAGGGGATTTCGCAGACTGTTGTAGTCTCCATCAGCTTCGCGCTCATCGGATAGTAACCGTCGTCGAGCCCGGCAAGGCCAACCAACTCGCCCGGGAAGTAGAAGCCGTTAATCTGCTCCTCACCCTCGTGCGTGAGAGTGAAAGTTTTAACGGAGCCTGCGCGAATGGCATAGACGGAGGTCATCGGCTCGCCTTGGCGGAAAAGCAGATCGCCTTTGTGCATAGGACGGCTCTTGCTAACGATATCGTCGAGACGTGCTATCTCTTCATCCTGAAGTGAAACCGGCAGGCACAGAGTATTTAGGCTGCAGGTCTGGCAGTGAGACTGCGCTGCAGCGCCAACATTTAATTTGGTAATCGTAGACGACATAAACCCTCCGTAGTACGGAAGTCAGTATAGTCGCAGCTTGACGCTTGGTGTAGGAAAAATTCTGGTGTTTAGATAATCCGCGAATAGCGTCTCTCTGTTGGCTGGTTGATATACGCATCGAAAGTCATGCAGATGCGCCGGATTAACAGGCGGCCCAGGGGAAGCACCTCAAGGCCAGCGGCGTCGAGTTTTACTAAACCTTCTGCCTGCATCAGCGCTAGCTGCTCAAGCTCAGCGGCAAAATAGTCAGGCACATCTACGCCCGTCTGCGCACAGAGCTCTTCGTAGTTAATTTCAAAGTCACATATCAAGCGGTTTATAAGGGTGCGACGGACCTGATCATCGGCACTCATCTTGTAACTCTTAGCCAGCGCACTGCCTTGGTTCATCACCATTGAGTTGTAGGTGGGCAGGTCAGGGCTGTTCTGCAGGTAGTAGTCGCCAATTTGGCTAATGGAGGAGACACCGAGGCCGAGTAGATCGCAGTTGCCGTGAGTGGTGTAGCCCTGAAAGTTGCGATGTAGCTCGCCCGCTTGCTGTGCCAGTGACAGGCTATCTTCTGGCAGGGCAAAGTGGTCCATACCGATGTTGCGGTAGCCCGCCTGGGTCAGCTGATCAATCGAGTTATGGTGGATTGCCAGCTTTGTTGGGGCGTCGGGTAGATCCTCTGCGCTGATGCGTCGCTGAGGCTTGAAGCGCTCCGGTAGATGGGCGTAGTTGAACACTGAGAGTCGATCAGGCCGTATCTTAAGTACGGTATCAAGCGTAGCGCGAAAGCTCGCTTCCGTCTGATGTGGCAGACCATAAATAAGATCTATGTTGATAGAGCGAAAGCCAAGCTCGCGCGCTGCTTCAATTAGGCCTGTTGTCATCTCTAACGGCTGCACTCGGTTAACCGCTCTCTGTACTTTGGGGTCAAGATCCTGCACACCCAGCGAGATGCGGTTAAAACCTAGCTCACGTAGTTGCGTAAGTCGCTCGATACTCATCTCACGCGGATCTATCTCTATTGAGTAGTCGCCGCTATCGTCCGGCAGAAGGTTGAACTGCTCGCGCAGCTTCGCCATCAGAGCGGCAGTCTCCTCCATACTGATAAATGTTGGCGTACCACCACCCCAATGAAGCTGCTCCACAACGGGGCGCTCTGGCAGTTGTGCGGCGCGCAGTTCAATCTCGCGATGTAGAACCTCTAGATAGGGCTTGGCGCGGGCGCGGTCGGCGGTAACTACCTTATTGCAGCCACAGTAGTAGCAAACATGCGCGCAGAAGGGGATGTGTAGGTAGAGCGACAGAGGTTTGCGCTGATCCCTTTCAGCCAGCGCTTGGTCGAGTGTTTCGGCGGGTGTCGCAACCGGCGCGAACGATAGTGCTGTCGGGTAGGAGGTGTAACGAGGCCCCGCCTGGTCGTAGCGGCGAATTAGGTCTGTATCCCACAGGATAGCGGCAGAGTGGCTCACGCAGTTCTCCTCAATTAGCAATCTGCGTCTAGTCTAGCGGTTTGCTTGGGTAACTACTTTGATGCGGGTCAATTTGTACTGCACTAGTGTGTGAATGTACCCCAGGGAAGGGTCCACAGCCCCATCAGAATAAGCAGTGCCCCGGCAAGGCTACGCACGCTGGTTTTGCGGCTTAGGCCAAGTAGCTGTTGGGCAAGTAGCCCTGTCGTTAGCATGCCAGGTAGGGTGCCAAGCCCAAAGCCGAGCATCAACAGTGCGCTATCGCTTGCACTCCCTGCGGCTGCGCTCCAGATTAGCGTGCTGTAGACCAGTCCGCACGGGAGCCAGCCCCAGCCGATACCGAGTATTAGAGCCTTGAAAGCATTGTTGGCGGGGAGCAACGGTTTGAGCAGCGGTGAAATGTAACGCCAGAGGTAGCCACCGAGGCTCTCCAGTTTGGTGATACCCAGCCACCACTGGCCAACATACAGACCCATAGCGATCAGTAACAGCGCTGCAATTGAGCGCATTACGCTAGCTGCGCCCGTCTCATAGATTGAGGCGCCAAGCAGACCCAGAAGGAAACCGGCGAGTGTGTAGCTGCTGATTCGACCTAGGTTATAGGCAAGTAGGCGCACAAATGCACCGCGCGGCTGCTGTTCGCCAAGACTGAGGCTGGATGCAAGACCGCCACACATCGCTAAACAGTGGGTCGTGCCGAGCAGTCCAATCAATAAGGCGGAGGCGAAACTTAGCGAACTCTGGATCACGATTTGGCGCTATCTTCGGTTTTGCTATCGCAGCCGCTATCGGCATCTCTATCGCTGCCGCTGGCCCCCTGGGGCGCGGCTGGCTCAGCTGGCTTAAGCTTAGCATCGTCGGGAATCATATCTTCATCATCATCGTAGAGGATGCGGTGGGCCGGTGATTCTAGATCGTCAAACTGTCCGTTATTGACGCTCCAGAAAAACGCCCAGGTGCCAAAAGCGACCAGAATGATGGCGATCGGGATCAATAGGTAGATGATATCCATTAGAAGCCTTTTGGGTTGCGGGTCAGACGTAGGGCGTTGCCAACCACTACAAGCGAGCTAGCAGACATGCCGATTGCTGCCATCCACGGCGGGATTAAACCCATCGCAGCCATCGGCAGCGCCAGTAAATTGTACATCAGTGCCCAGCCGATATTCTGCTTAATAATGGCACGGGTGCGTCGCGCCTGTGCAATTGCACCGGCGAGTTTTCGCAGATCACCGCTAATCAGCACCGCATCAGCGCTGGTTTTTGCCAGATCTGTTGCCTCACTCATCGCAACCGAGGTTTGGGCGCCTGAGAGTACCGGAATATCGTTAATACCGTCGCCCACCATTAGGACACGGCTACCTGATTGCTGCTGTTGATTTACCCAGGCGAGTTTGGCCTCCGGTGTCATCTGTGCTTCCAGTTGAGCGATGCCCACCTCATTAGCAACTCGCTGCGCATTGGTTTGTTGGTCACCGGTAAGCATAACGACCTTAAGGTTTAGCGCCTCAAGCGCGCTTATCGCTTCACTTGCTTCACTGCGCAACTGATCGTCAATAATAAACCAGCAGACAGGCCCCTTGCTGCTGCTCATCAGTAGGCAGAGGCCGGTCTCATCGGGTGTCTCAAGGGTGGCTGCAGATGAGGTATCAGGGCTGGATTCAGAGTAGAGCTCAGCGGCATAGTCTGGTTTGCCGAGGCGCAGTGTCAGGCCATCTACACTCCCCTCAACACCGGCACCTACCGTATTTTGCACCTCGCTTGGAGCAGTGCTGAAGTAGGGCGAAAAAGCAGTCGCGATAGGATGTTCAGAGCGGCTCTCAAGCGCGGCGGCCAGCTCTAGACATCGCTCGATTGAGAGGCCTGCAAGCGGTACTGTTTGGCGCACAGAGAGTTTACCCAGCGTCAGTGTGCCGGTTTTATCGAATGCCACCGTGTCGGCCTGTGCCAGACTCTCTAGCACGTGACCACGCGTGACGAGAAGACCCATCTGCCGCAGGCTGCCGATGGCGGCAGTCAGAGCGGTGGGTGTTGCCAGTGAGAGGGCGCAAGGGCAGGTGACTACCAGTACTGAAAGTACTACCCAAACAGCATCCTCAGGACTTATTGCCCACCAGGCTCCACCCACAACCACAGCCGTCAGCAGTACCGCCGCGACGAAGTAGCTGGCGACTGTGTCGGCGACTTTTGCCACTTTAGGTTTGTCCGCCTGTGCCCTGTCTAGCAGATTAAGAATCGCGCTCATTCGACCCTGCTGACTCTCGGTAACAATTTCAGCTTCGATTGGCTGATCGACGTTGATAGTACCGCCGGTGAGGGCGTCGCCACGATGGCGAGTTACCGGTAACGGCTCACCCGTAAGGGCTGACTCGTCGATACTGGCACGTTCACTGAAGAGTATCGAATCGGCAGGAATCGAGTGCCCCGGTTTAACCAGCACTCGATCACCCGCTTTAAGCTCTGCAAGTGGCACGAGGTGCTCCACTCCGTCTGCCAGTTTAATTGCACTGGCCGGTAGAAGATTAGCGAGTGCATTACCCGCAAGGCCTGTTCGGTGGCGTGCTTGCATCTCTAAGAAGCGGCCGATCAGCAGGAAGAAGGTAAACATACTGACCGAATCAAAATAGACTTCACCACCACCAAAAAGTGTCGCCCAGACGCTGGCGATATAGGCGCCGCCTATAGCAATTGAGACTGGGACATCCATACTCAGATGGCGCGTCTTAATATCGCGCATGGCGGCAATAAAGAAGGGGCGAGCGGCATAGAGAACAACGGGTGTCGCAACGATCAGACTGGTCCAACGAATGAAGGTTTCGATATGCGCTTCCATGGTGAAGTTGTCGCCTAGGTAGAGCGCCATCGCCATCATCATTACCTGCATCATCCCCACGCCAGCAACGCCTAAGCGACGCACAGCACGTTTATGCTCCTCTTGGTAGAGTTGCTCCTCGCGATTGGGGTGATAGGGGTGTGGGGTGTAGCCGATCGCTAGGATCTGTTGAAAAATTTGGCTCAGTTTTGCGCTCTCTGGATTCCACTGGAGTCGCGCGCGGTGGTTGGTGAGGTTGACACTGAAGCGCTCTACGCCCTCAAGTGACCCGATATGCTTCTCCAATAGCCATACGCAGGCGGCACAACTAATGCCCTCTATCACGAGGCTCGCTTCAGCTTGTTGAGGCGTCTGTAGCTTTACAAATTCACGCTGCAGTTCAGCCGAGTCATAGAGGCTCAGTTCCGCAGAGACTGAGGTACTGTTTTTGGGGTCGGAGGCCGGGCCCTCGCGGTGATCATAGTATTTGTCGAGACCCGAGCCGAGGATCGTCTGGGTGACGGCTCGGCAGGCGGGGCAGCAAAAAGACTCCACCTTGCCATGTATCTCGAGCTGAAAGTTACCCGACTTAGGCAGGGGGCTTGCGCAGTGAAAACAGCCTTTCTCAGCAGCTTCCATAGAACCGACTATTGAGCACCCAATTTGAAACTGCGTTGGTCGTAGGGTGGCAGTAGCTCAGCTTTTATGAGCCACTCTGCGCTCGCATCACTGAGCATCAGGTAGCGCTTGCCCTCTAGATTTGCCTGCAAGCTACCGAGGTAGACTCCCTGACCGTTGACGGAGCGCAGGGTGATTGTCTGATCATATTTCTGATGCGAGGGGTGTACCAGGTCGAGAGTGAGCTCATTTGGCATAGCTACATTGGAGCTCAGAGCTAGCCGGAGGTCGCCGGTTAGAGAGTCAACCAGCAACTCGCCCTTGATACCGCGATCAGACGCCGCAGAGACGCGGCTAAGATCGACATTGGTGCCGCGCGCAATTTTGTAGTAATCATCTTTAACGATGCCATCGCTAGTTGTGATGGCAATGTACATAAAGATACTGGCGTAGATAACCACAGCAATCAGCGGTGCTAGCACAAACCAGAGCCATTTCTGGTGATACCATGGGCCGATATCGTGGGTCTGCTCTTCCATTTAAACCTCGTATATATACTTTTGCGCCGAGTCCAGCAGGGCTGCAACTCGGCGCGGATTCTACCACAGAACTGGGGTAGGGGGGTTAGGGTGTAGGACCTATAAAGCGACTCTCTGAGGTTGCGCTAATGCTCTCGTCATTAACGGCAGTCACCTCAAACTCAATCTCATAATTGGGGCGCTCAAGTGCCCGCGGATCTACCTGAATGAAAATCGTATGGTCATACAACTCACCCGCTTCTACGCGCACTTCTGTCGCACCGACCAGTTCAGCGTACTCTAGACCTTCAAACGAGATGGTGTAGGTCATGTCCTGCTGCGACTTGTTTGCGATCTTCACCGAGTAGGTGTTGCGAATATCACCGTTACTCGCCGTCGTGTAGAGCTCGCCACGACCTCGAATCGTATCCACCTCAAGTGGTGTGCGTGTGAGTAGCACGTAGCTAAAGGCGCTAACCATCGCCAATAGTGCGACCAGATAACCGACAAGGCGCGGGCGAATCAGATGGGTCTTTTTGCCCTCCAGTTCGTGCTCGGTGGTGTAGCGCACCAAGCCTTTGTCGTATCCCATGCGCTCCATAATATCGTCACAGGCGTCAACACAGGCGCCACAAGCGACACACTCGTACTGCAGTCCATCACGAATATCGATACCCACAGGGCACACCTGTACACAGTGGCCACAATCGATACAGTCACCCAGGCCCTCGGCCTTGTAGTCTGCATCGCGTTTGCGCGAACCACGGCTTTCGCCACGCTTCTCATCGTAAGAGATGATCAGGGTGTCTTGGTCAAACATCACCGATTGAAAACGTGCGTAAGGGCACATGTAGATACAGACCTGCTCGCGCAGCCAACCTGCGTTGCCGTAGGTGGCAACCGCAAAGAAGGCGAGCCACCAGCTCTCCCAGGGTCCGAGATCCAGCACCAGGATGTTCGGGATCAGCTCACGAATAGGGGTGAAGTAACCCATAAAGGCGACGGATGTCGTAACGGCGATAATAATCCAAATCGTATGTTTGGCGGCCTTGCGCATGAACTTTTCGGCACTCATCGGCTGCTTGTCACGTTTCATACGTGCGTTGCGGTCACCCTCAGCGATCCGCTCTGCCCACATAAAGAACCAGGTCCATACGAACTGCGGACAGGCGTAACCGCACCAGAGACGACCGGCAAACACAGTTACGAAGAAGAGGGTAAAGGCCAAGATAATCAGTAGCCACGAGAGCAGCATAAAGTCCTGGGGCCAGAAGGTTTGGCCAAAGATATGAAATTGACGACCTGGTAGATCAAAGTGGATCGCCTGTCTTCCATCATACTGCAGCCAGGACGCACCATAGAAAGCGACAAGCATTAGTGCGCTTGAGATAATACGCAGATTCTTGAAGATGCCCCTGTAGAACTTTACGTAGATATGCTCGCGTTCAGCATAGAGACTCACAACCTCTTTTTCGGGGGTTACATCTTTTACCGGTATCTGGCTCATCTAAAGCTTCCTGACACAGAAAAACAAATTGTATGGGCAGTATATTAGCAAAATAAAAAAGGCGACTTGATATATATCAGTCGCCCTTTTTGATTTGAGTTACGCTTACTTAGAGAGGCTGTAAACGTAGGCTGAGATCAGGTGGATCTTATCATCAGAGAGAAGATCTTTGTGCGCTGGCATTACACCGGCACGGCCCACTCGCAGTGTATGTGCTATCTGTTCGAAGCTGCCACCGTAGAGCCAAATGTTGTCAGTCAAGTTCGGTGCACCTAGTGCCTGCATGCCTTCACCCGTTGGCATATGACATGCGGCACACAGCGTATTGAACTGTGTCTGACCACGTTCCGCGGCAGTGGCATCGTGCTCAGATCCGCTCAGGCTCAGTACGTAGTTTGTAACGTCCTGAATGCCATCTTCGCCCAGTATTGCACTCCAAGCCGGCATGCCGCCCTGACGACCATTTACGATTGTCGAAACAATCGTGTCAGGCTGCCCGCCATAGAGCCAGTCGTTGTCGGTTAGGTTAGGGAAGCCGTAGGCGCCCACGCCACCAACACCGTGACACACCGAACAGTTGTTGGCGAACATCCGTTGGCCCATCTTCAGGCCAGTTTCGTTGCCAGGCTGGTTCAGCTCTTCAATAGAGAGTGCTGCATACTTAGCGAATACCGGTGCATACACCTCTTCAGCGTGCGCCATCTCCTTTTCCCACTGGTTGTACGAGGTCCAACCCAGCAGCCCTTTGAAGTTGCCCAGGCCAGGGTAGAGCGCCAGGTAACCCAGCGAGAAAACCACAGTGATGAGGAACATGTTAAACCACCACTTAGGCAGCGGGTTGTCATACTCCTCAATGCCGTCAAACGCGTGGCCAACAGTCTCTTCAGTTGTCTCTTTAAACTTTTCACTCTTGCGAGTGGCGAACAGCAGCCAGGTCACACCAAACACTACGGCTAGTGTGATGACCGAAATCCAAATGCTCCAGAAAGCACTCATCGTTCTACTCCTCCGTTACTCTCCTGATCCGCTTTGCGTGTGCGCTGATCCATCTCTTCATCTTTAAATGGGAGCTCAGCTGCGTCATCGAAGCGCTTTTTGTTGCGTGGGTTCAGAACCCACACAAACAGACCAATGAAGGTCAGCAACATGATGACCGGTATATATGGACCGTAGGTTTCGTAACTCACTAATAATTACCGTTTGTTGGTGTACTCAGAATGCATTTTGCCCAGCGCCTGTAGGTAGGCTACGAGAGCGTCGATCTCATATTTGCCCTCTACATCTTCACGCGCTGTTGCGATCTGCTCGTCAGTGAATGGTACGCCAAGTTTGCGTAGCGCACTCATTTTCGCTGCAGTGTCGCGCCCCGTCAGCTTGTTCTCAAACAACCAAGGGTACGAAGGCATCTTAGACTCGGGTACCACGTCACGTGGATTGTAGAGGTGTGCCCTGTGCCAGTCATCAGAGTAACGACCGCCGACGCGAGCTAGGTCAGGACCCGTGCGCTTGGAGCCCCACAGGAATGGGTGCTCGTAGACGAACTCGTTTGCTGTTGAGTAGTGGCCGTAACGCTCGGTCTCTGCACGGAAAGGACGGATCTGCTGTGTGTGACACACGTGGCAACCTTCACGGATATAGATGTCGCGACCTTCGAGTTCAACAGCGGTGTACATACGCAGGCCTTCAATAGGCTTAGTAGTAGAGGTCTGGAAGAACAGAGGAACAATCTCTGCCAGACCACCACCGCTGATCACAACGATGATCAGCAGGATCATAAGTCCGAGTTTCTTTTCTATCGTTTCGTGTTTAATCATCTTAACTCTCTCCGGTCTGAATTACGCAGCGGCTACAGCCGGATCAGGGTTTTCAGCAGCGGCAACTTTGCTGCCGGCACGAACGGTCTGCCATACGTTGTAAGCCATCAGGAACATACCTGCGACGAAGAACATACCGCCCAACCAACGTACGAAGTAACCAGGGTGGCTCGCTTCCAGTGCTTCTACGAAGCTGTAAGTCAGCGTGCCATCTTCGTTGACTGCACGCCACATCAGACCCTGCAGGATGCCGTTCACCCACATCGCACAGATGTAGAGAACCGTACCGATAGTTGCTAGCCAGAAGTGCGTGTTGATGAGGGCAGTTGAGTACATCTGCGCCTTACCGAACAGCTTCGGAATCATGTGGTAAGTTGCGCCGATAGAGATCATCGCAACCCAACCCAGAGCACCCGCGTGTACATGGCCAATAGTCCAGTCGGTATTATGTGACAGTGCGTTTACAGTCTTGATAGCCATCATTGGGCCTTCGAATGTAGACATGCCGTAGAAGGACAGAGATACAACCAAGAAGCGTAGGATAGGGTCAGTACGCAGTTTGTGCCATGCGCCTGAGAGCGTCATCATACCGTTGATCATACCGCCCCAAGAAGGAGCAAGCAGAATCAGTGACATGACCATACCTACGGACTGTGTCCAGTCTGGCAGTGATGAGTAGTGCAGGTGGTGACCGCCCGCCCACATGTAGGTCGCGATCAGCGCCCAGAAGTGAACGATTGATAGACGGTATGAGTAGATTGGACGACCAGACTGTTTCGGTACAAAGTAGTACATCATGCCGAGGAAGCCGGCAGTCAGGAAGAAACCTACTGCGTTGTGGCCGTACCACCACTGCACCATCGCGTCTACAGTACCCGGGTAAACCGAGTAAGACTTGAACAGCGTCACTGGCATCTGGATGTTGTTAACGATGTGCAAAACAGCAACTGTGATGATGAAAGCCATGTAGAACCAGTTACCCACGTAGATGTGAGAGGTCTTACGGTTCTTAACAGTACCAAGGAAGACGATCGCGTATGAGATCCATACAACTGCAATCAAAATGTCGATTGGCCATTCGAGTTCAGCGTACTCCTTGGTGGAGGTAATACCCAGCGGCAAGGTGATTGCTGCCGCTACGATCACTGCCTGCCAACCCCAAAAGGTGAAGGACGCTAGACCGTCAGAGAAGAGACGCGTTTGACAGGTACGCTGTACAACGTAGTAGGACGTTGCGAACAGGGCGCTACCGCCGAATGCGAAGATAACAGCATTGGTGTGCAGTGGACGCAAGCGCCCGAAAGAAAACCAAGGCGTATCGAAGTTGAGTGCTGGCCAGACCAACTGTGCAGCGATTAGAACACCTAGGCTCATGCCTACGATGCCCCAAACGACCGTCATGATGGCGAACTGGCGAACAACTCGATAGTTGTAAGTGTTTGCAGTTGCAGTGCTCATTTCAGGCTCTCATCAAGCTTTGTGAATTGAAAAGGTTTAAATCCGGGCGAATTATGTTTGATAGATCAACATTTTTCAACGAACTAAACTCCTTTTTAGGGGTATGTTTGTGCGCTGCAACACTCGCCCTAACGCCTCTTGGAGGCCCTTTTACGGACTGTGAACTCTCTGTATTACCTCTATAACCATTTGAATTTGTTATATTTATTTATATATTTCTTCTGGTTATTGTCTAATAATTTTGAGCTTTATTAGCTGGCTTCGACTTTAGGAGTGTTTCAACGATTGCGTTCAGTTTGATTTATATCAATATCGGCTGTCACGCCTAAGGGGTGTAGTGGACCGACCAAGCAATGCCTTTGCATTTATGCGTTCGGGTCGCTGTGTTAGAGTGCGCGCTTCATGTGAAGCGAGGATGCCGGGGTGTTGAGTAACTTATTGATCTATTGTCGTGCAGGATTTGAGTCCGAAGCGGCCAGTGAGATCTCCACTCGAGCAGCTGAGCTTGGATTCTATGGCTACCCCAAGTTCACAGCTAATAGTGGTTACATACTGTTTCACATCCAAGCGCCGCAGAGTGCACTTGAGTTGATGAAGGTTCTGAAGTTCCGTCGACTTATCTTTGCGCGTCAGTGGATTGCCTGCACCGAGCCTCTCACACAGGTTAGCACTAAGGATCGTATTACACCGATCTTAACTGCTGCAAAGGAGCTGCCCCAGTCAGCAGAACTGCTAGTGGAGAGTGCTGATACCACGGAGGGTCGTAACCTCAATGGCTTTGCGCGCAAGTTTAGCTCTGCACTCGCCGGTGCTCTGCGTCAAACAGGGTTAATGTTGCCCCGCAAACAGCGAGCAGATTGGCGCACACATCTTTTTGTTATCGATGGCCAGACCTTCTGGCTCGGCGTTTCGCCGATCAAAAACAGCTGTCGCTGGGAGCAGGGGATATTGCGGCTAAAGTTTCCACCTACTGCACCGAGTCGCTCAACACTCAAGTTAGAGGAGGCGTGGCACTGGTTTATCCCCAAGCAGCAGTGGCAAGAGAAGATCGAGAGCGGCAGACGCGCAGTGGATCTGGGGGCGGCGCCGGGTGGCTGGACTTGGCAGTTGGTGAACCGCAATATGTTTGTTACCGCCGTCGACAATGGGCCGATGCATAAGGATTTAATGGAGTCGGGTCAGGTGGATCATCGAACCGAGGATGCATTCACTTACAAACCAGCCAAGCCGGTTGATATGCTCGTTTGCGATGTGGTGGAGAAACCCTCGCAGGTGACTGACTTGATGGCGCGCTGGGCGATTAACCGTTGGTCATCAATTCTGATCTTCAACTTGAAGTTGCCAATGAAACAGCGCTTCGCGGAAGTTGAATCTTGTCTCGAGCAGCTTGAGAACGCACTCCATGAAGCGGGACTCAACTACAAGCTTGAAGCTAAGCACCTCTACCACGATCGCGAAGAGATTACGGTCTATCTAGAGTTAGGTTAACAACCTTAGAGCTCGTATATACTAATCTTCTCTTCTTGCTCTAGCATCGGTCCAATCCGATCCATCATGGCGCGGCGTTCCTCCGAGTGGTACCAACGCGCCCAGTCATTCAGGGTGCGGTAGGTCGCCACAATTAGGCGCTTCTCCGTATCGTTGATGTCGTGCAGCACCTCACCTGAGATGAAGCCCGCCGTCGACATGGCTGTTTGCAAATTTTCGCGTGCCAGTGTGTTGTACTGTTCAACCAGTTCTGCCGGTACCTGACGCTCTATAAAGACTCTAATCATTACTCTTCTCGCCATCCGCTGCTGTGTGTGAATCTACCCAAAGAATAGACCGAAGAGCGAGCGCGGGTAAAGGTTGTTAATTCCAAGGGTGATTTGCGACAATACGAACACGTAGGACGCCTCGTTGAGGCTACAGAGAGACTGATACTTTGAAAGCTGACACCCAACTTGATGCCCGCGGGCTCTACTGCCCAGAGCCGGTCATGATGCTACACAACAAGATTGCCGATATTGCGGCTGGCCAATTGGTAGAGGTTCTAGCCACTGACCCATCAACAGAGCGTGACATTCCTAAGTTCTGTAATTTCTTAGGGCACGAGTTAGTGGGGCAGGAGCAGAAGGGTGATGAATATCACTATCTGATTCGCAAAGGGGCTTAAAACTTACACCGATGCTGTTAGAATGCGGCATCTTTTTCGCGGGCAAAGCGCCCAATGCAACAACATAGAGACGAGTAAAGTGAGCGAGCAGACCTCAGACAGAGCGCGTAACAAGAATCGCGCGGCTAATCAGGCAGCGGTAGAACTGTTGGAGACTAACTACCCCAAAGCGTTCAACGCGGCCGAGCCTAAGCCTCTGAAGATCGGTATCCAAGAGGAGCTGGTGGCAGATGAGAAGGTTAGCCGTGGCAAAATCAAGCGCGCTCTAGCCACCTATGTGCGTAACCCTCGCTACTTGCAGTCTATTGTTGAGGGTGCTGAACGCGTTGATCTCAGCGGCGAAGCAGCCGGCACAGTGAACGCTAGCGAAGCTGAACATGCAAAAGCTAAGCTCGCTGAGTACAAGCAGCGCCGCGTTGAGCGCCAGAAAGAGCAACGCAAACAGCAGCGCGTTGCTGAGAAAGAGGAGCGCATTAGCAACAAGCTAGAAGCGCTGCTCGCGAAAACCAACAAACACTGATCCCCAAAGAGCAACACAGATGTGCGCAGATGGCGCACCTCTGCGTTGGCTACTGCTCCTGCATATGCTCTACAGTTCCCTGCTTATTCACCTCAGCCAAAAGTAGATCGAGCGTGTACGGCTACCCCGACTCCTCAGGGTCGTGAAAGGATTTCACCCTTAGGAGTTAGCCGCGGCGTATTGCACCAGATTTCGGCGACGCCGGGAGCCCGATCCTGACCTCTAGCAGGCTAGAGCGTTGTTAGTGGGTTGTGCTCCCAAGGTGAGGTGAAGAACTGCTCTACGACCTTGGGGTCTACGCTCTCAACGGACTTGAACATCCAGTCGGGCTTGCCATCTTTGTCCACTAAGAGCGCGCGAACCCCCTCTGCAAACTCGGTATGCATGCAACACTGCGTAGAGAGCACAAGCTCTGCTGCAAACACCTCAGACAGCGATAGATGCCGTGTGCGCTTTAACTGTTCCGCAATGAGGTGCACTGAGAGTGGCGAGCCTTGGGTGATAGCCCGCTTGGAGCGCTGAATCCACGGGTCATCGCTCTGTAGCTTGGCCATGGCGTTAAGCAGCTCTGTGACACTGTCTTGGTCGGTGATGCGTTGAATAAAGTCATAATGGGCTTGAATAGGTGCATCTTTACGACGCACCGCCTCGCTCTGCTGTTCGAGTTGACGCAACACTCGAGTGACAGTTAGCGCTGCATCACCACTCCAATCTGCTTGCTGTAGCGCATCAACCATTAGCCCATACTTGTCGGCATCGATGAAGCGATCAGCCAGCCCTAAAAAGAGTGCATCGGCGGAGTAGATGGGATTGCCGGTCAGCCCCAGGAAGAGGCCGGTTCGCCCCGGCATCCTGTTGAGAAACCAGCTACCACCGACGTCTGGGTAGAGCCCAATGGTCACCTCCGGCATCGCCAGATGCGAAGTCTGGGTAACGACTCGATGGCTACAGCCATTCATAAGCCCCATTCCACCGCCCATTACAATTCCACTCGCCCAGCAGATAATCGGTTTTGTGTAGCAGTGAATAAGGTAGTCCAGCTGATATTCGCGGGTGAAGTAGGCGGTGCCAGCCGCCGCGCCGTCCCCCGCAGCTATTGCCCGATACAGGCTCACCACATCGCCCCCAGCACAAAACGCCTTTTCACCCGCGCTGGTAAGAATAACGGCGACAATCGAGTCGTCAGTTTGTGCCGCTCGCAGCTGTGGCTCGATCAGCTCGATCATCTCAAGTGAGAGCGCATTCAGTGAACGCTCTGCATTGAGTTGAATCTCTAAAACCTGTTTGCCATCAGCGGTGGGGAAGGCAGTAAACAGTGCGCAGCTCATCGGTGGGTTCCCAGTAGTTGATCATGGTTGGCGTACCTTAACTGATAACACCAGCCTACCCAACAGGCCGTTAGTCTCAGTTTTGCATCTCAACGGCTGTTTTAGGGTTGAAAAACAGACCGGTCGCCATAATATTAGGTATATTGAATATAAAAGGAGTTCTCATGAGCCAACCACTCAACATCTCATGCCCGCACTGTCTGGCTACCAACCGTGTTCCGGCCGAGCGTCTGGGGCAGGGGCCAGCCTGTGGTAAATGCCGCAAGGCGCTCTTTACTTCGGCTCCAGTGACACTCAATGAGGAGACCTTCGGAAAGTTTATTCGCAACACTGATGTTCCAGTTATTGTCGATTTTTGGGCGGGCTGGTGTGGCCCCTGCCGGATGATGGCGCCCGCGTTTGCTGAGGCCGCGAAACGCATGGAACCCAATGTGCGCTTTGCGAAGGTAGATACCGAGGCGGCGCAGCAGCTCGCTGCCAAGTATGGTATTCGCAGCCTGCCAACTATGGTGCGCTTCGAGAAGGGGAAAGAGAAGGATCGCGCCTCTGGGGCGATGAACATTACTCAGATTATGCAGTGGGTGGGGTAGTGCCCAAGGACGCCGTATAAATGCGGGAGTACAGAGCGGTTGCTCTGTACTCTCCACCTCTGCGATCAGTGTTGTTCGTTGGCGCGTACGGAACGGTAGAAGTCGAAACCGCACATGGCGACTCCAAGTCCGCATATGATTGTAAGATCAGTTATACCGACCTTGAAGGCTAGAATCCCTAAGAAAACTGCCAAAAGGCTAAAAGAAAAAATTGAAAGTATCAGGTTCATATTAGGCAACCTCTTCACTTGCTTGTTGTTCAGTGAGGTACTCTTCCAGCCAGCGTGCTGTGCGCAGCAGGCGGGCGTCGCCACCTGCAGGACCAACCAATGAGATGCCCATAGGTAATCCGTTTGAGCTGGTGAAAACTGGTAGATTGATGACGGGGGTTCCACACAGGGTCCAGATGCCGTTCAGTATCGGGTCGCCGGTGCTATCTTTGGCTGGTGCTTCACCCGTTGCGGAAGGAACAATTAGAGCATCACAGCGCTCAAACAACTCGTCTAAACCAGCGTTTAGAATGTTCCGCCAGTCAAGCGCAGCGATGTAATCCCGTGCACGTGCCTCCTCGCCCTTCTCAATTGCACCCAACAGAGTTGGCGAGAGAGAGTCTCGACCTCTCTTGGTGTAGGGGTAGTAACATTTGGCCATCTCCGCAAAATTGATCGTCTCTCTCGCATGGATGCCCTCGTCGAAAGCCTTGGGGAGGGTAGTGGAAAATACCTGCTCGCCCAGGACTTCACCAAGTTCCTCTAGCGCCGCGCGCATCTCCTCGCTGGCCTTCTCATATCCTGGTGGCTCAACTAGCGCAAAGTTGGGTGTAACCGGCGCAGGTTCTTGGCAGGTCTTGAGTGCTTGTGGAGAGGGGGCCATCTGCGTCGCAGAGTCTTGCTCGTCGTAGCCCGCTAGGACATCAAGCACAAGTGCTAGATCACCGAGGTCGTGCGCAAATACACCTAAGGTATCTAGGGTGGGTGACTGCAATAGGACGCCCCGGCGTGAAATCAAACCGAAGGTTGGCTTGAGCGCGTGAACCCCGCAGAATGAGGCGGGTCGAATCACCGAGCCGCCGGTCTGGGTTCCAATTGCTATGGGTACCATCCCTGCTGCGACAGCAGCTGCTGAGCCCGAGGACGAACCGCCCGGGGTACGGGTTGCGTCATAGGGGTTCTGGGTTTCACAGGGCGTGAGAAACGCAAGTTCTGTGGTACGTGTCTTGGCAAATATTATCGCGCCGGCAGAACGGAGCATCTCGACAATGGCGGCATCCTTTTTCGGTACGCGGCCGCTGTCGAGAGCAGTACCGTTTTCTGTCGGGATCGCCTTGGTATCGATAATGTCTTTCAGTGCCACAGGGATGCCGTGCAGAGGCCCCATCGGAAGGCCTCGTAAGCGATAGCTGTCTAGCTGTTTGGCTTGCTCACGAACGTACTCTGCGTCAAACCATGCGAAGGCTTGAATTTGAGGTTCGTGCGCATCTACTTGTGAAATGTAGGCATTCGCCACCTCAAGTGCGGAGATCTCTCCGCGCTTGAGGCGAGCTAGCAGCGAAATAACACTTGGTTGTTTCGTAATGCTCATATTAGCTTCCGTATAGTAGCTCTGGTAGGTAGTAAACGATCTCAGGTACGGTGTACATCAGGATCATCGCTACAAAAACCATAGCCAAGAATGGCATACAGCCTTTAAATATCTCGGTCAACTTGACCTCTGGCGGGGCTATACCTTTCAGATAGTATGCCGACATTGCCATTGGTGGTGTCAAGAAGGATGTCTGTAGGTTCAATGCAACCAAGATGCCGAAAAACAGTGGGTCGATACCGAAAATCGGTAACAGAGGCAAGAAGATAGGCACGAAGATAATAATGATCTCCGACCACTCCAATGGCCAGCCCAATAGGAAGATGATCAGCTGGGCAAGCAGCAAGAACATTAATGGGGACAGATCCATCGACTGCACAAACTCAGCGACAATGTGCTCACCACCAAGGTATGAGAAGACGCTGGAGAAAGTGTATGAGCCGACGAACAGCCAACATACCATCGCTGTTGTGCGCATGGTCAGATAGACAGATTCGCGCAGCCGTTGCCAGGTTAGCGCTCGGTAGGCCGCCGCTAATGCCAGACCACCCAGTGCTCCGATCGAAGCCGCTTCCGAAGGTGTTGCTAGCCCGCCCAATATCGATCCTAGCACTGCCAGTATCAACAGAGCCAGAGGCATGAATGAGGTCAGAATCATCCACAGTACTTTTAAAGCTGGTAGATCAGGAACCTCATCTTTGGTGGGCTTGGGTGCAACATTTGGTTGCAGTGTCGCGCGCACCACCACGTAGATTAGGTAGAGTCCCGCGAGTGTTAAGCCTGGCAAGAGTGCGCCAGCGTACAAACGAACTATCGAGACACCCGAAGATGCAGCGTACACAATTAGCATGATCGACGGGGGGATCAGAATACCTAGAGTACCACCAGCACAGATGATGCCTGAGGCAAAGCTACGGTCATAGCGCGCTTTCAGCATTGATGGTAAGGCTAGAAGCCCCATCAGGGTTACTACAGCCCCCACGATACCAGTAGCAGTGGCGAACAGGGCACAGGTGATAAGTGCGGCTACGCCCATGGAGCCCGGGACATTCTTCGCAGCGATGTTCAACGTGGTGAACAGGCGGTTTACGATGTTTGCGCGCTCAACGATGTAACCCATAAAGAGAAACAGTGGTATAGCGGTCAGTACCTCGTTGTCCATAACTGAATAGGTCTGGTTTACGAAGAGGTCAAAAATACGGTTGTTGAAAAGGCCATCGATCCAAGCTTGCGCCTGAGTCAAAACATCTACCTCACCTTTTGACATTAGCCGTTCGTAGCCGCGCCACATCCGATCAGCATCAAAATAAGCGTAGTAACCGAAAGCGATACCCATTGCCATCAAGGTGAAGGCTATTGGGAAGCCGAGCAGTACCATAAACAGGAACAGCCCGAGCATACATATTGCAATAACTGGATCACTCATCTCATCTGTCCTTAACAGCAGCAGAATTGTCTGCAGTCTGATGTTCGTGCTCTTTTTTTGCCTCAGCTTCACGCATCAGCAGTACTTCCGTCTCTTCCACTTCATCTTCAACTTGGGCCTGTAGCCAATCGCCGTTGCGAATGCAGTGGATACATCGCATTACCTGAGCGATTCCTTGAATGAACAGCAAGGTGCCGGCTGCTACGATAATGGATTTGAACTGATAGATGGGAATTCCGGTGGGGCTGTTTATGGACACTTCACCGTAACCCCAAGAGCGACCTGCGTATTTGATACCCGTAAGAATTAAGGCAATTACACCAGGGAAGAAGAACAGAAAGTAGAGCGTTAGATCGACCTTCGCTTGGGTGCGAGGCGTCCAGGTACGGTAGACAAAGTCACCGCGAACGTGACCATTTTTAGACAGCGTGTATGCGCCACCCATCATAAATAGCGTTCCGTACATAATATACGATACGTCGAGTGCCCAAACGGTGGGCGAGTTTAGCACGTAGCGTACGAACACCTCGTATCCCACGCCAATCGCCATAACCAATATCAACCATGCGAAGGCTTTGCCCACCCAAGCCGAGAGGTTATCTGCGAATTTGATAAAACCAAGCATAAAATTCTCCAGCACGAAGAGAACGGGAGGCGCTTTCACCTCCCGCTTTAACGAGTTTTTAGGCCAGCTAAAAACTTATAGCTTCAGTTTGCCAGGGAAGAAGTGGTTGTATGCCGTAACCACGTCCGCGCCTGCCATGATCTCGAAGTAACCAACACGTTCAACCCAAGCGCGCTGACTGTCGAGAGTCTTCTTCATGAATGGATCGGACTCGAGCTCAGCGATAATCTGATCCCAAGCTTCGATCTGACCCTGAAGGATCTCTTTGGATGTGCGGTGGATAGTCACACCTTCATCGCGCTCTAGCTCCATCAAATCTTTTGAGTACTGGTCTAGAGCCAGCATGGTGTTGGAAGTTGACGCAGCCTCTACGCCATGCTGCAGAATCGCCTGAAGATCTGGTTCCAGACTTTCAAACAGATCACGGTTAAAGATGATCTCGAAAGACTCAGATGCCTGGTGGTAAGACGACAAGTAGTAGTTTTTCGCAACGTCAGCAGCGCCGAAACGACGGTCAGAAGTCGGGTTGTTAAACTCAAACGCGTCGATAACACCACGCTCCATCGCTGGAACGATTTCGCCGCCGCCGAGCTGAGCAACCGACATACCCATCTTCTGCAGCAGATCAGCTGCCAGACCTACGGTACGGTACTTAAATCCCTGCAGGTCAGCAGGCGTGTTCACTTCGCCTTTGAACCAACCGAACGGCTGTGGGAACATTGGGAAGCCCATGAAGCCAACAACGTTCAGTTCCATGATCTCTTGAGTCAGTTCGCGGTAGAGCTCCTGGCCGCCCCCTTTGTAGAACCACCCCATCATAGTGTTTGCGTTACCGCCAAATACCGGACCTGTACCGAACAGGGAGGCAGCTTTGTTTTTGCCGTACCAGTAAACAGGCACCTGGTGACCTGCGTCGAGTACACCATCATGCACTGCGTCTAACACCTGGCTCTGTTTTACAACAGCGCCTGCAGGCAGCAGTTCGATTTTCAGGCGGCCGCCTGACATCGCTTCCACTCGATCAGCGTACTGTTGAGCCATCTCTTGGAAGATGTCTGACGCAGACCAACCCTGCATTTTTATGACGGTAGTTTTTTCGTGACCACCAGCCAGAACGGCTGGCGCTGCGACAGCCCCTGCCGCCAGTGCACCAGCAGCAGCACCACCCTTCAGGAACGAGCGGCGGTTGAGCGCTTTATCTTCAGTTTTCTTTGACATGTCTAAACCTCGTTTACGTATTGTTTTTTTATTTCCGTATAACGTCGTAGAGCTGGATCGATTGGAGGCCAGGCCGGCCGGCCAGAGTTGGCCACGTGATCCAATGCCACTCTGCAGCGTCATTGCCGCTAGAGTAAGCACATTTCTTATACTCCTATTTGGTCAAACCGGATTCAAGATAAATTTTCATATAATGAAATCAGGTGCCCGGTCGCAGGCCGCACTGCTCTAGAAGATCCTGCCAAGCACGTGTATGACGCTCTCTCGCCTGAAAATAGGGGCCCCAAAGGGCAGACGTTGTCTGTGAGTTAAAGAACGGCGCAATCATTTTAGACTGCTCAATTTCGGATAGTGGATTAAGAATATTCAAGTTGAGCCGGCTCCACTCACGCCCCTCGCGCTCTACTTGCGCTATGTAGGGCTGCAGTTCTCCCACATAGAACTTTACGAACACACTCCAGAGAATATCTGATTGGTTGTTCTGCTTTTGGTTGAAACAGATCGGTCGACCGGCCAGTCGCGTTTCGATCGCGCTGCTTGCTTGATCAAGCGTTTGTGTCAGCAGAGCCATAGAGCTGATCCACCGTGCCCCGAAGTCAGAGCGGTAGAGCGTCTCGTAGCTCTGCTCTAGCTGGTCGGTAAAGTCTGGTGTTTGCCAATCCGCTGATGTTAGCAATTTCGTCAGTATGGCGAAGCGTTCAAGCGAGCTTACTAAGGGTGATAGATACCCTTGATCCTCTGGACTTAGAGGTGGCTGGGCAAAGGAGAAGTGCTGCTCCATCTCATCACTGTTGTAAATTGCATTGAGCAGTAGTGGAGCGAAGCCTCTCTCCTTAATTGCACGATACTCTAGAAGTTTATTGCGTAAATCGGTGTTTTCAGCGTCACCCTCCAGCGCGTCGATACACCGGTTGATCTCAGGCAGAATCTTCAACTCGTAGATGAGCCGTTGAGAGGGTTTGGCGACTCGTCCAAGACTGGTATTGCGCTCGCTTACCAGCTGCATCAGGTTGCATTGGCGCAGGTCCAACAGATCTAGCAGGCCTTCACGAATCTCGGGCACTTCTGCTAGGCGTTCTCGACGCGCGGGGAGAGGCGAATAGAGCTCAGAGGCCGGCTTGAGCTCTAGATCAATATCGACCCCAATTGCATTACTGGTGCGGTTCGCGTAGCGCTCCACTAACGAAGTCGCTTCATCACTATTACAACCGACTAAAACTAGTGCAAGAAGTGATAGGCTAAGCGCACGAAATCGCATGGTTGGTAACTCGAATCAGACGGTGTACCAGCATTACGGCGGCAAAACTGAGTCCGATCAAAATCCCTAACCAGTAGCCGGCGGCACCAAAGGCTTCAAACTCCGCCAGGTAATAGCCGCTTGGTATGCCAATGATCCAATAGGCGATAAAGCAGATCAGCAGCGGTGTGCGAGTCTCTTTAAATCCTCGCAGGGCGCCAGTGGCTGCAAGTTGAAGTGCATCAGAGAACTGGTAGAGCGAGGCTAGAGCCAGAAGATAAGCGGCCAGTTCAACTACTGCGGCATTATCGCTGTAGTTGCTAGCAAGTGGTGCAGCAAGAAAACGTAGCAGCATAAAGCTCAGCAGGGCAATTACTAGACTGCTTCCCAAACCTAGGTAAGCGGTCTGCTGCGCTTGGATGATTTGGCCGGCACCGCGGTGTTGGCCAACGCGTATGGTGAGCGCTAAGCAGAGGCTTAGCGGTAGCATAAAGATAAAACTGGAGATGCTCAGTGTGATCTGATGAGCGGAGATAACCACGGCCCCATAGTCGGCCAGTAACAAGGCTATGAAGCAGAACATGCTGGTCTCGATCAGTAGTGCGAACGCAATCGGTAGACCCACTGCAAGCTGATGCTGCATTTTTGGCCAGTTGAGTCGCAGCCGAGCCTGCCAGAGTTTCAGGTGTCTGAATTGGCTACTCTGGCGCAAAAACAAGACAGCTGTAGTGGACATGAATGCGAACGCGAGGCTACTCGCGTAGCCACAGCCAACCCCTCCAAGTTCTGGCAGGCCAAATTTGCCGAAAATCAGTAGGTAGTTGAAGGGGATGTTAAGCAGAACAGCGAGCAGCCCAATACGCATCATGGGTTGTGTTATGCCGAATGCCTCGGCAAATGAGCGCATGGACTGAAAAAGTAGCATCAGCGGGAAGCCCCAGCTAATCGCATCGAGATAGTCCTGAGCTTTAAGCTTGAGAGAGTCCTCTACACCAAGCCAGGTGAACAGGGGGCTGGCATTGCGTAGAAGGACAACAGCGATGACCCCTAGCAGTATTGCCAGCAGCAGGCTCTGATGCAGTTCGGCACGCACTTGGTCGGTTCTATTGGCACCGAAGAGATAAGCAACAATCGGTGTCAGCGCCATCATTACACCGCTCATTGAGATCAGCATGGGTAGCCAAACAGAGGCACCGAGAGCTACTGCTGCCAAATCATCGGCACCCGCATGCGCCGCCATGAGGGTGTCTGCTAGGCTCATGGCCGTCATCGCCGATTGCGCGAGCAAGATGGGCCAGGCGAGATGCAGCAGGGCACGTAACTCGGTTTTATATTTCGCAAAAGAGATCTTCAACATGAGTGCTCAATCAAGAATTGGTTCGTTCCATCGCTGCCACTGCAACAATGCAGCCCTTGCTGATGACTAGCTTTACAGCTTGCCTTCCTCTTCAAGCACCGCACGTGCTATACGAAAGCACTCCACAGCCGCAGGCACGCCAGCGTAGATGCCGACGGCGTGGATGGCTGCGCGGATCTCCTCTGGGCTGCAGCCGTTATTCAGAGCGCCGCGACAGTGGGTTGCCCACTCATGGCTCTTACCCAGCGCGCCGAGCATAGCAAGATTCATCAATGACCGAGTTTTGGGGTCGATAGCATCGTCACCCCAACCAAATCCCCAGCACCAAGCAGTCATCGCCTCTTGGAAGGGGCGGTTGAAGTCATCAGCGGCTGCCAGGTTTTTATCGACGTACTCCTTACCTAACGTCTGCTGACGCATCGCCAACCCTTTATCGAACAAGTTATCCATGGTACGCCTCACTGTTGTCACTGCGTTGCTTGAGTGTGCCACACGATAACTCAATGTCCTTCGCTAGAGTAGCCTTTGGCTTTAGTTGCTAAAATTATTGACCTTTACGCTTGTTGCGCTTCGTAGGAAGCGATCCTCATGAGTGCAGTTTTGGCACCCGAGACGATGCATTTTGCTGATCTAACCTTTTTGCGCCGAGATTAGGCGTCCAATACCCCCATCAGCATGGCTCATATTCTCCCGGTTCAGGTTGGGACGAAACAATCTAAAGCGGTTCGCCAATCGTAAAGCTGCGCATGACTACAAAATCGAATTTTACCGCCGCTGCCGTCCCCAAAAGCCGAACTTCGCGCCTACTCAAGTTGGGTGGCCTTGCAGGGCGTGTCGCCGGGAATGTGGTGGCTGAGGGCTCTAAACGCTGGGTGAGGGGTGAAGCAGCTCCACTGAGTGAACTGGTACTGACGCAGAAAAACCTTACCCATGTGGCCGATAAACTCGCTCGCATGCGAGGTGCTGCCATGAAGATGGGGCAGCTACTCTCAATGGATGCCGGAACGCTTCTACCGGCAGAGCTGGCCACCGTTCTGGCGCGCCTGCAGGCACAGGGCATGGTGATGCCGAAAACCCAGCTACTCAATGCGTTAGAGTCCAATTGGGGCGAGAGCTGGATGGAACAGTTCAGTTACTTCTCATTTGAGCCCGTGGCTGCCGCCTCAATCGGTCAGGTGCATCGCGCCCGTCTGGAATCGGGTGAAGAGCTAGCGATCAAAGTGCAGTTTCCAGGCGTAGCGCAGAGTATCGATAGCGACATTGATAATGTGGTCTCGCTTCTGCGCATGAGCGGCCTTATACCGCGCGGCTTAGATCTCGATGACCTCATAGCTGAAGCTCGTCGCCAACTGCATTTGGAGGCGGATTATCTGGCTGAGGCCCAACATATCAATCAGTATAATGAAGTTGTGCAGGGCTTTCGCAGCAGCGCGAGTCTACTGATGCCGAGCTGTCATGAGGCATTGACCAGTACAGATATCCTATCCATGAGTTTCATTGAGGCCGAGGCGCTTGATACCTGGCTCAAGCGCAAGCCTGAGGATGCAGCTAGGATTCTTGCGCTGATGTTAGAGCTCTTCTTTACGGAGATGCTTGAGTACCAATTGATGCAGACTGACCCCAACCCTGCTAATTACCAGATTGATCCCCAATCTGGGCGTTTGGTGCTGCTGGATTTTGGCGCGGTACGTCGTTTTGATACCGGCTTTACCCAGCGCTATAAGCACGCAATTGATATGGCAATTGCTCGGTCTCGTGAGGGGCTGCAGGATGCCTTGGAGGCGCTCGGTTTCTTTGCCAAGGGGGCGGATGTGGCCAACCGCGATGTGGTGCTAGATATATTTATGCTAGCCGCTGAACCTTTGCGAGCAGAAGGGGAGTATGACTTCGGCGCCTCCGACCTGGCAAAGCGCATCCAAGAGCGCGGTATGTCCGTCAGCCGTGACCCCAACGCTTGGCATACGCCACCCGCTGATGTGCTGTTCCTACACCGGAAAATGGGTGGCATGTACCTCTTGGCGGCCAAGTATGGCGCGAAGGTGAATGTCTCTGAGATCTATGCACGGTTTAGCTAGAGTTGCAATCCTTCTCGTCTCTGCGCTAGCCCTCAGCTCGACTGCCGCTCTTGCTCAGACCGCCGCCTATAACAGCCTGAGTAACCTGCAGGCTCACCTCAATACTTTTGGCACATTTACCCGAGAGAATCTGATATATCTCGTGCGTGCGGGGTATGATGGTGAACTGACGATAACGGATCTCTATGCTGATATCCTTAGTGACGGTGAGGCTGATGCGCGCTGTCAGGCGTTAATTAATGACCTCCACGGCGCACCTGCTGCTCAGCGTGTGACAAATATCTGGGTACTTCACGGAGTGCAGACCTCGCAAGAAGAGCATCGTGTATGCCGTGGAGCCCGAGAATAGGGCAGCAGCTGGGTGCAGGTGGCTACCTTTTCCAGTTAGGATTGACAGTTACAGCGGGTAGATAAATCAGTAAATTGGACGGGACAAGTAGTGTTTGAAGCCTATGCGCAAGGTTTTGGATTGATTACCGCTCTATCAGCGTTATTCGGTCTATGGTGGGTGAACCAGCAAAAAAGCAGATCGAGTGAACCGGAAAAATGGGTAAAACGTGAGCGGCTGGTGCGCGCCTATGTCCGCGGGGTCGTGGTCGTCTACCTGTTACTCTTGGCTGTCAGCTACCTCTCAGGTCCTGCCTAAGTGTTGTCAGCCTGTATTGAATTTACCCTTTAGGAAGCGCACATCCCGACTTGCAGCGGCGTGCGTAACGCCAATTGGCAAAGCGATAATAGAGCCAATTGAGTGGTCGCGTCGTGCGTGTCACTCTAACTGCCTTCGCCAGCCAATGATAACCCGGTAGCTCGTCCCAGATTGTGAGGAATGCGGGTACGCCAATCTGGCGCTGACCTTCACGGTCGACCGCATGAATAAGCCTCATAGTCTCGGAGAAACTCAGCCCCTCTGCGTCAAGCAGAGCACTGCTCTGGGTGATATCAATCCATTCAACTCGATCTTCTCTATCGACTTTGATGTAGTGATTGATCTCTTTGCGGCACAGCGGACAACCGCCATCAAAAAATAGTTTTGGCTTCATACCGCGGTTTACGCGCTGTTCGCGCGATCCGATGACTCAAAAGCAGAGCAATACCCAGTTCGATACAACCACCTAAATGTCAGCCGAGGCACATTACTAATGAGTAATGCGCAAGTCAGATACTCGGGTTATGCGCTAACGTTTAAATATGTCAGTGCGAGGTGTCCCTATGAGGCTCTCTTTAAGAAACATCCATCGCTTTAAACTCCCTTTGGCTTCAGCACTGTTACTTGCTGTTAGTCCACTGGTGAATGCCAACGAGTTAGAGCTATACCTCAACACCAAAGGGTCGGGACTGGCAGATAACCTGCAGTACGCTGTGGAGGATGGTATTGTCGCAGAGCTTCTGGCAGCCAATCTTAGTGTGCAGGAGAGTGAGTGGCGCTGCCTGAGGCTAATGCGAGACCTTGGGCAAGCGCCCCTCGGCGTTGCGGTTCGAGCGGTGGTGATTGTCTCAGGACTTGATGCAGATACGCAGGATGTTTACTCCTGTTTTTAAGTACTGAAAACCTGTTTTGAAGGTATAAAAAAAGTGGCACGCGATTAGGTGCCACTTTTAGGTTTACGGCCGCAAACCGACCTATCAGTCGATACGTACTTTTACATAGCTGCCCGGAGCCGCTTCGATCGGCTGGTAGGTTGCGTTTCCGAGGCTCTTGGGTGCATCTACCTTCTTGCCTGCGCGTTTGCGTACCCACTCAGCCCAGTTTGGCCACCAACTGCCTTCAACGCGCTCTGCCGTCTCAAGCCAGTGATCAGCTCCTTGGCCTTTCTCACCTTTTACCCAGTAGTTGCGGCGGTTCTTCGATGCCGGGTTGATAACTCCAGCAACGTGACCACTCGCGCCGAGGACGAACTCAATGTCGCTGCCGAAAGTTTCGGTAGCTTTGAAGGTCGCTTTCCAAGGTGCAATGTGATCCTCGATGGTAGAGAGGAAGTAGGTCGGTACCTTGATCTTTCCGAGGTCAATCGGCTCACCACAAATAGTCAGTGCGTTCGGTTCAACCAGCTTATTCTCCAGGTACATCTTGTTGATGTAGTAGGTGTACATTTTCGCTGGCAGGTTGGTCGAATCGCTATTCCAGTAGAGAATATCGAAGGGTGGTGGAGTCTGGCCTTTGAGGTAGTTGTTGACTACGTAAGACCAGATTAGATCGTTTGAGCGCAGCATGTTGAATGAGGTCGCCAGCTCACGACCGTTGAGATAACCCTGCTGGGTTACCTTCTGTTCCAGTTGCTTAACCTGGTAGTCATCAATAAAGACACACAGATCACCCGGATCTGAGAAGTCTGTCAGCGTAGTCAGGAAGGTGGCGCTGGCGATGCTGGCATCTTTGCGATTTGCAAGAATCGCCAGAGCGGTTGCAGTCATTGTGCCGCCAACACACCAGCTCACGATGTTCAGTTTATCCGTTTCACTAATCTCTTTAGTAACGCGTATCGCCTCGAGAATACCTTGGCCAACCAGGTCGTCCCAGCTTATTTCAGACTGGTCCGCGGTTGGGTTGCGCCAAGAGACCAGGAAGGTGTTCTGGCCCTGCTCTACACAGTATTTCACGTAAGAGTTGTGTGGTTGCAGGTCAAGAATATAGAACTTGTTGATGCTCGGTGGAACAATCAGGGTAGGGCGGCTGTAGACCTGTTCAGCTTCCGGCTTGTAGTGGATCAACTGAATAAGATCATTCTGGAACACCACTGAACCTTCAGTAGTCGCAAGGTTCTCACCCAAAGTAAAGGCGCTCTCATCAGTCATTGAGATGCGACCTTTCTCAAAGTCAGCCAGCAGGTTCTTCATACCATCAACTAGACTCTGACCCTTGGTCTCTAGTGCCTGTGCTAGCACCTCTGGGTTGGTCATAGCAAAGTTGGTAGGCGACATCGCATCGATGTACTGCTTGGTGTAGAACTCCAGTTTAGCCTGCTCACCCTCACCTAGGTTGGCATTGCTCGCCATTTCGGTGAGCATTTTTGAGGTGAGTAGGTAGGACTGTTTGATGTAGTCGTAAATTGGGCTCTTCGACCACTCTTCGCTCTGGAAACGGCGGTCGCCTTTTTCGGGCGCCGCGACTGGGTTATCTGATACGTTACCGGTCATCAGGTTCTTCCAGAGGTTGAACTGAGCTGTCTGGTAATCGGCGATTGCACGAATCCACAGGGTAGGATCTTCAAGTGAGCGTGTTGCCAACTCTGTCCAGGAGCGCGTGAACTGCGCGAAAATATCGTCAGCACCGGATGCAGAGAAGTTCTCTAGCATCTTGTTGGTTTCGGTAGTGACAAAGTTGATAAACTCTTGCGGGTCGACAGAGTTTGGAGTGTTGTTCTGCATCACAGTTGGATCCTTTGTTGATTCAGTTGAGCGGGCAACAGATTTGCTGCTCTGCACAATATTTGACCAGAATAACCGCTGGCAAGGGTTAGAACAAGTCAACAAAAGGTTTAATTTTTGCACTGCAGCAATTGTTTCAAGTGATTAGAGGAGTTCAATGCAGCTACTTGAATTGATGACAACAGAGGGCTGCCACCTCTGTGATTTGGCTGTGCCATTGCTGGTTCAGGGCGTAGATCCAGAAATCTTCGAAGTAGATCTGGTTGATATCGCCTTTGATGATGAACTGGTGGAGCGTTACGGCAGCCGGATTCCCGTCTTGCGCCACCCGGAGTCTGGTGAGGAGTTGAACTGGCCCTTCGATGCGCAGACGCTTGGCAAGTTTCTCGCTAAATTGGCTTAGCGGCTGGCGAGTACCAGCCTACGGCGCTCTTGATCACTAAAAAGGGTGCGCGGCTCTCCCCGTAGCTGAGCGTAGATAACGCGGAAACTCAATACGTTTTGAACATAAGTACGCGTCTCATCGAAGGGTATCAACTCAATGAAGATATCCAGCGGCAGATCCTCGCGACCCTCGCGCCAGCGGGTGACTCTGTGCGGTCCGGCGTTGTAGGCTGCGGTGGCGTAGGTGCGACTGCCATCAAACTGCTCATACATCTGTGCTAGGTAGGCGGTGCCTAAGCGGATATTTTTGTGCGCTTCGTAGAGCTCATGCCCGCCACGATAAGGGATCTTCTCACGCTGCGCAGTCTGCTTCGCAGTACCTGGCATCAACTGCATCAGCCCGCGCGCTCCTACAGGTGATCTAGCCCAGGGGAAGAGTGCGCTCTCTTGACGAGAGACCGCCATTGACCAGAGCGGGTCGATACTGCGGGCCTCAGACTCGCGTGTGAAATGGTCGACAAAGGCTTCGGGGAAGCGCAGTACCATATCATTCCAGAAACCTTCGTAAGCGGCTGCTAGTATACCCATCTGATACCAACCTACCTCTGCCATCAATCTCGCTGCGGCTTGCCTCTGCTGCGGGTCGAGTGTACTGATCCAAGCGTTCCACTCTGAGCGCGCAACGGTGTAACGGTCTAGAGCAACGAGTTCGCGAATCCGCGCCATCTGCTTTGATTGGCGCAGCGGTTCAAGTACCGCAGACGTGTAGACAGGTGATTGTTGATTGAGCTGGAAGGGCTGTTGCTGCAGTTCAGCGGCGATAAATCCGTAGAAGCTACGCTCCTGCAAGATGGGTGAAAAATCTGCTTCGCGGCCGGTGCGCTCTGCGGCAATTGCGGCCCAGTAGAGCCAGCGGTTGTCTTGCTGTAGCTCGCTAGGGAGGTGTGTGATCAGCTTAGCGACTGCAGGCCAGTCCTGTTCTAGTAGTGCCAGGCGTATACGCCACTCTGTTAGCTCGCCGCTGGCATAGTTGGGGTCGAGCAAAGCGAGGCGGGGGCGATCTTTGGGCTCAAGCTCTTTGGCAATTCTTACCCCGACACGGCCGAGTAGCTTAACGTTCTCCTCAGAGAGGTTGTAGAGTTCGCCTAAATCTACGATTAATTTATAGGCGCGTTCACGGTCCTGCCTGTAGGCGCGTTGAACGGCGATATTCTGCAGCCGAGCTTGTAGTTCGCCGCGCATGCCGCGGCTCAACTGGACCACCTTTTCGGGGTTGCGATAGATGGCAAAGGCATCCTTGGCGATGTTCTCTAGACCCGGGTCGGTAATAAAACGTTTGGCATAGGTCGCCAGGCTAGATCGGTTTGTATCCAGTGCGTTAAGCACGCGCTCTAAAGCTAGCGCACTCGTCAATTCACCCTCTGCTCGCATCTCGGTGAAGAGCGGGTCGCAGGCCTTATCCTGTGAACGTCCTACCACCCAGAGTGCGCGCCCCATCTCATACGCCGCCTGCTTGTCGCCTTTGCGGTAGAGAGAACGGGCGTATAGACACTGCTCTGTGTCACTCGGAGAGTTAAGCTCCAAGTAGTAGCTCGCAAAAGTCTGCCAGCGGCCTTGTCTGATTAGATTATCCATCAGTCTTGAGCGGATTAGCCGGTCTAGATGTGAGTCTGGAAACTGTGCCCGAAAGCGCTTGAGCTCGGCCTCGCTAATGGCAGAACCAAGCGCTACGATACGGTTGTATTCAAGATAGGGGTAGAGCGGATAATTGCGCAGTGCCGCGAGCTCAGGATCGGTCACTTGAAGCTTGCCACTTTTAGCACGCTTCTCGAGCTGCAGGAACTGGTCGCGCTGTTGTTCTATTACAGCGTCGGCAGCGGCGGGTGCAGCGAAATTCAACTGCATCAGGCCGAACATCAGGCTAGGTATGATCGCTTTTCGACGTAGCAGGCTCAGCATAATCTCTGTCTGTTAGCTGTTTCCTTCAGTGTAGCATGGGGTACACTACGCCACCTCTATTTTGCGGTGGAAAATCGATGGCGTTAATTCAGTTTGATCAAGTTTGTCTAAGCCTGGGGCCCAGAGCGATCCTAGATCATGTTGACCTGCAGATTGAAGCGGGTGAGCGTGTTGCGCTGGTGGGTTCCAATGGTGCGGGCAAATCAACTCTGCTCAGTATCGTAGCGAAACGCCAAGATCTCGATTCCGGTACCTACCGCCGAGATCCAACCGCGCGCATAGCAGAGCTACCTCAGTCGCTACCCGCTGCCGACGAGCGCTCGGTGCGCTCAGTGGTGGCCGAGGGTTTGGCTGACTTACAAGCGCTGCGGCAGCAGTATGATAAGTTGCTGGAACAGGGTGAGTCAGCCGACCTGTCTGCGCTTGAACGCTTGCAGCATGAGTTAGAGGCGAGCGATGCCTGGTACCTCGAGCAGCGACTTGAACGTGTAATGACCGAACTGGACCTGCCGGCGGATAAGCTTATGTCAGAGCTCTCGGGTGGTTGGCGCAGACGTGCCGCGCTGGGGGCTGCACTGGTACAGCAGCCGGACCTGCTGCTGCTTGATGAGCCCACCAACCACCTTGATATTGAGACTATCGAATGGCTCGAACAGGTGCTACTTAACTTCCGTGGCGGCCTACTCTTTATCTCCCATGACCGAGCGCTAGTGGATCGCATTGCAACACGTATCGTTGAACTCGACCGCGGTTCCATCGCCTCTTTCCCGGGTAATTACACTCAGTATCTTGAGCGCAAGCAGAAGATGCTGGAGGACGAAGCGCGTCACAATGCTGAGTTTGATAAAAAGTTGGCACAAGAGGAGCGCTGGATACGCCAGGGTATTAAGGCTCGACGCACCCGTAATGAGGGGCGCGTACGCGCTCTCAAACAGCTTCGGGTAGACCGTGCGGAGCGTCGTGAGCGCCAGGGCAAAGCGCGCTTCGATGTTGAAGAGGCAGTGCGTTCCGGTAAGTTGGTCACCGAGCTCAAGGGGGTGAACCTTAACTTTGGCGAGCAGAAGATTATCGACCAGTTCAGCCTGCGCATTCAGCGCGGTGACCGTATCGGCTTGATTGGCCCCAATGGTGCTGGCAAGAGTTCGCTGCTGCGTGTCATTCTGGGACAGCAGGAGCCCGATCAAGGGTCAGTGCGTATCGGCTCACAGCTGGTCGTGGGTTACTTTGATCAGCTGCGTGGTCAGCTAGATCCCGAGAAGAGCATTATTGATAACGTCTCCGGTGGGCGTGAGAGTATCGATATTAACGGCCGCTCGCGCCATATCATCAGCTACCTGCAGGATTTCCTCTTCACGCCCGAGCGCGCCCGTACTCCGGTTAAGGCGCTCTCAGGTGGAGAGACCAACCGCGTGATGTTAGCGAAGCTTTTCAGTCAGCCCTCTAACCTGTTGGTGCTCGATGAGCCGACCAACGATCTAGACGTCGAAACGCTCGAGCTTTTAGAGGAGATTCTGACGGAGTACCAAGGCACGCTTCTGCTCGTCAGCCACGATCGTCAGTTCCTCGACAATATCGTAACCAGCACGATCGTCTTTGAGGGCGAGGGTAAGATTAGCGAGTATGTGGGCGGCTACAGCGACTGGGTGCGCCAGCGTCCGGCGCCAGTTGAGGAAGCGGTTGAGGTTGCCGTAGCTGAGGCAACCAAGGTGGCGGATAAGCCGAAACGCAGCTCAACAAAGCTCTCCTACAAACTTCAGCGTGAACTTGATGCTCTGCCGCAGTTGTTGGAGGAGGCAGAGTCAGAGGTGGAGGCGCAGCAGGCTGTGTGTAGTGCGTCTGACTTCTATCAGAGGGACCATGAAAGTGTCGCGGCAGAGTTGGCTAAACTATCTCAGCTCGAGCAGCGCCTTGAAGAGTTGATGGAGCGCTGGGTCGAGCTTGAGGCGATGCAGGAGGGGGGTTAGCCCTGCTCTTTGAGGTGCACGGCGAGGATGTCGCACTTGGCACCGTGCAGTACGCCGTTTGAGGTAGAGCCTAGAACCAGCGCCAAACCGTGGCGGCCGTGTGAGCCGATTACAATCAGATCGGCACTAATCTTATCGGCGTGTTGGTGAATCTCCTCCTCAGTGTTGCCGGTTGCGACTAGCGTCTCCTCTACCGGGTAATTTAACGCTTCTGCCTTGGCTTTCATGCGTTCGTTGGCATGTTTATCAATTTGCTCCTGCAAGCTGGTAAGATCCATCGGAACGTCACCGCCATACGCGAAACTGATAATTTCGATGACATGAATAATATGCAGTGCCGCGCCGTTTCTTTCGGCGATATCGACAGCGCGCTGCAATACCTGGTCGCTATCGTCTGTGAGATCGACTGCGACGAGTACACGTTTGTAGTTTGCCATTGTGGCTCTCCTGCCAAGGTCGTTATGAGTAGCGTTCTTTGTAAGGTTTAGCATAAAGCTGGAGAAATAGCGGATGAAATGGGCAATTATCGTCCTGATTATGATGTCTTTGATCGGTTCCATGATGTGGGTCATGCCCACACCTCGGCAGCGTTTTCAGTCCAAACTACGTCTTGATGCGCGCAAACTGGGTTTTCAGGTATCGCTGGGGAAGCTCAGCTTGCCGCGCGCAAAGGGAGAGACCGAGGGTGAGGAGCTGAATAGACCGCTCTACCGCTACGGCCGCACGGGACTTGATCGCAAAGAGCGAGACCAGTTTGTCGGCTGGACGGTCGCTCGCATAGAGACGCTTGCACAGGATGGATTACCCCCAGGGTGGAGTTGGGTTCGAGGTGAACATACGCTGGCGCAAGCTCGCTTACAGCAGCTTTCAGAGTGGTTGGTTTCACTGCCGAAGGAAGTTGATGCTGTTGAGTCAGATAGCCTCCATCTCTGCCTCTACTGGCGTGAGCCGGAGCGACCTGGCGCACTCGATGAGCTGGCTAACTTCGCTAAACAAGCTGTGGCCAGGAAGCTTTAAAGCCCTGT
>Ga0209961_1000047_pt1 | contig 44560 bp, 71 predicted proteins | sample SalPonA_B_H2O_MG_FD_185719 | JGI IMG/M metagenome (GOLD analysis project Ga0209961, IMG submission 185719) | Water microbial communities from South San Francisco under conditions of wetland restoration - Salt Pond MetaG R2A_B_H2O_MG (SPAdes)... | ecosystem: Environmental > Aquatic > Non-marine... | reverse complement strand
CTGCTTTTACCTTTTTCATTACAGTTTTGTGAATGCCAGGATTGACACGTAATACATGAGGCATCATCTCATGTCTAATATAGTTTCTAGTATAACACGTATCTGCATTGCTGTCATCCTCTATGTAAGGAACATTTTTAAGATCACACCACAGTTGGAAATCTCGTTTGCGAGTAAGGCGAAACGGACGAACTACGTTTTCATTGCGGTAGGGAATAATACGTCCGTTGCCATGCATACTGCTCCACACCCATGTTTCTACACAATCGTCTAAATGATGGCAGGTAATAATATCTGCATTAATCTTATGGAAGAAATTGTAGCGTTCGTTGCGCCAATACTCTTCTTGGCTTTCCTTTCTACTCTTTTGTCGAGTTACTCGTCCTACCATCATGCCGAGATCATGTTCTTTACAGTAGTTTTGTATAAACTTAAATGCACGACTACTATGTTCAGTGCCATGATCAAAATAAACTATAGTAACATCTCTATGCGCTTTTAAAAAGTCAACCACTGCCATTGAGTCAACTCCGCCGCTACAAGCTACATAAACAGAACTATGAAATTTACCTTGCGCTTTAATCATACTAATTCAACTTCGTCTTCGGTCCAGAACACATTTTTAAAATTAAAACTTGCAATAGTTCTTGCACAACCTTCACATGGCTCGGCTAATGCTCTTACCCAATTTTTTGAGTTCTTAGAAGGTCGTTTGACACGCACAACGTATATGTCACACTTAGACAAGTCTTCAGCATCTACTAATCTTAATGCGTTTCTTATAGCATCAACCTCGGCATGCATAAACAATTGACCATCTCTGTAGCCAGGCTTGAGCATAAGTGGATGCGTTTTATAACTGTTGACACCTGTAGCAATTAAATGTTTTTTGTAAACGATGCCAGCTGCCATTTTAAATCTTCCTTGCACACCAGGATTATTAATAGCAAGCTTAGTAAGCATATCTACAATTTTTACATTCACTTTTCGTTCCACTTTAAGATTTCTATTTCGTCGCCGTTCTTTCGAGTACGCAAGTATCCTTCGTCAATAAGACTGTCTATTACAAGAGCTGTAATGTGACTTGAATTATTTTTTACACCCATCCACCAACCGTATGCAGTAAAGATTAGAGCAGTTACTAGCAACCACATTTCGTTAACCCACATATTATTTTCCTTTAATATCTCGTAGCATGACTTGGTTTTCGATCTGAACTTTGCGTTTAGCATCTTCCCACATCCAACTTAGCCCAAAAACTAGAAATAACGATATAAAGTAAATTGCTATAGCGCTGCCTTCATCCCACTCCATGCGTACAGCAATATATGAGAGGAATGAATAATAGATAGAAAATGAAACTATCATTAATGATATTTTTCCAAGTGACTTTAAGAAGTATTTCCAGGTTCTGCTCATCGTGTTTTACTCCATTCCCAGGCGCCTGCGCCTATGTACTTTGATTTAGTGTACCCACGTTTTTCCATTTCAGGATCTACGTAGCTGTCTTGTATGTGTGTACCAGCGTACTGCCAGTCACGTTCTGTTTTGTTTGGATTATCTTTTAGCCAACGCTTCTTGGCATCTTGGTAAGCGTAGTATGAATCACTCATTGTTACACCTTGTATAGTTTAACATAGTTAAGACGTGTCTCGTCTGCGCTAAACAACCGATTCTTGGTATGTCCTTTTACTTTAGCCTTGATGCGCTTGCGCTCGCCTACAGTATGTTTGTGCTTGTTCATAAAGCTAACAAGGTTGCCGTCTGTAGTAACACAAGTATAGTTGTACGACTCCCACTGTGAGCTGTAACGGCTGTCAAGGATTTCAATTACAGTTTCTACTTTCTCGCCTACGGGCTCAATATGTTTGCTGTCACGATACTCAACACGGATAGTTTTCTTTAGATCGCTTTCTTTCTTGTCGCGAGCAATAAACTCTGGAGCAAATGCAATACGGCCCATGCCTTTAACTGGAATTTCTTCTTGCGACAGTTCTTTAACCATGTCTGCCTTAAAGCCGTCTAGGTCACCTAGTCCAAGCATCACATACCGACGCATCCACTTGAGTGCTTCTTGCACACTAGCATAGTCTTCTTCAGTAGGTTCAAACATTTCAAAGTCTGATGGAAGATACGGACCGTCACTTGATTTTAGTTTCAATGCCCAGTAGTAACGCACTAGATCCTTGTTAGGAAACTGTGTCTTATTTTCTTCTGCTGTAAAGCGACGAACGTCTTTAATGTATTCGTTTTTGTTAATACGGTATGCAGCATATGCAACAGCAAGAGCGTCTGTGATCGGTACAGTCTTCTGTTTGGGTTTAGTGTAACGAACTTGTGTGTTGGTTTCGTGTGCAAGTTCGTATTCAAGTTCCCAACGCTTGAATTCTGCTTTGCTCATTGAGCCCCAATCTAGTGTGCTTGGGTCTGGAAGTGTCTTTGCCATTGCATGTGCCTCTGTGTTTGCCTAACTATATGTATATAGTGTACAGTCAGAGGCACATATTGTCAACCAAAATCGAATAAATTTTCTAAGATTTGATCTTTTAATTCGTCATCATAAGGATGACTGCCATCGAAGCGATAGTGATAGCGTAGTCCATCTGCGCATACAATGTTCTTCTCTACAATGTGACGCAAGTCTTCACGTCCGCAAAGCAGACGCTCGCGACACAAATCAACATTGTCTTGCATTAGATCTACACCGTAGATGGTACTGAGGGCTTGTTCGAACGTACTACCGTTTTCCATCTTACGTATGAGTACTTCGCCTAGAAATTGTCCGTCGCCGCAACTGGGATCGAGGAATGTCTTTGTTGGATCTTCAAATTGTTTCTGCGGCATGTTATCTAATACTTCCTGTACAAGAGGCGTTGGCGTAAAAACTTCGCCTGTAGCTTTTACACGTACTTGTTCTCTATCTACGCCGCTCATATAAGAACGATTTCTTATATAATCAATTATACGATTCAATGTAATCAATCTCTTCTTGTGTTAAGCCAAAATGTTTATATAATTGATCGTTTGTCCAAATCTTACTCATATCTAGCTTGGGCAGCTTTCTAACAATGTTTGTTTTCATACACCCAGTTTTATCAATTTGCAGTGTTTTATTAATGTACCGAAATATATTACTGTAAAATACAGATTTAAATCCGTCTTGTGTTACATCATTATCAACTTTTATTGCATAACCTTGTGCTAATGCCCCGATACTATCTAAATCTAAATATGGTTGCCAGTATCTAGTTGTTACAGGCATTACAATCTTATTGTATCGAATCTTAGGGCTTTTATCAAAATTGATATATTTAATACTTAAATCGTTTGTAGCATCAGAACCCATTATCCAATGAGCGTAAATATATTCGTCTTTTGGAGTATCTTCTTCATGATATGTACCTGGCTTTGTATGATGTTGGAAATACTGTACTTCAAATACTTCGTTAGATTTGTTATGTAATACTTTATTAACTACGCTCATTGATAAACTATTCGGTTCTGAGCTAAGAATGTCTGCTTTAGTAAGATCAATCTCAATAGTTTTATCTTCAAGTTCAATTACACTATTTTTTGTAATTTTACTTTTTTGCATTGCCCAGTAAGATATTTGAATTCCGATTTTTGGAAAATATCTTTTAGTTACATTATGTACATTTGCATAAATTAATTGATAATTGCAGAATACATCTTTTAATACACCCCATTTGCCGCTAGACATGTTTGTGCCGCCTGTCATCCAACTATTTGGAGTAACAAACGCAAGATACCCATCGTCATTCAGTAAATCTACAGATTTTCTAATAAATCGATACCAGAGCTTTTCTCCTTTAGATTTGCCTGGATTTTGATAAGGTGGATTGCCTACAATTACATCAAATTTCATATTACTCTCTGCCTCTAAAAAATTCTTATTAGTATATGTGCCTACTAACATGTACTTATTTACGGCAAAATTGATTCTCATACGATTAGATTCATATCCGTAAACCCGTGATGCAATATTTTCAGTAGAATGTCCTGCGTTACGTAGTCGATTTTCAACATTTGAAACAAACTGCCCGCCGCCCATAGCAGGATCTAGAAAAGTTGTAGTAGAACTAGACCATACTTCTTTCGGAAGTTGATCTAAAATCTCGTCTACAAGTTGTGTAATATCAAATTTGAGTCTGCCTAACATAACTGCCTCTTATATTGCCTATACACTTATAATAACATCTTTATACAATATGTCAACTATTATCGTACAGCAACTCTACCCAATCTTGTTTAATAATGTTGTTTTTAAACAAATAGCTAATAGTTTCTGCAGCGACACCAAATTCTTCTTCTACGCATTGACGCATTTCGTCGTCATCTTCAACAGTAGTCATTGCATCTGCTAGTACAGTATTACCAGTACCTAAAATTATAATGTCTAGGTTTTCAATAATTGTAGTAATTACTTCACGTGCTTTTGCAATTTCTTTTTGTGTGCTTAGATCACGTTTAACACCCTTGTTCTTTGTGTTCGAACTGTTTCGAGTCTTGCCACTTTCTGCTCGTTCTTGCTTTTGATTGCGAAAGTAATCGCTGTTACCGTTTGCAAGAGCACTAATAGCATCACTAGTAAGCAAGTTAATATTAACAATCTTACCTAGTACACGACTTACGCCCTTGCGCTCTAGTGCAAGTGCAAGGTAGTCATCTACTTCTACTTTAATGCTGCCGTCCGGCGTACACTTAAAGATATCAATTGTACGCAGTACGTCACGCATAGCTTCTTGCAAGCTCTTTGACGCATTACGCTTCTTGTGATTAAGTGCAGTCTCAACTACCATTGCATCAAATTTATCATCGCGATTAGGATCAAAGCTCAAACTAAAAATACGTCCTACTTTGTTCATGTCACCAGGAGTAAGTGTACGACTCATCTTTTGAATAGTAGCGCCATTCTCGCCTCGATCGTATGCAAGGTACAGTTCTGTAATCTCAGGAATACTAAAACTACGTTGCGCCATTTGTGCAGCAATAATAAGTGTAGGCTTGCCTTGCTCAACAACTTCTTTTACTGCACGTTCTGCAAGACGATTAGTAATCTTACGTCCGTTATGTTTCACTGTACCACATAGCACAATTACTTCAAAACCTGGCAATGTTTCTTGTGCAATATTGCCAATAAGCTCTAGCACATCATTGCGTGTATTAGCTGGCATAAACATCATGCTCACACGTTGACTTTTGTAGTCTTCTGTTTGCAAGTCTACATTAAGTTCGTCGTGACCGCCCTGTCCTAAGAACATCGCTTGTAGTGTACGAGTAAAGAATCCTTTGCTTTTAATAGGATTTGCTGCAAACTTAGCCCAACTAGGAAGTGTTTCAAAGTCTTCGTCTACTTCGCCAGCTGCAATAGCAGCATTTACAGGACCCATTAGATTCATTTGATAACATGCAAAGTCAGGAACTAGCAAGTCACGGTCTGTATTAATGTTAAACTGTTTAAGCATTTTGTGTAGCCTTCTTTTGAATTAGCAGTTCAGGATATGTAACACTTACCATTGTATCAATTGGCCAGTGTGTCGCAGCCCGTTCTGCATTTGTGCCCGTCATAATAATAGTATACACTAAATCATCAAGTTTGTCAATCAAAGGTTGTGCTTGTTTAATTTGGTGAGCTCCGAAATCTGCTTCATCTACTACAAGAAGTTTTTTAATTTGATTATCAAACAAATAATCAATACGTTCTTGTCGTTTGCTACCGTTTGCAAGACTTAGATATGCAAATACTTTTTTGCCGTCTGCTAGTGCAGATTCAATTTGCTCTTGGTAATCAGCATCACTAGTGTCAACGTGTGCATAATTTGCAAACTGCTGAAAGCTAGTAAGGTCTGTTGCAAAACTTGTAAACACTGTTTTAACGTAGCTTGCTACAATTACAATGTCTACACCCATTTCTACTGCAACAGCACCACTCCAAATAGTTTTGCCAAAACGAGCACAAAGCTCTGCCAACACTGTGTGACTGCTAGTATTAAACAAGTTAATTACTTCTTCTGCTACTTCGTATTGCTTGGTGCTTAGACCTGCTGTAATCAACGGCTGTCCTAGTTTAGCTAACAATTTGTTTACACGCAACTTCATATCATCGCCGTGCAACTTGTGGATCTCGCCTGTACTACCTTTGCGGTAACCAATAAACTCACGTAGGTAATCGTCCATACGTGAACGCTGATAGTAACGTCCTGCTTTTTCAGCAGCATCACTTACGTCCCAAAGTGCAACAACTCGCACTGCACCTTGATCGAAGATATCTTTACGTACACCTAGCGACTCTCGAATACGTTTGCGGCATTCTTTCTCAGGATCTTGTCCTGCAAATACCCAACGTTCGCCAAACTTGCATTCTCCGGGATGATCAACTTCTTCCCAAAGGTAGCAGTACATTTTATCTTTATCTACAATCATTGTGTGCCTCTTTGCCTAATTTATGTATATACTATAACATCAACAGATACACCTGTCAACCTATTTGTGTCCATTTTTTAGTGCCAAGATTTTCTTGTTCTGCCCAACGAATAAACAAGCCTGTTTCGCGACCATGTGCTTCAATCTCCCAAGGAAGGTCCCAGTAGCTAGTTTTTTTAGGATTGTATGTTTTGCCACACCAGGTGTTGTGCACTGGATGCAACTCGCGACGAGCATATTGTTTAACATGCACCATTTCGTGTGCAACAGTTTCTAGCAGTGTACGCAATTTTAAATCACGATGTACTTCGATTTCAAAGGTGCGCTTGTTATCGGTTTCTAAACAATAACCGTATGCATCTTTTAAAGTCTTTAGTTTGATTGTGATATCAAGATTGCGCATACGAGGCATTAGAGTTTTAATACAAAACTCGCTAATACTTTCTACGTACTTGCGCTGATTAGGTTTGCCGCCAATTACAGTAATCATACTTGCCTCTTTGTGTTTGCCTAATTAATACATTAATTATACAGCCAAGAGGACAGTGTGTCAACCATAAATTTTCTTCAATTAAATCAATGACTTACAGGCGTTTGATCACACGTCCTTTGTGGAGATCGTACGGACTCATTTCTACAATTACACGATCGCCTTGCACGATACGTATTTTAAACTTACGCATTTTTCCGCCTGTGTAAGCAGTAATCTGATGTCCGTTTTCAAGTTCTACTTTGTACATTTGGTTAGGCAGAACTTCTGCTACTAACCCTTCAAATTCTATTAGGTCTTTGTCCTTACTCATTCGACTCCTCTACTTTAGTTATAACGATAGAGCCCTGATCGCCCCATTCGATTCTTAGGTTATCACCTTCTTTCCATCCTTGTGCTTCCATAATCTCAGGCGGAATTTTCATTAGTACGTTTTCTTCATCGCCTTCAATGTCCTCAAAGATATCTTCTGCGTTGAATGTAAATGTTTTAGCTTCTTCTGTCATGGTGTTCTCCTATGCTAAATATTTATATGAAGGATGCATACTATACAGCCTTCTATGATGTGGTAAAAGAAACGCAAATAACATCTGGGTTAGAGTTGCCACATCATGTGGAGGCATACATTGTAATGTTGTTAGGCGATTACGTTGATCGCGACGACATTCCACCTGAACTTTCATTTGCAGAAATGTTCCTTAGTCTTCGCAACAGTGATCAAGCAAAGTATCTTGGCGATACTTGCTTGTTTGTTAGCGGAGTATTTCCTAAACTTAAACAACGTCATGGAATAAATCGCAGATACTATCAAGATATTGGTTCTACATCGTACGAAATGGCAAGCGATAAAGATGACACATTATATCCTGTACTAGCTCGACATTTTGTATTTCTAAGCGAATTTATTGAAGTAGCTGTTAATTCGCCCAAACTGCCGCATAGTAACCTTTTCCGTTAGTATCGCCACCGTCGTTATCAATTTCAACTCCATCGTATTCGATGCTAGTAACAGTGTCTTCACCGTTTAGATATTCAGTAGTAAAAATTTTTAACTTTGTAGGATCAAACTCGCCTGTAGTTTCAATTGTTCCTTCGAAGAAGCACCCTTTTTCGCTAGAATACATCTGAGCAATAAATTGTGCATCTGGTTCTTCGCAACAAGTCATTTCAGTTAACTGGATGTCGTAATCATTTTCTTCGTCAACTTTGCTAAGATAATCGCTAAGGTCTTCTCGATCAACTACTTCGCGTATTATATCAGCATCATAATCTCCGCTCGCTACTTCATCTACGGTAATATATGCACTACTAAATTCTACACCGTAAGTATGCTCGAACTCAGTATGCGATTCGTACCAAGGACGATGAAATACTTCTCCTTCGTCGTAAAGAAAGTCAGCACCTCGCGGAACTTCTGTGATTTCGTTAAATCCGCACTCTTCGTCTGTTGCGTTTACCATGTACTCTACAAGGTCTGTGTCACCGTGTTCTTCACACTGTGCTTTCCAAAAGTCGTGTGCTTCTTTTGAAATACTCATGTATGCACTTTCGCCGCCGTAGCCGTTAAGTTGAATACGGTAGTAGCGTGGACCTTTGAGTGCGTCAATTGTTTCTTGCTTTTCTTCCGAAGTTGCCATAAAATATACCTTTGTCGTTAGTTTACTCTATTAGTTTAACATCAATGACATATTTGTCAAGTCTTTTTTAGATAAAAAAAGCACCTTTCGGTGCTTTTTATTATATAGTAGCGTTAGGATCGTTTGTTTTCTTTGGAGCTTCAGGTGGAGCATCAGCAACCATATCCTGTTGTCCAGGTTCTTCTGGAGTATCTGGTTCTAAGATATTTTCATATTGTAACGATGCTAATAACTTAGCAGCAGCGTCAACTTCAACAATATTACGAACAGTAGTTCCGCCTTGAATATAACTTCTGTACTGACATAGTATGTTATTCTTGCCTAGTTTTTTAGCAACTTCTTGTACTGCTTGAGGAGCTTCGTTAATATTAGCAACTGGTTTAACTCTAACTTGAAGGAGTACTCCAGTATTTCCGCTTTGGCGCTGCACACCAGAAGTTTCTAAATCAAAGTATTTTAAGATGTTATAGAACTTCTCTCCGAAACGCAATTCTAAGAACGGCTTACCTGCGCCAGCATTTAGAATAGTAACGATAACTGCTTCATTACCTTTTACTTTTGTACTTGCATCTTCTTTATCAGCGTGTTTACCACTGTGATACAATAGACCTTTCTGTAAGTGACGTAAGAAGTCAACCTCGCCTTCTACTGAATCCCCACGTAAGTGCTGTTCAATCTTTTCTTCCGCCCACTCATATGTTTCTAGGATAGGACCGTTTAGAATATCAAATACGCTTTCCTCATCTAGTGTAAATTTGCCGTCTACTGAGTTTTCTTCATATGCTTTATCAAATGAAGCTTTAAAGTTTTCCGGAAGCTCATAAGCAAAACTCTGTCTCCAGAATAAAGCTAGTTTTTCGAAGTTACGTCCGCTTGCTTGACCAATCTGACTGCGGCCGCCACCGGCTTTTAGACTTAGAAGACTTAGTGTTTCTGTTTCGCCAGTTTCAGGATCAACAACAAGCGACAAGTCAACTTTAGTCATATTTTGGTTTTCTGCTTCAGCACCATCGCTAACTACACTAATAACTTGTTTAACGCCGTCTTGATAATAAGATACAATCTTATCTAGTGCTGATCTAGGTGCAACGCCTTCGTTAGCATACATAACTGCTTGGTTAAGCATTGTATCTAATTTTTTGCCAGCATCTTTACTAAGACCAAGTTCTTTTGCAACTGCTAATCCGTCACCTTCTCTCTCCATTAACAACTGAAGAGCTCTTAGATCGCCTTTTGGAAGAGTAACTTTTAGCTTTAGTCTATCGTCAGTTCTGTCAGCAACTTTAACATTGATCTCATCTTTGTTTGCTTTAAAAAACGCTTGTCCAATCTTAACTAGTTCTCGTTCTGTAATAGGAGTACTAGTTCTAGCAAAGCGAGCTGCTAGTGCAAAACCTAGTACACCTTCTGTTACGTTACCTGCGTTAACTGTAACCTTTACGCTAGATTTATCAATCTTTAATGCAGTAAAAGTAACTGGTTCACCGTCTTCGTTTGTTCCTTCAATTTTGTCTGGAATATTTTCGCCGTATTCTGTTACGTTTTGAACTTGCGCTCTAAGCAAACCTAGAGCTGCTTGTTTTTGTTCATCAGTAAATGTAACAGCGATCATATCACTTTTAGAATCAGGCTTTACATAGATCGGACCGCCAGCTTCAACTTTTTGCATTAAATCTGGAATGTATTTTTTGTAACTTCCGTGCTTTTCGTTCCAGTATTCTTTCTTTAATACTGCTTCGTCTAGCCTAGATTCAACTACTTTAAAATCTTTAAAACGCATTATATGTTCCTAAATTATTTTAAGTATTTATGCAATCTTGGGGAACAACATGTCTCTGCAGAACAAGTCTACATCGTCTTCGTTTAGACCTAGACTCTTCATTGTTCTTGGTGTGTGCGGATTCTGTTGCTGATTGTGTGCGTAATAGTTGTGTGCTGATTTAACTTCTTCTGGGTCACCGTCTCCTGTGTACTCTGCTACTTCTTCGAAGTATGCTTGTAGATTGTCAAGTGCCAGTTGAATAATAGCAACTGCTTCTTCTTCTGTGTTTACATTGCCTGCGGCAAGCATGTGTTCTGAGAAGATATTTTTAGCCCAGTCAGGTAGTTCACGTTTCTTTTTAGGAATAAAATCGGCTACACTTTCAGCATAGCCGTGCATCATAGGATGATCTGGATTAGAGCTTGCACTAAAGTCAAGGAATGCACCTGTCATTTTGTTTTTTCCTGCAATAACATCAAATCCAAAGATAGGTGCATCATTGTCTAGTTGCGGCATGACAGTTACATGCATCATCCATAAGCCTTTCGTTTCACGTGCATCTACGACATCAATGTGCGCCCTGCGCACACTATCACTATGCCAAACGCGGTTGATCCAAGTATCGTTATTAAAGTGAGCAAGACCTGGTTCTTCGTATTCTGTTGCATAACTGTCAAATATTTTAATAATTTCGTTCTGACAATTAATCAGATGATTCCATATAATGCTCAATGTCTAGCTCCATTAGATTTTGGAAAAGTTTAGTTGCACTTTCAAATACAAACTTAGATTCTTCAGCTAGTAATGCTTCCTTACCAGATAGCAATTCACGTATATCGTCTTTAAGAATCTCTACATCATCATTAAATTTATACATCTTACCTTCGCCAGGAACTTTTGTTGCTATCATTTGGCCGCCGCTTAGATCTCCCATATGTTGTACATACATATGTGCTAGCAACAATTTTTTATCGATTTTATCATTAGTAGCAAACTCGATTAAACGTTGCATGTAATCATGAGTTGCCTCTAGTAATTCAGGTGGGTTAGCAGGATCGTCCCACAGTTCAATAAAATCTTCATGTATTTTATGTCTACGTTCTATCCTCTGCATTACATCTCTAGCTGCTGGTATATTACCTATTATTAAATCTTCTAATAATGAATATTTTGTAAATTGATTGAATAGGTATATTGCGTAAAATTTTGGATTTATTTTTCCGCTCATTAGAACATTAACAAATTCTTGTCGTTCTGCATTTGTATGATGCTCTCTAGTTAGTTCTTTTAAACTAGTCATTCTGCCTCCATTGTAATTTTAAGTGGGAAACCATTATTTCTACTTGCATTAATTGCTTCGGTTGTTTTTTGCTCAGCGATTTCGTGACTGTACGTTCCTGCAACTCCACTTCCTTCTGTATGTATCGTAAGAGTGATACGTTCTGCAGATTCTTGACTGTGCTTAAATATTTCAGTTAGTACGTTAACGACCCAATCCATAGGGGTGTGATCATCATTTAGAAAAATCACGTTGTATTTAATTGGTTCGCTGATTTCTTGTTTAATCTTTTCGTCGATTACTACGTCGGTAGATGTACTCATGTTTATCTCCATTGGTTGTAAAATGGGGAAGTATTAACTCCCCCAAGACAATTACTTGCCTACTTCTCCGTCAAACTCGCCTTCGATTGCTTCTTGTACAGTACCGTTATAGTCTGTAATAGAAATTTTCTTAGGTTGTAGTTCCTCTGGTATTTCACGCTTCAGGTGTATGTTAAGCATACCTAGTTCAAGGCCTGCACTAACTACATCAACGTGATCAGCAAGTGTAAACTCTCTACGGAAGTTGCGATTAGCAATTCCTTTATGTAGGTAATTTACTTCTTCACCCCCTTTAGGAGATGTACCTTCGATACGCAGAATCTTACCGTCTTTAGTAATGTCTAAGTTACCCATGCCGAATCCTGCGACAGCAATACTAATCATGTATTCGTCGTCGTTGATTTGTGCAATATTGTATGGAGGATAACCTGTACTGTTTGGACTATTTTGAAACTGTCTGTCTAGTTCATTAAACAGTCTGTCAAAGCCAATAGTAGCTCTGTGTAGTTGAGGTAGGTCTAGAGTTGTTAGTCTTGTCATTTTATTTCTCCTTTATTAAGCAAGATTAAAAACGTAACCCTTTCGGCGTTACGCATTTATTTATCACGATAAAACTGCTACTATTTCGTTTTCTGATATTGTAACGTATTCCATTTCGTCGTGTTTAAATTTTTGTCCGGCCATATTGTTAACGAGAATAGTACTACCTGGCTTTGTGCTAACTTCGATAAAGTTTCCTTTACTGTCGTAAGTACCTGGTCCAGATGCTAGTACTTCAGCTTTAACAATGCCTTCATTTTTTGCATTTGCAATAATGAGTCCGCCGGCTGTTTGTGTCTCCGCTTCTTGGAGTTTGATAATGAGTTTATCATGTAGCGGTCTTAAATTCATATTAATTACCTATAGTTGAGTTTTCGTACACACCATTATGTGTTTGCGTACAACGAACAAACGTTGTACACTTACTAAGTTGTTTAAGAGTATTAGCACCTGCATACGTACAAGTACTACGCACACCGCCTAGTATATCCTGTACAGTATTCATTACTGCTCCGCGATATGGAACTAGTACAGTTCGTCCTTCGGAACTGCGATAGTCTTTTAGTCCGCCGAAGTGTTTCTTGTTTGCACTTTCTGAACTCATACCGTAGAATTGTACAAACTTCTTTTCCTCAACTTTAAGTTTAGCTCTAGAAGTTGATAGCCATTGATCGTATTCATTCGTTTGAAAGTACTTGGTGATTACTTCGCCGCCGCCTTCGTCATGACCTGCTAGCATACCTCCTAGCATTACAAAATCTGCACCGGCGGCAAATGCTTTTGCGACATCACCAGGACAAGTGCAGCCGCCATCAGCAATGATATGACCTCCAAGGCCATGGGCAGCGTCCGCACATTCGATAACTGCGGAGAGTTGAGGATAACCCACACCAGTCTGTATACGAGTAGTGCATACACTCCCAGGGCCAATGCCCACTTTAACAATATCAGCGCCAGCAAGAATCAATTCCTCCGTCATTTCGCCTGTTACTACATTTCCGGCGATGATTACAATATGTGGATAACTAGCACGTAGTTTGCGAATAAATTCTGCAAAGCGTTCTGAGTATCCGTTTGCTACATCTACACAAACGTATTTTAAGTTACCACTGTCAACTGCACCGTAGACGTTTTGAAACTTGTAAAAGTCCTTGTCAGTGATACCGATGCTCATTGCTACATGTTCTTGCCTGTTTACAAGTCCTGCGTTAAAGAACTCAACTAGCTCAGTTGCATTATAAGTTTTAACTAAACAAGTAAAAATTCCGTTTGCTGACAGAGTATCTGCCATTTCAAACGTTCCGACACCGTCCATGTTAGCAGCCATAATAGGAATACCACGATAGTGATAGTCTTCTACGTTGTCAGGAAAGTCCGGCTTGTAATTACGGAATGTAAATTTACGTTCTAAGTCTACTTCCTTACGACTGCCTAGTGTACTACGCTTAGGACGAATGAGTACGTCTTTGTAGTCTAGTTTAATATCGGTTTCTAACCGCATGTTAACCTCTTAGTATAAGCGTTTGGTATGTAAATTTTCTTTTGCTTGTTTCTTTAGCCAACGAGAGCGAGCAGCCTTCTTAGCATTTTTACGACGAGTAGTTGGTTTTTCGTAGAATTCGCGATTGCGTACTTCTTGAAGAATACCGTCTTCTTGGACCAGTTTCTTAAACCGACGTAGTGCTTTATTAACGTCTCCGTTTCGCACTTCTACTGCTAAACCGTTAATCGGTTGTTGTGATTTATTATGATTTTTGCGCAAAATAGCCTCCATTTTCCTTTAAAAAATCAAGTGTATATATTCTTTTTACACTTATATTATTATATACTGGATCAGTTGAATTTGTCAACCAATATGTATTTGTATTTGCAATGATATAGCTAGCTATATCTCTTACTCGTGACGTTGCATTATCTACGTCAAAAATGACAAGATCTGCAAGATTAGAAATAGTTAATAACCAATCTATATTTTCTTCTTGGTCTTGATTGTCGTAGATGTATATATTAAGAGGACAGTTCCAAACTTCTATATAATTTTGGAATTCATCTTTAATATCGTCTCTACAATGGATGAGTAGGATACTTTTGTTGTTGTTAAACAACTTATCCGGTGCTGTTATTAGATTGATTGTGTGCATCTTCTTCCCATGGTAAACTATCTATTTCTCCACGTATATATCTATACTTCCACTCTTTGAGTGTCTCATTTGGATGCTTGTCTTTCCATGCGTGTTTAGCTGCCTTCCAATCAATTGATTGTTCTTTTATTTCGTATTCGTTTGTGCGTTTAATTTCTTCTTCTGTGCGAGTGTCTATTTCTTGTTCGGCCACAGCCATTCCGTTGGTAGAGTCTCCTCCATTATCTCCGGTTCCAACATCGTCAGATACAATATGGTCATCTACTTGTCCTTTCTCTTCTTGAGGTACTTGAGGAGCAATAATATTATTGCTAGTGTTGTCATTTAACTGTTGTTCTTGTTTTTCGAGCCGAAGACTCTCCTGTTGATCGTCTTTACGTCTGCGGTGTAATTCAAACGTGTATTGGCTTGCAATCAATAATAGTACAGCAAGCGGGTCAAAGACAAATATAATTGTAATGATAACCCAACGTACTGCCTCTTCTAATAAGTTAGTATCTGCTTGTTCACCGTAGATAAACTCAGCAATGTATTTTACAGGACCTACTTCTGCTTCTAGTTTACGGTAGTCTGCTTCGAGCGAAAATTTTTCATCTATCAATCGATCGATCTCATTCGATGCAGTACGGACACGTTCGTTTTGTTCGTTTAATATCGTTTGAAGATCATTACCGTTGTTAGACTTTAATTGGTCTCTTAGGTTGTTGATAAGTGCATTTGACTGTGCAATTTGCTCGTCGGCATTAGCACGTAATCGTTTAATTTCTTCGCGGGCTGCTATTACTACAGGCGACTGTGCAGCATCTTGTATACGCTGTAGCCACACATCACGCTCCTGTGCTTTGCGTTCTTGATATGCTGTAAATGCTGCCGCAGTCCTAGGACCATATGCACCATCTGCTTTAGCACCTACCATACCTTGTGCTTTAGCAATTTCACCTGTGTCAATATAGCCTTGTAGTTTAGCAAGGTCAGTATCAATTTTGTCTAGCTCGCTTTGGAATAATTGCGACTGCTGTGCAATGATAGCATTTTGTTCGTCAATAGCAGGTTGTATACGCTCGTATGCTGTGCTAATACGTTGCTGTTCACGATCAATTTGTTCTTGTAGTTGTGTGGTAGCCCCAGTTCCTGATGTTTCTAAATCTTGAATCTTTGCTTCAGCTCTGGCAATAACTTCTTCGTTGCGGGCAATTTCTTTTGTAATGCGTTCAATTTGTGCAATGCCTTCGTTGGCACTTGCAGTTTGCTCAATGTGTGCTTTGGATAAGAAGCCAAAGATACCCATGCTTGTAATAAACATAAGGACAATTACGGCTGTAGTTAGATAAGATTTAAGCCACCATGTAGCTTGTCTCCAATATCTATGCAACCATACTGCGGTGACTAGTTTGCTAACTTCTAGTATGCCGCCCATAATCATAATAGGTATAGCTGCCGCAGCAAAGATAGTCATAAGGCCTGCGACAGAATAGTATATTGCAACAGCACTAATCGAAAGGGCTGTAATTAAAGTTAATATCGCTAAGAACATAGTAATGTATTTAACCTGTTATACATTACAAATAAAGCTATCTTATTACTCCCAGCGATAGAATTTATGTACACCGATAGTTCCAGTAAGTGTTAGTGTGCGGGCCCAACTCGGGTTTACATAATCTGCGTGATAGTGTGTTGCGCCTTCAGTAAGGCCGCGAAAGTTATCAAGTGTGTACATGTTGTATGCAATTTGTTGTGCTAGTACCCAAGCATCTGTATTAGCAGGCCAATCACTCTTGCCGTCACAGTACCAACTGAACTGACAGCGATGACGTTTCATTGTGCCGTTGGCGTTCTTCTCTCCTTGCTGTACTACTTCGCATACTGTGTTCGGGTAACGAGTGTCTTCTACACGATTTAGTACTACATCAGCTACAGCAATCATATCAGCGTAGCTAGAACCTCGTGCTTCGTAATAGATGTTTTGTGCTAGGCACCACTCTTCAGGACGGTCTTCCGCACTGTACAGACCCTTTGCGTTAGCAGCAGACGCCATTACTAGCATTACTGCTGCCATAATATAAAACTTCATTGTGTTTCCTTTCTTTACCATTTAACGTTATTTTTGTTCATCCACTGATTGATTAATCCAAGAATCATAACCGTAATTGCGCCGATGCCAATCATTGCCCATTCGTTCTTTTCATATCCCCAATCAAAAATAGCATTTACAATTGCTCCAACTAGTAGCCACAAACCAAGCATAGCGGCAGGGATAGCTACGATCATAAACAATGTACCGAGTATACCAAGCTCGCCTACTGCTGCTCTAAATAATCGCCACATATTATTTCTTCTCCATAATAGCTTTTAATTTTTCATATGTAACACGAGCTTTTTCAGATCCTTCGACACCCCCACTAAGAAGTGCTTGAACATAACGTTCATGCTCACTCATGCCGTGTTCGGCACCTTTCTTAAATCCTGCCTTATATGTCATTCGGTAAGTACCAAAAATAAGTGCTATGACTAATACGATTTCCCAGCTCATTATATTTCTCCTTTGTTAGATTACCGACGCATACGTGCTAGTTCTTCGGCTTGTTTTGTTCCTCGCATGATTGGGACTGCGTTGGATTTGTGCATTGTTCCGATTCCACAGATGAGGTCTCCTGTGTACTTTGGCGACTCTTTTCTTGCACACGACTCTGGGATCGCGTCCGAAGTTTGTAGGCTTGGATACTCCTTTGTGTCGCGGATAGGCGGTTTGGACGGCGCATACTCTTTGAACTCCTTTTCTTTGGTACGCTTGGGTTTATACTGACCTTTAGTGTATGCAATGTAATCTTCTAGTGTATCAAACTGCAACTTGTGATTGTGAGTTTGACGCATACGTTTGTTGTATTGACGCCACTCAGTAGTAAGACGTTCCATGTCTTTTTGAGTTAGTTTCTTAGGTTTGCGTTTTTTAGTGTTGATTGTGCTGAGGCCGGTTGCCAAGTGCATTGTCATATATAAAACCCTGCTATCTAATTAACGTGTAACTATTATAGCAGGGTTCGGTTAGTGTGTCAACTTATTTTTCGCCAATTTTACAATTGCGCTTGCGATGTCCATTCCATGCAATAAAACCGCCTATACGTAATCCCCAATAGGCAAGATAATTTAACAAGTGAAAACCGTTCTGTTCGATGTTAATGTCACGGAACAATTTATCTGCTTCTTTTTGATTAAACATATGTATAGGATGCTTTGGTTTATCTAGAAGCAATACTTGGTACTTGTAAATGTAATCGTGGACAAGGCCTGCAATTAGTAGTACACCTGTAGGCGACAACCAAGCTGATATAAATTTTGGTACGCTGGCACCGTCGAAAATAAATCCTTTAGGTATTACGTATTGTCTTTCTTTTAATTCGAAATGCCAGTCCTCTACAATTTCCCAAGTGCGTACACCGAGTAGCCACAGTTTAATAGCACCCCAGAATCCCTTGCCAGCTGTATCTATTTTAATAGGACGCATCACAGGCATTGTAGTGTATTTAAAACCAACTATAGGTTCGTCTTGGTCTATACCAAATAAGTTAATAATCCAGCCGATAAGGATTAGTATAGCAACTGTTGTAAACTGCCACCATACTATTGCTTGTTCGATTAAAAAATCTAATAATTTATTGTCCATTACTTATTCTCCATAAGTAGCACTGCTGCATCATACTCTTCTTGACTTACTACACCGGAATCTAATAGTTTCTGTCTATTGTGTAAGTGCCCTGCTTCTATATCATCTTTAGACTGTCCACTGTATATTACAGCTAAGTTTTCTGCCAATAACAAATCTGTTAAGTATACGCTGTGTTCTTTAAGAATTATATCGCCTAAGATGCGTCCGAACTTGCCCTTAAAGTCTTGACTCTTTAGTGTATGATAACTTCCTACTGGTAGTAACTCTTCTACTCTTGCTTTTGCTAGGTTTCCGAATATTCTTTCTACTTCGTCTGAAGTACGACACTCCGGAGTGTCTATACCTGCAATACGAACACGCTCATTGTGCATCCATATTCCAAAACCTAGGTCAACGTCTACGTCAACAGTATCTCCGTCTACAACACGGACTATTTTACATTTATATTCGTACATCTTCTGACCACTCCTCTATGCTAAAAATTTGTTGTTTGTTAATCATTGTACATCTGTATGACGGATCATCTGAGTTAACCATAAAGCATACGGGTAAGAAGTATCTTTCGTCATTGATTAAATCTTGTAGGCGATCGCCCGGTTCTAAGTAAACATATGCAGATTTACTATCGCCGTTTAAGAATTCTATTAAGATCTTTATAGGATCTGTATGTGACATTGTTATTCCCTCATTAACATATAAGTATTTATTGCAGCCACAAAAAAAGCACCCGAAGGTGCTTCTATGATAAGTCGTTATCTATAAATGTACTATGCAAACACACTTATAGATAACGGCTTACCTTTGTGTTTAACATAGCCGTTCTTTTGCATTTTCTTACGATCACGCTCAACGGTTGCTTTGTTGTATTGACGCAAGTATTTTGCGACTAAGTTGCGCTGTTTTGGCGCAGTTACTTTCTTTGCCATGACACTCTCCTTTTCTAAAGTATGTATTATACATACTTATGCGAAGATGTCAATCTCTTTTTCAACCGTTTCTTCTGTTTCTTCTTGTGGCGGCTTAATAGGTCGTAGCCAACTGTCTGCAATATACGCTCGAGGACTGGGTCCTAGCATAATACTTAAATCGTCAGCTTCAACCCACCAATAGTGATCATGAACCAGTGCTTTACAAGGAATTCCTCTAAACTCAAAAGTTTCGTTTTCCTTAAATTTGCCTATGTATTCTGCTACGTTTACAACTCTGCCTACATTTTCTGGGCGTAATGAAAATACAATTACAGCCGCATCGCCTTGTTTACAATTCATCGTTTTTCCAATCTAATCTATGTTTCTGTTTCTTACACGGTCTAATAGTGCGCAACCGATGCGTTTTTTCTTTTTGTTTCTTTGGCGCATACGGTTTAGGTTTTTGCGGAGTTCTTATGTGTTTCATATATGAATCTCATGCAGTGATTATATCGTAAATTTCTTTCCAGTTTACTACTTTTGTAATATTGTTATAAATTATTTCGTGATCTTCGTTGTGGTCATGTAGCATAAGTAAACTATTAAGACCAAATACTGCTCCAACTTCTGCGTTCTGAGGTTTGTCTTCGACCCAGAAGCATCCAGTATCTTTGTATTCTTTTAGAACGTGATCTTTATCTGCGCCTGTGTCTAAGTAAACATACTTCTCAAACACTGTATCGCCGAAGAGCTCACGCAGATTTTTAGTACGCAAGTGTTGAGCATACTGATCGTTACTCAAAGATGTTATTACGTGGAAAATATATCCGTGGTCAACGTGTAGTTTGCGAACATACTTCATTGCATCACGTAACGGAGGAAGTTTACGTATCCAAGCACTTTCGTTAAACATACGCACAAGACGCATTGTATCTTGTCGGCTTAAGCCGTACTTGATGTCCATCTTGTAATCGCCTGTTACTTTAATAGTGTACCCGTGACGAGCCATCCACTGATCAAATGCGTATTCCCAATCTAAGAGTACGCCGTCTGCGTCAACAAGAATTACTTTATCTTTTTTCATAGTGTGCCTTCCTAATTGCCTTATTATAGCATTAGTATAGCACCGTTGATGCTAGTTGTCAACTAGCTGTTTGCGTATACATCGCCTTGTGTTACGTTGATAATTTTTGCACCACAACTATAGGTGTCATGCAATCTACCAATTTCTAGGTTATTTGCGTATACGTTAGGGCTGTGCGTAGCCAAACCAGTTTGGTGTGTTGCACATGCAGGAGGAATAGTGTGGGCTTGTTCGACGTCACCTTTGCGAACAACACCCACGTTGTGTACGAAAACATCTGGACTGCCTGCTTCTGTAACAATATTTTGTGGAGCAGCATCGCAGGTGATTCCATCTTTCGGATCTGCGTCACCGACAGATACGTGTACAGTATCTACAATATCTACTCCGTCTTTTCTTGCTACTAGTGGCATGTCTTTGTTTCCTTAAATCATTTGAATACCGCTTGTTTGCGATGTGTACTGCTTACCAATTTCGTCTTGTGTTTTTGCTACACAACTAACTGAAGTTACAGTTATATTAAATTTGGCATCAGGTGATACACTAAACATAAACGGTGCTAAACCTAGGCCTTCTGGCTGTGCAATAAGAACCATAGGTTTTCTGACTGTAAAGTATTTAGCGTCTTCTTTTTCTAATCTTGCTACAATTTCTTCGCCTGAGCTTAGTTTCAGTGAAATGGTGTCGCCTTCTTTGTATGGTGTTTCGATTATCATAAAGTATAGCCTGTTCCTGTGTAGTTAGTTTCGTCGATGTACTTTGTTAGTTCATTGTAGCCACCTACAATTTTGCCATCAACTTTAATTTGCGGGAATGTACGAGCTCCAGGAAACTCTTCTAGTACTTCCTCACGAGTAAAGTGTGTTGCAAGTTCTTTGTAGGTGTATGTTAGTCCACGCATTTCGCAAAGTTGTTTTGCTTGTTCGCAAAAAGGACAATGAGGTTTACCCCAAATTTCTATCATAGTGAGAATCCTTTAAATGTGTCTTCGCTTACGTCTTGCTTGGTTCCACCAATGACGTAAGAACTAATTTCTGTTTCTTGTGGTGCAACTTGTACGTCTGCTCCACTGATCCATTTTTGTGTCCACGGTAGTGGATTATTTTTAACTGAGAAAGGACTCTTTAGTCCAATGTTTGTCATACGACGAGTAGCAATCCACTCGATGTATTCGCTTAGTAATTGAGTGTTTAGTCCAATCATTGAACCGTCTTTAAACAAGTAGTCAGCCCAAATCTTTTCTTGATCTACTGCATCTACAAACATCTGTATACATTCTTCTTCTGTTTCTTGTGCAATCTTTTCGAAGTCTGCATCTTCTTTACGAAGGAACTTCAACATCATCTGAGTAGAAGCAAGGTGCAAGTTTTCATCACGAGCAATTAGCTTAATAATTTTAGCATTACCTTCCATCTTCTTAAGTTCTGCAAACGCCCATGAACATGCAAACGAAACATAAAAACGAACACCTTCGAGAATGTTAACACTCATAAGAGTCAGCCACAACTTTTTCTTTAGCTCGTACAAGCTAATAGTTTTAGTGGTTGATTTATCTTCGTTGCCTTTCATTATAGTGAAAGAACCTTCACCAAACATATTGTAGTACATGCTGTACTCGATTAAATCATCGTAATACTTGCTAATAGCGTCTGCACAACTTACAATTTCTTTAATATCCAACATCTCATCGAAGATTTTAGATGGGTTGTTATAGATATTACGAATAATATGTGTGTAAGAACGGCTATGAATAGTTTCAGAGAACGTCCAAGTTTGTATCCAGTTTTCTAATTCTGGAAGACTTACTATAGGCGCGAAAGCTTCAGTCGGTGCACGGCCTTGTACACTGTCTAAAAGAATCTGACGCTTTAAGTTAGAAGTAAAGATATGCTGTTCGTGTTCTGTTAGACCTTTAAAGTCTTTAGCATCTTGATAGATATCTACTTCTTCAGGTCGCCAAAAGAAGCCAAGTTGTTTGTCAGTTAGTTGATCAAACTGTTTGTACTTCAATGTGTCGTAACGTTGAATAGTTGGACCACCTGAAGGATCCAAAAACGATTTTACTGATGTATGATCTACACGATTGTTTACATCAAATACACTTCCCATTATAACTCCTCTTCCTTTATTTTTCTATAATAACACGCCCTTGTGGGCGTGTCAATATTTATATTGTACAAGAGTCGCAATGAGAATCGTCAATGTCACCTGATGAATCTTCACTGTTCTCTTCGCCTACTAGCTTGCTTACGTCTAGCTCTCCTTGGCCATCGTTAGTATTGAAGTAATACAATTGCTTGCCGCCGTACTTATAAAACATAATAAGATGCTGTAGCATTAGACTCATAGGAATCTTTTCATCTTCAAAGAACTGCGGATTGTAACTTGTATTAACTGAAATACCTTGGTCGATATACTTTTGCAATACAGCCATAATTTTTAAGTAGCCTTCTGGGCTCTTTTGTTCCCATAGTAGATCGTACTTGTTTTTAAGCTTTTTGTACTCAGGTACTACTTGTTTCAGTACGCCGTGTTTGGATTGTTTTACACTGATGTAAGCACGAGGCGGTTCAATGCCATTAGTTGCATTAGCAATTTGCGCACTTGTTTCACTTGGCATAAGTGCCATTAGTGTTGAGTTACGAATACCAGTTTCTTTTAGTTGATTACGTAGTCCGTCCCAGTCCATACGTTCTTTGTGCTCGACTAGATCATCAACATCTTTCTTGTAAGTTTGGTTAGGAGTAATGCCGTGTCCGTACTTAGTTTCCATTAACCCTGGGATAGCACCTTGTTCAGCAGCAAGATCGGCACTTGCTTTGATCAAGTAATAACTCCATGCTTCTGCGTATTCGTCAATTAGTTCAAGTCCTTCTGCGGTAACGTCTTGGTAGCTTAGACCGTGTTTAGCCATCCAGTAAGCAAAGTTAATAATGCCTACGCCAATTGGGCGGCGCTTTTCTGTGCTTAACTGTGCAGCTAAGATAGGATAGTTCTGGTAGCTTAATAGTGCGTCTAAGCCGCGCACAGCAAGCGTACACGCTTTTTCGAAGTCAGCTGGTGTTCTGACATTACCCCAGTTAATAGCGCTCAGTGTACACAATGAAATTTCGCCGTCTGGGTCATTAATATCTTTTAATGGCTTAGTTGGCAAGTCAATTTCTGCACACAAGTTTGATTGACGAATAGGTGCAATCTCAGGAAGGAAGCTACCATGATCGTTAGCGTTGTCAACGTTCTGTAGGTAGATACGCCCTGTGTTCTTACGTTCTTCTATAAACGCACTAAACAATGCAACTGCCTTAACTGTTTTCTTGCGTAGTTTAGTATTGCGTTCTGCCTTTTCATATAGTTCGCGGAACTTGTCTTGATCAGCATAAAATGCATCATATAGTCCTGGTACATCACTAGGTGAGAAAAGGGTAATATCTCCGCCGGTAATAAGTCTTTCGTACATTAACTTGTTAAACTGTACACCATAGTCCATGTGACGCACACGAGTTTCTTCTGTACCTTTGTTGTTCTTTAGAACTAACATTTCTTCTGCTTCTAAGTGCCATATTGGGTAGTAGATAGTTGCTGCGCCTCCGCGAACACCACCCTGTGAACAACTTTTAGTAGCTGCCTGGAACATCTTGTAGAAAGGAATGATACCTGTATGGAATGCATCGCCTTTACGAATAGGCGAACCAATAGCACGAATAGATCCGCCACCGATGCCAATGCCTGCTTTCTGACTTACGTACTTGACGATAGACGAGCTAGTAGCATTAATACTGTCTAGGCTGTCGTCTGTTTCAATAAGAACACAAGAGCTAAACTGGCGCTGAGGCGTACGAACACCTGCCATAACAGGAGTAGGTAGACTAATGTCATGCAAACTGATAGCATCGTAGTAGTCTTTAACCCACTTGAGGCGTTCTTCTTTTGGATATGTAGCAAATAGTGTTGCAGCAATTAGTACATAACACATTTGAGGTGTTTCAAAAATTTCACCAGTCACACGATTTTGCGCAAGGTACTTACCACGTAGCTGTTCCATTGCAACGTAGGTTAGATTTTCGTCACGTTCGTGTTTAACGAAAGAATTAATTTTCCCCCATTCTTCGTCAGTATAGTACGTAATCAATTCTGGATCATAAAAACCGCGATCGATATTTTTTCCAACAAGCTCTTTAACTGTACAAGGATGATAGTCACCATAAACTTCCTTGCGTAAGGCATAGTTAATTAGGCGTCCGCCGACATATTGATAATTTGGAGTTTCTTCCGAAATAAGATCTGCTGCTGCTTTAATTAATGTTTCTTGTATTTCTGCACTTGTAATTCCGTTGTAAAACTGTATGTGACTTTTAATTTCAACTTCACTCGGCGATACACCTGTGATGCCGTCACATGCATGAAATACAACTTTGTGTAGTTTTTCAATGTCGAGCGGTTCTTTTCCGCCGCTGCGTTTGGTGACTTGAATCATTTGTAATTTCCTTCTTTATTGTTTGTAAGTAGAGTTATTTATTGGAGGTCAGGCATGACGTATTTTTTTTCTAGTCGAAGAGTTTCTGGTAAGTCTTCAACTGAAACAGGTGCGTGTTCGTCATAGCCTATACACAAATCTTTTAGAAAAAGTAAGTATCGTGTTTCTGATCTTTCTTTGTCTTGTCTAATATGTATCTCAAAATGTTCGGTCGAAAAGCGATCAGTTAATTGTAATGTGTAACAAATTCCGAGCATTAGGCAAAACTCACAGTATGAATTTTCGTTTACTAATTCCCATGGTGTAGGCCAAGTTTGCTTGTCATACGGATCTGCATGTATGAGTACTTTAGGTGCTTTATTGTAGATGTCAATAACATCCTGGATTGGAGTTTCGCTTGTCTCTAATGAGTTACGAAACTCGTTCCAGGCGAAGAGACGCTGCTCGTATGTGCCGTTAAACATAAGTCTCCTTATGATTTAACTCGTGCTCGGAATTGAAGAGTTCCTGCGTCTCCTGGGTTAGTTGTTGATACTGCAAGAGTATCTGTTTGTACAAACGAAGTTGTCCATACAATGTTTTCTGCATAGTTTGCACTGCCTGTAATGTCGTAATCATCAATTATGTCTACAGTTTGGCCTGTTGGTTCAATTGTTACGGTTAATGTGCCGAATCGTTTAAATGTTCTAATTGTAGATTCGTACACATATTCAATTTCATATGTTTTTATACTATCTGCTGCTAATCGGAAAGCATACTGCGGCGATGTAGAGTCCGGAATAGACACTTTCTTAGTATAACCTTCTTCGTAGAACACTGGTCCAACAACATCTGGAGTATATCTGCTTGTAACTAAGTTTGCAGATACTAGTCCGTCTCTTGCTGAACCTGTACTTAAAATATAACTTCTTTCGAAGTAATCGTCAACTGAAATGTTACCGGAATAAGCAAATTTAATTATACCGTATGCTCCGTAATCTATATCAGCTGGTCCACTATAGCGATTACCTACATTATAAAAATGATTTTCTCTAGAAACGTTGTCAACGCCATATTTGACTAGAATACCATTTGCATATATTTCTTTAAAATCGTTTTCTGATATTACATTGTTTCTTGGATAAGGATTTCTAGTATCATATGTCTGTACACCGTTTCCAAAACTAATGCCGTAAATGTTTAGATAAAACGAATTCTTATGAATTACATTATCAACTGAGTAATCGTCGCTCATAATACCGAAACATAAATCGTTAAACGAACAATTTCGGATTATGTTATTTCCTGAGTATACAGTCATGCTGTCACTTGTTAGTTTAATACCAGCATTAGGTATTACATCTAACTCGGTTTTGTTTAATGCGTCAAAGTTTCCTTGGAATTCTATATCTTCAACTGTGCTATTTCTACAGTTAAACAAGTTTATCAAAGGACTTACAGTGTTTGCTGATGCAAAACTAATTGTCATACCAGCCAAGTGTATATTAGTTGGCTGGTTATTTGTAGTAACACTCGAAGTATGAACCGGATTTCCTGGTGTGGAGAGATCGCTAACAGTTAAGAATGCTGCTTGATCTCCTACAACTGAAATGTTTGTTTTTCCTTTGCCAGCGCCAATTAGCTTAGTATTTTTAGGTAAGTAAATTGTATCGGAGATGACATATGTTCCCGGCTCCATGTGTAGTATTGCCTGGTCACTACTGTCAGTGTTTAGATACAGTTGATAGATAGCTGTTTGAAGTTCTTGTGTACAATCGCTGCCGTCTCCAAGAACGCCAAACGCTCTAACACTTACTCTGTCGTCAAGTCTATCTTGTAAATCTCGTGTAGCTGTTCCTGCTATACTTGATTCAGGACGATACGTGTAAGTGTTTACGAGACTAAACAAGTTATCGTTTGATGTTAATATGCGTGTGTTGCCGACTGCTGGAGCTCCTTCGCTTACACTACCATTACCTATGTATAAATGTTGTGTATCGATTGCCCAGCCAAGCTCACCTGAAGCCAACTGCGGAAGACCGGAACCTGAGTTCTCCTTACCTCTTCGAATTTGTATGCGTGATATACTGACGACTGCCACTTGAATCTCCTAAAAATACTTTAAAGTATTTATGCGTATTTCTCGTAATACTGATAGACTCGCTCATACCATTCGTGTCGCCACTCGTCGTACTCATGTGGCCATAGGTCAAACTGTTGATAAATTTCGCCACCTATTTCCATAGGATCATCACCGCGAGTACACATAAACACGTGACCTTCGCGTATATTGGTTCCGTGTACTGCGTTATGCGCTTCAGCATACGCTACCATTTGAAGATAGTAGTCTACAATCCACTCTTCCTTTTTAGGCTTGTTAGACTGCTTAAAATCCATAATGCACGGGTTGCCTTTGTATTGCCCTACTAAGTCAGTAGTTCCGGCATACATATTAGGAACATAGAGTGCAACTTCTGAACCCCATATTTCGTCTACATCAACAAGTGCATTGTCACGTATCATTGTAGCCATTGCGTGTGCCTTTTTAGCAAACGGATTACTACCTGGAGTAGGCCACTCACCGAACTCGATATAGTCTTCGAGATACTTGTGCATACGTGTACCTACACCGGCAGCTTCTGTTACAATCTCTTGTGCTTTCTTTTCGCCTACACGTTTCTTCCACGCAATCAAATGACTCTTGTCTTTAGTCGCATCGAGAATTGTAGTTACACTTGCTACAGGTACTCCGCCTGGAGCAGCGTATCTGCGTTTGCCATCTACTTCAACACGCTTTAGTTTTTCGTATTTGTATTTCTCAATCACTAGAGTCAATGTTTGGCTCCTCCTGTTCGTTCAGTCATAAAAAAGCTCCTAATATTCATTATATAATAACAAACATTAGGAGCAATGTCAAGAGAAATTTTAAAGGTCAGTTAAATCAGTGGCTCTTTTTGCCATATCGCCTACTGTATCTTTTTTAGACTGTCCGGCTTTAGCCATTTTATCTATAGAATCAGCGCCTATAGTTACTCCGTCTGGATCGAACTGTACTAGATTTTGCAATTCAATATTAGCATCGTAAGCCGCCTTGAATGACTCATAATCAAATTGTGGGATACCTGCTTTCTTCATAAAGACATTCAGCTTATCCCACGATACAGTTTTTCCTTTTGGAACAGTTTTTAGTATTTGTATCAGTATTGCGGTTTCGTCAATACCTTCAATTACTTTTTTTTTGAAACTGGTCGCTCTATGCTCTCACGCTTTTCACGGCCTGCTTCTTCTTCGCCGCCTACGGCAGTATCGTCTGCTGCAAATTCATCACCTGCATCAAGATCGAAATCTTCTTCACCGCCCATATCTTCTTCACCGTCAACTGTTGGCTCCATTGACATATCGTCTTCAGCGCCCATTGGCTCTTCAACAGGTTCTCCTTCGCCAGTTAATTGGCCTACTCCAGATGTTAAAGAAACGCGAGCAGTTTCCATTGCAGCATATAGTTGCTCCAATGCAGGTTTAACTGTATTAGTAAATGATTCGCTTGCTTCAGAACCAAGCTCATCGCGGATAGCATCTGCAAGTTCGAGCATCGAATCTGATTGCATTTCAGCAGTATCTTCCATCCAACCTGTTAAACGGTCTACCATGTCTTTGGCTGCCATTACTAATTCAGCTTCGTCTTCTTTGCCTTCTTTAACATAAGTGCGTTCTGCTTCGCGCTCTGTTATTGCAGTGTTTAGAAGATCTAAGAACATTTTGTCTTTTGCATACTGTTCTGTGTGAACTACATTGTAGCTTTCGTTAGTTTCTACTTGCGAAAGTTTTGTACGTAATTTATTACGAGCATCTTCTAGTTGCTCGAATGTAAACTTGTCTAGATTGATCTTTTGACCAAACTTCTTCGCTAGGCTTTCGTTTAATGCCTTAGCTGTAACTGGTTTTGAAATTTCTCTGATATTCATTTTAAAACTCTTCCCTAAAGGTTATTTAATATTATTTATCATTCTATGCAAAGATAATCCTGTCTAATGCGCTTTTTGCATGATTAGTTTGGAATTTTGCTTCATCAAATCTTATTTCAGATATGTCTCGTCTAATAGGATCTTTGGTATTAATGATAGTGTGCTTGTAAAATATACAATCATTATAAAACTTTTCTATAATTTTGTCAAGATCTATAATGTCTGACAATAGCGATTTTCCTTGAGCACAACTTTTAGCCAATGCTATTGCACTTGCTTTACAAAACAGTCTAGCTATTTGCTTATTATCTTTTGTATTGTAAACTAGGAACCCTTTAGGACTTTTCCGAACAACCATATGTTTTATACGAATAGAATTACCCTTCACATGCGGAAAGTCAATTTCATTTATGTTGTTATTGATTAGTTCTTCTAAAGATTTAACAATGTCATGCTTCATTTTTAATCACCCAAACGTTACCTTTGCTTAGTACTTTACTTACTAGACTTTTCCTTATTAGGTTGTTAATAATGGTTTGTTCTCTAGCAGTAAAATTTGTCATTGGAGAAGGTCTATCCATTCTTTCTAATATGGCCTTCTCTTCATTCGTTACAGCAATAGTAAAGTCGATGATTAATTCGTTCAGCTTCATTTTTTCGGCATTGTTAGTGTTACTGATGAATTAGGTTTAATCTTGTTCGGCCCTGCTGGCGTTTTTGCAGTCATGTCGATAGTTGTATTGCCTTTATCGTCTTGACTCACATTAGCCTTTTTAAGGTCAATTTTAGTAGTTACACCAGGTTTCTTCGGATCCTCTATTTCGATCTCTGTACCAGATGCACGTTTCACTTTTCCTTGTTGCTGTACCGCATTGGGATTAGTATTAACTATTTCGTTTATTTTCATATTCTTTTCGATCTACTCTGTTTTCTTCTGATTCTTGAACCTGTGTTAATTTTGCCCAGTCTCTTTGAAGCTGGGTTTGCTCGTTTAGTTAATCTTGTTTTTACTTTTATAGACGAGCCGCGTTTAGCCTTTGTCTTTTTAAGTTGTACTCTTTTAGAAACGTTGATAGGTGCAGTACAGGTACTTGGCTTGGCAACAATTCTCCCCTTGCGAGTTCCAGAATTGCAACGGTACTTGCGTACTGTTTTATTGCCTTTGCGTCCGTATATACTCGTGGCGCCTTCTGTAATTTCTTCTATCTTCATATTCTTCGTCTTGATGCTTTGTTTAACTTCTGCACTCTGCGACTTATTGGGTTTATTCTCTTAGTCTTGCGAGCTTTGCGAATCATCTTGTTCCCCAAACGTGCTTTAGTTCTTTTCATTTGTGCTCTACGTTTAGTGTCAGGTGCAGCAAAACATTGTGCTATTTTAGAAACGATGCGTCCTTTTCTAGATCCGCTGGTACAACGATACTTGCGCACAACCTTTTTACCTGATCGTGCCCAAGTTTGTTTTTCGTCTATTTGATTTGTAAAGAGTTCACGTAATAACATATAGTTATTTATCGTGAAACGGTTAAGTGTTCATTAAAAGTACAACGATTGTTGAAAGTAAACCGGCTACGATTGTTCCGGCTGTGCCTATTAATACTTTAACTAGGCTGTGTTGTCCGTCTTTAATATCGTTATGGATATTATCTATCTTTTCTTCCACACTATTTAGACGGGCGTCTAAGTTTTGATAGCGAATTGCACAAAGGTCAACGTGTGCTTCTAAGCTCTCTTTTTCTAATTGTGTAGTGCTCGGTGCAGACATCTGATCCCTCCATTAAAGTTCTGCTGTTTGCCTTGAGTTAAGATGCCTGTATTAAGTGTTGCTTTATATTATTTATCATCGAACTGTAAAATTATGTTTGTATACTTAGAATCTTGCGTTCTAAACACTGACATATCGAGTTTTACAGTTTCGTCTAGATCTTTTATAATAGGAACATAATTAAAATCTTCTTCTATAGTTTCTATACCTACACCTATATCACTTTCTGATTCAAAACGAATAGTCCAAATATTTTGTTTTCCTTTATACGCTGATCCAAAAGGAAGTTCGTTAATACTCATGTTAGTCATTGTAGGCATTCCATCTAAAATAGGATTAAATCTTAGACTAAGAGTTTGAAAGAAACTCATAAAGTTTTGCTGTTGGTGATAGGCGTGTGTGTCCTCACCTCGGCGAGCACCTGTTGCAGTAATATCTATTAGTGAATATGCTATAAATCTCATACTGTATTTAAGCCATAAAAAAAGGCCCACTTAAAAAGTGAGCCTTAAGTATATCTAAATTAGTTATTAGATAGTGAAGCCGCCGTTTGTGCCTTCGTCGTCGAAAGTTACAACTAGTGAAGCATTAGCAATGCTTGGAGTGCCAGTGCCTTGAACTGCGAAGTGGTTACCGTCTGCAACACCTTCTACTGCTACTACTGTGAAACCTTCAGCTTGTGCTTCTGCAACACAAGCAGCCATGTTAGTGCCAGTTGCTACTGATAGAATGTGAGTTTTGCCGCCTAAGCCGTTTCCAGCTCTTACTGCTGCGTTTGGATTTGATACTGTTGCCATTTTATTTCTCCTATTAATCTAATGACTAAGTCCACACTCTGTGAACTGTTATACTATTATTTATACAAAAGAGGATTTATTTACTTTTTTTCGCTCGTTTTTGCAAGGTTTTCAATAGTTGAATGTATCCTGGACCTGCTTGAACTATATCATCTAATAGTTCTATAGCAGGTAAGTATGCTTTCACCATTGAGCTAGGTATGCTTTTACCGTTCTTTGCTAGTTCTAAAAATTTACTTGTCATCATCAAGTTTTCAGCGCCAACTATAAAACGATAGAAAGCAAGTTCTCTGTTTCTTACACGTTGAAGTACTCGGTCGAGCGCATCTTCATCTAGTTCGTCGATGTTTTCTAGTAGTTCGAGTTCTTCTACAAACTTTTCAACATCTTCGTCTAGTATGAGCTCTTCTTCGTTTACTATTGATCGTATAAAATTCATTATATTAGTTTACTTACTAGGTCTTTAATTCTATTCAAGTGTTTATCTTCTAGTGTTTCGCCGAACTGTTTCGGATTGCTTGCCTTAATGTCTGCCAGCATTTGGTCTGCTTGATCCTTTGGCATTGCTGCCATAATGCTTTCTAGCGAACCTAAGTCCTTTGCACTTGCATTAGGTCCTATAATTTTCTTTGCAATTTCGTCTAGATCATTCGATACAAGTTCGTTAGTATCTCTGTCTACTAACCCTTTGTACGGACTCCACTTCATGCCTGCTGCCTTTGCTAGGTAAGCAATTGCAATTTGTTTGTGTACACCTTTGTATGGGCTGTCCTTTGGAATGTCATGTACGTGGAACTTCTGTGCAGTTTCTCCGCCGTCAACGACCATAATGTCTACTTGCTGACTTGCGCCACCTACGTTAGTTTTAACGTGTACAATCTGTCCTGTCTTTTTAGTTTCAAAGCCTGCCTGTTGAAATAGTTTTTCTAGTTCAATCTTTGCAGCCTTGTTATCTTTAACACCGAAGTAATCTCTAATTTGTCCAGCGTCTGCAATCATATCTAAGTCGCCGCTGACCTTGCCTGGAGTAGGTGTAGCACCACTTCCGATAGGCAAGGCTTTAACACCCGTCTTGCTCATTACACTGTTTACCTGTTTCATCATATCAGGAATCAGTTTATGATCAAAGTCTGATGTGCCTTGGAATATGTTTCCGCCTTCATTAAGAATCATTTCTTTTACTCTCTATAACTTTTTGCATCGAACGTCTAAACTTTCTAGGGTCGCCGGCTTTAATCGAATTAATAAATCTGCGTTCAAGCTCAATTGCTGTTTCTTCATCATATACATCGTTAATTCGATCGAGAAGATTAATTGCGCTTTCGATGATATTATTCGCAGTTGTTTCGATCAATAGATCATTATCTCGATCTCGGTTCAAGCTGTTTAGTTCGTCTAATATACTTCTTGTACGCTTTTTCATGATATATAAGTTCCTTACATGTATTTAGTGTAAGAAAGTTCTAAACAATATAAAAGTAAAAAAGGGGCACATTGCCCCTTGTGTGAAGCATATTATGATGCGTGTTGAGCTTTTAGATATGCCATTACAGTTTCAGGCGAGCTTTCACCGTATGGGTCAGTAGGACAGTTATCTTCTTGCCCTGGTTCCACAAATGCTTTTTCTACTACGCCGTCAGTTACTACCATAGCGTAGCGCCATGAGCGATCACCAAAGCCTAGGTTGTCTTTGCATACAAGCATACCCATCTTCTCAGTAAACTCTGCTGAGCCGTCTGGAATAAACTGTAGCTTCTGTACACCTTGATCGATCATCCACTTGCGCATCACAAATGTGTCATTTACTGAGATAACATAGATCTCGTCAATACCCATTGCTTTAATTGCTTCGTAGTTTTCTTCAAAGCCCGGTACTTGGTATGTTGAACAAGTAGGTGTAAACGCACCCGGTAGTGAAAACACTAGTACACGCTTGCCTACGAAGATATCTTCTGTGGTTACGTCCTTCCAGTCAAACGGATTCTCGCCGCCATTAGTAGTGTCTACGTAGGTGATTGGGTGTCCGTCTGTGCGTACACGGTACTTGAATGTTACGCTTGGTACTTTATTGCCTTCCATTAACTAATTTCTCCTGTTTTTAGTTTTTGTTCCAAATCTTCAAACCCGCCTACAAACTCGCCATCGATAAATATCTGTGGCACTGTTATTTGCTTGGTTACTGCCATAACCTTACCAAATAACTTTTTGTCTGCTTGAACGAACGTGTATTGTATATCGTTTTCTTTAAGTAACTCTTTGGCGCTGTCGCAGCTAGGGCATTTAGGATATTTGTAGTGACCAACTACGATAGCGCCTTTACTAAAGTCTAGTTCATGTGTAAACATCGTTGTCTCCTAAGTATTAATTGTACATTATTTACTATAAAAGTCAACTATTTTCTTTGGGTTTTTAATTGTATTTTCCTATAAGTTCTATTAGAAAATCTAAACATACTGTTGCAAAAATAACATGTAAGATATGCACAAATAACAGTTGATTTTTGTCAAGTATTCAACTATAGTATAATAAATATACACGAGAAACAACAGCAATCCTGTTTACTCTCAGTCTCCACAAGCGTCTTCAGCTTGCAAAAAATGAAGGGCATACCCAAAGCCATATGAAAGGTGACGGCGGAAGAGACCGCGGTTTGTGACAACCTTAGCTTCACACATACACTATACACACAAAACAGGAGAGTAGTAATGACTACATTAATTATGACAGCTGACAAAATCGGCTTACAATCATTCGCACGTTGGCTTAGAGAGCTAAACGAAAAACGCATCCACAATGCACAAGTAAAGCAAACAGCAAAACAACTTTCAAAACTATCTGATCGAGAACTAAACGACATTGGTATTGCTCGCGGTGATATCTGGAACGTTGCTCGTGGCGACACTACACTAGAGCGTGTTCGTAGAGCAGAAGTAAACAAGAACCTAGGAGGATGGGTGTAATGACTGCACTAGTAATGAACTACACTGTTAACCCTGTATTGTCAGGACTAAAACACTTTTTCAAAGGTTGGATTGCTGCACAAGAGCGTATTGGCAGAGCACGAGCTGCTCATCATTTGGCCGCAATGGGCTACTACAAAGAAGCAAAAGATCTTATGCTTCAAGGCGGTGACAAATGAGTAAACTTAAAGCTGTAGCAGAAGCAATCGGTACATTCCTACTTGTTGTAGGCGGCACGGGCGCATACATGTACTTAAATGCACTACACTGGGCAGGTGTACTATAATGTGGCCATATACCGAGGACGAGTTAACGATCATTAACGGAAAATAATCCGTTGACACACACTAAATACTCTGCTACATTAATACTGTAGCAGAGACACTACACACATAGACACACAAGGAGAAAACAATGTCAAAAGTAGACACAACATACGGCGAAACCATCTTGAAACAAACTCAAGAGATTGCAGACATGTTCAAGCAGGCTATGCCAAAAGTAACAACTAATAAGAACGGCTACGAGATTCGCACTAAAGTTTTAGAAATGGCTCAAAACAATGTATGGAACGATTACCATGCTAAACTAGGTCAGTTCGAAACTTCTATTACTAAAGACGGTGATGAAGTAGTAACCAAGGTTGCAATGCCAGAAGTTCCAGGAGCTGATGCAGTTCTTGAAGCGGCTGAAAAGTTTTACGCATTTGTTAACCAAAACAAATAAATAATATTTTATAGCAGTATAATAATTAATCGGGACATAGTCCTTTATATAATAAAGTACATATAAAACGCCCCGGGTTAGGAAACTAGCTCGGGGTTAATCTTAATTAATGCCGATATCTTCTAGCTTGCCTTCAAGTTCTTCTAGATCATCTATCACATCATTTAGCTCATCTATAGTTGCGCTATACGTAATCATGTTCTCATGTTCTTTGAACTTATCGTATGCGCCTCGCATATCATTATAATGCAACTGCTGCATAGAGGTCATGCTCTTTTGCAATACTTCTATATCTTCGTGCAAATCTTTAATATCTCGCTGGATAATAACTAATTTACCGTCATCTATTTTTTGTTCTAGTTTGCCAACGGTTATTGCCAACTGCTCTAGTGTGCTTGCTTGTTGTGCTGTCCACCAAACAAACGCACCACCTTGTAGCAATACCACAAACAGTACGCCAAGGCTTACCTTGAAATTTTCTACATTACCTGCCATGTTTTTCTCCTATAACATGAATTGAGCTGCAATTAATGCAACTATAACTATACTTATTGGAGATAGCACAATTATGTAGTGTATCATATTCCAACTTTTGAACTTAGCAGTTATTAGCTTTTTCATATCACGCTTTGTCTCTTTGTTAAAAGCATTGCAAATCTCTCTACAATTTATTAGGGAGGTACCTAGATTATAGTGCTTCCACCTCTCCTGCACTTGCCGGGGGGCAACCCGTTGACTAGACTGTTACCAGTCGTCGTCTGAACCCGTGTCTGTAACTGTTACTTGATCTTTTGAAGCGTTCTTCTCAGCTTCTACTTGGATCTTTAACAGTTCCAGTTCTAAACGCAATCTTTCATTTTCAATCATCATGCGTTCTTCTTCTAATCTTTGTGTTGTGAAACAGTTCAGCCTTGATCTATTCTTGTCTCCGCCAAACGTGTACACATACTTTCCTACGATGGTTAAAGCGCCTTCGTCTCTTGCGTTTGGATCGCCTTCGAACCCAAACTCAAATCTTTGGTTGTCTTCGTAAGAAGCAGTACACTCTGCTCCTGACTCTGACCTATACTTGTCAGTGACTCCAGCAGCATTAACGCCAGAGCCATAGACGACTGCAAACACGACTAATGGTAGCAGGTTCTTCGTCATTATATCCAACCTTGTCTAGTACCGAGCATACTAGAACCTTTCTTTCTTTTATGCCTTCTTTCATTCTAATCTTGACGTTTACTCTTTGGCTTGCGTCTGAGAATAGTTTGAATGCTTCTTTGTCAACTTTCCAATCTACTTCAAGTTCTTCTCCGTACTTGTCATAGACTTCTACCCTAAATGTGGCAGGGTAATCATAATCATTTTTAACTGTGTACCTGATACTTTTAGCAGTACCTGGTGCAAATATCTTTTCGTATCCCGGCGTCATTGAGTGAGCCATGGCACCTTGCGATGCCACGACTCCAAAGAGTAAGGATACAATCATTAGTTTAATTGATTGCATCACTATCTCCTATTACTGCACACAAGTTGCAGTGTTTTGAACGTGGTAAGCCACATCGTTTAGAGCAACAAATGAATCAGTTGTCTTGACAGTGTGATCTACTTTGATGTTCAATACGTTACCACCAGCTAGCTCAGTTACAGAGTACTTGTCTTCTGTAACAACTGGATCGATAACACCAGCGTTGCGAGCGTTTTCTGTATTAACAGTTGAATCAGTGTAATCAATAGACTCTGGTGTATCTACTGCACCTACAGTATCACGTAGTTGTCCATCGTTAGTAATATCTACTGATACTACGTCACGAGTTTTGATACGAATAGCAGCTGGGTTTTGAGTGTACCAAGTGCTTACAGACTCATCCCAAGCCATGCTTCCGTCAGTAACTGCAAAGAAAGAGCAACCTGCCGCTAAACCAGTTGCAGAGCCTTCAATCTTGAAGTTTTCGTTAGCGAAAACTGAAGTTGACATTAGTGCAACAATTGCACCTGCGATAATTGATTTTTTCATTATATGTTCTCCTATAATATATTATAATGTTAAAAAAATCAAGGCACCAATTTTTACGTGTTTGCCTCCTTGCTCCTGCACGTTAGCGTTAGCATTAGCTAAATCTTTCGCCCCCCCTGGCTTAAGGTCTAGCGCAATCGTTTGTAACAGGAACATTTGCTGCCGTCTGAGTATGCGATAAAGCCACACATAATGATCTACTGAAAGCACGTTCCATTTGCACTTCAGCCTCAAGATGTTGAGTAACCATCGCTAGTTCAGCTTCCATTCTACTGGTTAACTCAACTAAATCAGACTTACTCGCTCTAGTCATTACTTCTGATTCATGTGAATGTTTCCAACTTTCAAGATATACTAATCTTTGATAGGCTGTGCCGCCAGCCCAGATCAAACTAAAAAAAGCAAATGCTATGCTTAACACTGTTGCTGGTTGCATCGTAAGGTCGCTCCTTCTTCTCTGTTGGTTATCGTTATTATTGTTATTATTGTCATTGTCTTGTGAGTTCATTATCTGTCTCCTATCTTACAACAATACTAGATGACCCTTGGTTTTGCATTCTTTCAAGTTCCATTTGTAATCGTTGTATTTCTAATTGATACAACTGAGTACAATCAACTCTTGGTATCTTGTTGTTACCCAAAGGGATAACAACCCGTGCGTAGACTCCTACATCGTCGCTTCTTGATCTATTTTGATTAAAATTACCAAATGTATCGTCATAGCTGTCTAGATTGTTTGCTGTAATACCAAAGTCAAGTGTTGGACTATGGTATGTTCCTTGCTTACAAGTTGTTCCGTCTCTGCCGCGAACACTGTCGCCGCCTTCTACTACGCTCGGTGATCCTGGGATCATTGTGTCAGCGTAGGCACTGCTCGCACCAATGAACAAACTCGCAAGCGCATAGATTGTGAATTTTTTAATACTGCGCATATGTAATACTCCTTCGCAATGTTTGGGATAACAATATCAATCGGTACAAATGATCTGTCTTCTGATCCAAGCGCAAATGTTGCTAGTACTTGATCGTTGTCATCTCGTATACTTTCAACTTTTACAAACTCAATAGTTTCGTAGCTAGGATGTCCGTATACTTCCATTTGTACCGATGCTATTGCACCTGGCTGTCCTTCAAGTTCTATTACGTTTGGATATATAGACACAGCCTGAGCTGTGCCTGCTATCAAAAGTAAAAGTGTTGTTAGAACTTTGCCTATCATTAGTCGTTACCTTGACCTTCATTACCAGTGCCGTTTCCGCCACCATTGCCAACGCCAACACCTTTGTTACCGCTTCCGTCATTGCCACTCATTTCAAGCACACATGTTACTGGTACACGAACAATGTAGTCACCTGCTGGGAAACCACCTTTTAGGTTAGCGTATACAGTTGCATCTGCTTCTACTTCATAGCTTCCGCCGTTAGTGAATACAATATCACCGGCGCTATTTTGTTGTAGTGTACCTGCGTTGTTTCCCATTAGATCAACACCTGTAGCACTTGCATCGATATCAAACTCTGCTGCCCATTGTGAGATGTCTTCTTCAGTGTCTGCATCAAGTAGTTTTGGCTCGCCAAGCACAAGAGTATAACCGTCAGTATTAGTACGAACGTCTACGCTTGCGACAGCGCCGCCGCTGAATGTGCTTGAAAGTGTGTCTTGATTAATGTTTGCTGTAACACGACCGTCTACGAAGTCTTGTAGACCACATGCTGATTCGATGCTGCCAAGCCAATCAAGGTTGCCATTGTCTGGACCTGTTACATCTAGTTGAACTGCTGAAGCAGTAGTTGCGAATAGAGCAGTACCTAATAGTGCTGCTAATATTGATTTGTTCATTCTTGTGCCCTCCCTATTACGAACAATAGTGAGCACCATTTTTAACGTGTTTACCTCTCAACCTTCACGTCACGTAGAATTCTACGTAAAACGCATAGTTAGAAATTGAATGGGGTTGTTAGTAAGATATTAATAGCTCCCCCGAACCAAAGTCTAACTTTGCTCGAGGTACCATTTTTTACGTGTTTACCGCCTCGGCCATCACGGTAATAACTAAAGCCCTCTGAATTGCCCTCAGTGCTGTTATTACAAACGTATTTAGTCGATTTGTAAAAAACCATGGCAAATAGGCTCAAAACGAGCCATTTGCTATTTGTTGTACATATAATCGTGTATACACTCTGGCTTGTGGTATTTGAAGCCTTGTATAAATTCTGCTCCCGCTTCTATAAACATCTGCTCTAACTCAGAATCCTCTGGATCAATGCCTTCTACTATCACACGTTTACCACTGTTTACAATATTTTCTACAGAACAGGCAGCAGACTGCGGATCTAGTTTGACATAGTTCCTGTCAATCTTTACTATGTCAACTGAATATTGTTCTAGTATCGATTCATGCCTTGGTTCATAGTCATCAAACAACAGCAGAGCAGTTCTGGGAAGTGCAAGTCTTGCGGCTGCTACTTTATTAGGTCCGGGCAAGCCTTTGATGTGTGTAATCTCAAAGCCTATAGGAGTATCACATATGAATTGAGCAATCTCATCCCAATCCAATGTGTTGAACAAGTCTGAATCTATATTGATAGTAGGCATCAGACCTGTTGAACGGTGTACGTCACGAGCTATTGCTAGTTGATCGTTAAATAGTGCTGCAATAGTATCTGTAGGTGCTGACATAAACCATAATTCTGGATCTACTCCAGGTATCCTTGCCAACAGTTCTATAGCTGTTGCTGTCTCAGTTCGCATGTCTCGTATTTCTTGTCCGTATATAACAGGACGCTTAAAGTTTTCTATAATATTAAAGCTCGCTTTTGCCAACACAGTGGTTCTGTTCCTCCCATTTCTTTTGCTAACATATAGTGCTTTGTCTGCCCTCCTGTGAGCATCATCAAAGTGTTCTTGTCTTGGTGCATAATCGCTTACACCGCAACTGACTGTGATTGGCCCTAAAATAGACAAATCGTTTTCTGGATCTAGTTCGCTTACCTGCACTCTCAACATTTCTGCTACTGCTTCTGCATCTTCTATGCTGGTATTGGGCAGCATCACTAGAAACTCTTCGCCGCCTAGTCTAACAAACGGGTCACTGATTCGTAGGCTTTTTTGAAGTGTTCTAGATACTGTACGTATCACATGGTCACCTGTGTCGTGTCCATAGCGATCATTTACGTTTTTGAAGTGGTCTATGTCAAACACTATTAAACTCATTGGTGTGCTCCTGTGCTGATCCTTGAACTCGCGCAAGCCCGCTCGGTTAGGTGCTCCTGTCATGTAATCTGTAACAGCCAGCTTGTGCATCTTCTGCGACTTGATTTCTAATCGTGTTCTTGTTAGTGCTACAGTAGTGTTGAAATGTGCAAGAATAATGTAGTAAGCCCAAGCACCTATAGTTGATAAAAAGTAAAACTGAGGCCGAGGTTCGAAATCTGTAGGACTGAATATATGCGCTCCAATTAGCATTATCACCGGCACTGCCCATATGCTGTTCCAGGCAAACAATTGCATACGCCGTGTGCTTGGGTCGCGAAGTGCATAGCGAATAGGAAACTTCCAACTGCTTTTGAATAAGAGAGCAATGCTGTAAGCAAGTGTAAGCAAGATTACTTCTACGCTTGTGCCCTGGTGTAACACACTTGAGCCCTCAACAATATAACTCAACAAATTGATTGTTTGTATAGATACCACTGCGCCAACTAGAGCATAAAAAACGTTTATGCCATTTTTGATTTTAGGACATAATAAACTTGCTATTAGTAGCAATAGTACGCCTAGTCGTGTTATAGGACTGGATCCGCTGCTGACACCGGTCAAGTTGTCTCCATAAAAAGTATTTTGGAAGAAATAATCAACCCATCCGCCGATATCACGCAAGCCTACGGGTACATATGACAGCAGAACATAACCTATTAACACAAGCAGTAATCTTCGCCAGTGTGTTATATGACCTTTTAACGGACGCTTGAGTAATAATATACCTGCTATAAACAGTAGTATCTGTGACTGTATGCTAAATTTATCGGCTGAGTGAGCTAGATAATGGTAACCATACACCCCTATCATACTTACTAGTACGATGATGCTGCTTAACCCTATAAGGTTAACGGCTGTGCGCTTGCTGCACAAACTTTTCTTTAGTCTTTTCATAAAAATACCTGCATATTATGCAGGTATTTATCGTTAGTAATGCAAGCTATTTTTCTTTTAACGCTGTTCGATCCAGCCCAATGAACCATATCCTGTTTTGTTAGTACTTGTGCAAGCAATAGCCAGTGTGATAATATCTGATGTATCACCTATAGTAGTTGTAGTACTACGACCTAATTGATAGGTTAAACCTTCGTCTAGACGTATCGGACCTGGGTTAGTTCCTACTGGAATAAATCCTTCGTTGATGATAGTTCCGCCACTGATAGCTGTAGCAGATGTATCGACTTGAGCAGTACTGCTGACGTTAGGGTGGTCAATCCAGTTAGCATTTGTAAGTGTTCCGTTACGAATCAATTTATAGCCAATAAACGACGAGTCTGATGTAGCTGCTAGGAAGTATGTCGGAAAGATAACGTTGTTAAGGAAGTCTGACTTCATACGCAAGCTCACCATTGGATAATAGGTATTAGCAACTGCCATTGATCTACCGGCAATTGGAGTAGCATAGTTGTTGGCTGTACCACTGGTAGCAGCAAAGCCTTCTTTGGTCATCGCACTGCTCAACTGCTTGAAGTTGTGTGTACCAGCTACACCTGTGATGTTTTCAATCTCTGCTCTAATAGGCAAGAACGGTGTTTTGATCCATGGTCCAGTAAGTTCGTTGGCATGATGGAAGTCGTGGAATCTAATACGAAAGCCGTCGATGATCAAACTAAATTCAACACTGCCAGCACCGTACCACTCGTAGTGTATGTTGATCAGCTGTACTTTTTCGAAATCAATTGTAACACCACTAGGACCTGTGCCGTTTAGAGGATCTCTGTTCCATTGCGACTGCGGTACTCGAGTTTCTACTACACTGCCGCTAACGCTGCTGCGGATAACAGCATATTTTGTTCCGTCTGCTACTTCAATAAACGCACCGTTTTCGTCGTCAAAGATACCGTGTCTTACACGAATACCTGCTGGTTGCTCCCCCCATACTGCTGCCATACTAACTGTAGCAGGACGACTTGGAATGTATCCCATGACCTTGCGAGTTTGACGTGTAACTTTGGATCCTGCATCACTGGTTACTGTCATGTTGACCATGTTGGCATTTGCATCTAGTGTAGAAGTGCCGTTTGCGCTTGTAACTGTGTCCCATTCAGCAGAAGAAATGCTGCCTTGGAAAGTCGAGAACCACATGGTTTCAACTTGGCTGACTTTGAGCCTTGCTCTAGAAGTAAATTCTTTATTATTGTCTCTGACGTATACTTCATCAGCTTCTGATTGGTTAGTTACGTTTACGTCTTTGTTAAAAAGGTAGGTCATTATACTATTCTCCAGGATCCGTTATAGTAGATCATTGTTATACATCCGTTGTCTATTGCGAGAGTAGCACCGCCTGCGTCTCCATCTACTGTCATGTCATATGTTATATTGTTTGTACTAGCGTTGCCGCTGATGTCTTTTGTGGTTACCTTAAATCCATTAGGATAAGTGCCAGTGGCTGTGAGTGTGATCGGGCCTGCTCTGTTAAACACTATGAGGTAATCGTTTAGTTCTATGTCGGCAGTAGCATCTGTAACTTCTTTTACATTGTAAGTTTCTGTGCCGCCTTCGCCGCCTGTGATTTCTGTGCCGCCTGGTGTTACACCATCCATGTGATACAGTTTGTTTGTAACAGCATCAAGGACGACTTCGTCGTTGCGTCCTACATAAGTAGAGCGGTTTGCTGTTGGTTTGTAACTAGCCCAGAACTTGAATAACGCCATTGCTTACTCCTCGTCGTCTAGCAACTCGTCAACTATTTCACTGTCTTTGCCTAGTTTGGCTTTTTCTAGTTCAATTTCTTGTTGTAGAGGTGGAACAAACGTAGCACTTTCGTCTTCTGGTGCAGCATCGTGTGACGGAGTGTTTCCTCCTATACTAGCGTCAAGTGCTTCTAGTTTGTCGATTAAGTCTCTAATAATTTCTTGTACTCGCATTGTGTTGTCCTATAACTTTAGTGTATTTATGCTACTGCCTTATCCAGTTGACTGTTGCTGATACTTCTGATATGTTACCGCCGCTGAAAACTGCCACTGTAAATCGTTCTCCGGGTTCTACTCGCATACCGATTTTAGATAGATCAAATATGGTACTGCCGTTGATGGGCAAAACGTATGCTGCTTCAGGACTATCTTGTGTGATGTCAACTGTACCTGTGACCAAGCTGGCTTTGGCATCTATGCCAGGATAGCTACTGAATAAGTGTGTGCCTGTTGCTAGTGGAACATCTTTGTAGAGCAAAACATTGAGCACGTCTTGTCCAGTATAAGCCACGCTCAACGATTCTAGATAATAAGGACGAGTGTTGATCGCATTATTTGCTATAACAGGATTTTCCAGTGTTCCTAAATGATGATAGGTATCGGCAGATAAACTAGTTTTAGTGGTAAATGCTCCATTAGGTGTATTAGCAGGAACAGCTATGCCTTCGATTGCCCCCATGATGCTGCCAAGATATACTACACCAGGATCTTCTACAGTTTCGCCAAAGTGATAAGCAATAGCACCTATCTTCATGCTTGGGTTTTCCAAGTGTAGATTGTCATTTTTATTGGTCCAATGTATTGTGTGTATCAACACCATTTGCCCGGTGATTGGGTTTTCTAGAGCAAACTGTATTATACCTGCGCCTAGCCAACGGAAGTTGATTTGAAACACATTGAATGATTGTGGGTCAAGTACAATACCACTTGATCCAGTACCGTCTAGAGGATCTCTGTTCCATTGACTTTGCGGAATAAAATTAGTAGTGCCGGTGTGACCTTGTCTTGTAGTTTCTAAAGTTACAACCACATTTCCTGTACTGCTCCACCCAAACGTTTCGGTAAGTTCTTGAAGCGTTCCATTTGAAAGAAACACCACAGTGTTGTCATAAGCATTAACAGTCCAGTCTGGGAAAGATCCCACTCTAGCAATCCTTGCTGCTGTTTGTTGTGCTGTTTCGCCATCAACTAGTGCCACTTGGTGGATAACACCGTTTAACACTATGCTCAGTGTTTGATTTGTATCGGGAGGAGTTGTAACAGTTAGACGTTCAATGTGGGCTCTGCCGCCATACACGTGATGTATTCCAAAGTCCGGGCCTAAATAACCGATAGCAAGTTCGTTTTCTTGATTCATAAACCCAGCACGTAAAATGGTTTGAGTACCAGGCTTACTCCAGCGAGCAGCAAAGCGGCACATAGAACCTTGTCCTGGACGATATCTAATAAATCTTTTGGTTCTTAGTACTGCGTAGCTGTTTTGAACGCCAACGCCTGTGTTTACAAGGAATTGACTGCTGTCTGTGGTTACGGTTCCGTTTATTCCTGTAAAAGTTTCGTGATCGTGTTTGTCTAAACCATAGATAGCATCTGTTTGTACCAATGGTGTAATAGGGACAGCAACAGGCTCGCCAAACGCTGTGTGAGTAGCAGCACCATTATCATGTACT
>Ga0209961_1000040_pt1 | contig 47958 bp, 40 predicted proteins | sample SalPonA_B_H2O_MG_FD_185719 | JGI IMG/M metagenome (GOLD analysis project Ga0209961, IMG submission 185719) | Water microbial communities from South San Francisco under conditions of wetland restoration - Salt Pond MetaG R2A_B_H2O_MG (SPAdes)... | ecosystem: Environmental > Aquatic > Non-marine... | reverse complement strand
TCGACGAAGGGCTTGAAGCGTTTTCTCAGGTGTAACTCTGGCATAAGGGTATCGCCAGCTTGCTCGAGTCCAAGACGAAACTGCTCAGACACGCTATCAGGTTGAAGTATGGGCGTAGACCAATAGCTTTTGTCCACTCGGTAGGCATTCATAAGGAAGATCTGTTTGATGCCCAGAGTTGCGCTGGTCTGCAAAATTCGCTTCAGCATTTTAGGCCGAGGTAACGCCAGCACCAGAGTAAGTGGCAGAGGTTTGGGCGCAGGTTGGTTAAGGTCGACTCGCAGTCTTGAGCGAGCTGGCTCAAGAGTGAGGATTTCGGCACTGCCACGTAACCCGTTGATAACACCGCAGCGCAGAGTGTCCCCCTCTTTTACTTGCTGGACGTCGAGCATATGCCGCAGTCGCCGGCCGCTGAGCTCAACCTCTGATTCGCTAACAAAATCCTCGCGCTCGAGTAAAAGTAGGTTCAAAAGGGGTGCCTCCATCGCATAAGCCCGCTATTCTAACCCTTTTTTTCGAAGCGAACCCACATGAGCCGAGCGCCAGACCTGTTGCAAGATCCTATTCGACCAACGTTGGTGCGCCTAACGGTTCCGATGATGTTCGGTATGGTTAGCCTGATGTTGTTCAACTTGGCTGATGCCTGGTTTGTGGGCCAGCTTGGTACAGGCCCACTGGCAGCACTGGCGTTCACCTTTCCCATCTGCTTCTCAATTACAAGTCTGGCGATAGGGCTGGGGGTGGGTACATCTGCCACTTTGGCGCGCCTTATTGGAAGCGGACAGTCGGAGCGCGTAGCGCGAGTTGCCACTGATAACTATCTGATGGCGATACTGATAACAGCGCTCACGGGGTTGCTGGGGCAGTTTTTGTTGCCTTGGCTAGCAAGGTTACTCGGAGCCCCAGTCGAACTCTACCCGTTGATTGAGGCCTATATGGGGGTCTGGTTCTTTGCATCGATCTTCATGGTTCTGAATATGGTGTGTAATGCCACTTTTAGAGCCACCGGCGATACACGTATGACAGCTACTCTCATGCTTGGCTCTTCGGTTATTAACTTTATCCTTGACCCGATACTTATCTTTGGTTGGGGACCGATCCCCGCACTGGGTATTAAGGGAGCAGCTGTTGCCAGTTTAATCGCCTGGGCGATTACATCGGTATTGGCGCTATACCTGCTTAAGCGAGTGAAACAGCTACTTCTAATCGAATGGTTACGCTGGCCCGAAATCGTGCAGAATTGGCGCGACATCCTCAAAATCAGCCTACCCGCCGCGCTTTCGAATATGATGACTCCCTTGGCAAATGGCGTCCTTACTGCAGTGGTTGCAAGACATGGACCAGAGGCGGTTGCAGCCTTCGGTGTGGGTAATCGACTCGAGTCGCTGTCGCTGCTAGTGTGCCTTGCCCTCTCTATGACGCTGCCTCCCTTTATTTCGCAAAATTTTGGTGCACGCGTTATAGCTCGAGTACAACAGGCTTATCAGTTGGCTATACAGTTCGCGCTACTTTGGCAGTTGCTTGTCTATGTCATATTGGCACTGTGTGCGGGCTGGGTTGCTCAACTGTTTACGGACGATCAAGGCGTGATGCGCTGGCTGACTCTTTGGATTCTAATTGTACCCTTGGGGTTTGGTTTTCAGGCGGCAACTTTTCTATCCTCATCTACCTTTAACGCGTTGCATCAGCCACTGAGAGCGATGCGCATCAGCTTGGTACGCCTATTCCTGCTCTACGTGCCTCTGGGGTGGCTTGGTAATGAGCTTTTTGAGCTCAAGGGTATGTTTGTAGGTTTAGTTTGCGCGAATGCACTGACTGCTTTGATCGCTTGGTTCTCGATGATCCGGTATCAAAAACGCCTTGCGGCACAGATTTCTTAAGTCTTTTAGCTATAAGTCTGGTCGTAACTATATCGTTATCATGCTACCCTATCGCGCATGATCGATATCGGTGCAATGAGAGATGCTCTATGCACCAAAAACTGCCAGTGATTGCCCAAACTAAATGGGAGAGTCAGGCTTAGCCAAGGTGGCGAGGTTGGCATAGTTCTTGTAGCAGAACTTAGCGAAGATCCTCAGGGACTTGGGTACTTCAGCGGACTAACTGGCTAGGTCAGGAAGACCTAGCTCTCCTTAAAGTATGGGGTGTAAACACTTATGAGCCAAAAAATCGCACTAGTTACCGGTGGTACCGGTGGTCTGGGTACTTCAATCTGTCGTGAACTTGCAGATGCAGGCTTCAAAGTTGTAGCGGGCTACAACTCAGGCGGTAACCATGACAAAGCGAAGGCTTGGCAAGAAGAGCAGCGTAAAGACGGTTATGAGATCGAAGTCGCTTACGGTGATGTAACCAACGCTGAATCTTGCGCAAAATGTATCGAAATTGTTGAGTCGCTGACGGGTGGCTCTGTTGACGTATTGGTCAACAACGCGGGTATAACGCGTGACGGTATGTTCAAGAAGATGAGCTGGGAACAGTGGGACGAAGTCCTCTCTGCAAACCTCGACTCAATGTTCCATATGACTCGCTTGGTGATTAACCCAATGCTCGATAAAGGTTTCGGGCGCATCATCAACATCTCCTCTGTGAATGCACAAAAAGGACAGTTTGGTCAGGCTAACTACTCAGCTGCAAAAGCGGGCATTCACGGCTTTACTAAAGCTTTGGCGCAGGAAGTTGCACGCAAAGGCGTAACAGTTAACACCGTGTCGCCAGGCTACATTATGACCGCGATGGTAGCGAAGATTGATCAGAAGATTCAGGACTCAATCACCTCTACAATCCCTGTGGGTCGTTTCGGTGAGCCGCACGAGATCGGTCGTACGGTAGCCTTCTTGGCAGATGATAACTCGGGCTACATCACCGGCGCCGACTTCTCTGTCAACGGTGGTCTGCACATGTTCTAAGTGAGCTGTGCTTAGCAATAGAGGGCGTGCTTAAGAGTACGCCTTTTTTATTTAACCTCTACCTCTCCGTCTACATAGAACCACTGCTCTCCCTCTCTGCGAAAGTTTGAACGCTCATGTAGGCAACCCCTCTCACCTGAGGCTTCAAAGTATGCGTTGAACTCAACGATTCCGGTTTTATCGGTGGCGCTGCCTGCTTGGGTGTCCAGAATCTCAAGTCTGATCCACTTGGTTTGGCCGAGCTCACGCTCTAACATACGCCGCTCATTCACCGAGCGGCGCTCTGGTGCCAAGGTCTTAATCAGATAATCCACGGCTCCTAGGCTAAAGGCGGTGTAGCGTGAGCGCATCAATTGCTCGGCCGTCTCTGCCGGTGCAAGCTGCATTAATTTGGGGGCGCAGCAACTCTCGAAGCTGGTGCCAGAGAGGCAAGGGCAGGGGGCGTTAAGATCCGTTAGCATGGAAACTCCTTGGTGGTACCTGTACTCTTCTCATTATGGATGTAATTCAAAAGGATAGAAATAATGGCAGGCGGTCGCGTTGACAGCTTTTTTTGGCACGATTACGAAACATCCGGTACTGATACCCGTCGCGATCGTCCCATGCAGTTCGCCGGTGTGCGCACTGATGCAGAGCTTAATATTATTGATGAGCCGCTTGTTATCTACTGCCGTCCAGCAGAGGATCTCTTACCCCACCCGATGGCCTGTTTGATTACCGGCATCACGCCGCAAAAAGCGTTGGAGGAGGGGTATCCTGAGGCGGAGTTCATTGCCCTCATTAACGAACAGCTGGCGCGGCCGGGTACCTGTAGTGTGGGTTATAACTCGCTGCGCTTTGATGATGAAGTGACGCGCAACACGCTCTACAGAAATTTTATCGATCCCTATGCGCGCGAGTGGCAAAACGGCTGTTCGCGTTGGGATATCATCGATATGTTGCGGCTTACGCGAGCCTTGCGGCCCGAGGGTATCGTCTGGCCCACCTACGAAGATGGTACTCCAAGCCTAAGGCTTGAAGACCTAACCAAAGCGAATGGCATAGACCACGGCAAGGCACATGACGCCTTCTCTGATGTAGAGGCGACGATTGCCGTAGCCAAGTTGGTGAAACAGGCTCAGCCAAAACTCTTTGAGTATGTGCTGAGTAATCGTACCAAACAGAAAGCGCAGTCGATGCTTGATACAGAGCGCATGAAGCCGGTGCTGCATGTCTCGTCAAAGTATCCTGTGGAGCAAGGTAACCTTGCGCTAGTCGCACCCTTGGCCACTCACCCCGGTAACCCCAATGCGACACTGGTTTGGGATCTTAGAGAGGACCCCAAGCCGCTATTCGAACTGAACCCTGAACAGCTGAGAGAGCTACTCTTTACGCGCCATGATCAGTTACCCGAAGGTGCGCCGAAAATTGCGCTCAAGCTAGTGCATGCGAACCGCTGTCCGATTTTAGCTCCGGCAGGAATGCTTAATGCTGAAGAGGCAGCCCGGTTTGAGATAAATGGTGATATCTGCCGCACACACCTCTCAATGTTGCGCAATGAACCCGGCTTAGTAGAGAAGTTGCGGTCTATCTATGCAGAACCGATGGAGGCGGCAACGGATCCTGATCTGGCGCTCTATTCGGGCGGCTTCTTTGAGGATTCGGACCGCAAACTCATGGATAAAGTTCGGCAGGCCGATGCCGATACCTTAACTAATCTGGACCTGCCGTTTCAGGATCCGCGTCTCGAGGAGATGTTGATTCGCTACAAAGCGCGCAACTACCCGCACACTCTGCGTGAAGAGGAGCAGCAGCGCTGGGAGGAGTACCGCAGTCATAAGTTACTGACAGGCGATAACGGCCATCTCAGTTTTGATGAGCTCTATGCTGAGATGAACCGTATAGCGGCACTGCCAGAGACAAGTGAACAGCAGCGTTTAATACTTGAGGAGTTGGCACTCTATGCCGAATCGATCTATCCGATGGAGTTTAGTTAGCCAACTATTTTTCGGCTGCCTAGTTGCGCCCGCTGTGCTGGCGCTGGACGACTCCCCTGACATCGATCTAATTGATGACCCGCTCGCATCAGAATTTGCGCAGCAGTTCGAGCAGCGGCTACTGCCCCCTGAGACACCTTATGACCCTGTAGAGGCGGGTTATACCGCAATAACACCTGAACAGATAATCCTGCCTGACCCTGTGGTGATACCTCCGGGTGAGCCGGCAAAAGATGAGACGGTGGTGATTGCCGCAGCGCCACCAGCAACCAGGTTGGAGTCGCCGCCAGAGTGGGTGCTGTATCAAGGTAATCTCTCTACATCAAATCCAGAAGAGCAACTGTTTCAGCGCATAAACAGGGAGTATGGCGTCATCGCAGACGCGTGCACCCCCGGCATCGACTGCCCGGAGGCCCCTATGGTGTTACCCGATTGGCCCGAGCAGCCCGATGCGCAGCAGGCTCCGTTTGAGATCTTTGACACCGACCTGATAACTCCGTTCGCGCCGATCCCTGAGCTCAATAACCTGCCATTCCCTAGTCGGGGTTAGCCTCAACCCATAACTGTCGGTTTAGCAACTGATCCATACGGCTAAGCAGAGCTTCAGTATCAACCTGCTCAATGGCTGCGAGCATCTGCTCGCGCGTATCGAACACCGAGTTGTCTCTATCTATCTCGCGCCAGAGTCGTGCCGTCTCATCTGCTAGGCGCTGTGAGGGTGTGCTGATTCGCGACGCGAGACTCGCTTTAAAAGCATCAAGTTCAGACGCCAAAAGTTCAGGCAGCGCAGCGCGCCATTGGGTTAGAAACAGGGCAAAAGCCTCACGTAGCTGCTCGGCGTTTGCCACGGGCGACTGAGCAACGAGCGCAAGACCGGGTTGCTCATTCATGGGCAGATAGTTACTAAATACGATATAGCCAAGCTGCTGCTCCGTTCTCAGGCTCGAGTAGAAGGGCGCTGAGAGCATCTCGTTCAGAAGGGCGACCTCAGCTCGCTCTGCTATCGCGTCACTTTCACTTTGCATGTAGAGCAGGAGCGCAGAGTCACTGTGATCCACTTGAATGCTTGTACTGGTCTCATTGCTGAGCTGCGTAACAACTAGTTGCGGTATGTCGATAGGCTGCAGGTCACTAAATGCCTGTTCAACCTTGGCGCCAATCTCCATAGCCTCGGCCTCAGTTAGGTTGCCGTGTACAAAAAGACGCAGCTGTCCCTGCCTCAAGATCTTCGCTCGCTGGCTTCGAAGGGTCTCGAGTTCTACTGTATCCAGAGCGGCAAGACGTGCTTCAGTTGACCAGCCCTGCATCACCTCATCGTAGAGTTTAGAGAAGGTGCGGTTATAGGGTTTATCTTTTAGGCTGTTGAGCAGCTCCTCGCGATAATCTTCACGCAAGCGCTCGAACAGCGCCTCATCCGCTAGCGGCTCTTCAAGCACCTTAAGCTGGGAGACAAACAGCTCTGGCAGCCGATCATCATAGCCGCTCACCTTGATTGATATACCGCGCAGGTGTGGATAGAGCTGCGCGCTAAGTCCCGCAAGCGAGGCGTCGTAGAGCAGTTCGTTCTCCATCTCATTTAACATGCGCGTCAGCAAGGTTGAGGCGACGGCAGACTCGGCGCTCTGTATCACAGCGGGTGTGAAGAGAGCCAAGTTGACTGCACCACGAGGTTGCTCAAAGCTGGTATCAAGCTGATGCCAAAGCTCGAGGGTGGAGCTACTCGTGAGGCGCTGAGGAGCAGACGTCACCGGCCCCTCCTTGAGATCGAAACGCTTCGCCACGAAGGGGTTTAGCTGTTTGATGCTTAACTGTGAGATCTCTTTCGGGTTGCTCCAGCGCTCAATCAGCGAGTCAGGTACCTTAGAGATCGCGTATTCGATACCGTAGTAGGTCTCTGTTGAGTTTGTCCGCGCGGTATCGCTGTAACGCGATAGGATCATGCGTTCGGGTACCATGAGGTCGAGGAAACCTTTGATCTCGTTGGGTCGGTACTCATCGAAACGGTAGGGGGCTCGCAACATCTCCGTTGCCGGGTACTCGGCCAGCATGCGCGCATAACGGGTGACGCTGTGTGATGGGTCACCCGCTTGCTGGAAGAGGAAGTCGATCTCGGCCAGCGCGCGTTGCTCTTCGTACAGCGCTTCATTCAGACCTGACTGTCGCATCAGCTCTATCTCTGCGAAAAGCGCTTCGATAACCTCAGCCTCCTGCTCTTGGCCAAGGTCGGTCAGCTCGATATTGATGTCGAAGCGGCTCTGCTGTTCCAGGTCGATTCCAATCCAGGCACCGAGGCTCTTTGCCAAGCCTTGCTCTTTAAGGTAGGAGAGTAGGCTCCCCTCACCTTCGTAGCCGAGCTGATTGGCGATGTAGTAGAGCGGCTTTGTTTGCCAGTAGCTGCGTCGCTCTGGCAGAGGGAAACTGATGGTCAGCTGCTGCATCGCTTTGACAGTTTTTACATCCAACTGCAGAGGTAACTTCGATAGGTCATAGAGATCGGCTGCATCCGAGTATGGCTCGACGTTACGATCCGCTATTAACGAGAAGTGTTTGCGCGCAAGCTGCTCAAGCTCTGCAATGGGCTGAGGCCCAATCAGTGCTGCAGTCATCAGGTTGGCAGAGTAGTAGCGCTCGTAAAACTCGATAAGATCGGGTCGAATCGGGTCTGACGGATCGTTACTCAATGTATCGAGGTTGCCTACTGAAAACATTGACCAAGCGTGCTCAGGGTTCATCAGCAGCTTGTCAGCGACGTAGTTGCGACGCCCATCTTCGAGACGTTTGGATTCGAACTCAGAGTGCACGGCGTTCCGTTCGCGTTCGACATACTCTGGGGTAAACAGTGGGGCTATGAAAAACTGTGCGAAACGATCCAGAGCAGGGTCGAAAGAGTCGCTCTTAACATCGAAGAAGTAGGTGGTGTTGTCGTAGGCGGTGAAGGCGTTGTGGTTGCCACCGTTAGCGCTGATGAAACTCTGGTACTCATCAACTTTTGGGAATTTTTCGGTTCCCAGAAATAGCATGTGCTCAAGAAAATGAGCCAGACCTTCACGTCCACGCGGGTTGGCGTTCGACCCTACTTGTACGCTCAACGCAGCTGCGGACTGCTGCAGATTGCTGTCGGACACGAGGGCAACTTTGAGGCGGTTATCCAACTCAATGACGCTATACTCGCGCTCGTCTCTGGGGCTCGTAATCACCTCAATAGCCTGTGCAGTCGAGGTGAATAGAACGAGAGCGGTAACTAAAAGCTTAGAGGTGGGCTTCACGATTAACTCCTAAATATCGGGCAAAGAGTATACGAGACTCAACTTGGACTTGTTCATCACTCCCGAAGCAGTATGCGCTGACTGGCTTAAAAAAAGATGAAGCTGGGAAGGTTGAAATGGTGGGTCTCAGCTCCTAGCCAAGCTTGAGGCCGATCAGAAAACCTGTGGTTGCGCTGGCACCGCGGGCTGTGAACTCAGAGAGTCTATCCATTAGAAAACTACCGGATTCGCGGGCAAGCTCGCCAGCAGCTGTTGCTGCTTGCTCAATACTCTCGTCACTGACCGTCGCTATACCGTAGTACTCTGCCGCGAACATCAAAACTAGCGCACCACCGCCAATAAGGAGTGCAATTTTTAACATCTTCTTGGCGAAATATCCGACAGCCAACCCTATGATAAATGGAGCACCGACATTCCCCAGCAGAAAGCTGGAAGAGAGAAAGTCAGTCTCTGTTAACGGGGGTTGCGGATTCATAGACTTCCTAGTTGCGATAGATTAACAGGCCCTAGTTTGAGGAATTCATCTGTCTAAATCCACCAAAAACAGCAGTTTAACCGTATCCTGTTGCGCTTTAACTGGTGTAGGCTTCAAGTATCAAACGAGAGGGAGAGATCTGCATGAATCGCGAGAAGGTGGTTTTTGCCTTTTTTATTGTTCTGGCACTGACGCTCAATGCCGGCTTTGTGGTTGGCGATGTGGATAACCCCGCTCACCATGAAGTTATCGAACTATTTCTGGCAATCGTTGTTAGTCTTATCTGTACGGTGCTCAAGTTCGGTGACCGCAGCCACCTTGGCGCTTTGATGCTGGCAACCAGCCTAGTAGCAGATCTGCAGCTCATAGCCGCAGCCTCGATTTGGGGGTACCACGCGCAAATAGCTGCTGCTGGTGTGACTGGCGACGCCATGGCAAGCATTGTCTCATTCGCGGCTGGGGCACTGGTGGCCAATATTATCTCAGTTGTGCTGTTGGTTATCGAAACTGTAATGGTTCGTCGTTAAACGATGAATACCCTGCTCTACATCATGCTGCGGCGGCTGCGGATGCCGCTTATTGCATTGATACTCGTTTACGCAGTATCCATCCTGGGGTTGGTGCTTATCCCTGGGCAGGATGATCAAGGGCAGCCTTGGCGCATGGGTTTCTTCCATGCCTTTTACTTCGTTTCATTTATGGGCTCTACCATCGGCTTTGGTGAGATTCCTTATCCCTTCACTGACGCACAGAGAATGTGGACGCTGGTCTGTATCTACGCCACGGTTGTGACCTGGCTCTATGCTATCGGTGCGACGCTGGCGGTGTTACAGGATCAGGGTTTCCTGCGGTTGATACGTACACGCCGGTTTGCCCAGAAAGTACGAGCACTGGAAGAGCCCTTCTACCTTGTTTGTGGTTATGGCACCACAGGCCGCGAGGTGGTTCTGGGGCTTGAGCGGCGCGGGCTGCGTTCAGTCGTGATAGATATTCGTCAGGAGCGTATTGACCAGGTTAGCTTGGAGGAGTTTGCGCTCCCTGCATACGGTTTTTGCGCAGATGCCTCACTTCCAGACAATCTCGCTCTAGCTGGTTTGGAGAAAGCGAACTGTCTGGGGATTTTGGCGCTGACTGATCAGGATGGTGTGAATTTGGCGATATCGATCGCCAGCAAACTGGTTAAACCGAAACGCATGGTTATTAGCCGTAGCGAAAATGATATTACCAGCGCTAACCTTGCCTCCTTTGGAACCGATCTTGTTATCAATCCGTTCAAGCAGTTTGCAGAGTATTTTGGTCTTGCGGTTCATCGGCCGCATCAGCACCTTGTGTACGACTGGCTGATAAACCCTCAGCATCGACCACTAGCTAGCATTTACAAACACGCCAAGGGGCGTTGGATTCTCTGTGGTTTTGGTCGCTTTGGGCAGGCGTTACAGCAGTCGCTGCAGAGTGAAGCCACGGCGGTGACGCTGATTGAGCCAAATCCCAACCTTGTTACCGGCAATACCGACTACATAGAGGGCGTGGGGACCGAAGCGGTTACGCTCGATGCCGCTCGGGTGCGAGAGGCGGTCGGCATTATTGCAGGCACCCCAAATGATGCGGATAACCTATCGATAATTATGACGGCACGTGAAATGAACGCGAAGCTCATAACCGTTGTGCGTCAAAACCACGCCGCCAATGAGTTGATGTTCAGTAATTCGCGAGCAGATTTTGTGATGCAGCCAGGGCACACCGTTGCCACAAAAATATTGGCCCACATCCGTACACCACTGTTGGAGCTGTTTCTTCAGCAGTTGAACACCAAAGATGAGGTGTGGTGTCACACCCTGATGAATCGAATCTCGCAGAGTGTGGGAGAAGAGCGCGTTGATAGCCGGAGCTTTATTATCAGTCTGGAGCAGACACCGGCAGTTTTTGAGGCGATTAAGGCAGGTGCAGAGATATCTTTACGAAATCTGATGAAAAGGCCCTATGATCGAAAGGCGAGCCTAGACTGTTTCCCCCTGCTATTGAAACGCGCTGGCGATATCGTGCTGACTCCGGGAGAGCTCGAGGCTTTGCAAATAGGGGATGAACTACTTTTTTGTGGACGGTTTGAGGATCTGGACGATCAGCTCTGGATCTTGGAGAATCGTCAGACGCTCAACTACGTACTTAATGGTACTGACGATAACCCTAACCCCATACTTCGCTGGATAAGGACTCTAAACATTTAATGGCCTACCTACTTCTTATCCTCACACCGATGTTCTGGGCGGGGAATTTTATTAGTGCCCGTGCAATAGCACCGGAAACCGATCCGCTGCTACTAGCGCTATTGCGTTGGATATTGGCGCTGCTGCTGATACTGCCTTGGTGGCTGCCCGTGCTGAGACGGGAGTGGCGAGCTATGCTGCAGAACCTGCCGGTTCTCAGCTGGCTCTCGCTCTGGAGTGTGGCCAGTTTCAATACCATGATCTACTTGGGTGTGGAGACGACTACGGCGAGTAACGCCGCTATATTTCAGGCGATTATCCCAGTTCTAATTATGATCCTTAGTTGGATCTTCTACTCCGAACGAGTCAGTGTGCTGCAGTGGTTGGGTGTGGCGCTCTCTATTTCGGGCGTACTTGTGATTGTCTCGCGCGCTGAGATGGCGCGCTTGCTCGGACTGCAGCTCAACCCAGGTGATCTTTGGATTATGGTTGCCGTTGCCTCTTGGGCTATCTACTCGGTTACCTTGCGTCATCGGCCGAGCGAGGTAAGCCCGTTCGGTTTCTTCGGCTTCTCAGTTGCCTTTGGCGTGATTGTCCTACTCCCCATTGCAGTGTGGGAGCAGGGTGGCGTCGTCTTGCCGCATTGGCGCGCCGAGGTTTGGTTGGTGGTCGCATACATCGCTATATTTCCTTCGATTCTTGCTTACCTCTTTTGGAACAGAGGTGTTGCGGAGATTGGCGCACCAACTGCGGGCCTGTTTATCTATCTGATTCCAGTTTTTGGATTGTTGTTGGCGATACTCTTTCTAAACGAGACCGTTCACGGGTATCATTTGGCCGGAATTTTATTGATCGCTGCCGGAATCCTCTTGGCAATGTATCGACGTATTAGCCGGTACATTAGGCAATCGACAGCAAAGGAGTTGTAATGAAGAGTTTTTGGATCGCATGTTTTTCGCTAATGCTAGTCTTGGCTGTGCCGATGGAGGCAGAAGCTAAACGCTTCGGTGGTGGCTTCTCACTAGGCAAGAGTTTCAACACTCAGAAGAAGGCTGCGCCGGCTACAGCACCCGCAAAACAGACAGCCACTACAAACCAGACTGGAAATGCGCCAACGCAGGCCGCTAAACCGGGTATGGGTGGACTGTTCGGTGGGCTGCTTGCGGGCGGCTTGCTAGGTGCGATGCTCTTTGGTGGTGCATTTGAAGGTATCCAGATGATGGATATTCTGCTAATCGGTTTGGCTCTCTTTCTGATGTTCAAACTGTTCGCACCCAAACGCGCTCCTGCTTATGCCGGTGGAGCTGGTGGCGAGCCTCAGCACAGCCAATCCCCGCGCTCGCAATCAGAAGACAAACAAGCAGTGTTTCGTCAGGCTCAGGTGGATACTGCAACGAGCCAGCCGCTCGAGCAGAGCGCTGATCTTGAACCGCTGGAGACACCAGAGTGGTTTGACGCTGATGCATTCGTTGCTGAGGCACCGAAACATTTTGAGCAGCTTCAAGTTGCTTGGGATGCCCAGGACTGGGACCAGATTGCAGAGTACACCTCACCAGAACTACTGGCACAACTAAAAACTAACCGCAGTGTTTTGCCCGAGCAGCAGAAGACAGAGGTTGTCTCTTGTATGGCTGAGCTCATCGGTTTCAACCAGGGGCGTGCTGAGACTGTGGTTAGCGTCAACTTCCACGGCTGGATTCGCGAACAGGGCGACGAGCAGGCAACTGAGTTTTCTGAAGTCTGGCACCTTAGCCGTGTCGCCGCCGAGACGAGCGTAAGCTGGGTCGTGGTGGGTATAGAACAGGCTTAGTTATTTTGCAGCTCAGGGGCTAACAGCTTGAAAATTGGGCTGCATATAGATAGCGTAGGCACTCGTGCCTAGGGCACCATACAATAATAGTTTTTCTGGGGAGAAGCGTGATGCGCGCAACAAAATTTACTCGTGTAGCTGTATTAGCAGCTGCAGTGGCTCTGGTAGCAGGTTGTAGTTCAACAAGCACGACTACGGATGGTGGAGCTGATGTGTCCGACGCCAACGGCGGTGCAATGACACAGGGTGCTGATGGCTCTAGTGTTCAGGCGGGTGCAAGCTACGCTGACGTGGCACGTCTGCGAACTACATTCTACTTTGACTTTGACCAGTCAGTTGTTCGTCAGGAGGGCTTTGCTGACCTTGAAGGTCACGCGCGCTACTTAGCGAACAACCCAAGCGCCAAAGTGCGCCTTGAAGGTCATGCCGATGAGCGCGGTACTCGCGAGTACAACATCGCGTTGGGCGAAGCACGCGCGAATGCGGTAGCACGTCTTCTTATCGTAAACGGTGCGAGCAACGGCCAGATTGAGACAATCTCTTATGGTGAAGAGAAGCCTGCAATGCTTGGTCACACAGAGAACGAGTGGTCTCTGAACCGCCGCGTTGAGCTGAGCTACACTAGCCGCTAATGAGAAAGCTACTTCTACCCATCTTACTGGCCGCCTCCGTCGGAAGCGGCCAGCTTCACGCTGAGACACTGTCGCAGTCTGCGCAGAGTGAACTCGTACTGATGATCCAGCAGTTGCAGGCAGAGGTACGTCAGCTGCGTGGCGAAATCGAGACACAGCAGTACCGTATGCAGAAGCTTGAGCGTGAACAGCTCGAGCGCTACCGTGATATGGATCGTCGATTGAGTGCCTTGATTCTTGGAGGCTCAGACGCTGCGGTTGCTCCTGCCATGGCTCCGGCTACCGCTCCGGCGCCTGTACCGGCTGCAGCACCAGCCGTTCAGCCTAGTGTTGCCACAGCGCCTGAAACTGCCCCGGCGCCTGCAACAGCCCCCGCAGCTGCTCCGGCGATCAGTGATACTCAGGCATACGCATCAGCCTTTGCGCTGGTACGCGAGCGCCGATTTGAAGAGGCTCTGGCGGCTTTCCAAGGTTTCGTAGCTGAATATCCGGCAAGCGATAAACTGGCCAATGCACACTACTGGATCGGTGAAGTTGAGCTGGCACAGCAGAAGCTTGAGCCCGCTCGCGCAGCATTCCAGTTAGTTGTCGACCAATTCGCAGATCACAACAAGCGCCCCGACGCACTCTACAAGCTAGGTGTAACACAGGATCGTTTGGGTGATGTCGCCGGGCGCACGCAGAGCTTTGAGCAGCTTATTGCTGAGTACCCCAAAAGCTCTGCAGCTGGTCTGGCCCGCAACTATCAGTCACGTTGAGTTAGGGTAGATTCATGAGTACAAAACGAGCCGTAGTCCTGCTTTCAGGTGGCTTGGACTCCGCAACTGTATTGGCAATTGCAGCCAGTCAGGGCTACGAGTGCTACGCACTCAGCTTCGATTATGGACAGCGAGCAGTGGCTGAATTGAACGCTGCCAAGGCTGTCGTCCGAGCGTTTCGTGCTAAAGAGCATCGTGTCTTCAATTTGGACCTCGCGCAGTTTGGCGGTTCTGCACTGACCGATAGCGACATCGATGTTCCCGATCAAGCGCAAGAGGGTATTCCCGTAACTTACGTTCCTGCGCGAAACACTATCTTCCTCTCGTTGGCACTGGCGTGGGCTGAAGTTCTGCATGCCGATGCGATCTTCATTGGTGTAAATGCGGTCGATTACTCCGGCTACCCAGACTGTCGTCCTGAGTTTATTGCGGCCTACGAGCAGATGGCTAATCTCGCTACACGCAATGGTGTTACGGGTGAGCCCTTCAAAATCGAGACGCCGCTAATTGACCTCACCAAGGCTCAAATTATTCAACAGGGTACTCAGCTAGGGCTCGATTACGGCATGACCGTCTCCTGCTACCAGACCGATGACGAAGGACGCGCTTGTGGTCAGTGTGATAGCTGCCACCTCCGCGCTAAAGGCTTTGCCGACGCAGGCTTGGCTGACCCCACGCGTTACCAGTGAATTGCAACTGCTGCTAATACATTCAGGATTAATCTCATGCTCAGTAAGGAACAACTCGATAAGCGCATTCTGGTTCAGGAGCACTTTGCGAAGGAGCATCTGCCGAGCGAGCTTAGTGCCGCCCAGATAGAACAACTCAATGACGAGATCATTGCTGAGCTAAAAGCGCGCGACGCTTGCCTGGTGGCTCACTACTACTGCGATCCTCTAGTACAGGCGATCGCAGAGAAGAGCGGCGGTTGTGTAGCGGACTCGTTAGAGATGGCGCGTTTCGGCGCGAATCATCCAGCGTCCACGCTTGTGGTTGCGGGTGTGCGCTTCATGGGTGAGACGGCTAAGATCCTCAGCCCTGAAAAGCGCATCCTGATGCCTACACTGGAGGCAACCTGCTCGCTGGACATTGGATGCCCTGTTGATGATTTCAGTGCATTCTGCGATCAGCACCCTGATAGAGAGGTTGTCGTCTACGCCAACACCTCAGCCGCTGTAAAAGCGCGTGCTGATTGGGTGGTCACCTCAAGCATTGCGGTACAGGTTATCGAGCATCTGGCTGAGCAGGATAAGAAGATTATCTGGGCGCCTGATAAACATCTGGGCTCTTACGTTCAGAAACAGACCGGCGCTGATATGTTGCTCTGGGATGGCGCTTGTATAGTTCACGAAGAGTTTAAGGCGAAGGGACTGCTTGACCTTAAGCAGGTCTACCCTGATGCTGCAATTCTTGTGCATCCAGAGTCCCCTGACGCTGTTGTTGAGCTTGCTGATGCCGTTGGCTCTACGAGTCAGCTTATCAAGGCGGCGCAGACACTACCTAACGAGACACTGATCGTTGCGACCGATCGCGGTATCTTCTATAAAATGCAGCAGGCAGCGCCCGGTAAAACCTTTATTGAAGCGCCGACGGGTGGCTCAGGTGCAACCTGTCGCTCCTGTGCGCACTGTCCTTGGATGGCAATGAACGGTTTGCAGAATATCCTTGCGGGGCTGCGTGAAGGGCGCGAAGAGGTGTTGGTGGATGCGGAGTTGCGCGTCAATGCGCTGCGCCCGCTTGAGCGCATGTTGAGTTTTCAAGCCGGCTAACGGAACAGCTCGTCTACCTCATCACGCAGTGCCTTGATCTCTTGCTCTCGCAGGGTTACCCACTCCAGTTGTTCAGGCTGGCGCCGAGCGTCACGGCGCGCGAAGTCTAGCTGGCGCAGCGCAAGATCATACTCTCCTCTTAGTGCGAAGTACTCAATGCGGGCGCGATGTACCCAAGTTGTATCTCTGTTGAGCCCTGAAACTTCCGCCAGTAGATACCAGAGCTCGGTGTTGTTGGGGTGATCGCGCAGAAGGTCGCGCAGCAACCAGGCAGCATCGGCGTGGCGCCCCTCATCAATCAGCGTTCGAATCTTCGCGCGCTGAATGGCGTAGTCCCCAGGGTAGAGTTCGACAAGTTCAGTCAGAAGTGCACGGGCCGCGCTTTTGTCGTCGCGCTGCTGCAGCTGCTCCAAGCGACTCAGTTGTAGCCAGGGAGTCGTCCGCAGATTCGGATTCAGCGCTTGCCAGAGGTTGTCTGCTTGCGCCTGTTGCTCTCCTTTTACCGCTAGCAAGTAGGCAAGTATGGGTTGATTGGCCCGCTCCGCGGATTCCTGAGAGTTTTGTGAATCGAGCATCGCCAGAACGCGCGCACGGGCGACGAGAAATTCGAGGCTGTCAGTGTAAGCGGGAGGTTGGGGCATGCTTTGGGCGCGGTTAGTTGTATCGGAGATGCGGTTTTGAGTGACTGGGTGAGTCCGCAGAAACTCCGGCAGCTCTGAGCCGGCAAAACGGTTTGCCTCTTGCAGACGAGCAAACATACGCGCCATGGCTGTAGCGCTGAAGCCTGCTTCGACCAAGGTTTTCATGCCCGTCTGGTCTGCATCTGTCTCGTTAGATCGGCTAAAGGCGAGTTGTGAGCTTGCCGATGCGCCAAGGGTGCCGGTGTAAACCGCCATCCCTGCATCTGCGTTGATACCGGCGAGGAGTATCCCGCCGATCACCCCTGCGATCACCAGAGGGGTGTTCTGTTGCGCCTTTGCCTGCTGTTGAGCGTAGTGACGTTGGCTTAGGTGGGCGAGCTCGTGAGCGATCACCGAAGCGAGCTCATCCTCGCGTTTAGCCGCTGCAATCAGCCCCGCGTGAATGCCAATAATACCTCCTGGCGCTGCGAAGGCGTTTACCTCGGGACTATCTATAACCACCAAGGTGAGGCGTTTATCTTGCAGCTCGGAGGCGGGCGCGAGGCGAGCCAGCAGCCCTTGCAAGTAGGACTCCACAACCGGATCATCAAGCAGTGAGGCTTGCGCACGCAGCATCCGAACCCAAGCTTGCCCAATACGATACTCTTGGTCGAGTTGGAGTGCCGAAGCGTTGGCGCTACCAATGCTCGGGAGTTCTGCTTTTGAAACGCTACTAAAGAGAACTAGCAGCAGCACAAGGGTGTATCTATACATAGGTTGCACAGCCTCAGCGTGGTCTTTAACCGGAATCTGGGTTACATTGCGCCTCAGATTATAGTTAGGGTGTCTGAAAAGAGTATTACAGAGAGTATGACAGAGTTTCAGATAGATGAACGTTTGGATGCCTGTGGTTTAGCATGCCCGCTGCCACTTCTAAAAGCCAAGCAAGCGCTGAATAAGCTTCAGCCGGGTCAGATCTTAGAGGTGCGCGCCACCGATGCGGGATCAGTTAGAGATTTCAGAGCCTATGCTGATTTATCGGCACATGAACTGCTCTCGACAGAAGAGGTCGACCAAATCTATATCCACATTCTACGCAGGGGTTAAATGCGATGCAGAAAGTCTTAGGTAAGTGGATACAACGCTACTTCAGCAACGAAGAGGCGCTGTTACTTACCGCCATTTTGCTAGCCGCAGGGGTGGTGATTTTTTACCTTGGCGGTGCGCTAGTGCCTGTCTTTGCCAGCCTTATTCTCGCTTTCATGATGCAAGGTGGGGTAAATCGACTCGAGCGTGCCGGGTTGGGACGTATGTTTGCGGTGACCCTAGTGTTCTTGGGTTTCGTTGGGTTCCTCACTGCCTTTTTGTTGATCGTTATGCCTATAGCTTGGCAGCAGTCGGTGAACCTATTTAATGAACTGCCGCGCATGGTGATAGAGGTGCAAAACCTGCTTTTGCTACTGCCTGAGAAGTATCCCGATATGGTATCTGAGACTCAGATACGCCAGCTGTTTGGGTTGGCAGCTGCCGAGGTGAGTCAGTTTGGGCAGTGGTTGGTCAGCTTCTCGCTGAGCTCGGTTACCGGTGTCATGACACTGCTGATCTATCTCGTACTGGTGCCGATCCTCGTGTTCTTTTTCCTCAAAGATAGTGACTCGCTGGTGCGTGTTTGGACTGCGCGACTGCCTGAGAAGCGCGAGATGCTCGAGCAGGTATGGCGGGAGATGGATGCCCAGATCGCTAACTATATACGCGGTAAAGCGATTGAGATTCTGATTGTCGGGGTGGCTACTTACGTCGCCTTTGCAATTTTGGGTATCAATTACGCGGCACTCTTGGCGCTACTAGTCGGACTCTCGGTTTTGATCCCCTATATCGGCGCGGCACTTGTTACTGTGCCTGTTGCGCTGATCGCCTTCTTTCAGTGGGGCGGCTCATCGGAGTTTATGTATCTAATGATCGCCTACGGCGTTATTCAAGCGCTGGACGGTAACGTATTAGTGCCACTGCTATTCTCTGAAGCGGTCAATTTGCATCCTGTCTCTATCATTGTTGCGGTGTTGGTTTTTGGCAGCCTGTGGGGCTTTTGGGGCGTGTTTTTTGCGATCCCACTCGCGACCTTGGTTAAGGCGATTATGACGGCCTGGCCGCATGGAGATACAGAAGCGGGCTCGACCTCGGCATAGTTAGCTAGCTAAGGTCGGGCTGGAGTGCGATTATTGCGGCAAAATCTGCGCCGTATGCTCTTTGGTCTTTACCTTTGAGATGACATCTTCGATGCAGCCATCTTCGTCAATAACGAAGGTGGTACGCACGGTTCCCATATACTCTTTGCCGTACATCTTTTTCAGCTGCCAGGTTCCGAAGAGTTCGTGAACTTTGTTGTCGGTATCGGCAATTAAGGGAAAAGGTAGCTCATATTTGTTGATGAACTTTTGGTGTGATTTCTCATCGTCAGTGCTAACACCGATGATTTGGTAGCCAGCGGCACTCAGGCGGTCGATGTTATCGCGCAGATCACAAGCTTGGGCAGTGCAGCCGGGTGTGTTGTCACGTGGGTAAAAGTAGAGAACAACCTTCTTGCCCTTAAACTGACTCAGGCTGATGCTCTCACCGTTCTGGTCACGGGCGGTAAAATCGGGTGCTTGCTGACCAACTTCTAACATTTATCTCTCCTTATGGGCGCATTACACAGAAAAAATGGGCATGGCTACTACGAATGTTAGCCCTATTTCGTTTAAAATGTCGGACTCGAATTCTAAAAGCGGCAGACAAGCTCTTCGACCAACAGTCTGGGCGCACGACATTATAAGGTGAAACAGCATGATTCGCGGCAGTATGGTAGCCCTCGCCACCCCAATGCATCCCAATGGTGACCTTGACTGGGAAGCGCTCGACCGCGTCGTCGACCTACACCTCGAGAACGGTACCGACTCGATCGTCGCCGTTGGTACTTCAGGTGAATCGGCAACGCTTGATTACGACGAGCATCTAGAGGTGGTAAAACGTGTGGTGGCTCGAGTTGCGGGACGCATTCCTGTAATTGCTGGTACTGGGGCGAACTCAACGCGTGAAGCTATTGAGATGACCCAAGGCGCCAAAGAAGCTGGTGCCGATGCTTGCCTGCTGGTAACGCCGTACTACAACAAGCCGACCCAAGAGGGGCTCTACCTGCACTACAAAGCGGTAGCAGAGGCGGTAGATATTGCGCAGATTCTCTACAACGTCCCGGGTCGTACTGCATGCGATATGCAACCAGAGACTGCACTGCGCTTGGCAGAGCTCAAGAACATTGTGGGTATCAAAGAGGCGACAGGTGACATCGATCGGGCGAAGTTCCTGATTGAGCGCGCACCTGAAGGCTTCGCTATCTACTCGGGCGATGACGGCACAGCGATTGAGCTGATTCTGGCAGGTGGTCACGGCAATATTTCCGTGACGGCGAATATCGCGCCGGCGCAGATGGCTAAGCTCTGTCATCTAGGTCTTGAGGGTGATTTCGAAGCTGCACGTGCCTTGCAAGCTGAGTTGATGCCACTGCACAAAGCAATGTTCACAGAGTCTAATCCGATTCCTGTGAAGTGGGCCATGCATGAGATGGGGCTTTGTGACGCCGGTATTCGCCTGCCGCTTACGCCTCTATCGGAGCCACTGCGAGCACCGCTGGTCGAGGTTCTGAAACAAACTGGTCTGCTGTAAGTTTAGGGGTACCCGATGGCAAAGCGAGTTGCACTACTGGCGACAGCGATCCTGGTGAGCGGATGTGAATCTCTGCCGCAAAACCCTATCTATGGGGAGTCAGGGATTATAAAAGATCGCTCTACCGAATATGCTCAGGCACAACCGGCGAAGCGGTTACAGATCCCTGAGGGTATGGACGCCAAACAGACGCGCGATGGCCTGCTCGTCCCTGAGCTGAATAGCTCAAGCCAGGCAAAGGCTGAGATCGTTGCTGAGGTACCACGTCCCGAGTTCTTCTTCGCCGCCGAGGGCGGTGAGCGCGCTAGTATTCGTCCACTTGAGGGTGAGCGCGTTATTCTCGTTGATGAGCCCATTGATCGTGTCTGGAGCGAAGTGCTGCTGTTCTGGCAGGATGTCGACATTGCACTTGAGACACAGGAGGCGCGCGACGGTCTGATGGAGACCGAGTGGATTCGAGTAGAAGGTGAAGACCTCTCTCCATTCCAGAAGGTTCTCAACACACTCAAATTTAATTCAGAGGCGAATGAGCCCTCGCTCAACAAGCTTCGAGTGCAACTGCGTCCTGATCCTGACGTGGTTGGCCGCACCGCAATCAGCATGAAGCATGTCCAGATTCCGATGAGCCAGGGTGACAGAGAGATTGACTGGTTGTTGGACTCAGAAGAGTTGCCCTACTCAAATGAGATCATGTTCACCATGCTCGACTATTTAAGTCGTGGTAACGAGCAGGCACCGACACTTTCGCAGTTCCAGAGCCCAGATCAACTTGAGTCGAGCGTAGGTCGTGACTCACGCAATCGACCGCTGCTGAGCGTTAAAGCGCCTGCAGATGAAGCTTGGGAATTGGTGAATGCAGCCTTAGACCGTGCAGGTGTGGATGTCGGTACACGAAATGAGGAGACCGGTAGCATCTACCTAACCTTCGTGTCGCGCGCGCCGGAAGAGAAACCACAGGGGCTGTTCGACTGGTTGAAGAACCGTAAATCGGGCCCACTCTCTATAGATTGGAATCCGGCCGCTAAAGTTGAAGCGCCAGACGAGACGATCAACTACACCAGCGATCCTGATGCGCCAATTGTTGGTGCTGTGCCAACGCAGGAAGAGCTGCAGTCTATGGATGGCTTTAAGATTTGGGTTGGACAGCGCGTTGTTTATGTCTTTGGGCAGGATAACCAGCAGCAGACAAATCCAGATGGTGAGAAGGTTGTAGTTAATCGCTATCAATTGAAATTCAATCGTGCCCGTTCCGGTGTGCTGATCTCAGTTCATGATCGCAAAGGCGAGATAGTGGGTGAGGACAGCGCAGCCGAGTTGCTCTGGACGATTAAAGATAACATCGGAATTTGATGTGCCGCATCAGCGCTGCTGATGCGCTCCACTAGGGGATATAGATGGAAAAGCGTGAAGAGCTTTACGCAGGTAAGGCGAAATCGGTATTTAGAACTGATAGTCCAGACTACATGATTCTGGAGTTTCGTAATGATACCTCAGCCTTCGATGGTAAAAAGGTAGAGCAGCTTGACCGTAAAGGTATGGTCAATAACAAGTTCAACGCCTTCATTATGCAGAAGCTGGAGGAGGCCGGTGTTCCGACTCACTTTGAGAAGCTGCTATCTGACAATGAGTGTCTGGTGAAGAACTTGCAGATGATGCCGGTTGAGTGTGTCGTACGTAATATTTCAGCCGGCTCACTGTGTCGTCGTCTCGGTGTTGAGGAGGGGCAAGAGCTTAACCCGCCAACATTTGAGCTGTTCCTCAAGAACGATGCCTTGGGTGATCCGATGGTCAATGAGTCTCTAGTTGAGACCTTCGGTTGGGCCGCGCCCGCCGATCTGCAACGTGCCAAAGAGCTGACCTACAAGGTTAACGACGTGCTCAAGAAGCTCTTCGATGATGCAGGTATGCTGCTGGTGGACTATAAGCTGGAGTTTGGGCTCTTTAAGGGCGAAGTTGTCCTCGGTGATGAGTTCTCTCCAGATGGCTGTCGTCTATGGGATAAAGCGACGCGTAAAAAGATGGATAAGGATCGTTTTCGTCAGGGCCTCGGTGGAGTTATTGAGGCTTACGAAGAGGTTGGTGGACGTCTGGGGATCAACTTCGACGCCTAATCGTATCAACCATAGTAGATCTACAGCGGCGCCCTCGGGCGCCGTTTTGCGTTTCGGTTCTGCGCAGGTGCGTGTACGCAGGTTCCATGGCCAACTGCTATGCTGAATGCAGGTATATATGCAGTGTAACCTCGGGAATCTTGGAGAGAACCGATGCCCCAGAATCGCATAGAACAAAAAAACAAACTAATCGCCTCACTCAATGCACAGATCAAGAAGCGCAGCGACTCTAATGAGCTTGAGCGCTTACTCAGGTTTGTTGATTACTACTACAAAGTCTCGCCCCTCGAGGAGTTGAAGGAGCGCAGTCTCGAGAATCTCTATGGCTCGACGCTCAGCTGCTTCTCCTGGCTGCAAGAGTGGCAAGGAGAGCGCCGTAAGCTGAGAGTCTTCAACCCAAGTATAGAGACACACGGCTGGCACTGTTCTCATACCGTTATCCAACTGCTGCATCAAAATATGCCATTCATCGTTGATACGGTTCGCATGGAGCTCAATAGACGGTGCAAAGTTATTCATGTGGTTCACTCAGGTGTGCTTAGGGTCGATCCAGATAGTGCGCAGGTGCTCGACGAGGGCTCAAACGACGGAGCCGAGGTCAGCCTGCTCTACATAGAGATTGACCGTACCACAGATCCGCAGGACCTAAAGGAGCTTCGAGAGGGGCTTGAGGAGGTGATGAGCGATCTTTGTGCGGCTGTTGATGACTATGAGCAGATGTTGCAAAAGGCGCGCGAGTTAGCGGCTGAGCTGGCAGGACGAAAAGATGCGGAGTCCAGCGAAGCCGCTGCTTTGCTAGATTGGATGTGTCAGGACCACTTCACCTTCCTTGGATTTGATCAGGTTAACTATAAACGCACCACAGAGGCACTTCAGGTCGAGCGTGAATCGGGTTCAGAGCTCGGTATTATGCGAATCTACGCGCCTAAAGGGCCAAAACTCTTACGGACACTGAGCGAGGATGAGGCGAATTTTAGAACGTCCAAAGCACCGCTCTTTTTCGCTAAGGATTACCACCGCTCGCGGGTACACCGCCCCGCCTATCAAGATATGGTGGTTGTAAAAGCCTTTAATAAGCGTGGCGAAGTGAGCGGAGAGTACCGCTTCTTTGGGCTTTACACCTCGCCGGTCTATGTCGAAGCGCCCTGGAACATTCCGGTAGTGCGCAAACGCTTGGAGCATATCGTTGCACAGACCGGCTTCTCGCGCGGTGGGCACGCTCATAAAACGTTGCAGCAGACTTTTGTTGAGATGCCTCGCGATGAACTGATGCTCTCCACCGACAATGAGTTATTCATCAATGTCATGGGTATCTTCAACCTGCAAGAGCGACGCAAAGTTAGGCTCTTGCACCGTCGCGATATCAGCGGAAATTTCAACACATTCCTCTACTATGTGCCACGCGATATCTTTAATACCCAGTTACGTTCTCAGGTGCAGTCACTGCTGTGCGAGCGACTAGGCGTTGAGGACTCCGAATTCACCAGCTACTACAGTGAGTCAGTACTCACACGCGTCTATTTTGTCCTGCCGAGTCGTGACGGCAGCTTCAAGGCGTTTGATCCATTGCAACTTGAAGAGGATGTGGCAGCTCTAAGCCTCTCTTGGAGCGATGAGCTGAGCAACGCCCTATTTGAGTTCTATGGAGAGGAGCGCGGTAGCCGACTAACAAGCCGCTATCGCCAGGCTTTTCCCGCCGCCTACAGGGAGCATTTCAACGCCGGTTCGGCGGCCGCTGACATCGAGTATTTGGAGCAGTTGCGAGAGAGGAGACCGATCGCGCTCAGTTTTTATCGACAGATTGAGCAGTCACGAGACCTACTGCGCTTTAAGCTGTTTGCACCAGGGAGTGCGCTAGTGCTCTCGGATGTCATCCCAATTCTCGAAAATCTCGGGATGCGTGTGCTAGGTGAGCACCCCTACCGCATTCGTTTAGAGTCGGGCGAACTCTTCTGGATACATGACTTCTCGCTGGAGTACCGCGCAGGCGATCAGGTTGATCTCGATGCGGTGAAGCAACTGTTCCAGGATGCGTTTGAGAATATATGGAATGGTAGTGCTGAAAGCGATTCATTTAACCGCCTCGTTATTGGTGCACATCTGAGTTGGCGTGAGGTGGCCATGTTGCGTGCCTACGCTCGCTATAATCAGCAGATTCGCTTTGGTTTTAGTCAGCAATATATCGCTGCCACGCTCGCTCGTCACTTGCAGATTACCCGCTTGCTGGTTGCTCTATTTAGAGCTCAGTTTGAGCCCGAGCGCCAGAGCTCAGATAAGGTAAAAGCGCTCAGTGTTCGCTTGATAAATTCAATCCAAGATGCGCTGGAGCACGTTGAAAATCTCAACGATGACAAAATCCTACGCCGTTACCTAGAGTTAATCCGGGCAACCCTGAGAACCAACTTTTTCAGGACTGATGAACAGGGTAATTTGCGTAGCTATTTCTCATTCAAGATTAAGCCGAGCGGTATAGAGCAGATGCCGCTGCCGCGACCTGAATTTGAGGTGTTTGTCTATTCGCCACAGGTTGAGGGTGTGCACCTAAGGGGTGGCAAGGTAGCACGAGGTGGTCTGAGATGGTCGGATCGTCTGGAAGATTACCGCACCGAAGTGCTAGGTTTGGTGAAAGCCCAGCAGGTTAAGAACGCGGTTATCGTACCGGTGGGCGCGAAAGGTGGTTTCGTTGCAAAAACCATCGCGGAGGACGCCGACAGAGAGGAGATACAGCGTCTCGGCGTTGCCGCATACCAGACCTTTATTCGCGGTCTACTCGATATTACTGACAACTTAGATGCGGGCAACGTTATTCCACCCGAAAACGTAGTGCGTCTGGATTTCGATGATCCTTATCTAGTCGTTGCCGCTGACAAAGGCACAGCAACTTTCTCTGATATCGCCAACCAGATAGCTGGCGAATACGGCTTTTGGCTTGGTGACGCCTTCGCCTCTGGTGGTTCGCAGGGGTATGACCACAAGAAGATGGGCATTACAGCGCGCGGGGCTTGGGAGTCCGTCAAGTTGCACTTCCGTGAGAAGGGGGTGGATATTCAGACTGAACCATTCACTGTTGTTGGCATAGGCGACATGTCGGGTGATGTGTTCGGTAACGGTATGCTGCTGTCACAGCAGATTAAGCTGCAGGCGGGATTTAACCACCTACACATTTTCATCGATCCAGATCCAGATCCGGCGAAGAGTTACGCTGAGCGTAAGCGTCTGTTTGAGTTACCGCGCTCAAGCTGGACCGACTACGATGCTAAACTTATATCTCGTGGGGGTGGTGTCTTTTCAAGAGCTGCGAAGTCGATTGATATTACGCCCGAGATGAAAAAAGCATTCGAAATAAAAGCGGATAAATTATCCCCGAATGAACTGATCTCTGCGCTGCTTTGCGCCCCTGTCGATCTGCTCTGGAATGGCGGTATCGGAACCTACATCAAAGCCAGTAGTGAGACTCATGCGGATGTTGGTGATAAGGCTAATGACTCGCTGCGTATCGATGCGCGACAATTGCGGGCCAAAGTTGTGGGTGAGGGGGGTAACCTTGGGCTAACGCAACGTGCGCGCATCGAGTATGCGCTCGCAGGTGGTGCGTGTAACACCGACTTTATCGATAACGCGGGTGGAGTCGACTGCTCAGACCATGAGGTTAATATCAAGATCGCACTGCAGTCTGTGTTGCAGGCGGGTGATCTCACTGAGAAACAGCGTAATAAACTTCTCGCTGATATGACAGATCGCGTGGCGCAGTTGGTGCTAACGCATAACTACCGTCAAGCACTGGCTTTGGCATTGGCCGAGTCCCAGCTGCCCCAACAGAATGACGACTATCCGGTACTTATTCGTCAGCTTGAAGAGAGTGCCAAGTTAAATCGAGCGCTAGAGTTTATCCCCGAAGATGAAGAGCTAACTGAGCGCATTAAGCAGGGTAAGGTGCTCTCACGGCCCGAGCTTTCGGTCCTCATCTCCTATGTAAAAGGGGAGCTCAAAGAACGCTTTAATGACCCGCTGATCTCCGATGATCCCTACGTCGCTAAAATACTCTTTGAAGGGTTCCCGGAGGCGTTGGTCGAGCGGTTTGAGCCTGCGGTTGCAGAGCATCGTCTGCGCTCCGAGATCATCGCCACCCACCTAGGTAATGCGCTGGTCAATCAGATGGGCATACCCTTCATGATGCGTGTGGCGCAGGCGACTGGTCGCTCCAGTGTCGATATCGCCCGAGCCTGGGTAGCCGCGCGGGATATCTTCGAGGTCCCCTCCATGTGGAGCGAGCTGGAGGGGCTGGATAATCAAGTAGATGCATCAACTCTACATGCCGTAATGGGCGATATTCAGCGCCTTATGCGGCGTGTTTGTGTCTGGATACTCAGACAGTATGCGGAGCTGCCCAGCCCCGAGGTTCTAGTTAAACGTTTCGCCACTCCCGTCGCTCAGTTGCGCAGTGAATTGCAAGCACACATCACAGGAACGCCTGCGCTCCAGTGGCAGGAGCGTAATCAGCAGTTGGTGGAGAGTGGGCTTCCCGAAGCGTTGGCGCGCGATGCTGCGTCGCTAGAGAGTCTCTTCTCGCTGCTGGACATCAGTCTGATATCGGAGAAAGACACTCATGGTCTTGATGTTGTCTGTAATACCTACTTTGCTATCAGTGATCGGCTCTCGCTCTATTGGCTTGAGGAGCAGATGAAGTCACTTGATGCCAAGACGCGCTGGCAGGTTCAAGCGAGAGAGGTCTTCCGAGAGGACCTGAATCGACAGCAGCATCTGCTGGCCTTGAATGCGCTAAACCTTCACGCCGCGGATGGTGAGTGCACTTTGCCACCACTCGACTGTTGGGAGCGAGCCAACGAACTCTTGCTGCAACGCTGGTCAAAGTTGACCAGTGAGTTGCAGAGCGGTGAGGGTGTGGACTCCGCAATCCTCACCGTGGCTATGCGTGAGCTACAGGCCTTTAGCCTACATGCCGATTAACTAGAAGGGCGCGGCTGAGCGAAAGCTCAGTCGCTCATCCGTGCTGGGGTGAAACAGTTCCAGTAAGTCTGCATGCAGCATTAGGCGATCAACAGACTCGAGCGCCGCACCGCCGGCGTAGAGATTATCTCCAAGAATCGGATGCCCCAGCACCTGCATATGCAGGCGTAGTTGGTGTGAGCGTCCGGTAATTGGGTAGAGTGCCATTCGTGTAGCCTCCAGACCCGCTACCTGTTCATGTGCGAGTGCATGCCAGTATGTCGTCGCAGACTTTCCCTGTTCAAAGTCTATCATCTGCAGTGGGCGCCTCTCCCAATCACAGCGCATCGGTTCGTGACGCGCTCCATCCCAACCGCTAACATAGCCTGAAACCAACGCCTGGTAGCGTTTGAAGTTGCGTCGTTGCTGGAACTGCATACTGAGTTGGCGGTGAGACTCTTTAGAGCGGGCTAACACCATCAATCCAGAGGTCGCACAGTCGAGGCGGTGTACAATCAGCGCATCGGGCCAGAGCTCTTGAGCTCTGCGCCAGAGGCAATCCTGCTTATCTTCACCCCGACCGGGAACCGACAGCAGCCCGGCCGGTTTTTCCAGGATGAGCATATCCGTATCTTCATAGTGGCAGAACATCAACGTCTCTCAAACAGAGCCAAGGACTCGATATGGTGAGTTTGAGGGAACATATCGGCCACACATAGACGGCTAAAGCGGTAGCCCTGATTGACTAGGGTCTCGGCATCGCGCACAAGCGAAGCGGGGTCACAGGCGATATAAGCGAGTGCACGTGGCTTATGATCTTTTAGGGCCTGAATAATCTCAGCCGCACCTTGGCGCGGCGGATCGAGCAGAATCAGGTCATATGAATCTGCGAGCCACCCAGCTTCAGTATCGGGGTCCGAAAGATCAGTGGCGAATGCTTGAATATTACTGCAGCCGTTTTTCGCTGCATTCTCTAGCGATCGCTCAACCATCGTGGCGCTCCCCTCCACAGCTGTCACTTGTTGAACTCTCTTTGCCAGCGGCAGGGAGAAGTTACCTAGGCCAGAGAATAGGTCAAGCACCCGCTCTTCAGGCTTTGGCTGCAGCCACTCGAGAACTCGGTTGATCATCAACTCATTCACCTCAGCATTGACTTGAACAAAGTCGCTGGCGCTGAACTCCAACTCGAACTTGAACAGAGGAGCATCGTTTATCATGAGTTTGGTTGCGGCGGGATTTGCATTCAGGGTACGAGTTGGAAGATCCTTTGCTCTGACACTTAGATTGACCTCTTGAGCATGTGCGAGACTAGCCAGTTCACGGCTCAGTTCGTCGCTAAGATTGCGCGTGGCTCGCAGCTCTGCCTCAAGTCCTGAACTCCCCTCAATAATTTCAACCTGAGTAATATGTTTAATCCGCTCGAACTGCGCCAAGGTATGGCGTAGCGCACCAATGAACACATTAATTTTGGGGGTGAGCACCGCGCAGTGCTCGATATCCACCAATTTGTTACTGCCGCGGCGCCGAAAGCCCATGAGGAGCTCGCCAGAGTCTCGTTGATTGATTCCGATACGAGCCGCACGGCGGTAACCGAACTTCTCAGATCCGCACAGAGGGGCGTCTACAGACTCAGGTTCAATCTTTGCCCGCTTGGCCAACTGCGTCAGCAACTCCTGCTGCTTAAGCGCGATCGCATGCTCGGGGTCCAAATGTTGTAGGTCGCAACCTCCGCACTGCGTGTAGTAGCGGCAGGCTGGTTCCACTCTGGAAGTGGAAGGGCTAATGAGACTGATTGCACGCCCCTCATCGAAGCGTTTGCCACTCTTCTCTATCTCGACTTCGACCACCTCACCAGGGAGTGCGTCTCGCACAAACAGCGTTTTACCTTCGGGACGAGCAACACCTCGACCATCGAGTGAGAGTGAGAGTACTTCAACTGGAGTTTCGCGCTGCAGCTGTCTCTTTGGCTGCTGGCGTGGGCCACCATAGCGGATGCGGCGATGTTTCATTAAAAGGAGCCTAACAAAAAAGAGCCTGAACAAGAGGCTGAGTTGGGCACTCTGTTGAGTGCTTTGGGTATACTCAGAGTTTAACCAATTTTTGCTTCAAACGGGATATTTACCGAATGCCGATGACCTTTGCTGTGGAACACCCCTTTGCTCAGTTCGTTCGAATCCTTGGAAAGGGTAAGAAGGGTAGTCGATCGCTGACCCGTGAAGAGGCTCGTATCGCTATGGGTATGATTCTCGATAAGCAGGCTGAGCCCGAGCAACTCGGCGCTTTTCTGATGCTGCTGAGAATGAAAGAGGAGGCACCAGAGGAGTTGGCTGGCTTTGTTGATGCGGTGCGTGAGCGTTTTCCCATCCCCACACATCTAGATGTTGCTCTGGATTGGTCCAGTTATGCAGGCAAGAAGCGCCACCTACCCTGGTACCTCTTAGCGGCTCTGTTGCTTGCCGAACAAGGGGTTAGCGTTTTTATGCACGGAGCTCGCGGTCACACTGCGGGTCGTATCTACACCGAAGATGCGCTGCAGGTGTTGGGTGTCCCAGTTGCCCGGGACTGGAGCCAGGTTGAGCAGCAGTTGGCAGCGAGCAACTTCAGTTTCATGTCGATCGATCACCTCTGTCCGCCGCTTGGCGAAATAATTCAACTTCGCTCTATTCTTGGACTGCGTTCTCCTGTTCATACGCTCTGTCGCCTGTTAAATCCGCTGAGTGCCCCTGCTACCGTCGATGGGGTGTTCCATCCCCCCTACGCACCTATGCATCAGCAGACAGCGTTGCTGTTGGGAACTAAAAATAGCGCCACGGTGCGCGGTGATGGCGGTGAAGCCGAGGTGAAGCCGGATTCCGATACTGAGTTGCACTGGATTATTGATCGGCAGTTGAGTGTCTCTAACTGGCCGAGACTCTATTCTCAGCGTCTGGTAAAGAGTGATGAGTTGAGACTAGAGGATCTACGGGAGCTTTGGGCGGGGCGTCTAGAGCACCCTTACGGCGAAGGCGCAGTGATTGCAACGCTGGCTGTAGTGCTGCGCCTCTTGCCGGGAAATGCCGCCTTTAATGAATCTGAGTTAACAACGCAGGCGCGCGAGCGCTGGGCAGCTCGCAATCGCCAACGCTTTTAATCTTTGCGCAGTGAATCTTTGATAGCGATAGGTGAGGGGTAGCGGAATATCACCACATAGGTTGAGAGCAGGAAGCTTAGAATCGCTGTCGCCTGGATAACATGAGATGCCTCAGTACCGATAAGTTGTGAGGCGAATGCAAGGTAAGCGATAAGTAGCGAGAACTCGCTCGTCTGGCCCAAGCGGAAGCCAATCTCCCATCCTGTCTCGCTATTCTCGCTGATACCGCGCAGGAGCGTGCGGAATACCAGCGGTTTGAACACCAGCACTGCGAGTGTCATAACAAGTGCCGGTAGTAAAATGTCGTCGAGCAGCTCGAGGTTGAAACTGGCACCAACCGAGAAGAAAAACATGATCAGGAAGAAGTCACGCAGCGGCTTGAGGCTGGTGGCGATATATTGCGAAATTGGACTGGTCGCCAGTGTAACGCCTGCGATAAAGGCACCCATTTCGGCCGAGAGGCCGAGGAATTCTGCTGCTTCTGCCATGCCCAAGCACCAGCCGATAGCGACAAGGAATATGTATTCGTGAAAGCGGTCGAAGCGCATCAGTAGTGGCAGCAGAACAAATCGCACCATTAACCAAGCAGCAAATACCAGAGTCGGCAGTGCCAGCATCGATTTGAGGAACCCCGTAACGGGGTCACTCCCACCGCCTGAATTGAGCAGTAGTAGCACCAAGATTGCGATGACGTCTTGCAGTAGCAGGAGGCCGACAACAAGTTCGCCGGTGTGCTTATGGTGCAGTACAGTGGTGGGTAGCAGCTTAATACCGATGATTGTGCTCGAGAACATCATAGCCGCGCCTACGACTAGAGCTTCTGTCTGGGTAAATCCAAACGCAAGGGTAATGCCGTAACCCAAACCAAGAAACAGAAGCGAGCTTATCAGAGCGACGAGCGTCGCCTTCTTCAACATATGGATAAGGTGCGAAGGCTGCATATCCAGCCCTAGGAGAAACAGCAGGAAGATAATGCCGATGTGAGCGATGTCGGAGAGTAGGCTGGTGTCGCTGACAGCCGATAGGCCTGATGGTCCCAAAAGCGCGCCGAGGACTATATAGGCCACCAGCAACGGCTGGCGCGTATACAGAGCCACGGAGGCGAGCACTGCAGCGCCGCTGAATATCAGGAAGAAAGAGGTAAATAGCGAGTGTTCGGGCATGCGTCCAGCGTCCTGTCAGAAAGTAAAGAGTGTATCAGAGGCGTACAGATTAGAAAGCTGATCAATTAATAACCGATCAATTTACTCAGATATTATTAGGCTGTATGCTGTCATTAAGTAGAATTCTAGCGGAGTCTCAGTTTAATGCTGAATATTGAAGTTACCCCAGGTGCAGAAACTTACCTCGCTGAGCTGCTTTCGAAGCAGAATGTCGAGGGAATAGCGGTTCGTCTATTTGTCACTCAACCAGGCACAAGCTATGCCGAGACTTGTCTCGCTTACTGCCGTCCAGAAGAGGTGAATGCCGAAGATGAGATCATGGATATGGAGCAGCTAAGGTTCTATATCGAGAGGAACTCTATCCCTTATCTCGACGAGGCGTTCATTGACTACGCTCAGGATCGCATGGGTGGCCAGCTAACGATTAAAGCCCCCAATGCGAAGGTGCCTAAGGTGTCAGCTGACAGCCCAATGGAGGAGCAGATCAACTATGTGCTCTATTCAGAGATCAATCCTGGTCTGGCATCGCATGGCGGCGAGGTGAAGCTTATAGGCTTGATTGAAGAGGGCGATGGGCCTATCGCTGTTCTCAAGTTCGGCGGTGGTTGTCAGGGTTGTAGTGCAGTTGATATGACTCTTAAAGACGGCGTTGAGCGTACCCTGATAGACAAAATCCCGGGTTTGGTTGGTGTGCGTGACGAAACAGACCACAGCCAGCGTGAGAACGCCTACTTCAAATAAGCTTTAAAGCCCGGCAGCTAATCTGGCAGCACCCAGAAGATGGGGAGAGTGAAGGACTCTCCCTTGCATTTTCCACCTCAGCCCCCATATTCTCATTAGAGAGCCACTTTAAAAGATTTTTGCGTGCAGTGACGCGCCGTTACCAGAGGCACAAATGATGGATCAAAACGCAAGTAACTCCCCAACGCTAGAACTACCTGTATTACCGTTGCGTGATGTCGTTGTATACCCGCATATGGTGATCCCCCTATTTGTCGGTCGCCAGAAGTCGATTCAGGCTCTAGAGGAGGCGATGCTGCGTGATAAACAGATCCTGCTTGTCGCCCAACGTAGTGCCTCTGAAGATGAACCTCGTATGTCGGACCTGTTTGAAAATGGCACGGTTGCGACAATTTTGCAGATGCTCAAACTGCCAGACGGTACCGTTAAGGTTCTAGTAGAGGGCGAGTATCGCGCCCGTATCGACACGCTCTACGAAGAGCAAGAGCACTACGCGGCACGTTTGCACCAGCTCAATGAAGAGGAGGTCGATAGTGCCGAGGCGCAGATTTACAAGCGTACGGTACTTGATCAGTTCGAGCGTTTCATTCAGATCAACAAGAAGATCCCGAATGAGGTTCTCACCTCACTTAACAATATCGAAGATCCAAGTCGTCTATCGGATACTATTGCAGCTCACATGTCGCTTAAGCTTGAGCAGAAGCAGGAGCTGCTTGAACTGCTGAGTGCCAAGGCTCGTCTTGAAAAGCTAATGTCGTTGATGGAGGCGGAGATCGACCTTGTTGAGGTTGAAAAGCGTATCCGTGGCCGCGTTAAGAAGCAGATGGAGAAGAGCCAGCGCGAGTACTATCTGAATGAGCAGATGAAAGCGATTCAGAAGGAGCTGGGCGATCTAGATGAGTCTGGTGGCAGTGACCTTGATGAGCTGCAGCGCAAAATTGAAGGCGCAGGTATGCCACAAGAGGCGCTGGATAAAACCCTCGCCGAATTTAACAAGCTGAAGATGATGTCACCGATGAGTGCGGAAGCGACCGTTGTTCGCGGCTACATCGATTGGATGCTGCAGATTCCTTGGTCTAAGCGGACAAAAGTGCGCTTGGATATGAAACGCGCTACCAAGATACTCGACGAAGATCACTACGGTCTCGATGAGGTGAAAGAGCGTATCATCGAATATTTGGCGGTGCAGAAGCGTGTGCGTAAACTGCGCGGGCCGATTCTCTGTCTGGTAGGGCCTCCAGGTGTGGGTAAAACTTCACTTGGTCGCTCCATCGCGCGTGCAACCAACCGCGAGTATATCCGCATGGCTTTGGGTGGCGTACGTGACGAAGCTGAGATTCGCGGACATCGCCGCACTTACATCGGCTCTATGCCGGGCAAACTGATTCAGAAGCTCTCTAAAGTGGGGGTGAAAAACCCGCTCTTCTTGTTAGATGAGATCGACAAGATGGGTATGGATCACCGCGGTGATCCAGCCTCGGCGCTGCTTGAGGTGTTGGATCCAGAGCAGAACTCAAGTTTCAACGACCACTACCTAGAGATCGATTATGACCTCTCGGAAGTGCTGTTCGTCTGTACGTCGAACTCAATGAACATCCCAGGTCCGCTATTGGATCGAATGGAGCTGATTCGTATCCCGGGCTACACCGAAGATGAAAAGCTAAACATCGCGCGTCGTTACCTAGTACCGAAGCAGGTTAAGCAGAACGGTCTGAAAGCTAAAGAGCTGGAGATCAGTGATAGCGCCATCATCGATATCATCCGCTACTACACGCGTGAAGCGGGTGTGCGTGGACTGGAGCGAGAGCTGGCTAAAGTTTGCCGTAAGGTCGTTAAAGAGCTGGCGCTGGGTACGGTCGACACTAAGACCCTCACCGTCGGCAGCGACCAGCTTGAGCACTACCTAGGCGTGCACAAGCACAACTTCGGCCGCGCGGAAGAGCAGGATCAGGTAGGTCAGGTGACCGGCTTGGCGTGGACTCAAGTTGGTGGTGATATTCTTACCATCGAGGCGGCAATTGTACCCGGAAAAGGGCGTCAAATTTTGACGGGCTCCTTGGGTGACGTCATGAAGGAGTCGATTCAGGCAGCGCTGACCGTTGTACGTAACCGCGCGGAGTCACTGGGAATTTCAACTGATTTTCATGAGAAACGAGATTTGCACATTCACGTGCCTGAGGGTGCGACGCCAAAAGATGGCCCAAGCGCAGGTATAGGTATGTGCACTGCTTTAGTCTCATCTCTGACCGGTATTCCGGTGCGCTCTGATGTCGCTATGACTGGTGAGATCACGTTGCGAGGACAGGTACTGCCAATCGGTGGCTTGAAGGAGAAGCTTCTTGCAGCCCACCGTGGAGGCATTAAGACGGTAGTGATTCCTGATGAAAATCGTCGTGATTTAAAAGAAATTCCCGACAATATCAAAGCAGATTTGGAAATTAAGCCGGTTAAGTGGATTGATGAAGTCTTAAGCATTGCACTTACTCGCCAGCCTGAACCTCTGTCCGAAGAGCAGAAGAAAGCGTTAGCGAGTGAAGCGGCAAAGTCAGAGACGACATCTGAAGCAATTAGTCGACATTAAGCGAAGCCCGCGTATTTTCTGGCTTTCAGCAGTTGACACCCTCTCTAGCTGGTTGCTATAAAGGGTCTACAAGTGCTCGCAGCGTTTGAATACACAAAAACATAGAAAAACACTTCTCACAAAGGGGAACAATGTGAACAAGTCTGAATTGATTGATGCTATCGCAGCATCTGCTGATCTTCCTAAAGCAGCTGCTGGCCGTGCGCTAGACGCTACTCTGGAAGCTGTTACTGAAGCTCTGACTAAAGGCGAATCAGTTGCACTGGTTGGTTTCGGTACTTTCACTACCAAAGAGCGTGCTGCTCGCGACGGTCGCAACCCACAGACTGGTGCTACTATCCAGATCGCTGCAGCGACTCTGCCAACTTTCAAGCCAGGCAAGGCGCTGAAAGACGCTGTAAATAAGTAAGTTTCTAGCTAGCCGCAGCTAATCGAAATTTTAGAAGGATTTGATTGGTAGTCGGCGTAGCTAATCAAAGAAAAGCGCACCTTCGGATGCGCTTTTTTAGTTTTAAGGATTGATATAACCATGTTGCAATCGATGCGCGACAACTCACAAGGAATTATTGCTAAGGTCCTGGTGGGTTTGATTATTGTTGTTTTTGCGCTCTGGGGTGTGGACTCCCTAGTCGGTTTGGCTACAGCTAAACCTGCACCGGCAAAAGTGAATGGTGCTGAAATTACTGAGATAGAGGTAGCTCGTGGAGTTGAGCTTCAGCGTCGTCAAATTCTAAACCAGATGGGCGCTGATGCAGATCCAGCGATGTTGGATGACAGCCTGCTGCGTAAGTCGGTTCTCGACAGTCTGGTGGACCGGACATTGCAACAGACTCATGCTGAGGATGCGGGGCTTTTTGTATCTGAAGAGATGCTAGATCAGCTAATCGTCAGTACACCAGATTTCCAGGTTGAGGGGCGCTTTGACCGTAACCAGTTTGAAGCGACGTTACGAAGCGCCGGCTTTACGCCACTGACCTACCGTGACCTACTGCGCACAATGACGCTTGTTGATCAGCAGCGTCGAGCCTTTACAGATTCGGCTTTCGTAACCCAAGCTGAGCTTGATCGCATGTTAGAGCTCAACCGTCAGACTCGCGATCTACGTTATGTACAGATTAGCGTTGATGCTGCCGCAATCGAGGTAACAGATGCTGAGCTGCAGCAGGCTTATGACGAGCGTGCTGACTCCTTTTTAACTCCAGAGCAGCTCGTGATGGATTATGTCCTGCTGGAGCGCAGCGCCTTTGAACGCCCTGATGCTGTCAGTGAAGCAGAGCTAAACAGCGCCTATGAACGCCTGAAAGCGGATTTCCAGGGACAGGAAGAGCGTCTGGCGCGTCATATCCTGTTAGAGGTGAATGACGCCATGAGCGCCGATCAGGCAGTGGCCAAAGCCGAAGAGTTGCGTCAGCAGATTGCGGCAGGTGCTGATTTTGCTGAACTTGCCAAGACTGAGTCTCAGGATATCGGCTCTGCGCCAATGGGCGGTGAGCTCGGGTATCTAACTAAAGGCTTCTTTGATGGTGCCTTTGATGATGCACTCTTTGCTCTGCAAGAGGGTGAAGTCTCTGCACCGGTGACAACTGAGTTTGGCGTGCATCTTATTAAGCTCGATGCGGTGCGTCAGACAGAGGTTCCAAGTTTTGCAGACGTAGAGTACGACCTGCGTAATGAGATTGCTCAGCAGCAGGCGGAAGGCGAGTATGTTAACGCTCTTGAGCGCTTAGCTGACCTCGCTTTCTCTACCGGTGACCTGGTGGCGGTATCTGAAGAGCTAGATCTTGAAATTCAGACCTCTGAACCTTTTTCAAAGAGTGGTGGCGAAGGGCTTTTTGCTAACGCTAGAGCTTTGCGCGCCGCTAACTCGGATGCCGTACTTAAGGAGCGCCTTAACTCCGATCTGGTCGAACTAGACTCCGGTCGCACACTAGTGCTGCACCTGAACGAGGAGATTCCTGCACGCCAGCTATCTCTTGAGGAGGTGCGTGACCAGTTAGTCGCTGAAATTAAGGCGCAGAAAGCCGCTGCACAGGCGCAGTCTGAAGCTGAAACGCTGATTACCAAATTGAAGTCTGGTGATGCTGACGATGTTGAATGGCAAGTAGCCGAGGCCGTGATTCGCGGCGGTGATGCGCAGGTTCCGCCAGCTGTTGTTAGCCGCGCTTTTGCAATGCCTAAGCCTGACAGCGCGCCAGACTATGCTAGCGTTACTCTGTTCGATGGCAGTGCAGTTGTGCTTACGGTCGACGCAGTGGGCGTCGCAGAGGAGACGCTGGAGTCGGAGCAGCGTGCGCAGATTGGGCGTATGTTAGCTGGCTTGCACGGTGAGAAGGCGTTTAATGCCTACTTCGAAAAGCTAAAGTCTATCGCTGAAATTGAAATTAACTAGCGGTAAGACTTGGTAGTTAGAACTCAAAAACGCGTCTCAGGGCGCGTTTTTTGTCTGTGCTGAGAGGTTAGTGTGTCAGATTTAATACAGTTGGTTTATGTCAGTACCGCAACACGGCAGCTTAATGAAGAGGATCTAACCGATCTTTTGACGAAAACTCGAGAGAGTAATCAGACGAAGCATATTACGGGTATGCTGCTATTTGATGGCGCATCGTTTATGCAGGTGATTGAGGGTGATCGCGACCCTATTGAGTCCCTCTACGTACGTATAAAGAGCGACCCTCGTCACAAAAATATCGTTACTATTTTTGAAAAACCGATCGAGAAGCGTCAGTTTCCTGACTGGAGTATGGGATTCAAGAATCTGAGCGGTGATATGTTAAGGAAGATAGAGGGTGTGAATGACTTCTTTGCCGACAAAACCTGCCTGGGTGATGTTGAGCCGAGTCGTGCTCTGCGTATTCTAGAGTACTTCTCGACAGAGGGACTCTCTTAGGGTGTCAGCCCAATTGTAAATCATATGAGAGACTCCGGAGGTGGCGGCCAATCCCCCCCTCCAGAGGCTGTTTTTAACTGCCTAGGCCACGGCCGCTTCTGCAGCTTTGGTGACTGGCGCGGGTGTGCGGATCAAATGATCAAAAGCACTAAGGGCCGCTGTCGCGCCTGCGCCCATTGAGATTACGATCTGCTTGTAAGGCACGTTTGTAGCGTCACCTGCGCCAAAGACACCTGCGATATTGGTGGCACCCTTAGCATCTATCTGAATCTCTCCGTGCTGGGTTAGGGCAAGCTCGCTCTGCTTGAGCCACTCAGTATTCGGAATCAGACCGATCTGCACGAAAATTCCTTCGAGCTCAATGCGGTGCGAATCACCGCTGTTACGGTCAATGTAGTTAATCGCCGTAACGCGCTGGCCATCACCCTCAACTTCGGTAGTTTGAGCCATCTTAATAATGCGGATGTTGCCCATCGAGTTGGCTTTGTCCTGCAGTACCTGATCGGCTCGCAGTGTGTCGCTAAATTCCAGCACGGTCACCTCTTTGACGATGCCTGCTAAGTCTATAGCAGCTTCGATACCAGAGTTACCGCCGCCGATTACTGCAACGCGCTTGCCTTTGAACAATGGACCATCGCAGTGCGGGCAGTAGGCTACGCCCTTGCCGCGATACTCCTGCTCACCGGGTACATTTAGCTCACGCCAGCGGGCACCTGTGGCAAGAATGACGGAGCGGGCCTTCAATGTAGCGCCGCTCTCGAGCTCGATACTGTGGTAACCATCGGCACTGTTCATCGCAGCAGCGCGTTGATGCGTAATGATATCAACCTCATAATCTTTTACGTGCTGCTCCATGGCTGAAACAAGTTTCGGGCCTTCGGTGTAGGGTACCGATATCAGGTTCTCAATACCCATTGTCTCCTGTACCTGACCGCCGAAACGCTCGGCTACCAATGCTGTACGAATACCTTTTCGAGCTGCGTAGATCGCCGCAGCAGCACCTGCAGGGCCACCACCAACGACCATCACCTCATATGGCTCACGCTCAGAGAGTTCGGCAGCTGCACGTTCGGCGCCTGCAGTGTCAAGCTTGGCCAGAATCTCCTCGAGCTCTGTCCGGCCTTGAACAAATAACTCTCCGTTCAAAAATACAGCAGGTACAGCCATCACTTGACGCTGGTCGACCTCCTGCTGGAACAGTGCACCATCGATCATGGTTGCGCTAACCCTAGGGTTTAGGCGTGCCATCAGGTTGAGCGCCTGCACGAGGTCAGGGCAATTCTGACATGAGAGCGAGATGTAGATCTCAAAGTTCAGATCGCCCTCAAGTCCTTTAATCTGTTGTTGCACCTGCTCTGAGGCTTTAGATGGGTGCCCACCGGCCTGCAGCAAGGCGAGAATCAGTGAGGTGAACTCATGCCCCATAGGTACACCGGCAAATACTACTCTTGGCGCTTTATCGCCTTGCGCAGAGATCGCCATCGCCGGTCTGCGATCATTTTCCCAGTTCTCAACGCTGATAAGCGCAGAGCGCTGGGCTAGCGTATTTGCTAGGTTGCTAAGCTCCTGCCCCTTCGCAGAGTCATCCGCAGCGAGGTGCAGGGTGATTGGCTGTTTTATGTAGCCAAGGTAAGCATCAAGTTGTTTCAGGATGTTCGCATCTAACATATAGACCTCGATCTACTGTTCAAATTTTAAAAAAGGGGAGGTGTAGCAGCGGAGTTGGGGCCGCCAGTGGGCGACCCCGGGAGTAGACTCGTTTACGATCGCTTAGATCTTGCCAACGAGGTCCAGAGAAGGTGCTAGAGTCTCTTCGCCCTCTTTCCATTTAGCTGGGCAAACTTCACCTGGGTTTGCTGCTACGTACTGTACCGCTTTGATCTTACGCAGCAGCTCTTGAGCATCACGACCCACACCACCAGCAGAGATCTCTACGATCTGAATCTGACCTTCTGGGTTGATCACGAAAGTACCGCGGTCAGCCAGACCAGCTTCTTCGATCATTACACCGAAGTTGCGAGTGATAGTACCTGTTGGATCGCCGATCATTGGGTACTGGATCTTGTTGATTGTCTCAGACGAGTCGTGCCACGCTTTGTGAGTGAAGTGCGTGTCAGTAGAAACAGCGTAGATCTCAACACCGCGAGCTTTGAACTCTTCGTAGTTGTCAGCTAGGTCGCCCAGCTCAGTAGGACATACGAAAGTGAAGTCAGCAGGGTAGAAGAAAACTACAGACCACTTACCTTTGAGATCTGCTTCAGAAACTTCAACAAATTCACCAGCGTGGAAAGCTGTTGCGTTGAAAGGCTTAACTTCAGAATTGATGTAAGACATCGAATAAAACTCCATCTATTGCGTTGTTTGGATGGGCGTATGTTAAGGAAAACTATCAAAGGGAGGAAATTAATAGTTTTTAGACGGTCTATAAGAAAAATCTATCACAACTATATTGATTAATAGGATTGATTAAATAATAGACAGAAAAAAATGTAGCAGGGGAGCTAAATAGGCTCCTTAGTCGATGCCGCTCGCTGCGATAAGGGCTCGGGTGTAAGGGGTTTTCGGCGCTTGGAAGAGTTGTTCCGTCTCCCCCTCCTCGATGAGTTCACCGCCTTGCATAACCATTATTCTGTGGCTAAGAGCTCGCACGACAGCAAGGTCATGACTGATGAAGAGGTAGCTCAACTGGTAGCGCTGTTGGAGATCTCTGAGAAGTTCGACGATCTGTTTCTGCACGCTGCGATCAAGTGCCGAAGTCGGTTCATCGAGAACGATCAGTTTAGGGCGCAGCACCAGCGCGCGCGCGATGGCGATACGCTGACGTTGACCGCCGGAAAACTCATGCGGATAGCGGTGGCGGATATTGGGATCAAGCTGCACATCGTTAAGCGCGGCAATCACCTGCTGCTCACGTTCAGAACGGCTCGATATGCCTTGTACCTCAAGACCTTCTGCCACGATCTCTTCAATGGTCATGCGTGGGCTTAAGCTACCGTAAGGGTCCTGAAAGACAATCTGCATTGAACCGCGCAGAGGGCGAAGCTGCTCCTGCTTGAGCCCATCGATCCTCTGCCCTTCAAACTCAATTTCACCCTCGCTGCGAATCAATCGCAGAATGGCCATCGCGAGGGTGCTTTTGCCAGATCCTGACTCGCCAACAACGCCAAGAGTCTCCCCCTGGTGTAGGCGCAGGTTGATACCGTTAACCGCCTTCACATGATCATAGACACGCTTGAACAGCCCCTTAGTCAGCGGGAACCAGACGCGCATCTGCTCGGCACTGAGTATCATCGATGCACTGTCGGAAATAGGCTCAGGGCGCCCGCTAGGTTCTGCATCGAGCAGCATGCGTGTGTAGGGGTGTTGGGGTTGAGCAAAGAGACGCGCAGTGGCGTTGTGCTCTACCAATGAGCCCTGATGCATAACGCAGACGGAGTGGGCGTAACGGCGCACGATGTTGAGATCATGGGTGATGAGCAGAATAGCCATGCCCAGTTTCTGTTGCAGCTCCTGTAGCAGTTCAAGGATCTGCTGCTGGATTGTGACATCGAGCGCGGTCGTCGGTTCATCGGCGATAAGCAGCTCGGGCTCATTGGCTAGCGCCATGGCAATCATTACACGTTGTCTCTGACCGCCGGAGAGCTCGTGTGGGTAACTTTTGAGGCGTCGCTCGGGTTGCGCAATACCTACCAGATGCAGCAGCTCTAGCGCGCGCTCTCGAGCCTTGCTACCGCTAAGCCCCCGGTGTAAACGCAGTGTTTCACCAATCTGCTTCTCCAGGGTGTGCAGTGGATTTAGTGAGGTCATCGGCTCCTGAAAAATGTAGCCGATACGGTTCCCCCTGAGTTGGCGCAGTTCTCTCTCGCTTGCACCAATGAGAGGTTTGTTCTGATAGTAGACCTCGCCGGCTGGATACTCTGTCTGCTCAGGGAGTAACTTCAGTAGAGAGAGCGCAGTGACCGATTTTCCGGATCCAGACTCGCCTACAAGGGCCAGCGTCGTGCCAGGTTCAATCTCGAAGCTGACCCCCTTAACTACTGGCTCCTGTTGCCCTGCAAAGCGTATCGATAGGTTTTCAACTCGCAGCAGACTATTCATATCGACTTCCTCGGGTCATATCGATTTCCTCGGATCGAAGGCGTCGCGTACCCCTTCGCCTATGAATATCAACAGTGTCAGCATAACGGAGAGTGACAGAAAGGCGCTAATTCCCAACCAAGGTGCATGTAGATTCTCTTTGCCTTGTGCTACCAGTTCGCCTAGAGAGGGTGAGCCCGGTGGAAGGCCAAATCCGAGGAAATCGAGAGCTGTAAGTGTGACTAGCGATCCATTAAAGATAAACGGCATAAACGTTAGCGTAGCTACCATCGCATTGGGCAGTACATGACGAAACATGATGACCCTGTTCGGCTGTCCGAGCGCGCGTGCGGCGCGCACATACTCTAGGTTACGAGCACGCAAAAACTCAGCACGTACCACGTCAACCAAGTTCATCCAGGAGAAGAGCAACATAATACCCAGCAGCCACCAGAAGTTGGGTTCAACCAGACTCGCCAGAATAATCAGCAGGAATAGTACGGGAAGCCCAGACCAGATCTCTATAAAGCGCTGCATCAACAGATCGAGCCGCCCACCGTAATAGCCTTGCATCGCGCCGGCAACGATACCAATCACCGAACTGGCGAGAGTCAGAACGAGAGCAAAAAGCACCGATATACGAAAGCCATAGATAAGGCGGGCGACAACATCACGCCCTTGATCGTCAGTACCGAGCCAATTGACAGCCGTTGGAGGCGAAGGGGCGGGTTGGTCGAGGTCGAAATTAATTGTGTCGTAGCTGAAGGGAATCAATGGCCAATAGAGCGATCCCTCCTGCTCCTCAATAAGCTCGATAATATAGGGATCGCGGTAATCGACGCGGGCATCGAAATCGCCACCGAAATCAAGTTCCGTGTATTCACTCCATAGTGGGTAGTAATTGCGCTCAGGCGTGGTGATGAGCAGGGGCTTATCGTTGGCAATGATCTCGGCGAATAGCGAGAGAATGAAGAGTAGACTAAAAAGCCAAAGTGACCACCAGGCTCGACTATTGGCGCGAAAGTTATTCCAACGACGACGTTGTAGAGGGGTCATGGTCATGGCTATAGATCTCTACTCTCAAAGTCGATACGCGGATCAACTAGCGTATAGGTGACGTCAGAGACCAGTTTGAGGAGAAGTCCGACTAGCGTAAAGATATAGAGTGTTCCAAAAATCACCGGATAATCACGATTGATAACCGCTTCGTAGCCGAGTAGGCCGAGGCCATCGAGTGAGAAGATAACCTCAATTAGCATGGAACCGGTGAAGAAAATACCGATCAGGGCCGCGGGCATACCAGCGATGATAAGTAGCATGGCGTTACGGAACACATGCCCATAGAGCACATCACTCATCTTAAGCCCTTTTGCGCGTGCAGTTAGAACATACTGCTTGTGGATCTCATCAAGGAATGCATTCTTGGTCAGCATGGTCAGTGTCGCGAAGCTCGATATGACAGAAGCGAGTATCGGCAGTGCCAAGTGCCAGAAGTAGTCGCCGATCTTCCCAAATAGGCTCATCTCCTCCCAGCCCGGTGATGTAAGCCCGCGCAGTGGGAACCACTCAAGGTAGGTGCCGCCAGCAAATAGGACAATTAGAAGTATAGCGAAGAGGAAGTTAGGGATCGCATAGCCAACGATAATAAATGACGAGGTCCAGACATCAAACGGAGTACCATCTTTTACTGCCTTACGAATACCCAGGGGTATCGACACCAAGTAGGTGATCAGAGTTGTCCAAAGGCCAAGAGATATAGAGACCGGCATCTTCTCGATAATCAGGTCGACAACGGGTTTATCACTGAAAAAGCTGCGGCCGAAGTCGAAACTTAGGTAGTCAGTCACCATCTTAAGAAAACGCTCGTGAGCGGGTTTATCGAAGCCATAAAGCTGCTCGATTTCAGCTACGAGCGCTGGATCCATGCCTTGCGCGCCCCGGTATTTGCTATCACTACCGGAGCTGGCGTCTGCACTGATATCTGAACGTTCGCCGGAGCCGATACGGCTGGTTGCATCGACAGCGATACCCTGCATATGCGCCAGTGCCTGCTCCACAGGCCCGCCTGGGGCCAACTGGATAATCATAAAGTTCAGCAACAGTATGCCGAACAGGGTCGGTATAATGAGTAGCAGACGCCGAGCAATGTAGGCGGCCATGTTTAATCCTTAGGGTCTATTTAGCCCACCAGGTGTCCAAGCCAAGAGCGTAGGTTGGCCGTTCCTCAGGGAAGCCAAACTTGTTCCAGTAGGCGATGCGGTGCGAGGCTATATGGAACTGCGGCACCACAAAGTGGTTCCACTGCAGCACACGATCTAGTGCTCGGGCGCGCAGCACCAACTGCTCCCGATCGGGCGCTTGTATCAGCAATTCAACGAGTTGATCGATCGCTGGATCCTTAATCCCAATTAGGTTGCGACTTCCAGGTTGGTCGGCCGCCTCAGATCCCCAAAACTCACGCTGTTCGTTACCGGGCGAGCTTGATTGACCGAAGCTACCAACAATCATGTCAAAATCAGTTTCACGCAGGCGGTTGATGTACTGCGAGACATCGACGATACGGATGCTCACCTCCATACCCAGCTTTTCGAGATTCTGGATGAAGGGCGCGACAACGCGCTCGAAGTCCTTCTGCACTAGAAGTATCTCAAACTTGAACGCCTCACCGTCTGCGCTCTTCAACGTGCCGGCATCCAGGTTCCAGCCAGCATCGCGTAGCAGTTTAAGCGCCTCACGCAGCTCCGTGCGGTTGCGACCGTCTCCCTTAGTGGTTGGGGCACGGTAAACTTGGGTAAAGACCTCATCAGGAATCTGTCCACGTAGAGGCTCGAGTATCTCTAGCTCCTTCGCACTCGGTAGCTCGGTGGCAGCCATCTCAGAGTTAGAGAAGAAGCTGTGGCTACGAGTGTAAGCATCATAGAAGAGGTTGGCATTGGTCCACTCAAAATCGAAGCCGAGTGTAATTGCTTGGCGTACGCGAGCGTCCGCAAACTTCGCTCTGCGGGTGTTCATAATGAACGCTTGCATGCCCGCCGGGTTGGCGTCGTCAACAAGTTCGCGCACAACACGCCCATCATCGAATGCGGGCCCCGTGTAGCCTGTGGCCCAGTTTTTAGAGGAGTTCTCCTCACGGAAATCGTATTGCCCCGCTTTGAATGCCTCAAGCGCTACGGTGCTATCACGGTAGTAGTCGTAGACCATCTGATCAAAGTTGTGACGCCCGCGATTTACCGGGAGGTCGGCCGCCCAATAGTCAGGGTTGCGTTTGTAGGTGATGCTGCGGCCCGCATCAATATTTTCGACCAAGTAGGGGCCAGAGCCGAGGATAGGGTCTAGCGAAGGCGCTTGGAAGTCACGCTCAGACCACCAATCAGCGCTCATAATAGGGATCTCTCCGACAATGAGGGGCAGTTCGCGGTTCTCATCATCGCCAAATTCAAATCGCACAGTCATGCCATCATTGAGCGCTGTGATACTGCTGATATCACGGTAGTAGGCTTTGTAGAACGGGCTACCCTCCTCACGCAGAAGGCGGAAGGTCTCAATGACATCCTTAGCCTCTACAGCAGTACCATCGCTGAACTTTGCTTCCCTGCGCAGATCAAACTCCACCCAGGTACGATCCTCAGGCATACGAATTGTCTCGGCTAGCAGTCCGTACTGAGTGAAGGGCTCATCTAGGGAGCGGGTCATTAGGCTGTCGAAGAGGAGACCGATACCATCAGCGGAGGTACCTTTGACAATGAAGGGGTTGAAACTATCAAAGGTTCCGATGGCAGCTTGGCGAAAGCTGCCGCCCTTCGTTGCGTCAGGATTAGCGTAATCGAAATGTTCGAAGTCAGCGGGGTACTTAAGATCTCCATGCATGGCGATGCCATGTGACTCGGGCACCTCTGCATGAAGAAGCGTAGAACTGACCAGCAAAAGGGAAGCGAGACCGTAACGCCAGCGCACCATCATCTAAGACTCCTTAATTATCGCGAACTTATTGTGAGAGCAAATACTCAATCTAATAAGTAAACGTTAAAAAACAGATTCTGTCGAATTAGTTGAGTGTATTCGCCTTGGCTTCTAGCTGTTTATGTCGCTCAGCGCGTGAGACGCCCTCGGTTCTAAGTTGGGTATCTAACTCATTGAGCTCTCGAAGCAGATCTGGATTGCCAGACGAGAGAGACCGCAAGAGGTCTTGGTCGATCCACTCGCGTATCCGTTTAAGGAGTACGAACTTAAACAGAAAAGCGAGCAGTAGTGAAACAACAATTATTACGATAGATAGGCTATCCATCAGCTCGATTCAGCAACAGCCGAGACAACAATCTCCTGGCCTAGGCGCAGGGTCGAGTTGATATCTAGATCATTCCACTCAAGCAGGTCGCTAACGCTCACGCTATGTGCCGCGGCAATTCGACTCAAGCTATCACCCGCCCGAACTTTGTAGGCGTTAGCAGCGATGTTTGAGGAGGTGCCTTGCTTATCGACGTAGATTACCAGCTGCTGACCGATGCGCAGCGTCTCACCCACGCCCATATCGTTCCAACGCGCGATCTGTTTAGGGGTGGTACCGTGTATGCGCGAGAGCGTCCAAAGAGAATCACCTGCAGCGACCTTATGGATCTGCTTGGCTTTGCCCTTGGGCGCGGCGCGGCTGAGTCGCTGTTCGGTGCGCTGATCAGCACTCAGTGCGTAGTCGCTGGCGCTAACCAGGGCAGCAGGTATCAGCAGCGACTGACCGATGCGTATAGTGCTCCCCTTAAGCTTGTTAGTGCTTTTAACCGAGGCAACGCTGGTGTTGAAACGATTGGCGATAGCACCCAGCGTATCGCCCGGTTTAACTTCGTAACGTGCCCAGCTCATGCGCTCGGAGTCATCGATCTGTGCAAGCTGGTCGGCAAAACGCCCCGCTTTGTCAGCAGGCACAAGTAAGCGGTGCGGACCCTCTGGATCGGTTGCCCATCGGCTGTAACCCGGGTTGAACTTATAGATAACCTCAATATCCACACCAGCAAACTCTGCAGCACGCGCAAGATCGATCTGCCCGCCGGTCTCAACTACTGCGAAGCGCGCTTCGTCAGCGAGCGGTGTCAAAGAGAGCCCATATTTCTCGGGGTTGCGGAACAGTTCGGAGATGGCCAAGAGTTTGGGTACGTAAGCACGGGTCTCTTTTGGTAGGTCTAAACTCCAGAAGTCGGTGGGCTTACCAAGCTTGCGATTCTTCTTTATCGCTCTGCGAACGTTACCTTCGCCGGCGTTATAGGCTGCTAATGCGAGGAGCCAGTCATTGTCGAAGTAACTATGCAAATAGTCGAGGTAGGTTAACGCTGCGTTTGTTGAGGCGAGCACGTCGCGGCGGCCGTCATACCACCAGTTACGCTTCAGACCGAAGTGATCACCCGTTGAGGGGATAAACTGCCATATACCTGCCGCACGCGCTGGTGATTTTACGAACGGGTCGTAGCTACTCTCAATAATTGGCAGTAGCGCCAGCTCGGCTGGCATTCCGCGCGCTAGTACTTCACGTAAGATATATTGGTAGTAGTCAGAGGCGCGAACAATAGTTTTGTCTAGGTAGCGGTCGTGCTTGGCGTACCATTTGATACGGGCAGCAACTGTTTTGTTATCCGTTGCCCTGGGAAGCGCCATATTGTCGCGGGTTAGCTGCCACAGGTCTGTCTCGGCTTTGTCTAACTCTAATTTGAGGAGTACCGATCTGACCGGAGTCTCAGCAGAACTATCCTTTGCACGTTTAACGTAACGAACAGGCGCATCTTGACCGACGCTTGAGCCCGTTTTCAGCGGTGCCACGGACTGACAGCCACTGATTACGAGGACTATGAGCGCTATAACTGCTAATCGCGCGTTGTGTAACATTAAGTAAAACCTGACAAATGAGACTAAAATTGGGCGAGATTTTACGTCTCATCCCTCGGTAGGTCAAATTTGTTAATTTTACATTAAGGAAAGCTTGAGTGAGGCTCAGGGTGTAAAGTTTAGAACCGGTTTTTCCACTCACGCACGGCAGCCAAAACCTCAACCTCATTTGCGAGAGCTCGGCCCGCATGATGCTCCGCAGCAGCTTTCACATCGGGTTCGCGAGTGCGCATATAAGGGTTAATTAGTAACTCCCTAGCGATACTGCTCGGCAGCGTAGGGCGCTTTTCCTGACGACGCTCCGTGCAGAACTCCAAAGCGCGGATGATTTCTCGATT
>Ga0209961_1000037_pt1 | contig 48887 bp, 42 predicted proteins | sample SalPonA_B_H2O_MG_FD_185719 | JGI IMG/M metagenome (GOLD analysis project Ga0209961, IMG submission 185719) | Water microbial communities from South San Francisco under conditions of wetland restoration - Salt Pond MetaG R2A_B_H2O_MG (SPAdes)... | ecosystem: Environmental > Aquatic > Non-marine... | reverse complement strand
AGCCGCTGGTTCAGACAAACCTCTGGCCTGACCTTCATCGACTACCTCATTCAGTTGCGCACCACTGTGGCCAGCAATCTACTCATCAACACGAGCAAACCAATGACTGAGGTATACGCAGAAAGTGGGTTCAATTCCAGCTCTTCGTTCAATCGCGCGTTCCTGAAAATCAAAGGGTGTTCACCTCGAGAGTTCCGAAAACGCAATCGAATTTAAGCCTCCGCCTCTGGCGTGTAGGTCACCGCTTTTTTATTGGTGATGAGTAAATTGGCTAAACCGGCCAGCACTAAAGAAGATCCAGCAAGCAACATTGCGTTAATGGGTTCCTCGCCAAATACCGCTTGGTAAATGTTTGTCAACGATGTCGCGGCAACGATCTGTGGGATAACGATGAACATGTTGAAAATACCCATGTATACTCCCATTTTGCTCGGATCAAGGGTAGAACTCAACATGGCATAAGGCATCGATAAAATGGAGCCCCAAGAGAAGCCAATACACACAAAAGAAAGGATCAACATGCTCGGCTCGGTAATGAAGTACATGCTGATAAATCCATAAGCACCAGCGAACAAGGAGAACATGTGCACGTACTTGCGGTTGATTCTTCGTTTAGCCGTCCAAAGAGTAAGCAATAAGGCAAAAGCCATAGAGCTAAGACCGTAGTTTCCCATGTATGAACCTACCTGGTTAGAAGCATCATTGAAAGCACGATCGGCTAACGTGTATGCTTCGATTTGAGCCTCAGTAGATGTGGCAAATTCGATAGCGGCAGGCTTCGCTGCATCAAAGACATGCGCCGTAAGTGCCGGGTTCGCCATAGACCACATACAGAAAAAAGCAAACCATGAAAAGAATTGGACCACACCGAGCTTCTTCATCGTCAGTGGCATATTCCCAATATTCAACACCACTTCTTTCACTGTATTTACTAGGCCTGATTTCTCCTTCTGCTCTGCTCTGAACGCCTCCATATCTTCAGGAGGGTACTCGTCAGTTGTGAAAACGGTGTATAGAATAGCCAACAAGAATATCGCAGCACCAATTCCAAAAGCCACCTTCACCGACATCGGGACAACGCCCGGTGCGGCCTCATTGCTGACACCCAAAGAACTGATCAACAAAGGAAGATTAGACGCGACCCATGTACTCACACCGATGATTAAGGTCTGTACCACAAAGCCAAAACTACGCTGACTGTCCGGTAGCTTATCTGCCACTAAAGCGCGAAATGGCTCCATGGATATATTCATTGTCGCATCTAGCACCCAAAGTCCACCAGCCGCCATCCAAAGTACCGAGCTATGCGGCACCACCAACAACGTTAGCGAAGCAAGAATCGCCCCCACTAAAAAGTACGGGCGGCGGCGTCCAAAACGTGGATGCCAAGTATTGTCACTCATCTGCCCAATGATCGGCTGTACAATCAAACCCGTGAGCGGCGCCGCAATCCATAGCAACGGCAAACTGTGCTCGTCTGCACCAAGCGTCTCGAAGATTCGGCTCATAAATCCACCCTGAAGGGCGTAACCAAACTGGATACCAAGGAAGCCGAAGCTCATGTTCCAAATTTGCCAGAAACTGAGTTTTGGTTTTTGCTGCATAGGAAGTAGTGATTTAGATGACTCAAAAACCCGGCGCTAGGCCGGGTTTAAGGGTATGATATTGAATAGATTATTGACAATCGATCTGTAGGTTTACAGGCATCGTCACACGGTCAGCACCTGTTGCAAAGACTTTTTTCATGGCGATAAACTCGCAGTAATCGATCGTCTTTCCGGCTGGCACATTGAAGAATTGGCCAGGAACCATTAATTTTTCAAAGTTGCCATCACCGATGTAATCCATTTTCAACTTCGGGTTAGAACCCACATTAAACGTGTTTTCTATTTGTGAGAACGAACCATCCGTGAAGTACACTTTTGCATAGATATAGCAATCCTCAGGATCAAGGTTTTGCATACTCTCCTTCGCTTCACGCCAATTCTCATAACGCAGCGTTACGATATCGTCAGCCATCACCTTCGCTGGGAAGTGGTAGAAGGGATTGCGCTCTGTTGCCGGAGGGTCGATCGCAATGGTTTGATCGTCAGATTTTACATCGGGATCCCCATAACCTCCACCGTCTTTAGCCTTGATCAAAAAGTGAATGTCTTCATTGTAGACCGTTGTTGCATCTACCTCATAAAAGAGTGTAGGAACAATCTTCCAAGAGAAGGTACCATCGGCATTCTTCGTCATTTTCATCGCCTCATTAGAGTTCTTCCAAGGCGCAGAGCCTGTACCGTTCACATAAGGATGACCGTCGGGGTGCTCTGCCGGCTTCCACGTCCAGATGTATAAATCCTCACCGTTGTCCACCGCCTGTTTGAGCAAGTCTTGGTGAGCAACCGTTAGGTCCATAGCTGAAGGGTCAAAAATGATCTCCAGGCTATCTGAAGGATCAATATTTTCATCAGGAATCGTCGAAAGTTGAGCGCTCGCTGAAACACTTAGGGCAAGTGCAAGTAGTGTGCTGATCTTTTTCATAAGGCCCATTATTTACGAGTGAGAGTTAGTTTGTAAGAAACACTTGGCTTGTCACAACGCTCGCGGTCGTATACAAAGCTCACATTCTGATCGATACTTCTAGGCATATTTCCCAAAGGAAGCACCGTAAGCACCGTGTCTTCCATAAGGTGCAACGCAGAAGGGAATTCTGGGGTATCATAGCTCCAAGTACCTGATGTACCAAACACATTGAAGCCAGGTCCTTGTGAGGTCACAGCGTAGGTACTATCCTCGTTAAAAGTCACGACCCAAGTGCTAGCAGCATTCGTGTAGAACGCGCTGATATCACGTGTTTCCGGCACAGGTAAAGTAAGATCTGTTTGATCTGCTCCGGTTAGTTCCCAAGTTCCGATAATTCCTGCACCTGCTTCATAAGCTGGGCCAATCGGCTTGATCTCTGGCTTACAGGCACCCAATGTTAGTGCTGCAGCCGCAATGATGAATGCTATTCTTTTCATATCAATTACTGCTTACAGGCAGCCTCCTTCTTCGTTATAAATGAAACCTTGCGCTGTTCCCTCAAAGTTAGGGAACTGGAGAACCATTCCTGGGCAATCCCAATCCACACCGCGGATTTTCTGAATCTCACCCAGTACACCCTGGCGCTTGAGCTGGAATAATCTATCGCCTTCGCAAGCCAATTCCAATCTACGTTCGCTCATCACGTCTGCGATTGTAAGAGAGGTCAACTCGCTCACGTTCGCACGCTGACGAAGCGCATTGATGTAGCCCAACGCTGTCGCTTGGTCTTCACCTAAACGAACCGCACATTCCGCATAAATCAAATACATCTGAGTCAAGTGTAGCAGCGGCACGTCGATGAAGCTCGCGTCAAATTTGCTAATGACATACAATTCATCTGGTGAACCTGCATTGCGAATGGCATACCACTGTTGACCGCGAAGATCACTAGTATCTGAGCTCGCAGCAACGTACAAATCAGCGCTAGCTTTCAGCGCAGGATTCGCGTTTGGATCATCAGAGCGGTAATTGCTCACAAAGCCTGTTCCACGCTCGTCCACTAACGTATCTGTAGCACTAACTTCGTTCGTGCTCACCAAAGTAAAGATGAACTCCTCAGGAAGGTCAGCGTTCAAATGGTCGTTGAAACGAGCCGTAAAATCTTGCTCCAAGCTGTAGTCTCCAGATGAAATCACCTCTCCAGCCTTCGCCTTGGCATTCGTAAAGTCGCCCATTTCCAAATACACATGAGCCAGTAGTGCTTTAGCCGCCATTTGGTTCGCGAAAATTCCATTTTCTGCAGGAAGATCTGCCTCTGCATCGAGCAAATCACTTTCAATCGCATCGTAAACCTCAGCAACCGTAGCGCGCATTTGTGGCGTCTGATCGGCAGAGAGTTTCAGCGGTATGCCCAGGTGCGAGTTATCTGGGGTATATCCATAGGGCATCGCCCAGATGCGTACCACGTGGTAATGCGCCAGAGCACGAATGAATTTCGCTTCGGCTGAAATGCGATTGATTGCCTCAGGTGTTGCCCCCTCAAGGTCGGCAACCTCCTCCAACAAGGTATTCGCGCGGTAGATCGCTATGTAAGCATCGCGGTACTCTCCACCAAAAGACCCGTTGAAAAACGAAGAGGTCCAGCGGTAGATTTGAGCGTACTCGCCGTTAAGCCCTAGTGGGTCGGCAATGTTATCTGCCATAACCTCAGGGATGTTTTGGAATCGCCCGTTGAAAGCGTTCGCAGCCACATCATAAACACTTACCAAAAGCTGTTCTGCATCTTCGATCGTTAAGATGGCAGAATCTGCTGGGATCTGGCTGTCTGAATTGGCCTGGAAATCTAGGATTCGCTCACACGAAGTAGTTCCTACTACAATCGCTGCTGCTGCTATAAATGCTGCTAGTTTTTTCATGATTGCTAGGATTAGAAGTTAATGTTTACACCGATGTTGTACGTGCGCTCTTGCGGCGGCGTCAAATAGGTGATGTTAGGTGACATGTTACGGTCGGTTGCATTCTCGAAATCGCGAGCAATTTCAGGATCAAGTCCGATGTAATTCGTCAACGTAAGAAGGTTGGTCCCCGTTACATTCACGGTCAAACCTTTAACGTGCTTGAGTTTCTCCTGTGGAACGCGGTAGCTGAGCTTCACATTGCGTAGACGAGCGTAAGTACCGTCGTGCAACCAAAGATCCGTGTTGATCCACTCGGTATTCGCGCCGTAGGTACGGTAATCACGGCTGAGCACTGGGTAGGTTGCAACATCACCCGGCTGCTGCCATCTGTCGAATAGATCCGTACGCATGTTCCAGTCGGTCACTACACCCATCTGACGTTTAGATGAACTGTCGTAGATATCTCCACCGATCGTGAACACCCAAAGGAAACTAAATTCCAAATTTTTGTAGTTGAACGTATTAGTCAAACCACCGATCGCATCTGGCATAACGTTTCCAAGTGCGACACGGTCTTGAAGATCCCAAGTATAGGTTTCCTCACCGTCCTTAGTAAGGTATACCGGACGACCATTCTGTGGATCGACATGTGAGAATTTCACGAGGTAATTGGTTCCAATGGGCATACCTACGACCACACGCGTATCGTTCGTACCTCCACTCACTGCATCCGGAGAATAATCCCCGATAGAAGTGATTTCATTGTAGTTGCGAGCGATGTTAAAGTCTGTTGTCCAAGTAAAGTTATCGGTAACCACGTTGCGCGACTTGATAGCAAACTCCACACCTGTGTTGTAGACGCTACCTACGTTATCCCACCATGAACCAAATCCGGTAGAACCTTGAAGCGTTACATTCAAAAGCATATCATTGGTTTGCTTTCTATACCAAGCCAATTCACCCGTGATGCGATCACCTAAAATTCCATACTCCAAACCGACATCATACGTTGTCGAAGTCTCCCAGCGCAAATTCGCGTTTTCACGAATCACCGGGTAACGGTAAGTTTGGCCACCGTAACCGTTGTTCGCAACATTGTAATATCCAAACCACTGATACGAAGGAATCGCTGAGTTCCCGTTCTTACCAACCGAGGCTTTCAACTTCAAGAAATTGATGTTCGGAACAGCGCCCATAAAGTCTTCATCAGAAATCACCCAACCCAACGAAGCCGCTGGGAAGTTTCCGTATTTATTGTTCGGTCCAAACTTCGAAGAACCGTCACGACGAATCAACGCTTCCGCATAGTACTTCCCCTTGTAGTTGTAGTTCAAGCGCGTAAACGCAGAGGCAAAAGCATATTCTTCAATGTAGCTTAACGGATCGTTCACGTACTGACCGGTCTCGCGAATCTGACCTACCGCTTCACTGTCGTAGAAGGCATCCCAACGCTTCACTCGGTTGTACTGGTATTCGGAACCAATCAACCAGTTGATGTGGTGATTTTCACCCAAATCCTTGATGTAGTTGGCCGTCGCATTCCCCGAGGTATTCCAAACATCATACGTGTACATGTTTGCGCGGCCCAAGAAGTTGCCTTCAGCATCCTTATAGGTCGGATCGTAACCCGGCTTTTCCCAGATGTGGTCTTGGAAATTCATGTAATCCACAGCACCCTGACCGCGGAACGTCCAAGCGTCGCTGAGTTTGTAGTCGAGGGTAATGTTGTTGATGGTACGGTCTTCGATCGCCGTCCAATCTTTCATTTCACGCTGTGCCACCGGATTTAGACCGATACCACCCTTCAACCAGTAATCACCTGCTTGCGCTACAAGATTCCCATCATCATCGTACTCGTCTGCTGCGTAGTACACCGGGTAAATAGGCAATGCACGAGACATCGCTTCTCCGAAACCACCCGACCAAGCTGCGTCAATACGGTTGTTGATACCACGAGAAAGTGACGTACTCAAACCTACTTTGAAACGATCGGTTAGGTTGTAATCCACGTTAAAACGACCAGAAAGACGCTCGTAAGAATTCCCCACTAAATAACTATTGTTGTCATTGTACGACAAACCTGCGTAGAAGTTACCTCCTTTGAATCCGCGTGACGCAGAGAAGTCATAACCGTGTTTGATCCCTTGCTGAATAGTTTGCTGTACCCAATCGGTGCCCTCGAATGCTTGCGCTTCTGCCCAACTCATGCGGTTACCTGGAAGTTGAGGAACACCAACATTGCCGTCGTTCACCCAAGCTTCTTCATAGATCTGAAGGTACTGCTCTTTGTTCATCATGTTCGGCAGTGCGGTTGGATTTGAGAATCCTACGCGTGAGCTAAAGTTGTAGGCCAATTTCTTGCTCTTACCACGCTTCGTAGTAATCAAAACTACCCCGTTCGATCCGCGCGAGCCATATATCCCCGTTGCGGCCGCATCTTTTAGAATGTCCACCGACTCGATATCGTTCGGGTTGATCGTAGCGAGTGGGTTGGTATTGAAACCACCACGGTTACCGTTCAAGAAGTAATCTTGGGTAATTGGGATACCGTCCACGACATATAAAGGATCACCACCCGCTGAAATCGAGGCCACTCCACGAACGCGAACCATCGACCCCGAACCTGCAATTCCGGAACCCGTAATCACCTGAACACCCGCAGCCTTTCCTTGGATGGCGTTCTCAAATGATGGCGTTGGGATATCTGTTAATTCTTTCGTCTTCAAAGACACCACTGAACCTGTCAAGTCACGCTTACGCGCAACACCGTAACCCACGACGACCACCTCATCGAGCTGTGTCTTCGATGGCTTCATGACCACGTTCAACACCTTCTTAGCATCAACCGCAACCTTTTTGGTTTGCGTCTCATAGCCAATGAAGGAGAAAGTGAGGTTGTAAGTACCTTTTTTCAGGTTCAGATTGTACTGCCCCGAGTAGTCGGTCATAGTCGACCCACCGTTTTCAACGGTAATCGCTACCGACGGAAGGGGTTCGTTGTATTCGTCCACCACGACCCCAGTAAGGGATTGAGCGCCCAAGAAGGAGTACCCAAAAATGGCAAGAACGAATGCAAATAAACGTGCATTGATTTTCATCTTTCTGCGTTATAGAGTTAGCACTTCAAATGTAACCCATACACTTCTTGCAGGAAAGAGCGTTCCTTACTCAACTTAGCACTTTATGCCCCGATTTTAACAAGGATTAAGAAATCCGGCACTTAGAATGATAAATTTACACTTCTATCTTTGATTTGATTCGGTATAAACGGGCGGGTTTGTGCAATACACCTTCTTGCTTTTCTTCCGTAGCTTCGACCACTTTCTCACGCACTACTTTTTTACGGAAGTTGCGTTTATCAAACTCTTCCTGAGTGATGGCCTCATGAAGCTGTTGAAGCTGATTAAGCGTGAATCTTGGAGGAAGTAATTCATAGGCACTTTTATTGAGCTCAAAATGGCGCTGTAGTTTCCACAACGCAACCTCAACAATCTCGTTGTGATCAAAGGCCAATTCAGGAATCTCCTGTATATCCTGCCATAGCGCCTCACCTGCAAAACTCGCTGGATTTGGAATAAAGTCATCCATCTTCACCAAAGCATAGTAGGCCACCGTGATTACGCGCTCATTAGGGTTCGTACGGTACAACTCCAACCATTTGCGATCTTTAACCTGGTTGGTTCTCGTAGGGTCTCCAAAGGTGTGAAACTGCTTGAGGGTAACGTCCTTCAAGGAAGCCAATTCAAAAAGAACACGATTCGCCGCATCATCAAGACCCTCTCCACGGTGAATCAAATCACCTGGAAGTCGTTTTCTCAACAATCCTTGACCAATGTCTTTTTCCTCGATAAGCAGTACTCTCAAACGCTCACCATCAAAACCGAAAATCACGGCATCCACACTAATGTTGGGATTCACATCCAACTTTTCTGGCATTTTTACTTTTTTGTATTTGGATAAACTTCTGGCTGTTCAAGATAAACCATAAAAATTAATAAGTGTATTATTTACACTAACTTATTATCTTTGCAACATGTCTGAAGATATTAGAAACATAGCAGTTTTGACCTCAGGTGGCGATGCACCTGGGATGAACGCCGCAATTCGTGCGGTTACGAGAACCGCCTTATATCATGGAAAAAAGGTATTTGGGGTCTATCGTGGGTACGAAGGCATGATTGAAAATGACCTCATCGAACTCACAACGGCAAATGTAAAAAACATTCTCGCTCAAGGAGGAACCTTTCTGAAAAGTGCACGCAGTCAAGAATTCAGAACTCCTGAAGGTCGCGCCAAAGCAGCTGCAAATTTAAAAAGCAGAAATATCGATGCGCTAGTAGTTATCGGTGGTGATGGTTCGTTTACTGGTGCCTTGAAGATTGCCGAGGAACATGGCATCCGTGTTATTGGTGTTCCAGGAACTATTGATAATGATCTCTTTGGCACCGACTTCACGATCGGCTATGACACAGCCACCAATACCGTGATTCAAAGTGTCGATAAGATTCGTGATACCGCTTCTTCACACAACCGTTTGTTTTTGGTTGAAGTGATGGGTCGTGATACCGGATATATTGCTGCATCCGCCGGTCTAGCTACAGGTGCGTTGAGCATCATTTTACCGGAGCGAAAAAGCACCTACGCCGAACTTTTTGAAGATTTGAGAAAAGCGCAAGCGAACAAAAAGACCTCAAACATTATTATGGTTGCGGAAGGAAATCACCTCGGTGACGTTTTTGATATTTCGCAAGCAGTAAAAAAAGAATTCCCTTCTATCGACGTGAAGGTTACCACCTTAGGACACACCCAGCGCGGTGGGTCCCCTTCAACCAACGACCGTGTTCTAGCTTCTGTTTTGGGCTATTATGCAGTTCAAGGACTCATTGACGGCAAACAAAAGGTAATGACTGGAATGATCGATCAGAAAGTTGTTTATACACCACTATCAGAAGCCATTTCAAAGACCACCGAGCTTGACGAAGAAATGTTAACCATCGCTAGAATTCTAGCATCCTAACAACACAAACAAAGTATGAGCACAAAAATTGCCATTAATGGATTTGGGCGTATCGGTCGTTTGACTTTCCGCAACCTTATCAACAGCGACAAAGTAGAGATCGTAGCAATCAATGATTTGACCGCGACGGACATGCTTGCACACCTATTGAAATATGATAGTGCACACGGTCGTTTCGACGGAACTGTTGAACACACAGAAAACAGCTTGATTGTCAACGGTAAGGAAATTACTGTGTACGCACAGCGCGATCCTGAAACACTTCCATGGGGTGAGATCGGTGTAGAAGTAGTGATTGAATCTACTGGTTTCTTCCGCGATGCAGAAGGGATGGGTAAACACATCAAAGCTGGAGCTAAGAAAGTAGCATTGAGTGCTCCTGCTTCTGGCGATATCAAAACCATCGTTTTGGGTGTGAACGATAATGAGTTGACGGATGCTGACACTATGGTGAGCAACGCTTCTTGTACGACCAACTGTTTGTCACCAATGGCGAAAGTCTTGGACGAGAAATTCGGTATCGAGAGCGGTTTCATGTGTACGATCCACGCCTACACTTCTGACCAGCGCATTCAAGATGCTCCACACAGCGACAAGCGTCGTGCACGTGCAGCAGCAGTGAATATGATCCCTACTTCAACAGGTGCTGCAAAAGCGGTTGCTTTGGTCTTGCCACAGTTGAAAGGAAAGTTGGACGGATACGCAATGCGTGTTCCAACCATTACAGGTTCTGCTACTGATTTAACGGTTCAATTGAAAACTGAGGCTACCGCTGAAGAAATCAATGCTGCAATGAAAGAAGCTGCGGAAGGACCATTGAAAGGTATCCTCATGTACACTGAAGATCCTATCGTAAGTTCTGATATCGTTGGAGATAAGCACAGCTGTATTTTTGACGCTGGTGTAACTTCTGCGAAAGGAAACCTAGTTAAAGTTTTGGGTTGGTACGACAACGAGGCAGGTTACTCTGCTCGTCTTGCAAACCTAGTTGAGCGTCTCGCTTAATTTAAAAAATAATACTACCACGAGTGGAGCTTTTAGGCTCCACTTGTGGTTTATACCTTACGGCTATGATACTTATTGCTGAAAGCGGTTCTACCAAATGTGATTGGGTTGTTTTGCGCCCAGACGGTTCGGAGTACAAGCGATTTTCTACCATGGGTTTCAACCCTTATTTTCACTCGGCTTCTTTCATTGAAGAGGAGTTGAGTGGAAACAAGGTCGTTTCTGAAATCCGTGGAAAAGTAGATTTTGTATACTTCTACGGAGCTGGAGCTTCAAGTGAAACTCTCAAGGACATTGTCAAAGACGGGTTGGAATTGGTCCTGCCAAACGCAAAGGTTTCTGTAGACCACGATCTTGTGGCTAGTGCATATTCTACCTACACCGGAGAGCCTGCAATCACCTGTATTCTCGGTACTGGATCGAACAGTTGTTATTTTGATGGCACTACAGTGAGTGAGGAAGTTCCTGCACTTGCATACGTTTTAGGGGACGAAGGAAGCGCAAGTTTTATTGGCAAAAGGTTGGTTTCTGACTTTTTGTACAAAAAACTACCCGAAGAAATGGCCCAGGATTTCTTCGCCACCTATCAGCTTGATAAAGACGAGATCATCACCAGCGTTTACAACAAACCAAATGCTAACGTGTATTTGGCGTCTTTTAGCCGATTTGCAGGGAAGCACATGGAAAATGAGTATGTGAAGACTATCGTTAGAGAAGGTTTTGCCAAATTTGCAGATATCCACATCGCTTGTTTTGAGAATTGTCATGAGGTACCGGTTCACTTCGTTGGAAGTGTAGGTGCGATTTTCCAAGACATCCTAAAAGAGGTGCTTGAAGAACGCAACATGAAGTTAGGACAGATCATGCGCAAGCCTGTGGACGGACTCATCAAATACCATTTAGAATACCTCAAGATTTTAGAGGCTTATCAAGACTAAGATGATTAAAGGATTTCTTTTTGATTTAGACGGCGTTATTGTAGATACCGCCGTTTTTCATTTTCAAGCGTGGCGTAAACTTGCCCAAAAACTTGGAGGGGATTTCACCCACGAGCAAAACGAAGAACTCAAAGGTGTTAGCCGTGTAGATTCTTTGAAAAAGATCATAGAATGGACCGGTGCAGAAGTTAGCGATTCTGAATTTCAAGAACTTATGGAGATTAAAAACCAGTGGTATTTGGAATTGGTACAGACATTAGGGCCTAAAGACGCCTTGCCAGGTGCCATTGAGTTCTTACAATCTGCTTTCGATGATGGGATCCTTATCGCTTTGGGTAGCGCATCCAAAAACGCACCTATGATATTGGATAAATTAGGACTCACCAGTCTGTTCTCCGCGATAATAGATGGGAATAATGTGGTAAACGGCAAACCACATCCGGAAGTATTTTTGAAAGGTGCCGAAAGCTTGGGCTTGGCTCCGGAAGAATGTATCGTTTTTGAAGACTCCATCGCTGGAGTTCAAGCGGCAAAATCTGGAGGCATGCACTGCGTTGGCATTGGCAGTCCTGAGGTATTGCACGCTGATGTACATTTTGAAGCATTGGGCGACACCAATCCTAAGGCACTGCAGGAAAGATTTTAGAACCGCAGAACGCATTAGAAGAATAAACCATGTTCAACAAGTACACCGAAGTCGACCCTTGGAAAATCATTGAGCGCGGCTGGAACGCTGAAAACCACCCGAAGAGTGAGAGCTTGTTCTCGATCGGTAATGGCCGAATGGGGCAACGCGCCAACTTTGAGGAAACCTATACTGGAGAAAGCCTTCAAGGCTCTTATATCGCTGGAGTATATTACCCCGATAAGACCCGTGTGGGCTGGTGGAAGAACGGTTACCCAGAGTACTTCGCAAAGGTGCTCAACTCCTGTGATTGGATTGGCATTACTATTCGTGTTGACGGTGAAGTCCTCGACTTAAATACTGCAACTTCTGTAGACCAATTTTACCGCGAACTCGACATGAAGCGTGGAATGCTCTTGCGTACCATGCAAGTCACCATGGCCTCAGGAAAACAGGTGGAGGTCCGTGCGGAACGCTTTGTGAGCATCGTTCGCGATGAGATCGGTGCCATCTCTTATTCGGTCACTCCTATCAACTTCAGTGGTGAAATCACGGTTTGTCCGCACTTGGACTTTGATGTGGAGAATGAGGACAGCAACTACGATGAAAAGTTCTGGGACGCTGTAGCTCAAGGCGCTATGGATGGCACAAGCTTTGTGCGCGCGAGAACCAAAAAAACAGGATTCGAAGTATCGGTGGCGATGCGAAATGCATTATACCTAGACGGTACGTCGATAGAGTGGTCAGCAAGCAATGATGCAAAGCATATGTTCATCAGCGAATGCATGAGCAAAACGGTAGCACAGGGTCAAGAATTGCGCTTGGAAAAATATGTTGCTGTGCTTTCAAGCATGAATCACGAGGTTCCTTCATTAGATGAAAAGGCGACGATTCTTGCTCATGAGGCCGCAAAAATTGGCTATGAAAACTTACGTGAAGAGCACGAGAATGCTTGGGGCATAAAGTGGGAAACCTCTGACATTGAAATCGAAGGAGATGCTGAAGCACAACAAGGTATTCGTTTCAACATCTTCCATATGAATCAAACCTTTACTGGTGTAGACGACAGGTTGAACATCGGCCCTAAAGGTTTCACAGGAGAAAAATATGGCGGTTCAACGTACTGGGACACTGAGGCGTACTGCTTGCCATTTTATCTAGCTACAGCGCAACCCGAAGTTGCGAAAAACCTTTGTCTCTACCGCTACAAGCAGCTTGATAAAGCTATCGAAAATGCAGAAAAACTAGGTTTCACTGGAGGTGCGGCACTGTATCCTATGGTGACCATGAACGGTGAAGAGTGTCACAACGAGTGGGAAATCACTTTCGAAGAAATTCACAGAAATGCAGCTATCGCCTACGGTGTGTACAACTATATACGCCATACAGAAGATTGGAGCTACCTCGCCGAGGCGGGTGCAGAAGTTCTACTGGGCATCAGTAGATTCTGGGCACAACGTGTGAATTGGTCACAAGAGAAAGAGGCATATGTTATGCTTGGTGTAACCGGGCCGAACGAATACGAAAACAACATAAACAACAACTGGTACACGAACCGCATGGCGGCGTGGACCTTAGAATATACCCTTGAAGCTTTTGCTTGGCTAAAGGAGCATGCATCGAGTGACCTCGAGCGCATTGCGAGCAAAACGAAATTGGACCCAGCGTCGGAATTTTCGAAATGGTCGGACATCATTGAGAAAATGTACTACCCGTACAGCGAAAAACATGGTGTGTACTTGCAACAGGACGGCTTCTTGGACAAAGAGCAACTCAGCGCTGACGATTTAAGCCTTGACGAGCGTCCGATCAACCAGCACTGGAGCTGGGATCGCATTCTGCGCTCCATCTTCATCAAGCAAGCAGATGTTTTACAGGGATACTACTTCTTAAGTGATCGCTACAGCGAAGAAGAAATCAAACGCAACTTTGACTTCTACGAGCCTAAAACGGTTCACGAGAGTTCGTTGAGCCCTTGTGTACACGCGATTCTTGCCGCACAAATAGATTACCCTGAGAAGGCTTATGAAATGTATCTGCGCACTTCTCGTTTGGACATCGACGACTACAACCGCGAAGTTCACGAAGGGCTGCACATCACTTCGATGGCCGGTACTTGGATGAGTGTCGTACAAGGTTTTGGAGGAATGAAAATCATCGATAATGAGCTTCATTTCACACCGAAATTACCGAAGGAATGGAAAGGTTTGACGTTCTCAATTCTATGGCGAGGAGCAACCTTGAAAGCACATCTTACAGCGGACGGCATGAATGTAACGCACATGGGCGGTGCTGCTGTGACGTTTGCAGTGAATGGCGTTTGGCACGAGCTTTCTGCCTGTTAATCAGATATTCAGTAACTTTTAAAGGCGTCTTCGGACGCCTTTTTTGTCCAATTTCAACCTCTCAAACCATGCGTACAACCAAAACCATCGGCTCATTAATTGCCGCCGTAGTCTTTCTCTCGGGATGTTCCACTGGGGTGCAAGATGTGGCGCAAAGCGTGAATGCCTCGTCGTTGCCTACTCCCTATGTTCATCACGGGGATACCTCTGAATTGGTCCTAGAAGACTTCACGCTGGAGCAAGGTGCCGTTTTGAGCGGCTTGCCATCTGGGGTGTATTCCTTCGAGAAAGCACCCGGCGTTTATCAAATCTTCGGAAAACCAGATGCTACACTAGGAACGGGACGTATTTCCACACGCAGCGGCTCCTTCGAGTTTCCGTTTTTTCGCGGGAGCAAACGAGCCATTTCATTTCGTGTAAAGGGCTTCGAGGGCCAGGACGTTAAAGTCAAAGGAGAATTCAACGCTTGGAATGCTGAGGCTAGCTTTTTAAAGTGGAACGATACCGCGTGGACTATGCCGTTGGTTCTAGAGCCTGGGGACTATGCCTATAAGCTTGTGGTGAATGGAGAGGAAGTGCTCGATACGCTCTACAACAAAAAAACCGTGGCCAATGGAATGGGTGGGTACAACAATGTCTTTAGCGTTCGCGCCTTAGGGGAGAAAACACCGCTGGCTGTCAGTTTCATTGCCCACGATTACCAACAATTAATGTTCTCACCTGTACCGGAGGATCAGGAAATTCTAGTGTTATGGAACACCACGCCACTCGAGGTGAAGCGATCACCCCTAGCCACTACGATAGCTATTCCTGAGGCGGCAAAATCATTTGAAAAATCATGGATTCGTGTGTACAGTGCACGCGACGGAAAATTGGCTCCAGATGTGCTCATCCCAATGAAATACGGGAAAGTAGTGGAGAGTACTAGCGAGCTAGACCGCGCAGACTGGCATACTTCGGTGATGTATTTCGCCATGATTGACCGCTTTTTTAACGGCAGTACATCGAACGACTACCCGCTTGATGATCCGAATGTACATCCTCGAGCAAACTATCAAGGAGGTGACGTTGAAGGGCTACGTGCAAAGATCAACGAGGGCTACTTTGACTCACTTGGGGTAAATACATTGTGGATCAGTCCGATCACTCAAAATCCAGAAGGAGCTTGGGGCTTGTGGAATCAAGGAGGCCCGGTGAGCACCTTCTCTGGGTACCACGGATACTGGCCGGTGAGCACAATCAAACCGGATGATCGCTTTGCAACGAAGGGCCAAGTGCATGCATTTCTAAACGATGCGCACGCACACGACAAAAATGTACTGCTAGATTATGTCGCTAATCATGTGCATGAGGAACACCCACTGTACCAAAATCATCCAGAATGGGCCACACCTAAATACACCGACGACGGCCGATTAAACACGCAGCTTTGGGACGAGAAGCGCCTAACAACGTGGTTCGATACATTCTTACCTACCCTAGAATTGCGCAACGACACGGTGGCCGATTGGATGACGGACAGCGCACTGGTTTGGATCCAAGAGTACCCTTTTGATGGGTTCCGCCACGATGCGACCAAACACATCCCGATGAATTTCACACGTCTGCTGACCAAAAAGATTCGTCAGGCGAGCTCTAAGCACGTTTATCAGATCGGCGAAACGTACGGCTCGGATGAGTTGATAGCGAGCTATGTCGGTAGTGGAAAGGTTGATGCCCAATTCAATTTTAACCTCTACGACGCAGCATTCGAAGCCTTCACCCAAAAAGGCGTTTCCTTCGATAGATTGCGCAAATCATTGTTGAGTTCACTCAAATATTACGGACACCACCACCTCATGGGGAATATTTCCGGCAACCAAGATAAACCCAGGTTTGCTTCTGTGGCGAGTGGGGATGTGCGCATCGACGAGGACTCAAAGAAGGCTGGATGGACCCGTGAAATTCCAGAAGCCGATGAGCGTGGTTTTAGAAAATTGGCTTGTATGCACGCCTTTAACATGGCAATACCCGGAATTCCGATCATTTACTACGGTGATGAGATCGGTATGCATGGAGGAAATGACCCTGATAACCGCAAAATGATGCGCTTCGAAGCGTATTCGCCGCAGGAGCGAGCTTTGTGGGAACGCGTTGCGGAATTGATACATCTTAGGAGGTCATCTATGGCATTGAACTATGGTGCAACGGATATTTTTCAGCCAAGAGAGGATGTGCTTGTCATTGAGCGTACGTTCCTTGGTGATACTGTGAGATTCTATTTCAACAACTCGAACGAAGACCGCTATTTGGGCAAATGGGACATAACCGTACCTGCCGACGATTTTACCTACGAACACAGCAAATAACAAGAATGAAAACGCTACCATTATTTCTTGCAGCCGCTATTGGACTAGCCAGCTGCAATACACCTGAAACCACAACTTCAGTGACCACTGAATCTCAAGAGATTAACCTCGTCCCAGCCTGGACAAAGAGCGCTAATATCTATGAGGTCAATGTACGTCAGTACACTCCTGAAGGAACATTGAATGCATTTTCTGCTCACTTGCCGCGCCTTGCTGCAATGAATGTAGATGTTTTGTGGTTTATGCCCATTCAGCCTATTGGGGAATTGAACCGCAAAGGCGAATTGGGGAGTTATTATTCGATCAAAGACTACACCGCTGTAAACCCTGCATTTGGTACGCTCGAGGACTTTAAAGCACTTGTTGACCAAGCCCATGAACTGGGAATGCACGTCATTTTGGACTGGGTCGCGAACCACTCCGCTTGGGACCACAAATGGGTAGAAACCAACGACGACTTTTACTCACGCGATGAAAACGGCGAGTACCCTGTCGAAGCACTTGGCAATGACGGTGGAAAAACAGGATGGACGGACGTAGCGGACCTCAACTACGAGACCGCCTTACTCACCGATAGCATGGCCGCTGAAATGGACTGGTGGGTAAGCCAGACAGGTATTGATGGATTCCGTTGCGATATGGCCGGCATGGTGCCCTACGCGTTTTGGGAGCATACCATTCCGATGCTACGTGAAAAGCACGGCCCATTATTCTTCCTTGCGGAATGGAGCGAGCCGCATTTGATGAGCACATTTAACGCTGACTACGGTTGGGAATTTCACCACCTTATGAACGACATGGCTCGAGGCCATAAGACAGTAGCAGATCTTGCCGCATATGCTGCTAAAAACGACAGCATATACCCGGATCATGCCATGAAACTCTACTTCACCTCGAACCACGACGAAAACAGCTGGCAAGGGAGTGCAATCGAGCGCATGGGAGAAGACGCACGTGCCTACTTTGCACTGAGTTTCATGATGGAACAAAGCCTTCCCTTACTGTATACCGGGCAAGAAGTAGGTATCGATTACCGCTTCCCATTCTTCAGTAAAGACACCATCGGGCTGGACTGGTCTGCAAATACGGAACATGCCGATTTCTATGCTGGACTTTTTGCCCTAAAACATGAGCACCCCGCTTTGTGGAACGGTGCCTACGGTGCCCCGATGCAGATGCAAATAGATACCGCTTCTCAAAGTGTACTCATCTCACGCGAGATCACCGATGAAGATAAAGTGGTTGGCATTTTCAATTTCGGTACTGCTTCGAGTGCGTATGAGGCACCGGAAGGACTAGATCTTGTTGCCGAAGTGAAAGGCGCTAAGATCTACGCCTCGAAATTGGACTAAAGGCATTAACTTTATCCAAGTAAAAGAACCACCAGCATGTACAAAATCACAGGAAAAAATGCCTTTGAAGTAGCGCCAAATGAAGGAAAGGCTGAAGGCTTAATCAACGGCGATTTTTACGCCCTTGATATCGAAAAAATAGATAGCAATACTTGGCACATCATCAAAGAGAACGCCTCGTATTACGTGCAATGGATCGAAAGAAACGAGGAGGCGAAAACATTCACACTCAAAGTGAATGGTACACTCATCACTCTAGAAGCTAAAAATGATTTTGACCTGCTATTGGATAAAATGGGAATGGCAAATCTAGGTGGATCCAAAGCCTTAAAGCTCAAGGCACCTATGCCTGGTAAAGTCCTTGAAATCATGGTAGAACCAGGCCGTGAGGTTGCCAAAGGAGAAGGATTACTCATCCTTGAGGCCATGAAAATGGAAAATGTCTTAAAGGCAGAAGATAGCGGTTTTGTCAAATCCGTGAACGTTTCCGTTGGGCAGGCTGTTGAAAAGAATAACATACTTATAGAATTTGAATCATGATGAAATCTAGACTATTCGCTGCTGTTGCAGCAACCGCACTTTTAGCTTCTTGTGCAAACGGCGAAGCAGAAGCAACCTCAGACGGGGCCAATCACGAAGGTCATGAGCACCACAACCATGAAAGTATGGACCCTGCAGAGGTTGATCCTACTACGGGTCATGTGTTCTTTGCTAATCTTAACGATGGCGATACCGTAACCAACCCGGTTTACATTGAATTTGGAGTGGAAGGAATGGAAGTTCGTCCAGCGGGTGAAATCATCGAAGGCACGGGTCACCATCACCTTTTGATCGGTAATGCTTTCCTAGCAAAAGGGGAAGTTGTACCAGCCGATGAGGCCAATATCCACTACGGTGGTGGTCAAACTTCAGATACAGTAACGCTGCCTTCAGGAGTAGTTCGCCTAGGTATGCAGTTTGCAAACGGCGTACACGCTAGTTACGGTCGTGACATGAGCGCTACGATCAAAGTATTTGTCAAATAAGACACTTTAGGCGGTCGCCTTTAGAAATACATATGCACGAGTTTTTGGGCGCGTCTATTTGAATAGATGCGCCCAACTCTTTTTATTCCATTTGGGAGCTGCTACGGTTGACTAGAAGTTGTCTCCGTCAATGAGGTTGCCCAATCCTCCAAGGATGGACCCTTCCCCTTTTTTCTTTCCTCCCGCTTGAGGAGCATGACGCAGAACGCGATGCGCCAATCTACTGAATGGCAGGCTTTGCAAATACACCGTGCCGTAGCCTGATATCTTCGCCAAGAAAAGACCTTCACCACCAAAGAGCATAGATCGCATAGATCCTGCACGCTCGATGCTGTAATCCAATGTGCTATCAAAAGCCACTAGACAGCCTGTATCCACATATAATTCACCTCCAGTCAGTTCTTTCTTGACCACCGTGCCTCCGGCGTGTAAAAACGCATATCCGTCTCCCTCAAGGCGCTGGAGGATGAAGCCCTCGCCTCCAAACAATCCTGCGCCAATTTTCTTCGTCAGCGCTATCGACACTTTGGTTCCCTTGGCTGCACATAGAAATGCATCCCGCTGGCACAATAGAGACCCACCAAACTTGCTAAGGTCCATGGCTTCAATACTTCCTGGATACGGTGCAGCAAATGCCACTTGTTTTTTGCCTGAGCCTTGATTTGTAAAATGTGTTAGAAACAGCTGCTCGCCAGTCAATAGACGAGAACCCGCTTGAAGAACCTTTCCAAAAAATCCTTCATTAGGATTTGAGCCATCGCCCATTTTGGCCTCAAAGGCAATACCGGAATCCATCCAATTCATACTTCCGGCCTCCGCGATTACTGTCTCGCCTGGGTCCAATTCAATACTCACCACCTGCATATCATTGCCCTCGATGGTGTAGTCTATTTCATGTGATCGTTGCATACGTTAGGGTACTTTATATCCTCTGAAATTCGGGCTTTTTCCCAAAAATCAGAATTCCGAATCACTAAAATTTTGTGAATACTAGCTATTTGATGGTATACGCTAGGCCAATTCCAAAGACGGTTCGACGTTGCCAAGCATCTATCTGGTCGATATCACGCAAGAGCTGCAGGTGTGCATTGACAGAGAACGCCTCCTTGATTTTATACAAGGCGATCAAATCGAGGCTGAAATCTACAGCGCTCGGCGCCGTCTCATAGTTATAGAAAACATCTGCTTTCGCATTAACACTAAACTCATCGGTGATTTGCTGCGCATAGTTCACTGTCGCTTTTGCACCAGCCTCCAAGCGCCAAGTTGCTCCGGTATCTACTCCGAATGCCGCTTTATCACGCAAATCACTGTCGAGCACCGTTGTACTCTTACCGGCAAGAGGCGAAACGAAAACAGCCCAATGCTCCCAAGAATTATTTCCCATACCGATCGAAAATTGGCCATAGATCGGCGCACCGAAAGTAGAGATGGGTATGCCAGAGGTGTCACCAGCCGCAAAACCTGGCGCAAACTGTGTGCGAACGTTCGCTTGCCCAGAGAGGTTCCAATCGGTCTTGCGGGGGGAACCTGTGATGGTAGTTGTAAACTCCAGCTTATCCGCGTTTTTCGTAAATACGCCCGCCTGACGACTCAGACCATAATTCCCTTCAAGTAGATGAACCGTAGTGAATTGATCCCCTTTTTTACTCCAATTCTCACGCAACAAGAATGAAACCGTGGAGCTATTTTCTCCACCTGCATTCCAGTTGTTAAGATCCGTAAACGCTCCGGAAGCACTGTACAATGCTTTGCGCACATACTTTGGCGCCGGAGTTGTTTCTTCTGCTGTCAATTCTTGAGCGTGCAGTACAGGTACTGCAAACAAAGCCGCTAAAAGCGTCCAAAACGCTGTAGTCTTCATAGGGGTCATCATTAGGGGGAGTTGAATTTATTTTGATTTAAACGCATGAATTGCATCCTTGGCTTCAGGGGACAAAATCAGTGCGCCACTATCAGCAGCACGTGTGGCCAAAAGCTCATCCCAATGCTCTGTGCCTTCCCAGAATACTCGTTTTAGACCACGCATTGCCGCTGAAGAACTGCTTAGCAACGTACTCGCCAACGCCTCCACTGCCGCGTCCATTGCTTCTGCATCGTCAAAAATGTCATTGTACAAGCCACGTTCATGCGCCCATTGCGCACTGCGCCATCCCGTGGCGTTGATCGCAAGGTCGGTCATGCCCGATAATCCGAGTTTACGCTCTACAGCAGGCCCCACCACAAATGGTCCGATACCCACAGCAAGTTCACTCAGTTTAACCGCAGCGTGCTTCGTTGCAAAACAGTAGTCCACACTTGAAGCCAATCCGACGCCACCACCTACAGCCTTACCTTGGACTCTACCGATGATGAGCTTTGGACACTTGCGCATGGCATTGATCACATTCGCAAAGCCACTAAAGAACACCTTTCCGGTTTCCAAATCCTCGATTGCAATGAGTTCATCGAAACTTGCCCCAGCACAAAACGCACGCTCACCTGCACTTTTAAGTACAATCAACTTTACCGTTTCGTCCTCTCCCAGTGTGGTAATGGTCGAAGCCAATTTTGCCAGCACCTTGCCCGGCAAAGAGTTAGACAAAGGGTGAAAAAATTCTACGGTAGCAAGGCCACGTTCGTCAACGCTTACATTTACCCCACCTTGATTAACTGCTTGATTCATATTCTATTAAAGTCTTTGAGTATTGTATTCAGAGGAGTACTCTATATGTACCAACATACTGTGGTACGCGCGATAAAAGTCCTTCCCCATTGATTTTGCCTTAGCATGCACTGAGTTTACACGCCATTGATTTACAGCTTCTAAGGATTCCCAATAGCTAATAAATATCGTGCGCCCCTGATCATTTTTAACGCTTTCATAGCCCAAATATCCAGGAACACCACCTACGAGCGCCAATGTATGCTCATCTAACTCGACATACTTTTCTGATTGATTACCAGATAAATAACTAAAGATATTCGCATACTTTGCGCCAGTAAACCGCTGATGATTCATTACGCTTGGTCTAATTTTTTCACCATCGTAAGTATGGTCGCTACTGCAACAATCTCGTCTTCATCGTCATACACTTCGACGTAGAATTTGACGATTCCCTTGGCGACATCTTCTTCGCTGCGCTTCTCTTGGTCGATCTTTTCCTTTACAGTAAATCGAACGCCAATGGTCGTACCCGGATAGACCGGTTTAGTAAAGCGCGCCTCGTCGATACCGTAGTTCAACAGTACTGGACCTTTTTTGGCTTCTACGAATAGACCAGCGGCCTTACTTAGGATAAAGTATCCGTGCGCAACTCTACCCTCGAAGATCGTTCCTTCAAGAGATGTAGCATCCATGTGCGCATAGAAATTGTCCCCGCTCACGTTCGCGAAATTTGTGATATCCGTCTCCGTAACCGTATGTTTCGCCGTGTACACCGTTGCCCCAACTTGGAGCTCCTCAAAATGCTGACGGAACACATGTGGCATAGCCTCGGGACGGGCAGCTCCTGGCTGGTACTGCTTGGTGATTGCAGTAATGTCATCTGGATGACCCTGAACTGCTGTACGGTGCAAATAATGCAAAACGCCTCGCTTACCGCCCATCTCTTCGCCACCTCCAGCGCGACCTGGACCACCGTGCTTCATCAGAGGCATTGGTGAGCCGTGGCCCGTGCTTTCTTTGGCCATCTTTTCATTGATGATATGAATGCGCCCATTAAACGCTGCTGCTTCCGTCGTAAAAGCCACGATATCTGCAGGGTTTTTACTCACAAACGAGGTAACAAGCGAACCACGACCTTTAGCCGTTAGCGCCACTGCTTCATCGAGGGTTTTGTAGGGCATGAGGGTACTGACCGGTCCAAACGGCTCTACCTCGTGAACCGCGGTCTTATTCATTGGATCCGAGTTCACAAATAGTTTTGGTGTATAGAAGGCACCCGCAGTAGTCGCTCCTACAGGATTTACCTCCGGATTAAAAACCAATTCCTGCTCACCCATCAATTTTTTCATTTCCACTTCCACACGACCAATCTGCTCATGTGTAGCCAAAGCGCCCATACGTACGCCTTCTGTTTGCGGATCTCCAATAACGGTTTTTTGCAATCGTGCAATCACGGCATCTTGAACTGCGGGCAGCAAATGTTCAGGAACCATAGCACGACGAATTGCCGTACATTTTTGTCCTGCTTTAACCGTCATTTCATTCGCAATCTCGCGAACAAACAAGCCGAATTCTGGATCTTCAGGGGTAACGTCCGGCCCAAGTACTGCCGCATTCAAACTATCTGCTTCTAGGTTAAACGGAACCGAGCGCTGATTCAAGTGCGGCAAACCGCGTAACATCTGACCCGTCGCCGCAGATCCGGTGAAGGTAACGACATCTTGAAAGTCAACGCTATCAATAATACCGTGACCCTTTCCACTGACGAGTTGAAGAGCTCCCTCTGGCAAAATCTTACTATCAATGATCGCTTTGACCATGACTTCAGTCAGATAAGAGGTGTATTCCGAGGGCTTCACTACGGCTGGCATACCAGCCATGAGGTTGACCGCTATTTTCTCGAGCATTCCCCAAATAGGGAAATTGAATGCATTTATGTGAACGGCTACTCCGCGACGGGGCACCATAATATGATGACCGATAAAGGTGCCTTCCTTGGATAATTTAGCCAATTCTCCATCCACGTAGTACGGCAAATCGGGGAACTGACGGCGTAAAGAAGCATTTGCGAACAGGTTACCTATTCCTCCTTCGATGTCAATCCAACTGTCCATTTTTGTTGCACCTGTGGCCCAACTCACCTCATAAAATTGGCGTTTGATACTGTTGAGATGCAATGCGAGCGCTTTCAACATGCGGCCGCGCTCTTGGAAGGTCATCTTTCGCAGTGCTGGCCCACCGACCGAACGACCGTAGTCCAAGATGGCTTCGAAGTCGAGTCCTTGAGAACTGACCTGTGCATAGGCCTCTCCAGTGATCGCATGATGCGCCGTGTATTCGACGCCAGATCCCTGCTCCCAGTTTCCGAGGATATAGTTTTTAACTGTGTTCATCTATTTGTGCGTTTGATAGGTTCCTTTATGTTCAGGGCGATTCGCCTCCAATTCTCGAAGCGGCTCCACCTCCTTCAATGTCTCTTTACATTGCTGTGCCAATTCCATATACAATTCCGTACCCTCCGTTTTCCAAGCAAGCATCTCATCACTCACCTGCTTCACCACACGTCCCGGGTTACCCACGAAAATACTTCGCTCCGGTACCACTGTATTCTGAGGAACAAAAGCCAATGCTCCAACGATAGAACCATTGCCAATAGTACAATGGTCCATGACCACAGCGTTCATACCAATCAAAACATTTTCTTCTAATGTTCCGCCATGAATGATCGCGCCGTGACCGACATGTGCCATTTTCTTCAGACGGGTCTCTGTACCCGGAAACATATGCACCGTACAGTTCTCCTGAACGTTCACACCTTCCTCCAGCACAATGCGCCCCCAGTCGCCGCGCAATACTGCACCGGGCCCCACATAACATTTAGGGCCAATCACAACATCGCCGGTAACATTCGCCTGCGGGTGCACAAAAGCGGTTTCGTGTACGACAGGAATAAAATCTAGGAATTGGTAAATAGCCATATTAAGCGCGCTCTAAGATGGTTGCATAACCCTGGCCCACACCAATACACATGGTAACTAGCGCGTACTTTTTACCGGTTTCCTGCAACTCCAAAGCTGCGGAATGTAAAATACGCCCGCCGGTAACCCCCAACGGGTGTCCAAGAGCAATAGCGCCACCGTTAGGGTTGATACGAGGATCATCATCTGCCAAGCCCAGCTCTCGAGTACATGCCAACACTTGCGCTGCGAAGGCCTCATTCATTTCGATAATGTCCATGTCGTCCAAAGTAAGCCCCGCTTTAGCTAAAGCTTTCTTTGATGCCTCCACAGGACCAATCCCCATAATTCGAGGTTCAACCCCAGCAACTGCAGAACTGACAATACGCGCCAAAGGCTTCAAGCCATGCTCTTGCACAGCCTCTCCACTGGCCATTAACAATGCAACAGCACCATCATTCAGACCAGAGCTGTTACCTGCAGTGACAGAGCCTCCTTTTTTAAACGCTGGTCGCAAGCCACCCAGGCCCTCTTGCGTAGTTCCCGGCTTCATAAATTCATCCTCCACAAAAACGATAGGGTCTTTTTTGCGCTGCGGAATCTCTACGGCAAATTTCTCTAGGCGGAAGCGGCCACGCTCTTGAGCGCGCGCAGCCTTTTGCTGCGACCAAAATGCAAACGCATCTTGATCCTCTCGGCTGATTCCGTATTTCTCTACTAAATTTTCCGCTGTTTCACCCATGGCGTGTGTACCGTACATATCCTTCATTTTTGGATTGACAAAGCGCCATCCAAAAGAGCTATCGTACATCTTGCTATCGGTTCCAAAAGCGCTTTCACTTTTGCTAATAACAAACGGACCTCTACTCATATTCTCGACACCGCCGGAGATAAACAAATCTCCGTCACCAGCCATGATCGCTCGATGAGCGTGGATAGCAGCGCTCATCCCCGATGCGCAAAGACGATTTACGGTCTCTCCGGGAACGGTCCAAGGCAAACCAGCGAGTAAGGCCGCCATACGAGCGACATTGCGGTTGTCTTCACCCGCTTGATTCGCACAACCCAAAATCACATCATCAATCTTTGATGGATCGAGATCAGGATGTTTTTCCATAAGTTTAGCAATCGCTAAAGCTGCCAAATCATCCGTGCGAACGGCCGCTAGCGTTCCTTTGAATTTGCCGATGGGCGTACGAACGCCATCTACGATATAGGTCTGTTTCATAGGTTCCAATTTTTCGAGGTACGGTACACAGTCCCTTTGAACCATGCTACGCGATCTCCCGTGGTATTTGTGATATCTATTTGGTACAACCCTGTTTTGCGGGTCTCGCTGATCTGTGTGGCACGCGCCTGAAGCACGTCTCCCTCTTTCACCGGGGCGAGGTGGTGTATACTTGTTTCCACACTCAGGCTTTGTGTCCCCCCGCCGTTCGCAGCGAAGGCCAGCGCACTATCGGCAAGGGAGTAAGTTATGCCTCCGTGGGCAATCCCAAAGCCGTTGGTCATTTCTTGACGAACCCTCATGCGAAGCACTGCGCTACCGACCGATGCCTCAAGCACCTCGATGCCCAACCAATGACTAAACGCATCGTTATGCATCATGTGATCGACAATCTTTTTTGCTGAATCACCCATTAAGCGTCTGCTTGAGTTTTGTCTTGAAGGACCGCCATTTCCAAGGCCTCTACTGCACAATCCAAAAGAAAGAGCAGGTTGCCTGAGCTTTCTGCATCCGTTGGGGAATTCTCCACTACATAGAGGTAAAGCTCACTTAAAGTATTCGGAGAGCTGCTGAGTTTGACGAGCGCAGGCGTGTCAAGACCGTTCTCCTCCTGATGATTTTCGTACAATTCCATCTTCTCCTCGATGATGCCTTGCCATTTTTCATCGCTCAACATCGTCGTACGCCATCCCATCTTTTGGAAAGACCACTTGAGCGTCAACACTGCCTTGAGCATGTTGCTGTGGGCCAATTCATCCATGCCCTCGTCGGCCTCCATTAAAGTACCCATGAGGTACGGTTGCTGATCGAGAAAATCGTCAAATTGGCTCTGGTAGAATTCAGCTTTCCAACCCTCTACTTCTAAAATGCTTTCTTTCAAAGAAATTGCTCCGTCGTTCTTCGGTGTATTCATGCTCACGAATTTAAGCATAAAAAAAGCCCCAAACACGAGGCTTGGGGCATTCCAACTAACACATCAAAATATGACAAACATCACATTTTCCCTTTCATCATGAAGTTCCAGTACATGAACGGCAAGCCGAACTTCTTAAGGATCCACATGCTATAGTTTTCCTTCGTCGTATCCACAAACTTGCTGAGGAACGGGTCAGAATCACGAACGTTATCGTATTTGAATTCGGCAAGAACCATTTTACCGTATCCAGTTACCAAAGGACAGCTGCTGTATCCTTCATACTTCTTATCGCTCAGGCCACTGCGCTCCATATGAGCGAGTACATTCGCAGCTACTACTGGAGCTTGCTTGCGAATAGCGGCACCTGTCTTAGCGGTAGGAAGCGCTGCTGAATCACCCAATGCGAATACATTCGGGTATTTCTTGTGTTGCAGAGTGTTGATATCTACATCAATCCAACCGCCTGCAGAGCCGTTAGATAATGGGCTGTTTTTAATGAAGTCAGGTGCGCTTTGTGGTGGCGCCATGTGCAAGAAATCAAACGGCAATACAAAAGTTGAATTTCCATCTAAACGCTCGCCTAGACCTTCGCCTTCGTTAATCGTACAATCGTTTTCCCCTGGCTTAGCGTTCGTAAAGTGCACCTCTTTTTTCTCTACATCAATCTTAGTGATTGCATAGAACGGCTTAAAGTGGATGCCCTTACGGTGAATGACTTGATTCAGAGTTTTTGCAAACTCAGGAACACCGAAAATGACAGATCCTGGCGTAGGGAATACCACTTTGGTCTTAGACTTCACACCTGTTTTTTCCCAATAATCATCTGCGAGATACATGATTTTCTGAGGAGCTCCACCACACTTGATAGGTGTAGTAGGTTGAGTGAAGATGGCATTACCACCTTTAAAATTTTGAATGTTTTCCCAAACTTTCTTTGGGTCTGTATAGTTCGAACAAACGATACCTTTTTCCAAGCCTTCTTTAAGTCCAGGAATACCGTCTTTGTCAATCTGAATACCTGGTGCTGCAACGAGATAGTCGTAGCTCAATTCACCAGAAGATTTGGTGGCCACTTTATTATTGTCAGCATCTATCGTTGTAACGAAATCTTTAACCCATTCACAACCACTTGGGATGACAGAAGACATGGGACGACCTGTTTTTTCATAGTCGTATGTACCTGCTCCAACTAGCGTCCAAGCCGCTTGGTAGTAGTGTGTATCCGCCGGATCTACAATAGCAATACTAAGATCCTTACGTTGGTTTTTGATTTGTGCAGCTGCCATGATTCCGCCTGTACCGGCGCCAATCACAACGATGTTAAAATGTTTAGACATGGCGATATTGATGTTTTAATTCCCCCTAAACTACTACTATTGATTAAAGGGCAACGTGACATTTATCACCTCATTTTGCGCTACACTTTGCGCTTTAACATATAGGTATGTGGAATGCCGTCTTCTAGGAATTCCTCGCCGAAAGGCTCATAGCCTTGTCTTCCATACCAATTCAGCAAATACGACTGGGCCATAAGTTTAATTGGACCCGTTTCGCCAAGGGCAAATAACGCCTCTTCCGAGCGTCTCATCAGCTCTACACCCAGGTCGCCGCCGCGGTGCGAGGCAGCAACGATAACTCTACCGATGGAGGCTTCTGGATAACACACTCCGGCGGCAAATACACGTGTACAGGCCACAACATCACCAGCATCTTCCTTCCAAAGGTGGAGGGCTTGTTGGTCCATGTTGTCTACATCTTGATACACGCAATCCTGCTCCACCACAAATACTTCGCTACGCAACCTCAGCAGGGCATAAAGCTCATGAAGCGTGCACTCCTCAAATCGTTTGACCTTCCAAGACATGTGGTTTCTTTTTGAATGGTTTAGTAGTATGCAATAATAATACAACCAGAAATTGGCCACCGAGCACAGTGCTTATGGTCCCCGCAATACTGGTTTCCAGCCATTTACTTAATCCGTAGCCGCCAAGCGCGCCAACTAGGGCAAAAACGCAAGTGAGCAGCAACATCGGTCGTAGTTGTTGAACCAAAAGGTATGACGTAGCCGCCGGGGCAACAAGCAAAGCAACGACTAAGATCGCGCCTACGCTTTCAAAGCTCACAACAGTCGCAAAACTGACCATGGACATCAATGACAGGTTCCACAAGCCTACAGAAATTCCCAAAACTGCTGCGTAATCTTCATTGAAAGACGTCATCGTCAGCCCCTTAAAGCCGACTCCAATGTACGTGAGTACCGCAAGTAGTAAAAATCCGGAAGTCCAGAGTGCAACGGGGCCTAGATTTACTCCATTGACAAGCCAAGTATCAAAGGGCACATATGCAATCTCTCCGTAAAGCACACATTCTTGATCGAGGTCTACACTGTCGCTCCAATAGGTGATCATCACCACTCCCGCAGCAAAAAGAGTAGTAAAGGTCATGCCGATACTCGCATCGCTCTGCACCTTCAGACGCTTCCGCAAATATTCAATCAACACCGTAGCTAAAACCCCGACGAAGGCTGCGCCGATGAACATAAATACACTCCCGCGGCTTTGAGAGACCCAGTAGGCTACTGCAATACCTGGCAAAACCGCATGCGAAATAGCGTCTCCCACCATGGTCATTTTTCGAAGCACTAAAAAGGCGCCAAGAAGCCCGCACGACAAGGCAATGAAGGAGGCAGTGAGCGCTATGGACAGGGACGGGTTCATGAAAATTGGGGGCGATTTAAAGTGATGTCAAATATGCTGCGAGCGGGAAACGGTAGCTGATACCTGTTCCAAAAAAGAAGCCTGATATAGGCAATCGAGCACCTAATTCTGTGCTCAGATCTCTACCCGCGTAAAGGTCTATTTGTAAGTCGTTTGAAAGCAACTTTGTACACCCAAAATCAACATATGGTGTGGCATAAAACTGCGTGCCGGCCACGAGAAATTCCGAAAAATATTCTACGTAAACACCGAAATCACGGCCCAGGTCATAGCTCGTTGAAAATGAAAACATCCCATCACTGATGTATCCGTTGGAGCCCATAAGCCCACCAGAAATACCCAAATTCGAACTCACGGAAAGTCGACGGGTAAGGTCTTTTTGCAACAGCAAGCGCTGCTCGTGAAATACCACGTTAGACTGGTACTGTGCCACATAATCTCCAGCCACCAGCCAAGGAAGACGGATTTTCGACATCCAAGTCAGGTGTGGCAGGCTTGAGGTCTCCTCAAGCAGATTGTACTTAAAGCCCACCGCAACCGGCTCCACGCCTGTTCTTCGCAGCGGCCCCACAATGCCTAAGCTCGTGATTCCCTCTGTATTTGCATTGATGACTGCTCGGACTTCAAACCTTTCGCTTATGCCAAATCTGATCAATTCTTCGATCTGATTGCGGTTGCGAAGCTCTTGGGCACCGAAAGATTCTTGGGTACGTGAGAATTGAAATCCCCCTTCATACTGCAACCAACCCATAGGTGTGATCTGTGCACTTTCCGTGATATTAGGTCGGTCGGTCGCTATCGGGACAAGCGTATTTACCAACTCAATATCCAAGATATCATTTACTTCTTCCGATTCCTGACCTGAGGCCCAAGGTCCCGCAAGCACCAGTACAGCTGCAATCCATCTATTTATTTTCATACGGTATGACACTTTGATGCGGGTCACGTTCCGGCGTGCCCAATTCTTTAATTAATAAACTTTCGATCTCTGGGGTGATGACGTGTTCCATCGTTTCAGCCTGAGGGTGGATGTGATCCGCCGCCATACCCAGGCGCTCTGTCAAATAAAGCTCCCATAAACGGTGTAATCGAACCACACGGCGGCCCTCGACACGCCCTAAATCCGTCAAGCTATAGGAAGGAGCTTTTGACTCACGGCGCTCTACGATCCACAAGCGCTTTTTCAAATCGCGCAATCCACGCTTCACATCTTCCTCGCGCATGGGGCGAATTTGCATGATACCAGCTTTGCTGAGTTTAACACGTTTTTCTTGACGTTCTTCTTGAGAGTACAATAGCTTCAAAAGGTTTTCTCTCAAAGTCTTAGCACGGTGCTCTCGCGCACGACGACGCTTAAACAAAAGTCCCTTTTCCGGTGCAAATAGCAGCGAACCAAACCCGAGGGCACCCAACACTAGAACGACCCAAGGACCCGTCGGCATTTTTGCAATACTGCTCGAGATGAGCGTACCTGTAGCTGCCGATACCGCAGCGATCAGTGCAGCAATAAGAAGCATCGACGGCAATGATTTTGTCCAAGCCCTCGCAGCGGCTGACGGTGTGATGAGCAACGCAGCCATCAAAACCACGCCCACGGTTTGAATACCAATAGTTACGGCGAGCACGGTGAGAACCGTAAAGGTGAGTCGGATAAAAACAACTGGCAGTCCAATCGCATGTGCAAAGTCTTGGTTGAACGCCATTAATTGGAAACCCTTGTAAAAAAGGCCCACACCGAGCAACAGGAACAACGCCAAGCCTGAGAAGGTATACACATCCACCATCGTGATTGCTGCGGCCTTACCCAAGAGATAGCGCTCGAGACCCGCTTGCTGCCCCTTTCCGATGCGTTGTACATAGGACATCAACATGATTCCAAATCCAAAAAACGTAGAGAGCACTAGGCTGGTTGCTGTATCGCTTTTCAGCTTTGACCGCAATTGTATAAAACTAATGCCGTAATGCGCGACCAATCCTGCAACTAACGCTCCAATGATCAAATACAACGGATGCCTTCCTTCTCCCAAAATAAAGGCAAGAACCACCCCCGGCAGAAGGGCGTGTGCGATCGCATCACCCACCAAACTTTGTTGCTTGAGGTAACTAAACGCACCCACCACTGCAGCGGATGAGGCGAGTAGCATGGTGCCTAGTACTACTTTAAGGAAAATTGGATCCATGCAGACGAATTATTCGGGCTTATCTTCTTTGAAATCAGGCTCGCGCAGCGGAAACTCCGTTGAACCAATCAAATCACCCAGCTTGGAAAGTACGGTCAACCTTCCACCATATGCTTCTTGTAACAATTCTTTGGTGAAGACTTCCTCTCGTGGACCTGCCGCTACTAAACGCGTATTGAGCAATACAATCCAATCGAAATACTCATTTGCCGTTTGCAAATCATGGTGAACAATGACCACTGTTTTCCCTTCGTTTTTCATGTCACGAAGGAGCTTGAGAATCGCATCTTCGGTGGCTGCATCCACACCCACAAAAGGCTCATCCATCAGATAGATATCTGCCTGTTGGGCCAAAGAACGTGCAATAAATACCCGCTGTTGTTGACCACCGGAGAGCTGAGAAATTTGACGGTGTGCAAACTCTAGAAGGTTTACTTTTTCCAAGGCTTCTGTCGCAATGCGACGGTCTTCTTTGGTAATGCGTTTAAAGAGGTTGTTCTTTCTGTATCGGCCCATCAACACCACATCCATGACATCGGCAGGGAAATCCCAGTCTACACTCTCGCGCTGCGGCACATAACTCACACGCTCACGAACGTTGTCCAGCGGTTCTCCAAAAATCTCAGTGTAGCCACTGTCTGGCTTGAGCAAGCCCATCACCGTTTTCAACATGGTGGTCTTTCCAGATCCATTGGGACCCACAATTCCTATGATTTTACCCTTAGGTAGTGTGAAATCAACATCCCAAAGAACAGGCTTGCTGTGGTAGCTGACGGTTAGATTGTGTACTTCTATACTTTTTTCCATTACTCGAATGATTTTAAAATCGCGTTGGCATTATGTTGAAAGGCACCCAACAAAGTTTCCTCCGGGGTACCCTTTGAACCGAGAGCATCACTGTAGAGCGGGGTGCCGATGGTTACGTGACCACCTTTTTGAGCCACCGCTTCCTGAAGCGCTTGAATGCTTTTCGGGTTGACAGAGGTCTCTGTAAATATGGTCGTGAGTTTGTAGTCTAAAATGAATTGAGCAGTGTTGCTCATGTCCTTAACGCCGAATTCAGCGGCTGTAGAAACCCCTTGAAGACCGTGTACCTTTATTCCATAGGCACGACCGAAATAGGAAAAGGCATCGTGTGCGGTGACCATGGCGCGCAAGGAGTCTGGTACCCTATTTGACGCACGGATCATTTCATCGTGTGTATGAACCAAGTCGGAAAAATAATCTATGGCGTTCTGCTCAATGGCGTTGCGGTGCTCAGGGAATTGGTCAATAAGAAAAACGGCTAGTTCACCCACGCAGCGATCCCAAAGCTGAAGATCGAACCAAATATGCGGGTCGTATGTATTGGGCCCCACCTGGATAAGCTCGTGTTCCCTGAGCGCACTGCTCATGGCGTGCACTGGTTTTTGTGTACCCAATTTTTCCAAGATATCCGTCATCTTTCCTTCGAGATGAAGACCGTTGTGTAGAATGATTCGGGCAGTGCTAAGCTTAGCTACATCTCCCTCTACAGGCTTGTAACTGTGTGGATCAATGTTCGAGCTCATTAGTGCCTCAACGGTAACCTGTTCGGGCAGTAGTCTTCGTGCGGCATCGGCCACAATCGAGGTTGTACAAAGCACATCGACGCTTTCTTGGGGCTGACAAGCGACCAAAAGCGCTCCCCAAATAAGTAGGATTATTTTTCTCATGCGTGAACGGCGTATATATTGGCACTCATGCTCTGGCTCAACCAAAAAGACCCACTGGCTCCCTGAAGTTGAACGCTCGCATCAAAAGAGGATATGGAGTGAACGGCATAGGCATTTCCTAAAGAAATCTTCATGGCATCGAGTTGATTGAAAAATTCGGTGCCTGCATCTTCTACGCGAACAATGCGAATCCTATCTCCGGGCTCGAAGGCTCCAAGGGGCGCGCCTAATACTGGGGGCATATCACCATTGCGCTCAGGTATTGGATCGCCATGCGGATCGTGTTTCGGGGCGCCCAGAAAATCCGACAAGCGTTCGATGAGCTCTTCACTTTGAATGTGCTCCAATTGCTCCGCTAAAGGATGCACCTCGTCCCATCCAAAACGGAGTTTTTCGACAAGAAACGTTTCCCACAAACGATGCTTGCGCAAAATCGATTTCGCCAAATCAACGCCTTCTGGAGTTAATTGAACTCCTTTATAAGGTACTACTGAAACAAGGTTTTTCTGACTCAGGCGCTTGACCGCTTGTGTAACCGAAGATCCCTTTGCCCCGATGCGCTGCGCCAAATCGCCATTGCTCACAGGCTGCTCGCCGCCTAAATGATAGAGCGCTTTGATATAATTTTCTTCGCTTTCCGAGTGTTTTTTCACTTCAACTATAAATTAGTTTAGGCTAAACTAAAACATATTTTTTACCCGGCAAAAACGACCTTCTACTATTTTACCAGATGTGCTACCTTGCAGCAGGAATACAATACGCCGTGAAAGACTGCACCTACTTCATTTCAGATGTCCATTTAGGGGCCCCAACCTTGGCCGATTCGCAAGCGCGCGAACGCCGACTGGTAGGCTTTTTAAAAGACATCCAAGCGGATTGCAAGACCTTATATATCATCGGCGATCTGTTCGATTTTTGGTTTGAATACAAGCAGGTCGTTCCTCGCGGACACACTCGATTGTTAGGCACCCTGGCAACCATGGTAGATGAAGGGATGGAATTGCACATATTTACAGGGAATCACGATTTGTGGATGGCCGATTACCTCAAAGAGGAAATTGGAGCCGTAATACACCACCAGCCCTTGCACCTATCGCTTGAAGGAAAGCGCTTTTATTTAGCTCACGGCGATGGACTTGGACCTGGGGATTTGAAATACAAACTGCTGAAAAAAGTCTTCACCAACCCCTTGTGCAAATGGCTTTACAATAGACTTCACCCAAATTTCGGTGTGGGCTTCGCAGCGCGCATGTCGCGGCTTTCGCGAAACAGCCAAAGTGACGACGACCACGCTTTTCTTGGGGAAAAGGAACGTCAGTGGCAACACAGTAAAAGCATTTTGGAAGAGCACGAGTTTGATGCCTTCATTTACGGACACCGTCACCATTTAAAAGATCATACGCTCAATCACACACGAAAAAATGGCACCAAAGTTGCGAGCCGTTATATCGTACTCGGCGACTGGATCACCCTTGATACTTTTGCAAAATGGGATGGAAAACAACTAACAACAGCGACCTATAAACAACCCTAGATATCATGAAAAACCTACTATGCACCGCACTACTACTGATAGGAATCAGCGCAGCCGCTCAAGATTACAAAGGACACTATGGAGTGGGACTTGCCCTTGGAGAACCCTCTGGATTCAGCATTAAAAAATTCAACGACCAGACACAAGCCTTTCAGTATACCCTAGGCTACAGCCTGGTGAATGGACGCGAGGGAATCAACATTGGCGCGGACTACCTTTTGCACAATTACGATTTGATTACCGCCGAAAAAGGAAGCATCCCGTTTTACTACGGTGCGGGTGTACACCTGAAGAGTTACAACACTTCTGGAAACCAACTCTACGCGCGTGTTCCCCTTGGTGTGGCCTATGAGATGAGCGATGTACCCTTGGACATCTTCTTCGAATTTGCACCTGGAATCGCCGTGATTCCTGAACCAGACCTCGTGGTCAATTTCGCTGTAGGTGCGCGTTTCTATTTTGACTTTAAACAAGCAGCCGATGCTGTAGGCGATGTACTTTAAAAGTAAGCCTCAGCCAACCGCATAAAAAAATCCCCTGAAGCCTTTCGGCTCAGGGGATTTTCATTTTCTATCGTGCGGGTAATGCCTTACTTCGCAGCAGCAAATTTTTCAGCAACCACTTCCCAGTTGATTACATTCCAGAATGCTGAAATGTAGTCTGGACGACGGTTTTGGTAGTTTAAGTAGTACGCGTGTTCCCAAACGTCCAAGCCTATGATTGGGTGACCGCCACAGCCAACACCTGGCATCAACGGGTTGTCTTGGTTCGCTGAAGAGCAAATCTCTAGTTTACCGCCATTCACACACAACCACGCCCAGCCAGAGCCGAAACGCGTTGCCGCAGCAGCGTTGAATTGTTCTTTCATCGCGTCCAAAGAACCGAAAGCGTCATCGATAGCCGCTGCCAATTCTCCTGTAGGAGCGCCGCCGCCATTTGGGCTCATCACTTCCCAGAACAAACAGTGGTTGTAGTAACCACCTCCGTTGTTGCGAATAGCGCCGTTATCAGAGTGCTTTGCAAGCAACTCTTCGATGCTTAAACCTTCCATATCTGTTCCTTCAATAGCTGCATTGAGCTTCGAAGTGTAACCTGCGTGGTGCTTTCCGTGGTGGATTTCCATGGTACGTGCGTCAATGTGCGGCTCGAGCGCATCATGAGCGTACCCTAATTGTGGTAATTCAAATGCCATAATGAGTAGGGTTTGTTGTTATTTCTGCGATAAAGTTAACGCAAAATCTCCACGAAGGTTTTAACTTTCGATGATAACCACATTGCCAAATCCTATGAAGCCTTCAACAACATCTCCACTACAAGCCACCCAGCCGTTCATCGTTCTGGACGCTTCCGCTGGATCTGGTAAAACCTACTCCCTTGTACAACACATCCTGCTGAACGCATTGCGTCCGGCAAGTATGCCTAATGCCTACCAGAAGGTGTTGGCCATTACCTTCACCAACAACGCTGCAGAGGAAATGAAAGCGAGGCTGTTGAAGCAATTATTAGATTTCGGCAACGATCCAACGCCTGAGTCCAATGACTTTTTCACGCCCATTGCAAAGACGCTCGAAGTAGATGTGGTAGAGCTGCAACGTCGTGCAAACGCGGCCGCTTCGCACATGCTGCACCATTACAGCTCGCTCAACGTTGGGACGATCGACAATTTCACCCACCGACTGGTGCGGACGTTTACCAAGGATTTGGACCTCGACGACAACTTCGAAGTGCGGCTCGATCTCGACGGAATGGTTGCCGAAGCGCTCGATTTACTGTACAGCACACTTGGCGACCACCCCGATCTTAGAAACACCTTGGTGGCACTCGTCCAAGAGCGCATGAATCGCGACAAAAGCCACAACCCGGATGGGACTTTGAAAAAAGAAGGTGTAAACAGCTTCAACGAAGATGCCTATGAACACCTGAAAAGACTGCCTAGTCCGGCACGAATGATGGAGATCGAAAGGGAGTTGAATGCGGAATTGGACACGATTATTGAACAGGGCAGAACGCTTTCCAATACAGTCGTTGCGCATTTTAAAACCTATGGATATCAGGGAACTGAAGAGTTGACCAGCTATGCAACGGTGAAGAAAAACCTGGTGAAAGAATGGCAAAATTTAAGGCGCTACGGATTGGCTGCTGGACCTGCCGTGTGGAAATCACGCGCTAAAAAGGACGGCATTCAAGAGTGGGAAGCCCTTCGAGATGAGGCGTTGGCCTTTCAAGATGCCCATCAATCTAAACTTCTTTTGTTGAAGCAAGCCACCGCTAAACTCCAGCAACTTGCTGCCACCCGAGCGCTTTTGGACAAATTCGATGAGATTCAGCGCAATCAAAACACGATGCCACTGAGTGCCTTTAACAAGCTCATTTCAGAAGAGTTGCAACGTGAACCCACTGCCTTTATATACGCCCGCTTAGGGGAGAAGTTTTGGCATTTTTACATCGACGAGTTCCAGGACACCTCCACCATGCAATTCGAAAACATTCACCCGTTGATCGAGCACACCTTGACTAAAGACGATAGTCCAAACAGTGCGCTCATCGTTGGTGATGCAAAGCAAAGTATTTACCGCTGGCGAGGCGGTAGAGCGGAACAATTCATGTCGCTCGTTCAGAACCATCACCCCGCGAATCGATTTGAACGCTTAGAGCATGGCCACGAGCTCTACGGTCGGGAAACCATACAACTTGGGAACAATTTTCGCACACACGGTGCGATTGTAGAATTCAACAATGCGTTCTTTCCAAAATTGGCCCAGGAACTGACCTTGCCGGATCATGTTAAGGCGTATAGCGCTGAGGGCGTGAGACAAGAGCCTAAAGTATCCAAGGATCTTGGGGAAGTTCGTGTGGATTTTTTCTCGCACGAAAAAGGCAAAAGCAGGAGTGCAGAGGAGTTTGAAGCCTTGATTTGCGAAGAGACACTGCAGCGTATTCAGGAGATTTTAAGCGCCGGATACGGTTACAACGACATCGCTCTTCTAGTTCGTGGCAATGCGCAAGGCAAGCGACTGGCAAATTACCTCACCGCCCAGCATATTCCAGTGGTGAGTGCGGACAGCCTCGTGTTATCAAACGCTCACGAAAGCGCACTGGTACTCGCGGCATCAAAACTTTTTATTCAATCCACAGACAAAGAGGCACGGTTTGAACTGGCCTATGCGCTCACCAAGCTCGGTACGCTCCCAAAAGATGCCGACCATTTTACTTTCCAAAAAGAAGTGGTAGACCGCGGTATCCATGCGTTAATCTCCACCTTTCCTCGCGCGGCTCAACTCCTTGATGCTGCAGAAAACCTATTCACCTTCGGCGTGCGTGTCTTTAATACGTTTGGACTTTTAGCAGGGGCAAATGCCATGGTGGATGCATCCTTGGATTTATTGTTCCAATTCCAATCTAATGATGGAACCTTCGCAACCCTAACGCAGTGGTGGAAGGAAGAGAGTCCGAAATGTAATGTGCCCATTCCCGAGGACCAGCCTTCGGTTCGTGTAATGACCATACATAAAAGTAAAGGGCTGGAATTCGAGCATGTGATTATGCCTTTTGAAGTCAATTTCAAAGAAAGCGATAGCGAGCATTGGATTCCCTTTCCGTACCACGAAGAACTCGAGCGGCTACCCATTAAAAAGACGAAGGAAACCGAAAATTTGTTCCCGAGGGAATTGGCCACACAGATTGACAATGAAAACCATTTCGATTGGATGAACATGATCTATGTGGCAATGACTCGACCCGTCGCCGGATTGCATCTGTTTTTCTGTGCAGACAAACCTGGAAAATTCGGAAAAGCCATTGCCGAGCACCTCGAATGGGGCGAGGGAGCGGGCAGTAAACGGCTGGGAACACCTGTCGTACCGGAAGAAAAAAGCACTACAAAACGCATTTCTCCAAGCCAGGGAGGAATTGGTCACTTCAGCCCTGCGCATCTGCGCATGAAGACGACCGCGCCAAAAGGTTGGGAAGAAGGCGGTGCAGATGCTTCAAAATGGGGCACGGCACTTCATAGAATCATGCAAGTACCCGAAGGAGTGCGCACCACAGCACTTGAACGCTTGTACCGCTCCGGCCAATTCTCCAACGCTATGCAAGACCGAGCCGTTTCGGTATTAAGCAATCTCGAAAATCAGCCTGAGCTCAAGCACCTGCGCGAGGAAAGTACCGTGATTTACGTGGAACGCAGTATTATCGGGCCAAACGGCACACTACGTCCCGACCTCATCATCGAAAGAAACTCAAAAGCATTTGTCATTGATTACAAAACCGGACGTCATCAAGACAAAAACGAAGAACAATTGGCACAATACATTGAAGACTTAAAGGCAACTTTCCCAGAAGTTACTGGAGAACTTCTATATTTATAATCTTAAAAGCCTCCCCGTCATGCTACAATCACCCCTTCCAATACTATTCGCAGTAACGCTCGGCGTTCTCACTTCATGTACACATGATCCTATTGATCCAGTAGATCCAATAGATCCACCTCTGGCCGGCGCATGTGATCCAGATACGGTCTATTTTCAAAATGATGTACTACCCGTCCTCGTCGCCAATTGTGCTTCGAGCGGATGCCATAGCGACAACAACCCGGCCGACGGCCTAGCTCTTACCTCTTACGCAGGCGTGATGGATGAGGTCAAGGCAAGCGATCCTTTTGACAGTGAAGTCTACACCGTTCTGCTCGAGAATGGTGGCGATATCATGCCTCCTGCCCCTGCAGCTCCATTGAACGCTACTACCATTGCAATGATTAAAACTTGGATCGACCAAGGTGCATTGAACAATTCATGTAATGAATGTGATACCAGCGAAGTTACCTTCTCTTCCAACATTCTTTCTATCGTTCAAGGTCAATGTCAATCGTGTCACTCTTCGTCCACACTTTCTGGCGGCGTATCGTTGATGTCACATGCTGAGGTAGCTGCTGCAGTGACCAACAACAACCTTATGGACGCTATCAATCGTGTGAACTACAGCCCTATGCCGCCCGCAATGAGCTTGAGTGAGTGCGAAATCAATCAATTCAAAATTTGGGTAAATGATGGCATGCCGAACAATTAATACGATGAAATACATGATCTTCCTTTTCGTGGTTTCATTGGGTACATCAAGTTGCTACTTCGACAACTATGAAGACCTTTATGGCAACGTCAACGCCTGTGATACATCTGCGGTTACCTTTAGTCAAGACATAAAAATGCTCATTGGCCAAAACTGCGAGGGTTGCCACAATGGCGCTTCCGCAAGTGGCGGCCTAAATCTAGCCGGGCACCAAAACATCTCAAATTCAGCTTTATCAGGGGCCATCATGGACCGAGTAACCCGAACCGCGGGTGATCCGCTACTGATGCCTCCTGGACAAGTACTATCAGAATGTGATCAAAGTAAATTACGCTCCTGGATTAACGAAGGTGCACCTAATAATTAAGTCATGAAAAAAATCTTAACAATGGCGCTTTTAGCGCTGACCACCTCAGCTTTTGCGCAACAATATTTGACTCGTGAAGCAACTCTTTCTTTCGATGCCGGTTCTCCTCTGGAGGATATTTATGCCGTTTCTGAAAGTGCATCGGCAGTCTACGACGCTGCCACGGGAAAGCTCGGAGTACAAGTCCTGATGACCTCTTTTCAGTTCAAGCGTGCACTAATGCAAGAGCATTTCAATGAAAATTACGCGGAGAGTGAAAAATTTCCAAAGGCTCAGTTCACGGGTGTTTACCAAGGTGGCGAAGCCATAGGTCAACTCACCATCCACGGCCAAACTAAAGACATAGCTGTTCCTTGTGAAATTTTAGAAGCCGATGGCTCGCTCATTCTCAACGCTGAATTTCCTGTGAACATCGAAGAATTCGGAATCGCTATACCTGGTGCTGTAGCGGATAAAATTGCGAAAGATGCAAAGGTTCAAGTGAAAGCGACTTTGAAAAAACGAGCGTAATGCAACTATTGAAAACTCTTTTTTCCGTTGTCTTGTCGCTGCACTTAATCACAGCTGAAGGGCAAGAAGATGATCTCTTTTCCTTAATGGACATTCCAGAAACCACTGAGTTCACCTATGCTACCTTTAAGGGCACCCGTGTTATCAACGCACAATCAAATGAAACACCTGGGAAAGGAGTGCTTCAATATGTCATATCACATCGTTTTGGCAGCTTTTCAAATGACTACCTCTACAATTTCTTAGGATTAGACAACGCCCAAATCCGAATGCAATTAGATTACGGCGTCACAGACCGTCTTAACATCGGTATTGGACGTTCGTCTTTTAACAAAGTGGCGGATGGCTTTATCAAATACCGACTTCTGCGTCAAACCTCGGGTGCTGAAGAGTTTCCTTTTGGTCTAACCTTATACAGTAGTACAAACTATCGCGGAGCGCGTTATACTGATGGTGTTGATCATTTTTTGAGTGACCGATTATCTTTTCACCATCAAGCTATTTTCGCTCGGAAATTTGATGAATCTTTCAGTCTGTTGGTTGCCCCTAGCGTCGTTCACTGGAACTTAGTTCCTGGGCCAAACGATCCAAATACAACTTTCCATTTACAGATTGGAGGTCGATATAAAATCACCAACAGACTAGCACTAACTGGGGAATTTAATTATGGTTCAAACTATGAATATAGCGATGGACAGCGCTTTTATGCGCCATTTGCACTAGGTGTAGATCTGGAAACAGGAGGACATGTCTTTCAATTCCATATTTCAAACACCAATGCAATGAGCGACCCACTTTGGATAGCGACGAACCCCTACAACCCGCTTGACGGGTCACTTTTCTTAGGCTTCAACATCTCAAGAGTCTTTACAGTACGCTAAATTTTTGGCAAAAAAAAACCCGGTCCGAAGACCGGGTTAACCAAACCAATAAACCTAAGCTACTCTTAAGTATGCCGAAATTTACGGCTAAAATTCAAACAGCAAAGAAGTTTGTAAAATAATTTCTAAGGAATTGTGGATTTTGTCTCATCTAAGATGTCAATGGTTCAAAAACAGCATCGAAATCTGCTTTATTAGGTACTTCGGACCCTATTAAAAACTCTTTCAATCACTGGTCCTGTAGCAAGATTATTCTCTTAGGGCCACTGTAAACAAAGGCTTTAAAACAATTTTTTAGAAATCACTGTCAAAGTTTTAATATATATAAGTGTCATTTATACACTTTTCAAATAATCTTCTTATAATTGTGTCTTAATCGTTAACACAATTTATTATGAATCAAAATCTACGTCGTGTTATCTCATCGGCGGCAGTGTGGTGCTCTGTAATGTTCCTAAGCGTTAGCGCTATGGCACAGAGTGTTTCAGGTACTGTTTCAGACGCATCTTCAGGGGAGCTTCTTCCTGGTGTTTCTGTAACTATTCAAGGAACCTCAACAGGTACAGTTACTGACATGATGGGTAAGTACTCCATCAATGCGTCTAACGGACAGTCATTGATGTTCTCGCTTTTCGGCTACCAAACCCAAGTAGTTGAAGTTTCTGGGTCAACTGTAAACATTTCCTTAAAGGCAGACCGCCAACAACTTGAAGAAGTGGTGGTTATTGGTTACGGTACTCAAAAGAAAAAAGACCTCACTGGTTCTTCTGCTCAAGTAAGTGCTGAAGATTTCAACGGTGGTGTCGTTACTTCACCTGAACTTCTTATCCAAGGTAAGGCTGCTGGTATCACCATTACGCCAACCAATGGTGAGCCAGGTGGTGGTGTTAGTGTTCGTGTACGTGGTGGTACTTCAATTTCTTCTTCGAATGAGCCGCTTTACGTTATCGACGGAATGCCAATCCAAGCTGCGAACACGCTTCCAGATGGAACGGGTCAGACCGGCGGTTCTCAGCGTAACCCACTTTCTCGTTTGAACCCGAACGATATTGAGTCGATCACAGTATTGAAAGATGCTTCTGCGACTGCAATTTACGGTGCACGTGGCGCAAACGGTGTAGTATTGATTACTACGAAAAAAGGTGCAAACGGTCGTATGAGTGTTGATTACAACTACCAAGTTTCTGCTTCTACGCTGGCTAAAAAATTGGATCTACTTACTGCAGACGAGTACCGTACAGCAGTAAACCGTTTCGGTCTTGGTAACGTTCTTGGTAATGCGAATACAGATTGGCAAGACGAAGTGTTCCAAACAGGTATCGCTCAACAGCACAACTTGAGCTTGAACGGTGGTAACGAAAAAGGTTCTTACCGTTTGTCTTTAGGCTACTTGGATCAAGACGGTATCGTTTTGAACTCAGGTACTGAGCGTTTCACAAGCCGTTTGAGTATGAACCAAAAAACGTTGAATGATAAATTGACGCTTTCGGGTAATGTAAACGTTTCTCAGCAAGACGACAACTTGACTCCATACCAGCAAACTGGTGGTTTCGAGGGTGGTTTGTTCACGAACGTAATGAAAATGAACCCTACACTTCCTGTGTACGACGCTGATGGTAACTACACCTTTGTATCCAACTCTGTACGTAACCCAGTTCAAGCAGCGCTTGAGATTGATGATGTTGCTCGTACATTGAGTTTGACTATGAACGGTTCTGCTCGTCTAGATCTAGGTGATGTGGTAGAAGGTTTGAGCGCCACAGCTAACACTGGATACGATACCTACAATACTATCCGTAAGACTTACCTTCCGAAATCAACGCCTTACGGTGTTGCTGACAACGGGGTTGGTTCTCAGAAATACGGTCAAGTTTCTTCTACAGTTTTGGAGACGTACTTGAACTACGACAAAGATGTTGCTGGCAACATGTTGAACGTGATGGCAGGTTACTCTTGGCAAGAAAACAACTACGAAGGATTCGGTGCTACGGCTAAGAACTTCGTAACGGATAACTACAGCTTCAACAACCTTGATGGTGGTGGTTTGGCAGAGCTTGGTGACAAGTACTCTTACCGCGGACAGTCTCGCTTGATCTCTTTCTTCGGTCGTGCGAACTACGACATCGATGGAAAATTGATGTTGACAGGTACTGTTCGTCGTGACGGTTCTTCTAAGTTCGGTGCAGATAACAAATGGGGTGTTTTCCCATCCTTTGCAGCTGCATTGCGCTTGTCTGAGTTCGACTTTGTACCAGAGACCTTCTCTGATTTGAAACTCCGCGCTGGTTGGGGTGTTGTAGGTAATGAGGCGATTGGTGAATACCAAAGTATCGCTCGTATTGGTACTGGTTCTAACGCTGTTATCGGCGGTACAAACACTTCAGGTACTGGTTATTTGAACCCTGCGAATCCAGGTCTACGTTGGGAGAGCACTGCTTCTACTAACGTTGGTATTGACTTCGAGCTTAACGGCGGTAAATTCTACGGGTCTTTGGATTTGTTCCAGAAGAACACAGACAACTTGTTGTTGACCGTTCCTGCACCAGCTCCATCTGTTGCTCCAACATTGCTTGCTAACGTAGGTGCTACTTCAAACAACGGTTTTGATTTGATGTTGAACTACGCGCTAGTAAGTACTCCAGATTTCGGATGGGATCTTGGTTTCAACATTTCTCGCTCGAGATTGGTTGTTGAGGATCTTGGTACCAACGCTGAAATTCTTACTGCTCCTATCTCTGGTGCTGGTCAGTCTGGCGCATTCGCTCAGAAATTGGTGGTAGGTGAGGCTTACGGTACTTTCTACGGTTTGGTATACAACACAGACGGTACTTATGGTTCAGAAGCTGAGGTGATCGGTTTGGCTCAGCCTAACTTCACTTACGGTTTGATGAACACATTCTCGTTCGGTAAATTCAACGCGAACATCTTCTTCCGTGGTCAGCAAGGCGGTAGCGTGTTTAACAACACCGCTATGGAGTACACTACTTTGGATAACTTGAACACAAACATTAACTTGTTAAAGCCAGCTCTTGACTTTGATGATGCAATGTTGACGTCTACTCCAACGTACTCTTCACAATGGATTGAGAACGCTTCGTTCCTACGTTTAGACAACTTGAACATCTCTTACAACATTGATGTAGATGGTTCTGATTGGTTGAACTCAGCAGTAATTGGTTTGAGCGGTCAAAACTTGATGTTGTTCACAAACTACACGGGTTACGATCCAGAGGTAAACACTTCTGCGTCTGCAAACGGAGCGCCATCGCTAGGTGTGGATTACACGAACTACCCACGTGCACGTACGATTGCGTTGAACGTGAAATTCAACTTGAAATAATTTAAAAACAGATCGATACAATGAAAAGATTTTCAAAAATCGCATTGATTGCAGCAGCCGCCGTTTCGACAGTTACGTTCCAAAGCTGTACTGATCTAGAAGAAACTATCTATGAGGATATTACCTCAGATAACTTCTTCTCAAGCGAAGGCGATTACTACTCTGTACTCGTTAACGCTTACGGAAACTTGCGTCCATTCCTATGGAACTACTTCAATATCTCTCAGGTTTCTTCTGATGAAACTATCGTACCTACCCGTGGTGGTGACTGGGGTGATGGTGGTGTTTGGCGCGAGCTACACCAGCACAACTGGACACCTACAAACGGACACATTGTAGGTCTTTGGAACGATATCAACAAAGGTCTTGCTCAGACGAACCAATTCATCTTTGATTTGGAAGCTTCCGATGCTGCTATCTTCAGTGGTAGCAACAAGGCTGAATACCTAGCTGAAGCACGTGTTTTGCGTGCATTCTACTACTTCCAGTTGATGGACTTCTTTGGTGGTGTGCCCATCTTGACCACAGCGTCAATCGATCCAGCAAATCTACCAGAGCGTGCAACTCGTGAGGAGGTATTCAACTTCATCGAGTCTGAACTCAATGCGGCTATTCCTTCTTTGAAGGACGAGCACTCTTCAGATCAGTACGGTCGCGCTACTAAGTATACTGCTCACGGTATTCTTGCACGTATGTACATGAATGCGAAAGAGTTCACTGGTAGCGAGCGTTACAGTGATGCTAAATCGCACTGTGATGCGATTATCAACAGCAATCAATACGAATTGGAAGCAGACTTCCATGAGAACTTCTTAGTAGAGAACCAAGGCAACAGCGAAGCAGTATTTGTTATTCCAAACACACAAGCTGGTGGTATGGGATGGACATTGAACATGCGTACGCTTCACTACAACCAGATCCCTGCTTCTCCATGGAACGGTTTCTGTACTCTTGCTGATTTCTACAACACGTTTGATGACCCAACAGATACTCGTAAGGACATCTTCCTAGTAGGTCAGCAGTACGACTTCGATTCAGGTGATTCTGTATTCGATCGTCAGGGTAACCCATTGAACTTTACAGCGGATCTTCCTGGTATCACTGGTGCAACTGAAGGAAACGGTATTCGCGTATTGAAATGGGCTGTAGATCCTAACAACGCTGGTGGTGAAGCTGGTAACGATTACACTGTGATTCGTTACGCTGATGTACTACTGATGAAAGCTGAAATCCTTCTACGCGAAGGTGATGAAGCTGGTGCTCTTGCGATTGTGAATGACATTCGCTCACGTGCCGGTGCAGCTGATCGTGCAACATTAACGTTGGATGATATCCTTGAAGAGCGTGGTTTCGAACTTGCTTGGGAAGGTGTTCGTCGTCTGGATTTGATCCGTCACGAGAAATTTACAAGCGCTTGGGATTTGAAAGAGGTAAGTGGTGAAGACTACGTGAAGTTGTTGCCAATTCCTTTCTCAGCTTTAGGAGCTAATCCAAACTTAACTCAAAACCCAGGTTACCCATCAGAGTAATCCTCACCGGTTTTAGTTAAACATATTGTTTAAGTAAGGAGCCAGCACTTAGGTGCTGGCTTTCTTTTTTATATTGCCTTATCTAACAACGCCGCGGCCCATGTTTAAACGCTTTTCCTTCGTCACCGCTGTGACGCTTGTCCTTTCTGGATGTCAACAAGAGGCTCCTGTGTCAACGCTTTTCACGCAAATGGATCTTGCTGAATCCGGGATCAATTTTCAAAACGATCTCACGTACGACAAGGATTTTAATGTCTTTACCTACCGAAACTTTTACAACGGTGGTGGCGTAGCGGTGGGCGACATCAATAATGACGGTCTGGTCGACCTCTATTTCACCGCCAATCAAAAGGACAACAAACTGTTCTTGAACAAAGGCAACTTCAAATTTGAAGACATCACTGCAACTGCCGGCGTAGCGGGGACACAATCCTGGTCAACGGGTGTTGCAATGGCGGATGTGAATGGCGACGGGCTATTGGATATTTATGTCTCTAACTCTGGCGACATCAAAGGCGATTCAAGAGCGAACGAACTGTTTATTAATAACGGGGATTTGACCTTTAGTGAAGAAGCTGCCGCATGGGGAGTAGACGACCAAGGGCTTTCAACGCACGGAGTGTTCTTTGACTACGATAAGGACGGAGATTTAGACTTGTATGTGCTCAACAACAGCTATCGGGCTATTGGAAGTTTTAACCTAGAGAAAAGCTCGCGAGAAGTTCGCGATCCTGAAGGCGGAGATAAGTTGTACCGCAATGATGGGATCGCTTTCACTGATGTGAGCGAGATGGCTGGGATTTTGGGAAGTGAAATTGGTTTTGGACTAGGAACCACAGTAGGAGACGTGAACGGAGACGGATGGTTGGACATCTACATCTCCAACGACTTTTTTGAAAAGGACTACTTGTACATCAACAACCAGGACGGCACCTTCCGTGAAGAGCTAGAGTTGCATCTACGACATACCTCGTTCGCTTCTATGGGCGCGGACATGGCAGATATCAACAACGATGCTTCACCCGATATTTTTGTGACGGATATGCTTCCTGAGGGCGTACGCCGATTGAATCAAACGACGACATTTGAAAATTGGGACGTGTACCAAGGGAAATTGGACTGGGGATATTACCACCAATTCAACCGAAACATGCTCCACCTGAATACCGCCGAGGGCGACTTCCAAGAGGTTGGCCAGCTTGCCGGTGTGGAAGCCACCGATTGGTCCTGGGGAGCGTTGATTGCCGACCTGGATAACGACGGATGGCGCGACATTTATATTTCAAACGGAATCAGCCACGATCTCACCGATCAAGACTATATCAACTACATCTCCAATGAGGAAGTGATGCGCTCCATTGTGACCGAAGAAGGGGTGAATTACAAAGAGTTGATCGACCTCATGCCGTCTACGCGCATTCCTAACTACGCTTATAAAAACACAGGCAAAGGTCTTGCCTTTGAAAACCGTGCAAAACAGTGGGGCCTCTCTGTGCCGAGCCACTCCAACGGTGCGGTTTATGGCGATCTAGACAACGATGGCGATTTAGATTTGATCGTAAACAATACCAACCAAGCGCCTTTCTTGTGGCGCAACAACGCAGAAAAAATACATCCTGAAAACCACAGCCTACAGCTCGACATGCGCCGCGAAGACGGTACCATTGCGATTGGGGCGAAGGTCTACGCATATGCGAACGGGGCCATGTTTTATGCGGAGCACGTTCCAATGAAAGGGTTTCAAAGCTCTGTGGATCCGCGCATTCATCTTGGTTTAGGCGCTATCACCACGCTCGACAGCTTGGTCATCGACTGGGACGGTTCACAGCAAACAGTCTGGACCGATGTCTCGGCCGATAGTTTGTATTTGGTGACCCAGCAACCGGGCAGATCTGCCACGTCGAAGCAGAAGGCATCTGGACTGTTGGAATTGGCTACGGCGTTCGGCGATCGTCAAGAAGATCATTTTAGCCAATTCAACGAAGAGCGTCTCCTTCCTCAAATGACAACCACTGAGGGTGCAAAGCTTGCGCACGGCGATATCAATGGCGACGGATATACCGACGTGTACCAGTGCGCCGCTGCAGGGCAAAGCGGTCAGCTTTTCTTTGGCGCTGCAAACGGGCAATGGAGATCCTCAAAAAATGGCCCTTTTGGTGCGCATGCTGAAGCAGAAGATACCGACGCTAAATTCTTTGACTACGACAACGACGGTGACCTGGATCTTTATGTGGCCACCGGATCTATGACGCTACCGCA
>Ga0209961_1000036_pt1 | contig 51202 bp, 44 predicted proteins | sample SalPonA_B_H2O_MG_FD_185719 | JGI IMG/M metagenome (GOLD analysis project Ga0209961, IMG submission 185719) | Water microbial communities from South San Francisco under conditions of wetland restoration - Salt Pond MetaG R2A_B_H2O_MG (SPAdes)... | ecosystem: Environmental > Aquatic > Non-marine... | reverse complement strand
ATTTTTTGGAAGCTCTAGTGCATTTTTTTATATTGCTATTGTAGCAGCTGCTGTAATCTTCCTAAGATTGGTATATTTCATAGCTGGTGTTTACATAACTAAAATTTTTACATATCTATCTAAATATATTACTTATCATATTAGAGTTAGACTTTTAAGCCATCTTGAAAAAGTTAATATGAATGAATATGAAAGCTTAGGTTCAGGGGCAATTGCTGCAAATTTAGTTACAGATGTTGATACTTTAGATAATTTTATTGTATCTGTTGCTAGTAAATTTATAGCATCTGTATTAACTTTATTAGCTGTTGCCATTGTAATTATCACTATTGATCCTATTTTAGGTCTTATGATTTTGTTTATACAGCCTTTAATAATGCTCTTATCTAAAAAAATCTCGAAAAAAACTGGTGTATTAAAAAAAGAAGAAAACAAAGCAGTTGAAGGATTTCAAGACAACATATCTCAAACTTTAGACTTATTTGGTCAAATTAAAGCTTCAAATAAAGAAAAATACTTTTTTGATAAAGCAATTAATAAAGCAGAAACTATAAAAACTACTTCAAATGAATATAAATATAAAAGTACTGCTTATGAAAGATTTTCATTTACTATATTTTTATTTGCTTTTGAAATTTTTAGAGCTAGTGGTTTATTATTGGTTGTTTACAGTGATTTATCTATTGGTATGATGTTTGCTATGTTTGGATATATATGGTTTATTATGACTCCTGTTCAAGATATTTTAACTATACAATACTCATATGCAAGTGCAAGTGCTGCTATAAACAGAATAAACAAAATATTTGACTTAAAAGTTGAAAACAATGGTGAAGAATTATTAGCATTAGATAATAATCACTTAGATATTGAAGTTAAAAATTTAAATTTCTCATACAATAAAGAAAAACAAATCTTAAAAGATATAAATTTAAAAATTAATCATAAAGAAAAAGTAGCTTTAATAGGAGCAAGTGGTAGTGGTAAAACTACTTTAGCTCAAGTTATTTCTGGTTTTTATGAAAAAGATAATGGAAGTATTTTCTACAATAAAGTAAGTATAGATAATATTGATAAAAAAACCCTAAGAGAAAATATCTTTTTAGTTCTTCAAATGCCAATATTATTTAATGATACTTTGCGATTTAATATCACTATGGGAAATAATAATATTAGTGATGAAGAAATATACAAAGCCTTAAAAATAGCACAACTTGAAGAAACTGTTATGAAAATGCCAGAAAAATTAGATACAATAGTGGGAAAACATGGTATTAGATTAAGTGGTGGACAAAGACAAAGACTTTCAATTGCTAGAATGATTATTGCAAATCCTAGTGTTGTTATATTTGATGAATCAACATCTGCCCTTGATGTTCATACAGAAGCAAAACTTTTTACTCAGTTAGAAAGTTTTTTAGAAGATAAAACAGTTATTACAATAGCTCATAGATTAAGTACTGTTAAAAATGCTAGTATGATTTATGTTTTAGATGAAGGACAAATTGTCCAAAAAGGTACACACGACGAACTTGAAGATGAAGAAGGTCATTATTTAGAGTTCGTAAAAAAACAATTAATATAAGGTTTAATATATGCACCCAAGAGTTGATTTAAGAAATTATTTCTTTTATATAGCCTGTACGATAGTATTATTAGCAGGTATTAAAGTAGCTAGTGAAATAGTTATTATTCTATTTTTAGCTATTTTTATTAGTTCAATATTCTCTACTGTATTAAATTTATTGCAAAATAAAGGCTTTCCTCGATTTTTTGCTTATATAGTTGTTTTATCCATTTTTATTGGTGCTACTTTATTTACAGTTTATATTATCAACTTATCATTACAAGATTTTTTATCAAATATTGATGCATATCAAGAAAAATTAAATAAACTAATCATTTCAACAATTGCTTTAGCAGGACAATATGGCTATCAAATAGATAAAGATGCTATATTTGATACATTAAATGTTGGTTCTTTCTTTGGTGTTACTACTACGCTTATTGGAAGTATTGGAAGCTTTTTAAGTAAATTCTTACTTGTAATCATCGGAGTTGCATTTATATTAGCAGAAACAAAATCTTCTCAAACAAAATTAAAAATGCTGTTTGGTAAAAACCAAAAAAGTTTTGAACACTTTGAGTTATTTTCTCACAATATCAAAAAATACTTTATTGTAAAATCTTTTACGAGTTTACTAACGGGTGTTTTAATTGGTTTTATGCTTATATTATTTGGTGTTGACTACCCTATTTTATGGGGATTTATTGCTGTATTATTCAATTTTGTTCCTGTAATTGGGTCATTAGTAGCTGCTATTCCTGCTATATTGTTATCTTTAATAGAACTTGATATACAAACAACTGCATATATCATGGTATTGTATTTTATTATCAATATTTCAATATCTAATATTTTAGAACCAAAACTTATGGGTAAGGAACTAGGTTTATCACCTTTAGTAATTTTCTTTTCTCTTATTTTATGGGGTTGGTTATTAGGAATTGTAGGAATGTTTTTAGCTGTTCCTATTACTATGACTTTAAAAATTGCTTTCAATTCAAATCATCAAACAAAGTGGATTGCACTACTTATGTCTGATATTTCTAAGCAAAAAAAGAGAAATTGATAAAATATTATTCAATTTAAGTTTGTTTTAAATTCAAAAATTGTTATAATAGTGATGTAGAAACAATATACGGAGGTGTTAATGACGAAGGAATTTGATGCTTAATATTGTTAAAGACAAATTAATGTAATTAAGTTTTACTTATTAGTAAAACCGATAGACAAAAGGTTTTGTTTATCACACTCCACAAAAGTCAAGACGCTTGCGTTTTGGCTTTTTTTATTCCCCTAAAACTATAGAATTAATCTCATTTACAAATATATCTACGTGTGTTATTGGTTTATATATTAGTCTTAATGGATCAGTTTCAATTGTTTTCTTTAGAGTTACTGCATCTAAATGAGCTGTAATAAAAACAATAGGAATATCATATTTTGAAATTTTTAATTTATTAACCATTTCAGCACCATCTAGCATTGGCATATGAACATCTGATATTATTAAATCAGGGATTATGTCATCTTTTACTATAGCTGTATACGCCTCTAATCCATTTTTATATGTGTAGATGTTTTTATAATATTCACTTAATAAAAACTCTAAAGATTCAGCACTATCTAACTCGTCATCAACTATAAAAATGATTTTATCATTTAATATATCTTCTTTTTTCATGATTTATCCTTTTTTGATACTTTTTAATTTTCAAATGGTATATTTATTAAAAATAAAGCACCATTTACAGTATTAACAGCTTTTATTTCGCCATTCATTGAATTTGAAATAATTGAATATGCCATAGATAAACCTAAACCTGTTCCTACTGATTCATGTTTGGTTGTAAAATATGGAGCATAAATTTTAGATATTATTTCTTCAGAAATACCACCTGCATTGTCTTCAATTGTAATTATTAAAGAATTATCTTTTGTGATTGAATCAATTTTAATCCATGGATTTTGAATATTTCTATCTAAAAATGCATCTTTTGAATTATTTATTAAGTTAATAATAACTTGTTCAATTTCCCCTAATCTTAAATCTAAAGTTAAATTCTCATCAATCTTATAATTAAATTCAATATTTATTGAATTTTGTTTAAGATTAGTTATTGATATTTGAATTGCTCTTTTTAAAGCATTATAGATATTTATAGGTTGAAAATCTTTTTTTGATTTAATACTATTACTAAAGGTATCAATTGTTTCAGATAAGTATTTTGAAGTTTGAATAATATTTACTAAACTTTCTTCCAAAGATTCTTTATCAATTTCATGACCTTCTTTACTTAGATATAAAAGTCCTGATGCACAAGTAGTTATTACAGATAAAGGTTGTCTCCATTGATGAGCAACATTACATAGCATAGCTTCTAGCGCCACTAACTTATCTTTATCTTGTAGTTCAATTTGAGATTTTAGAAGTTTATTTGTATTAACTAAATCTTCAATATCTTTGTAATCATCTGAAAATAATTTATTTGTAACACTCATATTATTACCTTTAATAACTTTTCTGATAAAATAATAACATCAAAATGAGACTAAAAAGGGAACTTAAATAAATGTCAAAAACTTTACTATTGATTGAGGATGATTTAGAATTTGCTGAAGCTATTATATTTTTTCTTGAAAGTCATAATTTTAAAGTTCTATATGCAGAGACTTCTACAGATGGTTTAAGTTTAATGAAAGTTAATAAGGTTGATTTAGTAATTTTAGACCTGAATTTACCTGACTTTTCAGGTTTTGAAGTTTGCAAAGAAATAAGAAAACAAAATGATACTCGTATTATAGTAGTTTCTGCAAATATTGGTGTAGATAGTAGAATAAAAGCTTTAAATTTAGGTAGCGATGATTATATGGTTAAACCTATTCATCCTGATGAACTCTTAGCAAGAATAAATGCTAGATTAAATCTTATAAATAAAAATAATAACACTACTAACACCTCAATCTTGACCTATGATAAAGAAAAAAATATCTTTTTATTACAAGGGCAAAAAATATCTTTTACACCTGTTGAATTAAAAATTTTTTCTTATTTACATGAAAATAAAAATAGAAACATAAAAAAAGAAGAATTAAATCAACTCATTGATGCACCTTATGATTCAAGGTCTGTTGAAAAACATATTAGAAAAATAAAATTGAAAGTCAATATTATAGAAGGGAAAGAGTTGATTAAAAGTGAATATGGTTTAGGATATTCACTTGTAATTTAATCATTTAATTCAATAATAAAACTAGTTCCCTTTCCTTTTTTAGTATCAAAATATAATTTACCTTTCATATTTTTCTCTATAATAAGCTTACACATGTAAAGCCCTAATCCAGTACCATTTAAATTACCTTTTGTAGTAAAATATGGATTAAAAATTTTATCTTGAACTACTTCAGGAATTCCATTTCCATTATCTCTTACAACTATGATAATTTTATTAGCTGTTTTTTCTGATTTTATATCTATTATTTTAGTTTTATCTTTATTACTTGTTACTAGTTCATCCATAGCATTTGCTATTAAAGCTAATAGTACTTGTTGGAATTTATTTTTATATGTCTTTAAAGATAAGTTTTCATCAATATCAATATTTAATGAGCATGATTTATTTTTCAATGAATGCCCTATTATATCTATTGTTTCATTTATTGAGTCTACAAGCATAAATGTTTGAACATTTGTATCTTCTTTGTAAAAATTCATAAAATCTTCAATAGTCAAAGATAAAGACTGAATAGTATTTGAAAGTTTCTTTTTGACCATATCAACTTTTTCATAATCAATATTTTCATTTTTTATTATATTAAATAAATTAGTTTGCCAAACACTCAAAGAGTTTAAAGGTTGTCTCCACTGATGAGCTATCATTGAAACCATATTTCCAAGTTGAGCTAGTCTATCTTGATGAATTAAAAGTGCTTCATGCTCATCTTTTAATTTTTCATCTTCAATTACTTTTGTAATATCTTGTATTATACCTTGAGTATGAAATAAATTTTTATCACTGTCATATTCATTATTCCAGATTACATTTACATATTTGATATTTTTATTTACAGTTATAATTCTGTAATTAAAACTATTATATTCAGCAAAAATTGTCTGATAATCTTCATATACTTTATTAACATCATCTAAGTCATCAGGGTGAACAAAACTTAACCATTTTTTATAAGTGAACTCAGTACCTTTTTTGATTTCAAATATATTGTACATTTCATCTGATAACTCAAGAACATCATTAGGATTATTTACTTTATCATACGTCCAAGAACCTATTTTTGATATCTTTTGTGCTAAATTCATATTTTCTAAGTTTTCTTTTAATTTTTTAGTTTGTTCATAAACTCTTGTTTCAAGATTCGAATTTAGTTCTTCTAGTTTTTTATCTTGTTTAACTTGGTATGTAATATCTTCAGCAATTCCCTCAATTCCTATAAGGTTTTTATTTTCATCATATAAGCCATGGTCATTAATTTTTAGATATGTAGTTTCTTTTTTAATTGGATGTTCAAATTTCATAATAAAACTTGTGTTTTTAACAATATCTTTAAATAACAACTGATATTCACTATCTGCAATATCTAGAGAATTTTTATCCCAATTTACAATTGATTCATATGACTTACCTAATGCATGTTCTAAATTTAAACCCATTATATTTTCAAAGTTTTTTGATAAATAATAAAGATTTCCATTTAGATCATGTCTGTAAGCAAAAATGTTACTTCCTAAATATTCTATAAAATTTTTAAATTGTTGTCTTTGAGAAATTAATTCTTTTTCTTTTTTCTTTTTATCAGTAATATCAATAACTGTTATCATTATCTCTGTACTACTACTACTACTACTACTACTACTACTACTACTACTACTACTTATTCTATTCGCATAAATACTAACTATTATCTCTCTTTTATCTTTAGTTAAAAATGAAATTTCTTCCTGAAATTTCCCTGTTTCTTTTAAAATAGAGTAATTTTTATTCCCATAATATTTGTATTCTTCATCATTTTTATAAAATATTCTTGTATCTTGTCCAATTAATTCTTTTTGTGTATAGCCTACAATATCACATAGTTTTTCATTTACCCATAATATTTTTCTATCTTTTAAATGCAGAAATCCTACTGTGCTTACTTGAGTTAGGGCATCATTTACAGCTGAAGTTTTTTCTACAAGTTTTCTTTGAAAGTAATATAATAACAGCGAAATTATTATTATAGCTGTTCCTAATAAATAGGCTAAAATTGTATAATCTATTTCATACACTATTTCTTTATCTTTATAAGAATAGTTTTGAATAATAGCTTGTACTTCATTTTTATTAGCTAACAATGTTTTATTAATTATATTTAAAAGTAATGGATGTTTGTTTGACACACCAATACTAGGCTTAAATATATCAGTTTTCTTAAATATACCATTAAATCTGAAGTGTTCTTTTCCATCATAATGATACTCATGACTTCTTATTAAATAGTCTATTCTCTCTTTTAAAGCCACATAGTGGTGTTTTGGACTATTTGTTACTGCTTCAAAAATCTTATCCACATTTTCTTCTAGAATAATACTTAACTCTGGATAAGCATTTTTAAAAGATTTATATTGAGCTTTATTAGATGAATAAAATTTATGGCCTGTTAAGTCTATGTAATCATCAAAATATATAGAGTTTTTGTTTCCTAGTGATGCTAATGAGCTATAAAATACCGCTTCAGAATTGTAAATATTATTATATTCTGTTTGATTTGATTTTACTGGTAATACAACATCACATGTATTTGTTTCTAATATTGCTTTATTAAAACTATTATAATTTTGGAACTTTTGAACTGTGTAATTTATTTTATTTGTCTTAGCTATAAAATCAAAAATATCTGCTATTAATCCTATTGGTTTATCATCTTTTAAATCTATCAAAGGATAATCATTTGGTTTAATACATAAATTGAAGTTTTTATTTACAATGTATTCTTTCTCTTCTTGTAAAATTTCACTTATTTTATTAGTAGTACTTAATAATCCCCATTTTGTTTGAATATTTTTTATGTCTTCTTCAGTAAGATTTGTTTCCTGCTGGGTTGTTATTTTTAGTTCTATTTGATTATTTTTTAATTCATCTGAATGCAAAGATATAAAACTTAAAAAAATCAAAACTATCCTAGTAATCATATGTGTGCCTTATTTGAATGTTATTTTAGTGTAGCATTATTTGTAAATATAAACTTCAAAAAAATTATTTTATAAACTAAGTTAATGGTTGTTAATGTTACAATGTATTAAAAAACATTTTAGTGTAATCATATTTAGGAGAAGTTGAGTTGAAAAAGAAAGTTTTAATCATAATATCTATTTTAATTATTGTTCCTAGTATATTAATTATTTTTATGAATTTTCAAGCAAAACTTCAAGATGGATTGAAATCATATATTAGAGCAGAAGGATTATATTCAAAGGGTCAAAAAAACTCTGTGTATTATTTAAGCAGATATATAATCAATCAAAATGAAACAGATTACATAAATTTTTTAACACAAATTAAAATACCTTTAGGTGTAAAAAAAGCAAGATTAGCTTTACAAAATCCTGATATTGATATTAAAGAAGCCTATGAAGGTTTTAGTGAAGGTAAAAATACTTCACAAGATATTAAAAACATGATTTGGTTATTTGATTATTTTAAAAATATAGACTTTTTTAAAGATGCTACTATTATTTGGGAAAAAGGTGATAATTTAAATACAAAAATTAAATTAATCGGTGAAGATATCCACAATATTATAAGTAATAATAAGAATTTAACTCAAAAACAAAAAGATATTTTAAATAATTATTCAAATGAACTGTTTTTGCTTAATGAAGAACTTGAAAAATTTGAAACAAGATTTTCAACTATTTTAAGCAATATATCTATTGATTTCAAAAATTATTTGCAAATTGCTGGATTTTCAATTTTTGCTTTACTATTAATTATATCTTTATTACTTGCTAGAAGAATTTTAAATGAAATAAATGAATCCCAAGAAAAGCTAAGCAATTATAAAAATAATCTTGAAAACTTAGTAGAGGAAAAAACAGTTAAAATTATTGAATCTGAAAAGTTTTTATCAAATATTATTGAAAGCTCTTTAGATGGTATAGTTACAATAAATGATAAAGGTATTATTGAGACTTTTAATAAAGCAGCAAGTGATCTTTTTGGCTATACAAAAGTAGAAGCTATTGGTCAAAATGTAAATATTTTAGTACCCTCTCCCCACCATGAAAAACATGATGAATATATTGAAAACTATATGAGAACTGGAATTGCAAAAGCTATTGGAAGAACAGCTGAGTTATACGCACAAAGAAAAGATGGTTCAAAATTTTTAGCTTCCCTTAGAATTGGTAAAATTGATTTAGAGAGTAAAACTATTTTTACAGCATTAATACAAGATATAACGGAAATCAAAAAAGCTCAAAAAGAGTTAGAAAAAGCTAAAGAAAAAGCACTAGATGCGACTAAAACAAAATCTTCTTTTTTAGCTAACATGTCCCATGAAATAAGAACACCTATGACAGGTATTATAGGAATGTCAAAATTAGCCCTAGAAACTGAACTAACAAAAAAACAAGAAAATTATCTTAAAAAAATTAATTTATCAGCAAACAATTTGTTAGAAATAATCAACGATATTTTGGATATTAGTAAAATTGAAGCTGGTAAATTAGAAATAGTAAAAGAAGATTTTGATTTATTTGAAGTAATTCAAAATGTAATAAATATGGTTGAAATAAATGCCATGGAGAAAAACTTAGATATTAATGTTGATTATGACCATTCTTTAGGTAGAAGTTACTATGGAGATGCTTTAAGAATAAATCAAATTCTTATGAATCTAATAGGAAATGCTATAAAATTCACCCATCAAGGTGAAGTTAAGTTAAAAGTTTTTAAAGTTGATAAAAATCATTTGAGATTTGAAATTATTGATTCAGGAATTGGTATACCAAAAGAAGTCCAAGATAAATTATTTGATTCATTTGAACAAGCAGATAGTTCAACTACAAAAAAATATGGAGGAACAGGTCTAGGTCTTTCTATTTGTAAACAACTTGTTGAGATGATGAATGGTAAAATATGGTGTGAAAGTGAAGAAAATATTGGTAGTAAATTTATCTTTGAAATTGAACTTGAAAAAATAGATAAAAAATCAACTATTAAAACAAACATCAACTTAGAAAAATCACTTGAAGGTATTTATGTGTTATTAGCTGAAGATAATTTAGTTAATCAAGAAGTTATTACAGAAATATTAACATCAAAGGGAATAAAAATTGATATTGCTAATAATGGTTTAGAAGCTGTTGAAAAATTCAAAGCTAATCAAGATGATTACGATGCTATTTTAATGGATATTCAAATGCCTATATTAGATGGTTATGAAGCCACTAAACAAATAAGAAAACTAAATATAGATATTCCTATAATAGCCCTTACAGCAAATGCAATGAAAGAAGATATTGAAAAGACAAAAGCAGTTGGCATGAATGCCCATTTAAACAAACCAATTGACTTTAAAAAATTGTTAGAAACTATAAATAAGTTTTCAAATATACATGAAACTATTGAAGAAAAAGAAGTAGAAAAATCTAATATCAGTTCACAAATACCTGAGTTTAAATATTTAGATGTAGATTATGGACTTAATTTAGTTATGGGTATAGAACCTGCTTATTTAGAGTTAGTAAAGGGATTATTAAAATATAAAACTATGGACTTCAATAGCTTAAATGATGAAGAACTAAAAAGAACAGCACACTCTTTAAAAGGTCTAAGTGCTAGTGCTGGGGCTTCTGAATTAAGTGAATCATCTCTTGACTTGGAAAAAACTTTAGATAGAAGTAAAATAGATGGGTTAAAAGAAAAATTAAATATTATCTGTGAAGATATAGAAGAAAAACTAAATATCAAATAATTTAAATAAATTATATTTCAAAATGTAATTATATTGATTTTTAATCACAAAATGAAATATAATATGTTTATGAAATTTAAATATTTACAAAATCATCATTTAACATTTATTTCAAATTATTGTAAAGATAGATGCATAGAAATTGTTATAAACCATCATAACGAAAAAGAAGAAGATATAGCCTATTATAGAGGTTTATACAGTGGATATATTTATGTAAAAAAACTTTGTAGATTAATAAGGTTTTGTAAGAAAAGTGTTTCAAATAAAGAATTATATGAACACTTAAAATATAAAAAAATAAACTGTGATAATCACAAAGGTATTATCACAGCTTTTCATGATGTTAGAAATGTAATACTAGATTTATGATAAAGTATTTATTTCTTCTATCGTTTTTGCTAAATTATCTTTAATTTTATTTATAAGATACTCTTTATCTTCTTTGTCATTTAAATAACTTTGACACAATTCAAATATGTTGTTTATCTTTAAATTACCACTTGCACCTTTTAATTTATGAACATATTTTTCTAAAGCATCATCATTATCTTCAATCATTTTTAGTTCATTTTCATAGTTTGTATATTTATTTGCGAATAATTTCAATAAATCAATTACCATATCCTCATCGCCTAAAGTTTCATTTAATCTCTTTAAATCAAAAGTTTTATATTCTTTAGGTAAATCACTTGCTAATGTAACTGATTTAAATTTTTTATTAGGGTTGACATTTTCTTTCTTTTCATCTTTTATTTGAAAATATCTCTTTATTACACTATTTATATCTCTAGTAACTATTGGTTTTGTTATATGCATTTCCATACCAACTTCATGGGATCTATGTATATCTTCTGCTAATGCTCCTGCACTTAAAGCAACAATTGGTGTTTTAGTATCAAATTCTTTTATTTTCAATGTAGCATCATAACCATTCATAACAGGCATTTGAATATCCATAAATATTATGTCAAAACTGTTAACTTTACAAAACTCTACGGCTTCTAAACCATTGTTAGCAATTGTTATTTGAAAGCCTATATTTTCCAATAAAGTTTTAGCTATCACTTGATTTATTTCATCATCTTCTACTAAAAGAGCTTTATGAGTATTTTTTAGCTTTAGTAATTTATTACTAGTTTGTTCAGTAATGCTGTTTTCTGATTTAGAAACTTTTAAATCAAGATTAAAGAACATCATTGTTCCTTTATTTAGATTTGACTCAAACCAGATATTTCCATTCATCAATTCTACAAGTTGCTTTGTAATACTTAAACCTAAACCTGTACCTCTAAATTTACTTGTATTGGATTTATCATTTTGAGTAAATGCTGTAAAAATATTTTTCTTTATATCTTCATCCATTCCAATTCCTGAATCAATAACAGAAATCTTAATCTTTTCCGTGTCGATACCTTTTCTTGATAGCGAAACAGATAGTTTTACAAAGCCATCATTAGTAAATTTTGCTGAATTTGAAAGTAAATTCATAATAATTTGATTAATTCTAAATTCATCACCAAGTAATACAGGGCTAATATTTTTATCATAGTCAACTATAAACCTTAAACCTTTACTTTCAATTTGTGGTCTCATTAAACTATCTACATTTGAAATAAGCTGCTTTAAACTAAAATTATTTTCAAATATATTTATTTTTCCACTTTTTAAAGCAGTAAAATCTAAAATATCATTAACTACATTTCTAAGTATTCTAGAAGAAGATTTTATGATATTTAATCTCTCTTTTATTTTTTCAGGGCATTTTTTATCTGCCAATAAAATATCTGTAATACCTACAATACCATTTAGAGGTGTTCTAATTTCATGACTCATATTTGATAAGAATTGTTCTTTCGTGTTACTTAATTCTAAAATTTTGTCTTGATTTTCTATTAGTTCTTCTTGTTGAGCTCTTAATTCCTCATCAGAACAAGATAATTCTTCATTTAAGTTAGCTAATTGTTCATTAGTAATATTTAACTGTTTGATTGTATTTTTTAATTCACTAGTTTTTTCTTGAACTTCTTTAGCTAGTATTTTATTGTGTTCTTCTAAAATAATTTCAGAAGTATTATCTTTTCTATAAGCTATGTAGCCAGTGATTTCATTGTTTTCATCTTTTTCAGGATATATATTTATATCCCAATATCTTCTTTTTCTATTTTTTGTTATGATACTAAGATTTCCATGGAAGTCTTTACCTTCTTTTATAGTATCCCATAGATTTTTATATACTTCATTTTTAATCTTAGAATCTTTTATAATACGATGATTTCTTCCTAATAATTCTTCTCTAGAGTATTCAGTTAATCTACAAAATTCATCAGTAACATAAGTTATATTACCTTTTAAATCTGTCTTTGACATGATTACAAAAGAGTTAATTTTATCTGCTAACTCATTTTTATTTCTAATTGCTTTATCAATTGCATTTTTTAAATATGTATTTTTAAGTAAGAACAGTAATATAAATAAAACAAATATATTTACAATTATAAAATTAATTAATATAGAGTTTTCATAATCATTAGTTATTTTTGCTAACTTTTTATTATCATATAAAATTTCTAATTTTAATTCATCTTTATTTTCAAGGTCAATATTTTCTATAAAAAGTAATGTTTCATATTCTTGTTGAACATATTTTGGAGTTTTTAAGTATTTACTCCATTGGGGAATTGTTTTGTCATTTGACATTAAAATATGATTGTCTTTATCTAAAATTATTTTTTTAAATGTTTTTTCCTCTAACAACTCGGCTAAAGTATTTTCCATATTTATATTAACAATTAAAATTCCATCAAATTGTCCATTTGTATAAACAGGAGTTCCAATACGTAAAGTAGGTTTATAGGGAACTTCAATTTCCCCATATTCAACATTTAAATCAAGATATGAATACCAAAATGAATTAGCTTTAATTTTTTTAGTATCAATAAAATAATATCTATTTGATTTATTTTGTAATTCTTTGACTAATTGAACTTCTTTAAATTTTTTATCAACTCTAATAACTTCTTTTCCAAATTTATCTAAATATCTAAGTTGAAATAAATCTCTATTATTTTTTGCTAGAGTTAAAAATAGGTCTTCTAAAAGCTCTTGTTTATAAAAGAAATTTTCATCTTTTGAAAAGATTTGATAATCTTTATTTTTTTCATCTAAGTACTCATTAAAAAATTTATTAGATAGTATTGAACTTAAAATAGTTTCATACTCTTCTAAACTAACATTTAATGAACTGTTGAAACTCTGAAACTCTTTTTGAGCATCTATTTTTAATTCTTTTAAAACTAAGTTTTTGTGATTATTTGATAAATAGTTATAAAAAGCTATTGATAAAAGTACAACTAAAATACCTATAAGATATATACTGTTTTGTTTTAATTTCATGATTTACCTGTTAATTAATATAATCTTATATTCTACTTAATAATATATGTATTACTACTTAGGAATATTACGCTAATATAAATTCATGAAATGCCCTTTATGTAACTCAAAATCTACATTAATTTTTAAAGATAGTCATTATCGATGTGACAACTGTCTTGCATATTTTAAAGACTCAAATCTATATTTAATTGGACAAGATGAAAAAGAGATCTACGATCAACATAAAAATGATGCAAATGATATTAGATATCAAGATTTTTTATCTCCTATTACAAATGCTGTTTTAAAAGAAATACCAAAGAACTCAATTGGTTTAGACTTCGGCTGTGGTACAAATAGTGCTATTATAAAAGTTTTAGAAGACAACAACTATAACTGTTTAGGATATGATATTTTTTACAAGGATGACAAAGAGTTATTAGATATGAAATATGATTATATTACTAGTTCTGAGGTTATAGAACATTTTTATAATCCTAAAAAAGAGTTTAAACTTTTAGTTTCAATGTTAAAACCTAATGGTGCTTTATATCTAATGACAGATGTATTTGATGAAAATAAAAAAGATTTTTCAACTTGGTATTATAAAAATGATCCAACTCATGTATTTATGTATCAAAACAAAACATTTGATGTAATAAAAGAACTTTTTGGATTTAAAAAAGTTGTAGTACATAATAGGCTGATAAAATTATATTTATAAGGCAATTTTTAGTAACATATCTAAAAAATTAATGGAACTTTTAATTAAAGGAAAACTACTTTGAACAAAAATAAACATTTTAAAAAAATATCAAATTACACTATGGTTGGTGGATTAGGAGCTGTGTTAGTTCTTGGTCTTACAGGTTGTGAAGATAAAGGTATGAATGGTCAACAACAAGGTCAATCAAATGCATTTACACAAGCTTCACAAGCCCAAGGTGCTTTTGTAGTTATTGAACAATTACCACAAGGTGGATATACAATTGCAGATGAATTTCCTGCGTCTAAAACAACAATTGTATTAAGAAAACCAGATGGTAGTGAAAGAATTTTATCTCAAGCTGAAATTGATGCACTAGTAAAAGAAGAAGAAAAGAAAATTGATAATGGAACATCTCCATTAACAAATCCAGATGCTCAATTAACAGATGGAGGAATGGGACTTGGTGGAGTTTTATTATCATCTATTGCAGGGGCTATGATTGGTTCTTGGTTAGGTAACAAATTATTTAATAATCAAAATTATCAAAATCAAAGAAAAGCCCAATATAAATCACCACAGACTTATTCAAGAAGTCAAAGTTCATTTACAAAAGCTGCTTCAACTTCTAAAACATCTTCATCTTCTAAAAAGAGTGGATTTTTTGGAAGCTCTTCTACATCAAAATCTTCTTCAAGTTTTGGTTCTAGAAGTTCAAGTTTTGGAGGATAAACAAATATGAGATTAGAAAAACTTCAACCCTTAACTAATGAATACTTAGATTCAATTGGTTTTACATGGCATACTGATAGTGATGATAGTTCATATATAAGTGATGAAATTGTAGTTATTTCAGAAGAAGAAGCAAACAATTACTATGAAGCTGTAAACGAACTTTATGATATGTTTTGTGAAGCTGGTGATTATGTAATAGAAAATGACCTATTCCATGATTTAAATATTCCTTTTAATCTTGTAGAAGTTATCAAAGAGTCATGGGAAAATGATGTTCATTGGCATTTATATTCTAGATTTGATTTAGCAGGTGGTATTGATGGAAAACCTATAAAACTTATAGAATTTAATTCAGATACACCAACTTCACTTTTTGAAACATGTATTATTCAATGGGCATTATTAAAAGCAAATGGAATGGATAATGCAAGTCAATTTAACAATCTATATGAAGCTTTAAAAGATAATTTTAAAAGAATAATAACTTTAGATAGTGAAATTGAAAAATTTGATGAATACTATTCAAAACTTGGTTGGAAAATACTATTTTCATCAATTTCAAGTTCATCAGAAGATATAAACACAACTAAACTACTTCAAAGTATAGCTAATGAAGCAGGTTTTAATACTGATTTTGAATATATTAATAATGTTCAATTTAGTGATGAAGGAATATTTAAAGAAGATGAACTATTTGAATTTTGGTTTAAACTAATTCCTTGGGAAGATATTGCAATTGATGAAAATGAATTAGCTTTAATTTTAACAGAAATTATAAAAGAGAAAAAAGCAATTATTTTCAATCCTGCTTATACTTTAATGTTTCAATCTAAAGGTTTTATGAAAATATTATGGGACTTATATCCAAATCATCCCCTACTTTTAGAAACTTCTTTTGAGCCTCTAGAAGGAAAAAAACAAGTTGAAAAAAGATGTTTTGGTAGAGAAGGTGCAAATACAAAAATAATAAATGAAGATGGAAGTATAGACGTACAAACAGATGGAGATTATGAAGGACATAAAGCTATCTATCAAGAATATGTAGAACTACCTACAGATGAAAACGGTAACTCATACCAAGCAGGAGTATTTTTTGCTTACGAGGGATGTGGTTTAGGTTTTAGAAGAGGTGGAAAAATTTTAGATAATATGAGTAAATTTGTTAGTCATATGATTGAAGAGTAAAAATCTTAGATTTTTACTTTTTAAAACTCTCAAAATCATTTAAATAGTCATCTAAAATATAAAATTCTACTTTATCACTAAACTTAATATGTAAGTCCATTAATATGATATTTTTCAAATTATATTTTTCAAGTTTTACTAAATCTTTTCCTGTTGTCACAAATGTAAAGTCTTTATATTTTTCTTTTAAACTTTTTATATCTTCATCACTAAAATCATAATGATCAGGAAAACTTTCTAAAATAGTATAGTTTGGTAAAAATTCTAAAAGCCTAGTTGGCTTTGAAATAGCTGTTAATAAAACTAATTTTTGTGGTAAGTCTTTAATTTCTTTGTTTTTTTGTTTAAATGTAATAATTCTCTCAAAATCACTTCCCTCTTTTAATTCAATATCAGCATGCATATAAAAGCCCTTTGGCTCTCTATATCCACCACTTGGTAAACAATAAATATTTGTTGGCTCTTTTTTTGGTCTTAAAAGTATATTGAATTTTTTGATGTCATATTTAGAGAAACCATCATCTAAAAATACGATTTTACAACCTAACTCTTTTGCTTTAACAATAGCTTTTCTTCTATCTTCACTAACTATAACAGTAGCTTTTGGTAAAGATTTTGCTAAAAGCATAGCTTCATCTCCACTAATACTTATATCTTCTAATATCTTACCTTTGTTAGAAATTACATATAAACCTTTAGATTTTCTACCATAACCCCTTAAAACGATACAAGCATCATCATAATCTTTAGCAAGTTTTATAGTAACAGGAGTTTTACCACTTCCACCTACTATAATATTTCCTATTGAAATTACAGGTATACCAAAATCTATCTCTTTGGCTTTAGCTCTTTTTATAAAAATAATTAACATATAAATAAAAGTTAAAGGAAAAACTAAAAATGATATAAGTTGCTGAAAAGGTGTTGGAAAGAAGAGATATTCTTCTATCCATAAGTGTAGTTTTTTATTCAAAGTTTAATTTACCTATTTTAAACCCATATATTAAACCCATTGAGATGCTACATCAATGATTTGGTCACATACGTAATTTACTTCATCATCTGTTAAACTATCATAAATAGGTAAAGATAAAATTTGTTGATAATTATTTAAAGCATTTGGATATGCAGTAATTTTAATTGAATATTTTGTTTTATAATAAGACAAAAGATGTAAAGGAATATAATGTAAAGCAGTAGCAACTCCTCTTTCTTTTAGTTCCCTAGCAAAAGCATCTCTATTTCTTGAAACTTTTATTATAAATTGTGTGAAAATATTATCTTCTGTATATTGTGGAATTTCAATATGTTTTACATCAGCTAATCTTTTCATATATAAAGAGGCTATCTCTTTTCTTCTTTTAACGAATCTTTTTGTCTTTTTTAATTGAGCAACTGAATATGCAGCATCTAATTCAGATAAATCATATTTATGACCAATATCAACAACATCATATACATAATCTAAGTTTCCATAACTATCATAAGTTGTTGTTAATGCATGAGTTCTTAAAAGTTTTGCTTTATTTGCAATTTCTTCATTGTTTGTAATAATAGCTCCACATCTAGAAACAGCATATCTAGAAATTGAAGGATTAGTAGATATAACTGTCATATCAGCTCTTAAATTACCTACCATTTTACCCTTGTATGTTACACCTAAAGATGATCTACAATCTTCAATTAAAATAATTCCATACTTTTCTACAATATCATATAATCTATCAAGATTTGGTGTTCTACCACCTACAAAAGTAATGATAGCTCCCCTTAACTTTTTAGAGTCATTTTCTTCTAAAACTTTTTCAAATTTATCAAGGTCAATGTTCATATCTTCTGTATTTATATCTACAAATACAGGTTCAGCATCAAAGTGCCTAACAACTTCAGGTAAATTAACAAAAGAGTTTACAGACATTAAAACTTTGTCTCCCCTTTTTAATTTAATTGCACTTAAAGCAAGATGTAATGCAGAAGTAGTTGTAGAAGTTGCAATTGCATATTTTGCTCCAATAAACTCTTCTAAATTTTTTTCTAATTCTAAAACCTTTGATAAAAATTCTTTTGAATCTAATACTTGTTTTAGTTGGTTTAATTCATCATTATCTACTGATGCTCTAAAAATTGGGATATTTCTTTTCATTCTTTAACTTAACTCCATTTGATATTAGCAATTGTTGGAGTTTTACCTTTAAACTCATTTGCTTTAAATCTATTAACACACATATTTACTAATTTTTCATCTACACCACTAGATATTAAATCATTAGCACTTTTATTATTGTCAAAAAGTTCTTTTAACACATCATCCATTTCTTTATAAGAGTATCCAAGTTCATCTTCATCACTTTGACCTTCCCATAAATCTGCACTAGGGGCTTTATTTAAAATTGAATCTGTTACTCCTAAAAACTTTGCAAATTCAAATTCATCACTTTTATATATTTGCCCAATAGGATTTATCGCACAAGCTGTATCACCATACATTGTTCCATAACCTAATAAGATTTCACTTCTATTTGAAGTTCCAACCACCAAAGAACTTTCTCTAGCTGAAACATCATATAAAACAGACATTCTCATTCTTGCACTAAAATTTCCAATTCTAAGTTTATCTTCACCCATATTTGAAATAAACGCCTCAACCATAGGAGCAATAGATATAGTTTCATATTTAATATCAAACTTTTCACAAAGTTCAATTGCATGCTCACTACTTTGTTTTGAAGAAAATTGTGAAGGAAGTAATACACAGTTTAAGTTATCACCAAAAGCTTCTTTACATAATACAGCAACAACAGCTGAATCAAGTCCGCCTGATAAACCTACAGTAACTTTATTAAGACCAGTTTTCTTAACTTCGTCTTGTAAAAAATAAATTAATTGTTCTTTAATATTTTGCCAGTCAATCATAATATCCATCCTTAATAATGGATATTGTATCTAATCTTCTTTTGTTTTATTATAAATATCTTCAAGAAATTCAGCATTTTCTTCTTGAAAATTCTCTCTTTTATAAGAAAGTTTCTTTTTTATTTCTATTAATTCCTCTAATTCAAAATAGTTTAAGTAATTAGGATTAATCTCAATTGTTTCTTCTGGATTAATCTTAATTAAATTTTTAATGTCTTCTATTAGTTCTGTTTTTTCCAAATTATTTCCCATTAAATTTATCTAAAATTTCATCTAGATACAATTCCATTTTTTCTGCTCCAATATCACTTTGGGCATTTTTACAAGATCCACAACAAGAACCAGCATCAGTCATTTCAGCTAAATCCTCTAATGTTTTTGCATCTCTTTCTTTAATGGCATATATAATTTCACCTAAGGTAACATTTTTACATGTACATACAACATAACTATGTTGAAAATTTCTAGCCATGATTATTTAATCCTTTTTTAATTCTTTTAAAATATCTTTACAATAAATCTTTTTTTTAATCTTCCCAAAATCACCTTCAGGAAAAATACAATGTCTGCATTCAGTACCTGCTGTTGTAAGCTCTTGAATATCACTTAAGTTTTGAGCATTTTTGTTATATATAGCATCTTTTAAATGGGAGATTGTAACTTTTTTACAATTACAAACTTCATAATTATCATCAAAACCTAACAAATTATATTCCTCTTTCTTTTTTTATTAATTCATATGCTTCATTTATTTCTTGAAGTTTTTGAGTAGCTTCATCTATAATATTTTGATCAGCACCCTGCCCTGCAATAATATCAGGGTGATGTTTTTTTACTAAAGTTCTATATTTTTTCTTTAATACATTATTATCATCTTCACTTGTAGCTTCAAGTATTTCATAGGCTTTTTCTAAGTTCATAGAGTGATTAGCAGCAGCATTTGCATAGAATGCTTTAAAGTTATTCACGATATTCTCAAAATCAACTGCTTTGATTTTAAGGGCATTTGCAATATCTTCTGTAATCATTCTTTCAGTATCACTAAAACTTTTATCAATAAAAGCTAAATTTAAAAGATATTCCATAATTTTTAATCTTTTAGAATAATCAAATTTAGTTAGTTTTAAAAGTCTATCGCACACTTCCATTGTGTTATCAAAACTTTTTTTCTCTTCTGTATATAAAACTTTTAACTTTTCTCTTACATCATCATTGTTTTCAAAATGACTTGAAATATCATTAAAAGTATGTTTTAAAATTTCAGCTTCTAATTCACAAACTTGACCATCTGCCTTTGCTACTTTTGCCATTAATGCTACTAGCAAACCTGCTTCATGGTGCATTAAGTCACCCTCAAATTTTTCTTTTTGCTTTAAATTAATATTTTGAAACTTTTCTGTTTTGTAATTTCTAGCAATTATAAACAGTATTAAACCCACTACAAGTAAAACTAATATTTTCATTATTAAATCCCGTTAAATTTTATTTGGCAAATTTTAACAAAAATTAGGTAAAATCTGCTCTTTAAATAATTAATGGAGTTTTGAATGTTTGGAATGGGCTTTATGGAAATATTCTTGATAGCAGTAGTAGCAATTATTGCATTAGGACCTGATAAATTACCAACAGCGATGGTAGAAATAGCAAAATTTATAGGTAAGTTTAAATCAGGTGTGAATGATGCTAAGCAAACACTAGATAGTGAGCTTAATTTAAGTGATATGAAATCAGAATTAGACAGTTTAAAGCAACAATTAGCCCAAACAAAAGAAGATGCTAAAAAATCTTCAGGTTTAGATGATTTAAATTTAGATGAAGTTATTAATGGTGATTATGCCTTAGAACCTAAAAAAGAATCAAAACCTAAAAAAACTTCAAAAGAGAAAGATGAGACAATAGAAGTTGCTCAAGAAGAAAACACACAAAATAAAACAAAAAAAGAGGATAATCTTTAATGTTTGAAGATTTAAAACCCCACATAGCTGATCTTAGAAAAAGATTAGTAATCTCAAGTTTATCAATATTTGTTACATTTTTTGCATGTTTTGCATTTTATGAACCAATTTTAGGTTGGATGATGGTGCCTGTTGAGGCTGTTTTACCACCTAATTCACAAATGGTAGCAGTTGAAGTTCAAGAAACATTCTTTACAGCTCTTAAAGTATCATTTTTCAGTGCGTTTTTAATTTCACTACCAATAATATTTTGGCAATTATGGTTATTTTTAGCACCTGGATTATATGAACATGAAAAAAAGCTAGTTTTACCTTTTGTATTTTCTGCAACATTTATGTTCTTACTTGGTGCTTCATTTGCTTATTGGGTAGTTGTGCCATTTGGTTTTGAATTTTTAGTTAATTTTGGTTCTGCTGTTGTAACTGTATTACCAAGTATTGGTAAATATGTAACTTTCTTTACTAAATTATTGTTTGGTTTTGGAGTTGCATTTGAATTACCTGTATTAACATTCTTTTTAGCATCAATTGGTCTAGTAGATGATAGAACATTAAAAGATTTCTTTAAATACGCAATTGTAATTATCTTTTTACTATCTGCTCTTTTAACACCACCTGATGTTATTACACAATTTTTAATGGCTGGTCCATTGATTATACTTTATGGAGTATCAATATATATTGCAAAAGTAGTTAATCCAGCTGCTAAACAAATTGATGATGATGTGGAGGAAGACTAAATTGCTTGATCCTTTAAAAACATCAAGTTATGATTACACACTACCAAAAGAATTAATTGCAACTCATCCAGCTGTTCCAGCTGATAGTGCAAGACTTTTGGTATATGATAGAAAAACTGACACAATAACTCACACTACTTTTAAAAATCTTATGGATTTTATACCTGATGATGCTTCAATATTTTTAAATGATACAAAAGTAATAAAAGCTAGAATTTTTGGTACAAAACCAAGTGGTGGTAAAGTAGAACTTCTTTTAAATAAACCTCTATTTATGGATAGATATTTAGTAATGATTAGGGGAAAAGTTCAAGTTGGTATGGAACTTAATTTTGAGAAAGGTTTAAAAGCTGAAGTTTTAGAACTAAATGAAGATGGCTCAAGAGTTGTTAAATTCACTAAAAACAATGAAAAAATTGATTTTCTAGAATTAGTTGAAACATTAAATGATATTGGTCATTTACCTTTACCTCCTTATATGAATAGAGAAGATGACAAGCAAGATGAGCAAGATTATCAAACATTGTTCGCTAAAAACTATGGTGCAGTTGCTGCACCAACTGCATCTTTACACTTTACAGATGAACTATTAAAAAAGATACATGATAAATTTGATGTTAATTTTTTAACTCTTCATGTAGGAGCTGGTACTTTTAAACCTGTTGATTCTGAAGATATTTTAGAACATCCTATGCATAGTGAATATTTTGAAATAGGTAGAGAAGCTTTAGCTTCAATCAATAATTCACAAAAAAGATTAGCTGTAGGAACTACTGTAACTAGAACTTTAGAGTACTACGCAAGAACAAACAAAATTCAAGGTGAATGTGATTTATTTTTAAATCCTGCTAATAAACCTATTATAGTAGATTATTTACTTACAAATTTTCACTTACCTAAATCAACACTAATAATGTTAATAGCATCATTTTTAGGATTGGAAAAAACTTTAGAAGTTTACAATGAAGCCATTAAAGAGAAATATAGATTTTACTCTTATGGCGATGGAATGCTAATAATTTAAATAAATTAAGGACTTTAAACATAATGCCGCACTATATACTATTTGATACAGAAACAACAGGTGGAAGCGCTGAAGATAGAATTATTCAGTTTGGAGCAATGATATTTGATCACACAGGTAATATGGAAACTTTTGATGAGATATGTCACAGTGATGTTGAAATAAAACTTGAAGCTATGGAAGTACATAATATCACTCCTGATATGATTGAAGGTAAACCAAAAGCAGTTGAAACTAGTTTTTACAAAAGAATTAATGAATTAAATTCTCCGGAAAATTTTTTAATTGCTCACAATATTAAGTTTGATTTAGGAATGATTCAAAAAGAAGGCTTTGAAAATCAACTTCAAATAATAGATACTTTAAGATGTGCAAAACATTTATTTAGTGAACTTCCTTATCATAGACTACAATATCTAAGATATGCCCTAAAACTTTATGAAACTGAAAAGCAAGAAGCACAGAAGTTAAATATTACTATAAAAGCCCACGATGCTATGGGTGATGTTCTTGTGATGAAACTATTTTTATCAAAGTTAGTTGCAAAATGTAGAGAGATTTATCCTGATTATAATCCTATGGAAAAACTAGTTGCTTTAACAGCAACTCCTGTATTAATTAAAACTTTTAGATTTGGTAAATACAAAGGTCAAGAAATAGCAAAAGTAGCCAGTGAAGATGCAGGTTATTTAGGATGGATGAGAAAAAATATGCAAGATATGGATGAAGATTTAAAATATACTATTGATAAATATCTTGGTAGTGATAACTCATACTAAACTATTAAATAAACATAAATATTAAAACAAACTATCAAAGAATTTAAAACATAAAAGGCAATTTTTTTATAAATTGCCCAAAATGAAACTATTAAAAAAAACATTAAAAAATAAAACTCAGTAATATATGTTTTAACTTCAAAGTTTAATTCAAATAACCATAATAAGTATTTATCAAGAATATATCCATACTCAAGTAAATGTAGTACTATTTCAAATGGATAAAACAAAATAAAGGCTAAAGTAATAGGTGCACTAAATAATTGTGCATAACTAACAACATCAAAAAAATACAAAATTATTGGATTTAAAGCAAAAAATATCCAAAAATTAAATAGTAAAAATGATATGTATTTATTCAAAGAAGAAAAGTATTTAACATATAATAGAATATAAAAAACTCCAGAAATAGAAAACCATAATGAAATACTAAAGGCATATTTAGGAAATAAAGCAACTATTATTAACAACACTAAAAAAAGATTTAAAAATGAAAATATTTTTATATTATTTCTAAGTAAATACAAGCCAAAAACAAACATCACAAAAGCCCTCAATAGTGATGGCACTACATTTGTAAATATCAAATAAGTAAAAATCATAACTCCTGAAACAACTAATGCGTCAAATTTTTTATTTCTATAAGGAACATACTTTTGATGTAAAGGTGAATAAAAAGCATAAATAATCCAATAAGAGCAAAAAAGTATTAAGCCTAAATGAAACCCTGATAAAGCTAAAAGATGTGAAATACCAAAGGTATTTGTAATATCTCTCAATTCGCTTGAAATTGGTATTGCTAAAAACAATGCTGAAAATAAATCTTGGTTTAGTGATGTATTATGCTGTAGTTTTATATTTTGATAAATGTCTTCTTTTAGTGAATTAGGTTTCTCAATTTTTTCTATAAAAATATTTTGAACATAAAAGCCTTTTAGAAAATCTAAAAATGTAATTTTATTTGTAATAAATGCTAACTTTACCCTATCGACTTTTTCCAAGTTCAAATTTTTATCAACAGATGTAAACAAAAAATATTTATTAGTACTTAGTTTTAATACATCATATAATTCTTTATTATAGACATTCTCAACGATAAACTCTTCTTGAACAATCTTATCTTTTATCAATTCATTGTATACTTGATAATTAATAAATATATTTAAACTAAATATTATTAAAAATATTATGGCTATAAAAATTTTAAATTTCATGATTTATTTTATCATAATAATTTTTATTATATAAGGAAATGCTTATGAATAAAAAAAATTTATTAAAAAGAGATATTACATTACCGTTATTAGTGTTTTATGGATTAGGAAATATACTAGGTGCTGGTATATATGTTTTAGTTGGAAAAGTAGCTTCTATATCAGGTTATCTAACGCCATTAGCATTCATAGTAGCGTGTATAGTTGTACTTTTTACAGCACTTAGCTATAGTGAATTATCTTCAAGGTTTCCTTATAGTGCAGGAGAAGCTTTATATGCTAAAAAAGCTTTTAATTCTAAATTTTTATCTATTGCTATTGGAATAATGATAGCATTAAGTGGTATATTATCCAGCGCTACAATTGTAAATGGCTTTAATGGATATATTTCTACATTTATAAATCTTCCTACGTGGATAATATCTATTTTTTTAATTTCAATTTTATGTTTCACAGCAATAATTGGTATTGCAAAATCAGTGAAAATAGCAGCCTTATTTACAATAATTGAGATATTTGGCCTTTTAATTATTGTTTATTATGGATTAAATAATATCGAATTTTCTGTCATTGATTATGATAAATTTATTCCCTCTTTTGAAATAAATACTTTTTATGTAATAACACTTGGTGCTTTCTTAGCTTTTTATGCTTTTATTGGTTTTGAAGACATTGTAAATGTAGCTGAAGAAGTTAAAAATCCAAGTTATACATTACCAAGGGCAATTATAATATCTCTTGTAGTGTCAACGATTTTATATTTTTTAGTTGCAATTATTTCTGTAATAACTATAGAACCAAGTATTTTAGCAACAAGTGATGCTCCACTTGTTGATGTATATAAAACACTAACTTCAAATGAACCTCTTTTAATAGCAACAATTGGATCTTTTGCAGTTATAAATGGAGCATTAATTCAAATAATAATGGTTTCAAGACTTTTTTATGGAATGGCAAATAATGATTTATTACCTAAAATATTTGGAAGTGTAAATAAAAAAACTTCAACTCCAGTGTTTTCAACTGTAGTAGCGTCTGTTTTAATTTTGATATTTGCACTATGGCTTCCAATTATTACACTGGCTAGTTTAACAAGTTTCTTTATTTTTATAGTTTTTACTTTAATGAATATAGCATTAATAAAAATAAAAAAATCAAATGAAAGTAGTGATTCTAAAATAGATTTTCCAATAATAATTCCTATTATAGGTACTATTGTAAATGTAGTTTTGTTAGTTGTTCAGATTATTTCTTTGTTTTAGAAGAAAAAGCTATTAAGCTTTTTTCTTCCATACAGTCATATTTGAAATTGTATATTGATGTTTTCTAGCTGTTTCTTTAATTACGAAAGGAACATCATGCTCACCAACTAATTCAAATCCTGAAAGTTTTTCTTTTAAAGTATCTATAGTTCTAACTTCTTTATTATCTTTAATATATCCACCAAGCCAATTTTGTTTTGGAGTGTAATCTTCTAGCCACGTATAAGGGCTTAAAAGTACTAATATACCATTATCATTAAGTCTACTTGGGATATCTTCTAAGAATTTTTGAGGACTATATAATCTATCTATTAAGTTTGAACAGAAGATTAAATCATATCCATTGTATATATCTTTTAAGTTACAAGCATCACCTTGCATAAATTGTACTTTGTCTTTAATATCTTCATATCCAAAGTCTTTTAAAGATACTTTATTATCTTTAAAAATTTCACCTTCAACTTTTTCTTTGTATGTTAAAGAGTCATATTTTTTTAATTTTACACCAACGTTAATAAAGTTTGCACTAAAATCAATTCCCATTACTTCATCAAAAGTTTTAGCTAATTCAAATGTACTTCTACCAACAGAACATCCTAAATCTAATGCTTTATCAGTATCTATATCTTTGATATATGGTTCTAATAATTCTACAGAGTTTACACAGAAGTTTTTAACTCCAAAATTTTCTTTTCCATAATGGAACTCACAATATTGAGAGATTAATTCATCTGTTTCATAAACATTGTCATTTAATTTTGTTTTATATTCATTGTTTGATTTTACATATCTAAATCCAGCGTGTTGGAAGAAATGTTTTCTAAATGCATATCTAGCTTCTCTTAATGTTTCGTTTCCTAAAGAAATAAATGCCCCACCCTTAAATAACATATGTTTATCATCAAAAGTTGGAGTTGTAAAATCATCATATACAGGATGAGTTTCAAAATCATCAAAAGGATAAGTTGGAGTTAAAGTCCATTGCCAAACATTTCCTTTAACATCATAGAAACCATCAAATTCATATTTATCAACACTGCATTGATTAAATTGTTTGAAACCTATATTTGCATCTTTGTTAAATGCATCAGTTTGGTCATATAATCTGTAATATTCATCTTCACTAGGTAATCTAACTTCATAACCTAATTTTTGAGATTTATATTTACAGAATGCTTCTGCTTCATAATAGTTAACATCAACTGGATAATTTAAAGGTAAAGGCACTTCTCTGTTGATTTCTCTTAATAAATACTTATCTTCATTTTTAACCCAAAATCTTGGATGTTTAGCTTTTGTAAACATTAACCAATCTTTTCCTTCTTCACTAAAGAAGTTAGAATTTTCATATCCACCATCTTTAACAAATTCTAAATACTCACCATTACTAACTAAGTATTTTGAAGCTTCAAACTCTTTTATATGAGCTTTGTGAAATGAAAATTCATTATCCCAACCGTAATAATCAGGGCAATTTCTATCTTTTTCAAGTACAACTTCACCAGCTTTAACAGTTAAAAGTTCATTTTTAGGGTATTCTTTATTTGCAGTATCTACATAAGGGAAGATTTCTTTATCAGTTAAGAACTCAATGCCTAATTCTCTAAGTAATACAGAACTAGTTTCAATATGAATATTTTCATGCTCAATACCCATCATAATAATCCACATTGGACTTTCCCAATTTACAGGAAGAGTAAACTCAATATTATCTATTAAATCACATACTATTTCTTTAACAGTATTTCTATATGCTTTAACTTCTTCTAAAATAGGCCAAGAATAATGATTGCCATCTAAATCATCCCATGACATTTCATCAACACCAATTGCAAAAATTGATTCAAATTCTTTATTTACTCTTTTATCTAAAATATTTGCTAATACTAATTTGTTTATAAAAAAAGTAGCTGTATGACCAAAATAAAAAATTAATGGATGTCTTAATTTATTTGGTTGTTCATATATATTTTTTTCATCTTTTAATAACTCAAATAATTTTTCATCTAACTCAAATGTTTGTAAAAAATATTTTTTTATTTCTTTTCTTTTTTCTTCAATTGTTACTTCACTTAAATTTACACTAAAACTTTTTAAATCCATCAATTTCCTTTAATATTTGTATTTTCTAATATTTCTACACATGTTATTTTATTATCATTTCGGAACAGTTTGTACACATTTAATAACTGTTTTAATTCATTTATATCGATTTTATCAATGTTATCTTCAAATAACTGATTACTTAACATCATATCATTATTACTTAAACATGCACTTATATAATTTTCAATTAATAACATTCCTAGTTTTTTTGTTGAGTTTATCTCTTTTAAAGTAGTTAAAGCATCTTTAGTTAAGTTGAAAACATAGTTACATTCTTCTATGTTAACTTCTGTAAAACTTTTATATAATATATTTAATGCTTGGTTATGAACTACCACTGAAATTTCATCTCTTTCACCACTTGATAATTTTAAATTTAAACCAATTTGACCATATTTTATACTTAAATCTATATACTCTTTATTCTTGTAATTACTATTAATATACAAAAATCTAAAAGCAATAGACATATTTATAAAAGTGGCACCATACTCATAAGGTCCTAAAACTGGAACCTTTAAAGATTTTTTATAATATTTAATTGCACTATCAAAATCATTATTCCATTCATCATAATTAGCTTTGATATTGTAATAATGCCATAAAGCTAAAGGCTCAATTTCACCTTCATAACCAAATAAAACTTCTCTTAGTTCATTTAATAACTCTTGTCCTTCTTCCTTTAAACTATCATTTCTTTGGCTAACAATAATCCATGATTTCTTTTGCAAATAAGAGATTTTTAAATCACTTGGTTTTGAGTTTGATTTATTTTGTAATTTTGTAGGTAAAGTTTCTAAAGCTAGTTTAAAATTACCAATTCTTTCATATAATGAAGAAGTTTTTATGGCATATTTGTCAATATTTACTTGTTTTAGATAATTATAAATCAAAATAGCATCATCAAAAAAACCATTTCTTATAAACAAATTTGCCAAAATATCAAGATTATTTATTGGTATTTTTCTGTAATATGATTTCATAGTTTTATCAAAATTATCTATATCATCACAATCGAAAAATTTACCAGCAATATCAAACCAACAAGATTTTATTAGGCTATATTCTTGAGAATTTTCTATTGTTAAAATAAGTTTATTAAGTAATTTAATAATTCTGTTATCATCAACTACTATATTTTTTACAAAATAATATAAAACTACCAAAGATATTGGATTATCAAATGTTTCAATACAATCTTCAAGATTATTTTTTAAATAGTATGATATCTTTTTCTCATCATTTTTATCAAAATGTATATTATTGCTATTGATGATAAAAATCTGATTTGAGTTTTCTTGATTTAAATAATAAAAGTCATTAAAACAACTGTTTACAAAAGATTGAAAACTAATATTATTATCCATTGTTGAAAGAATATTTTTACTGTAGTATTCAAATAATTCTAGTGAAAAATACTCTTTATCATTTATATTTTCTATATTTGAAAAAGAACATAAATACAATAATGAACTAAGTTTTTTTTCGTCATTTGAAAGTAATATTTTGTTAATTACTTTTTTTTGATTTTTTTCATTTATCTTTTTTTCGTTTATTTCTTGAATATCAAATTTTGATAGATTTTTCTTAAGAGTTTGGATATTTTCATTTCTAATATAAAAGTTTACATTCTCAAAATTTTGAAGAATATTTTTTACAACAATACTCCACAAAAAACTATCTTTAGGTGCAATATCAAAATTATAAAGGTTTATAGTAGTTTTTTTATCAATTGAAGAAAGCAAAACATTTATTTTTTTATCTTTTCTTATATCTTTGTTGAACCAAGAAAATACAAGAGTTTTAAACTCATTACTTTCACCTTCAATTAATGAAGGCATCAAAAATAATCCAATAAAAAAAGTCAAAGCAAAAAATATTGAAATAGAATCATTTAAAGTCCATTCAAATGGCATTTCAAAGATTATCTTTTTTAATATATCTTCATAAATAGAAACAGATAAAAGTGCAATTAAAATTATAATTGCTGTAATAAAAGAAATAAAATTAAGAATAAATTTCTTTCTAAGCTTATAAAAAATCGATGATTTTCCAACTGAAATGTTTAATTCTTCTTCAAACTTTTCAAAACTATCATCAATACAATAAGTTACATTTAACTCATTTGTATTTTTTTCTATCATTTTGTCTGATAATATTTTTCGTGAAGATTTATATAACAATCCAGTATAAAAATCACAACTTTTAATCATTTATTTCTTAATTCCTATTTTTGCAAATTTATTTTGTACTAAATCTGTAAAATTGTATTCACCTTCTCTGATTTCGAAGGGAAAGTTATTTAAAGCTTCATTTCTAAATCTATCTTGAAACTCTTTTGAGTAGTTTTTTAAGCCATTCTCAACAATATCTATATATTTTTGACCTATAAAACAATTTTTACATGAATTTTTTGCAATTTTATCTTCATTAGTTGTCATAAAAAAAGTTACATTATCATCTATTTCTTGACCTAATATGTTAGATTTATCAATAGTTATACACGAATAATTCTTTTCTCTTAATTTTAAATGTTCTAATTCTTTAGGAGTTATTTTGATAACAACTCCTAAAGTAGATCTATTTTCATCTTTTTGAAGATTTAAAAAAACACCATTAACTTCAATATCATCACTAAATTTTATAGATTCAATAGAATTCCAAACTTTTTTATATCCCTTTAATTCAACTTCAATTAAATCATCTTGAGTAATGATTCTTTCAAAAGATTTTTGAGCACTATTAAGATTAATTAGTGAACCAAATCCAAATAAATACATTAAACTATCTTCTCTTTTGTAATTACAATTCCATCTTGATCAACATAAATATAATCTCCATTTTTGATTTCTACATCATCAATATTAATGTCAACTCCTATTTCTCCATCTTGAACTGGTATATATTTTCTAGGGCAAGTTCCTTTTGCATATAAACCTAAATCAAACTCTTTTGTAGTTACAGTATCTCTAACATATCCATTTACAATGATTCCTTCAAACTTATTATCACTTGCAAACTTCATTAAGTTATCACCAACAACTGCAAAATATTTTTTTTCTACATCTACAACTACAACCTTATTGTGTCCATCATTATTTTTTAAATATTCAGCTAAAACTTTATTATTTTTATCTAACTTTACAGTTACAATTTCTCCTGAAAACTTTCTATTTCCTCCGTATGAACTAAACTTAGGTCCTAAAACTTCAGTTTGATCTGGATACTCATCACACATATCAGCTGTAAAAAATCCCATTCTATCTCCTATAAATTATTTTATTATATTAAGACAATATTATCTCATAATATTTTTAAAAAAATCTTATTTCTTTAAATAGTCAAATTTATGATTTCAAAAATAATCAAAAGTTACATTAAATAAGCGTTCATTAGACATACATCTAATATTAAACAAACAATAATTTAGATATAATCCACGAATTTTAAGAGAACGTACAAAATAAATTAAATTTTAGGTTAAAGAATATGAAAGTAGTTACAGGGGTAGTTGGAAACGATATCCACGTTGTTGCCAACAGACTTATTGATATATCATTACAAGCTAGAGGATTCGAAGTATTTAACTTAGGTGTTAATACTTATCTTGAAGAATTCATTGATGCTGTAATAGAAACAAACGCAGATGTACTTTTAATTTCATCATTAAATGGTGAAGCTGAAGGCTGGTGTAGAGAATTAAAAATTCTAAAATCAAAATATAAAAATTTAAAAGATGTTGTATTTATGATAGGTGGAAACTTAGCAGTTGGTGAAGGTGATGCTGATGTTTTAGTTCCTAAATTCAAAGACTATGGTTTTGATTTAGTTTATCACCAAACAGATTTAAACACAGGTTTAGATGGCCTTGAAAAATACTTGGAGGAGAATAAAAAATGAGTTTACTTCAAGAAGAAAGAAACATAATTGTACAAAATAAATACGCTGACAATTTTGATTTTGCTGAAATTGAAGAGTTTGTAAAAGGAGCTTCAAAAGACCTTTTTATTTCTCATAACTTTAAAACAAAAAACAAAATGCTTGTTCAACCAAGAGGTGGTTTCCCAACTTATAAAAAGATGTTCTCTTTATATGAGTTTTTTGATGGTGCAGATGTTGATGTATTACCTTGTACAGTTGATTCAAATACAAGATTAAATGACTACACAAGTGCTGCTAAAATGCTTAAACTTAGTGAAGAAAATGAAGTTGATATGTTAAATGGTTATCCTTTAGTAAACCATGGATACAGAACAACTAGAAAAATGATGACTCATTTTAATAAACCAATTTCATTAAGACATGGAACACCTGATGCTAGGCTATTAGTTGAAACAGCAATTGCTTCTGGTATCTTCGAAATTGAAGGTGGTCCAATTACATATCTTTTACCTTATTCTAAAAACTTCCCACTTGATAAAGCATTTTTATATTGGAAATATGTAGAAAGAGTTTGTGCAAATTACTCTGTTTTAAATGAACCAATAAATAGAGAATCATTTGGTCCTTTAACAGCTACACTTGTTCCACCTTGTGTAACTATTGTTATTCAACTTTGTGAAATGCTTTTATCACTTGAAGAAGGTGTAAAATCATTCTCTGTTTCATTCTCACAAACTGGTTCAATGATTCAAGATATAGTTACAGCTAAAGTTTTAAGAAAACTTGCTCGTCATTATGCTGAAGAAATTAACTGTGGTGATGCTGATATTCACTTAGTTTATCACCAATGGATGGGTGCATTCCCTGCTAATAAAGATTATTCAGAACAATTAATCAACACAGCAACTATTATTGCCATGATGGTAAAAGCTGATAAAATTATCACAAAAACTAGAGATGAAGCTTTTGGTATTCCAACAAGAGAATCAAATGCAAAAACAGTAGCTAATACTCAATATACATTAAGAATGCTAAACGGTATTCCTGATATCACTGATGAAATGGAAGAAGAGATTTTAACTGAAGAAGTTATGAGTATCATGGAAGCTGTGTTTAATGATAAAGCTGACACATTATGGAGAAAAGTATTTAACTCAATTAAATCAGGAGTTATAGATTGTCCTTACTCTCCTCATATTATTAACCATAACGAAGTTGTGACAGTTAGAGATAAAAACAAAAACATCAGAATTATCAAAAAAGGTAACTTACCTATTTCTGATAGATGTTTTGAATATGAAAAATCACAATGTGATTTAAATAAAGATGCATCATCAATTGTAAATGATATTATTCACGATATAGGAATTATGCAATGGTAGAAAATAAATTATTAGTAGATGTTGGAAGTACATATTTTAAAGTATGTGCAAACGGAAATGTAGAGCAACATTTTAGAGACTTCAATAAAGATATTTATGATGACTTAACAAGTAAATGTGGTGATACTATAACTAAATTTGAAAAAGAAAATGTTTATATTTGTTCTTCAGCTAATGGTGGTTTAACAACATTAATCATAGGAATTACAAACTCTTTTTCTTTAAAATACGCTACAAATATTGCTTATAATTCAGGTATAAATATTATCAATACTATTTTATTTCAAGATATTGAAGAAGCTTCAATTCCAAGTGATTTAATTGATGTAGTAATATTAGTTGGTGGAATTGATAGTATTAATAATGTCTTTGATGATAGATTATTTAATTTCATAGGAAATTTAAGATATTCAAATATCGTTTTTGCAGGAACATCTCAAGATGCTGATTATTTAGAAAATAAAATTGAAAACTTAGTTGTAGTTGATAATATCATCAATAATAAACTTCACGTAGTTGAAGAGCCATTAAAAAACTATTTAACTAATCTTTATCAATCAAATATTATGGGTAAAGAAGATATCAAACACTTATATGATTTAACTTCAAATCAAATCTACTCAACTCCATATATTGTTAATAAAACATTACCATTAATTGATAGTAAATTTGCAGCTGTAAATCCATTTATTTTAATTGATATTGGTGGAGCAACAACTGATATTCACTATTCAAAAGATTTATCATTTGATAATATGGTAACTGAAAATGAATATGATAGGTTAGTATTTAAAAAACTTGGAGTATTTAAATCAAGGGAATCTTTAATTTATGCTGCTAAAAACAATGAATTTGTATATGAATTATTAGCACATTTAAAAGTAACTGAAAATATTTTCAATGAAGAAAGTAGTAAAGCTACAAGAATTTTAATGCAACTAGCTATTTTCTTAGTTTTATATAAAGTTAGTGAAGCACACCCACAATATATAAAATTAAAGTTAAATTTACTAAAATCAATAGTATTAACAGGTGGTATAACAAAAGTATTAAGTTTTGAAGAAGCTGAAGATATTATTTCATTCTTCTACAAAAAAATCTTATCTTCTGATATTCACCCATCAATTATCTTAGATTCAAATTATGATATTTGGACTCTTGGTATAACACAACAATAAAAGGTTTAAACATGTCTATTAACTGTATTAGAACACTAATTGAAGATGCAAATATTTCTCACCCAAATAAAGTTGCTGTTAAATTTGGAGCAAAAGAAATTACTTATGCTGAATTAACACATAAAGTTAATCAAGTTGCATATTACTTATCAGAATTAAACCTTAAAAAAGGTAGTAGAATAGGAATATATTCAAATAAAGGTATTGACCAAGTTATCGCTATTTTAGCTGTATTATCTACTGATTATGTACTTGTTCCTTTAACAAGACTATTAAAGCCTGAACAAGTTGAATATATGATAAATGACTGTGATGTAAAATGTATCATTACTGATAGAGTTAAGATTGAATCAATTGAAGAGATTAATTTTGACGGTCATTTAATTTCTTATGAAACTACTCATAAAGATTTGCCATCATTTGAAGAAATTTATAAATATTACAATAAAGATTACAGCTGTGAGATAGCAGGCCATGATAATGCTGTAATTACATATTCATTTGGTTCAAGTGGTAAACCAAAAGGAATTGTAATTTCACATAGAAATTTAATTGATAGTGCAAGGGTTGTATCTCAATATCTAGATTTAAAAGAAGATGATGTGATTTCTGGTCTTTTAATTTTTAATCTAGATTATGGATTAAATCAATTATTCTGTACTCTTTATAAGAGAGCAAAATTAGCTTTACACAGATTTGTATTACCTGGTGATTTCTTTAACTATATTATCAATGATAAAGTTACAGTTTTACCTTTAATGCCTATAAATATCACTGATATGTTTGATGAAGATGCCCACAGATTACCAAGTGCTGAATTACTTTCAAATGTAAGAATTATTACATCTTCAGGTGGAAATGTAACTGCAAAAATGTTGACTGATGTTGAAAAGTATTTTACAAATGCTAAATTCTTTTCTATGCATGGTTTAACAGAAGCATTTAGATCAACATACTTAGACCCAAGTCAATTAAAAATAAGACCAGATTCAATTGGTAAACCAATTCCTGATGTTGAATTATATGTAATTGATGAAAATGGAAATGAATGTGCACCAAGACAAACAGGTGAGCTTATTCATAGAGGTGGATATATCTACAAAGGTTTCTGGAATGCTCCTGAACAAACAAATGCTAGATTTAAATCAATTGATATCTTAAAAAATGTAATTGAACTAGAAGGTCAATTAAGAGATGAGGTTGTTGTAAAAACAGGTGATTATGTTTATAAAGATGAAGAAGGATACTTTTATTTTGTATCTAGACATGATGATATGATTAAAACAAGAGGATTTAGAGTAAGTCCTTATGAAATCGAATCAGTTGTTGAACAAAATATCCCAGAAATTGAAAGATGTGCAGTATTTTCTATTCCTAATGAAGATATTGAAGAAGAGATTGTTCTTGTTTATAGTGCAGTTACTCAAATTACATCAAATGAAATTTTATTTGAATTAAAAAAACACTTAGCATCATATATGATTCCTGAGAAAATCATTTATAAGAAATCATTACCTTTAATTCCATCTGATAAGAATAAAGTTAATAAAGATACTTTAAAAAAAGAGTTACTAACTAAGTAACTCTTTGATATAATTGGTTAATCAAAAGTTAACACAAGGGGTATCAAAATGAAAAAATTAATCTTAGCTCTTGCAGTAATTGCTACTGCATCTTATGCTAATCCATATGCAAAATGCGTATCATGTCATGGTGCAAATGGTGAAAAAGTGGCTCTAGGAAAGTCAAAAATTATAAAAGATATGACTAAAGCTGAATTCATTGCTTCTATGAAAGGTTACCAAGATGGTACTTATGGAAGATCTACAAAAGCAATTATGCAAGCTCAAGCAAAAGGTTTAAGTGATGCTGATATTGAAGCTATGGCTAATCAAATAGCAAAATAGCTATTAACCTCTAGAAACATTTTAGCACTAGCTAATGATGTTTCTAGAAACAAATCGCCCATTCAAAATCTAACAACTTTATTTTTTCCTGTATTTTTTGCATAATTTAAGGCCTTATTAGTGCTTTCTAGTAATTCGTTACTATCTTTGATTTCACTATAAAACCCAATACCAATACTTACAGTAATGTTTATATTTCCTTTGTTTGTAAAAATACTATGGGAACTTATACTTTCTCTTAAATCATTTAATCCTTTAATTAAATCTTTTTCATTTAAAAAAGAAAATAAAGCAAATTGTCCACCGCCATATCTATAAGCAGTTGAGTTTAAAACACCACTGTATCTCTTAATTTTGTCTGCCAAATGAACTAAAACCATATCCGCTATACTATAACCATATTTACTATTTATATCTTTGAAATTATCAGTATCAATAAAAACAGCTGAAAGAAAGCTAGAATTACTTTGATTTGTAAACACTTTTAAATCTTCATTCATTTTTTTACGATTACTTAGTTTTGTTAGTTCATCAGTATTTAAATTATGTTTTAATTCTTCCCTTTCTTTTAATAGTTCTTGAATAAGTAAATCTTTATAATCTGTTTTTAATTTTATGTTTTTTTGTTCTATTATTTCATTAATATGAAATATAAACTCCATAGTTTTTTGATTAAATTCTATATCTTGTAAACTTACAATTAATTTTGGATTTTCTTTATTTAATCCATTTGTCAGTTCTAGTTTATCAATTGATTTAATTTTATAGTTTAAAGTATCATTTTTATCTAAAAAAGGCTCAATTAATTCTTTTTGCCAGTATTTAGTTGATTTTTTTACAATTGTTTTACTTTTCTTCATAAGAATATCTTCAAATAAATCTTTTGAAATAGAAAGCTTGTACAAATTTAACCTTTTTTTACTAATTATACCCAAATACTTTTATTTGATAATTATTCAATTTAAGTATAAGTAAAACTTATTAATTTATCATAAGATTTTAAAATAAATATGATATAATTCTAAAAAATTTAATTAAGGATTAAAATTATGATATTAAGAGAAAAATTTTCTCCCACTTGCTTTTTAGCTGCATTGGGTGCAGGGGGACTATCAGTTTCATTTTTTATGTATTTAATGTTTCTAGTTCCACACCCTAAAACTCCACTTGCTACATTTGACTATGTATACCCTGCTTTACTTAAAGGAGATTGGTTATCTTTTGTTGTAGGATTTTCTTTAGTATTTATACTTGTTTTTGCTTTTTTTCATTTCAAATTATTAATTTTTAACTCAAAGCAATTTTTAATGTATAAAAAAAGTGAAAACTATGAAAAACTACTTGGTAGTAATGCTGAGATTACTTTAATGGCAATTCCATTAACATTTGCTATGACAATCAATGTATTTTTTGTTTTAGGAGCTGTATTTGTTCCAGGTTTATGGGATATTGTAGAATATTTATTTCCATTTGCTTTAATTGGTTTTTTAGTTGTTGGTTTTTATGCTTTAAAAATATTTTTTAATTTCTTTGCTAGAGTTATCATAAGCGGTAATTTTAACTTTGAACAAAACAATAACTTATCTCAAATGATTTCTATATTTGCTTTATCTATGGTTGCTGTTGGTTTTGCTGCACCTGCAGCGATGAGTCATAATTTAACTGTAAATGCAATAGGTTTTTTTGGTGCAATTTTCTTTGCATCGATTGCTTTACTTTTAATTTTTATTAAACTAACTATGGGTATTAAAAATATGTTTCAAAGTGGTATTTCAGTTGAAGCTGCACCTTCACTTTGGATAATAATTCCTATATTAACTCTTTTAGGAATTACATTTGTAAGATTAAGTTTTGGACTAGACCATAATTTCAATACACCTTTAAATAAATCTTCATTATTTTTATTAACATCATTTGTTTTATCATTACAAATAATTTTTGGTGTTTTAGGTTATATCGTAATGAAAAAACTAGGATATTTTGAAAAATACATTCACAGTGAAGAAAAATCTGCTGTGTCATTTGCTTTGATTTGTCCTGGTGTTGCATTTATGGTTTTTGGAATGTTTTTCATAAATTTAGGATTAACATATAATGATATTATTTCAAAATACTCAATTGCGTATTTTGTTTTAATGATTCCTTTTATGTTTATTCAATATAAAACTGTTTTATACTTCTTTAAACTAAACAAAAAATTTGCTTTCTAATAAGTTTTAACAAATAACAAAAACTACTATGTTACAATCTTTGAATTAATTTCAAGGATTGTGATTTGTTTTTAAAAACATTTTTTATACTAATAACTGCCCTATTCTTTAGTGCCTGTTCAAATACTAAAACTCAACTACCAATATCTTTTGACAATAAAGATTTCAATAACTTAACTTCAAAGGCAAATGCTAATTTTACAAAAGATTTAAAATCTAGTAAAAAAGAATTTTTAGAAAAATATTTTTGGGTTTGGAATTTAAAAGAGCTTACTTATTCAAAAAAAGAAGCAATGTGGGGTTTAGGATATAAAAATAGAAAAATATATCTTGAAAACCATAGAAGAGCTAGTAAAGAATGGTTTTCTATACAAATTAAAAACTCTAATTTTGAAAAGTATAACACCTTAAAACAAAAAGCAATAACTTTAGTAAATACAAATTTAAGAGTTCTACCTACTGATTCTGTTTTGTTTTATAATCCCAATAAACCTGGAGAAGGTTTCCCCTTTGATTATAATCAAAACTCTTTACTAAAAATCAACACACCTTTGATAGCATCACACTATTCTAAGGACAAAGCATGGGTTTATGTTCAAAGTTCAACCGCAGGTGGATGGGTTTATAGTAAAAATATAGCTTTTGTTGATAATGATTTTATTAAAGAATTTAAAACAAAAGATTATTACGTATCAATTTTTGAAAAGTTCTTTTTATATGATAATGAGTTTAGAGAATATGTAAAAGTTGGTTCAATTTTTCCTAAAAAATATGGAAAATACATAATTGCTAAAAAACAAGACAATAACTATGCAAAAATTTATTTCACAGACATAAATAAAAGATTTGTCTCAAAATTCCCTTTAGAATTTAATCAAAAAAATATACAAAAACTTGCTTCACAATTTATTTATGAACCATATGGATGGGGTGGATTGAAAAACCATAGAGATTGTTCTAGCTTTACTCAAGACTTTTTTACAGTATTTGGAAAGTTTTTAAGTAGAAATTCTAGTGCCCAAAAATCTAATGGAAAATATTTAAGTATAAAAGAACTTTCAAATGAAGACAAAAAGGAATTTATTAGAAATAATGCCGTTCCTTTTTCTACTCTAATATACTTAAGAGGTCATATTATGCTCTATATAGGGATTAAAGACAATGAACCTTTAGTTATTCATAATATATGGAGTGTTAAATTAAAAGATTGGTTTGGAGAAGAATATAGACATATAATAGGTGAAACACAAATAACAACTTTAGAAGTAGGAAAAACATTAAATAATTTTGACGAAGAAAAAAACATTTTAAATAGAATTGAAGGAATCGTTTTACTTTAAATTTTAATATATTTAACTACAATAAAATAACTTTTAAATCTATGGAGCTAAAATGGGTGTTTCTTTTAATATATTTGATAAATTCAAATTCAATCCTGCAAATTATAGAGTTTTAATTGTGGAAGATTCTAAGTCATTGAATGAAGTAATCTACAACAAATTTCTAGAATTTGGTTATCAATGCTATAGAGCTGATACTTTAACTGAAGCGCAATCAATTTTAGAAAATAATTCCATAGATTTTTTATTATTAGATATTAACTTACCTGATGGTAATGGTTATGACATTATAAACAAATATTCACTTTCAAAGTTAAAAATATTTGTTCTAACGAGTCAAGATGATGAACAAATGAGAGAAATATCTTTTCAAAAAGGTGTAATTGATTACATTGTAAAAGATAGAAATTTCTTTTTAAAACTTGATGGAGTTTCAGCAAATATAGAAAAAATAATTAAAAACATGAAATCTAATATTTTAGTAGTCGATGATTCAATTGTAATTAGAGAACAATTATCAGAAATACTAAAAAATAGAAATTACAATGTTTTAACTTTAGATAATGTAGATGATATTTTAGATACATTAGAAAACAATAAAATTGATTTGATGCTTTTAGATGTAAATATTCATGATAAAAATGGAATTGATTTTTTAAACAGTAATAGATCTAAAATAATAGATGAATTAGACATTCCTGTAATTATAGTTTCAGGAAGTAATGATACTCATATAGTAAGAGAAGGCTTAAGAGCAGGTGCTAAAGATATCATTAGAAAGCCATATATAATTGAAGAAATTGTTTTAAAAGTAGATGTAAATATAGATTATAAAAGAAAACAAGATGAATTAAACTATTTTCAATTTACACTTGAACAATATAAACATACGATAGAGAAAAATTTAATTCTCTATACAGTTGATAAATATGGATTTATAAAGTCATGTAATCAAAATTTTACAAATTTAACTGGATATACAAAAGATGAAATTATAAAGAAAAACCACGAGATATTTAAATCAGAAAACGAAAAATTTTATGTAACAACTTGGAATCAAATTACTTCATCTAAAAAGTCTTGGAAGGGTTTAATTATAAATGCAAAAAAAGATGGAAAGCCTTATTTTGCTGAAACAGTTGTAAATCCAATTAAAAATAAACAAGGAGAAATTATAGAGTATATCTTTTTATTAAAAGATGTATCAAAGGAAAAACTTCTTGAAAATTACGTAAAAAAGCTTACATCACAAAAATAAATTTGTGATGTAAATTCACTTTTAAAATTTATCTTTTCTCAAATAAATAATTCTATATACCATCGGTACATAATATAAGTTAAGTATTGTTGCCCATAATATACCAAATCCTAAAGCTACAGCCATAGGTTGTAAAATCAAAGATTGACCAGATGCAAAGAATATTAAACTGCTTAAACCTAATACTGTTGTTACAGATGTTAAAAGTATAGGTCTTAATCTCATCTTTGCATAGTAAACTAAATCTTTTAAGCTTTTAGCTTTTTTAATGAAGTCCATCATGATAATTCCATCATTTACAATAACTCCTGCTAATCCAACCATTCCTATCATACTTGGCATAGTTATATTTATTCCCATAATCATATGACCTATAATAACTCCTAAAATAGATAAAGGAATTGTTGAAATGATAATTAAAGATTTTACTATAGAATCAAACATCCAAACTAAGGCTATAAAGATTAATATAATAGCTATAATTGCAGCTTGTCCCATTTCCCTTTGTACTTTTTCATTTTCTTGTTGCTCACCTTTTATTTCTAAGAAAACATTATCTCTTAACTCTTTAAGGGTATTGTCAAGCTTTAAATAAACATCTGAAGACGTAACATCTGTTAATGATGCAGTAACACTAATAATTTGATTAGAATCTTCTTTAAATATTTGTGAATATGCAGGAATTTTTATAAACTCTGCAATATCCTTTAATAATACCTTTGAGCCACTTGCAGTTGTAACTTCAAAGTTATCTAAACTTTCTAAACTATCTTTGTCTTTACTTTCAAAAACCACATCAACAATACCATTTTCATCAAACATTTTTGAATATGAACTTTTCATATAATTAGGTCTTAATTCATTTAAAATAGATTGTTCAGTTACTCCTAGATTTTGTCCATATGAATTTACTTTGAATTTAATTTCATAGTTACCTACTAAAGCATCATCTGCAATATTTGAAACTCCATCTATTTTAGACAATGAATCTTTTAAAGTCTTTACAGCATCTCTAACCTTTTGATTATCTCCAAAAACAGCTATTTCTATATCATTTTTTACAATTCCTGTTTGAGGAACAAAAACTTTTATTTCATCAAATCTATCTGATTGTAAATCTTCTTGTAATATATCTTTTAATTTTATTTCAATATCTTGAGCACTAATCGTTCTTTTCATATTTTCGTCATCATATTTAGGTGATAAGTATGGATTAATATAGATTTCAAAGAAATTTTGTGGAGCTCTTTCATAAAGATTTACAAATATTTGAAAATAAAATTCTTCATATTGAGGTTGATTTTTCCCATCTAATTTAAAACCAGTTACTGATGTTACAGAATCAACTGTTTTTCCAAAATCCAGTTCCTCCATAATCTTTCTTTCTAATGCATAAACCATTTCTTCAGTTTGCTCAATATCTTTTCCAACACCAACAGAACCTGATACATAAACTTGAGTTGAATCAAAAGTAGGCATAAACTTAAACTTTTGTTGACTTCCTAATATAAAAGTTCCTGCTAATATAACTCCAATAAACAATGCTAATGCTAAGTATCTACCTTTTAATAAAGTTTCTAATATCTTTCCATATAAATTGTAATTAAAGTCCCATACTTTATGAGATTTTCTATCTTCATGGCTTACTTTTAAAATTTGTTTAGCATGTAAAGGTAAGAAGAAAAATGCTTCTAGAAGAGAACTAATAAGTAAAATAGAAATCATAATAGGTAAGATTTGCATAAACTTACCTGTTTGTCCTGTCATTAATAAAATTGGTAAAAACGCAAATATAGTTGTTGCTGTTGCTGTTAAAACAGCAGGGTACATCTCAATAGCACCATCACGTGCTGCTGTATATTTATCTTTTCCCATTTCCATGTGACGATAAATATTTTCACCAACTACAATTGCTTCATCTACAAGCATTCCAAGGGCTATTAAAGCACCTAAAAGGGAAAGCATATTTAAACTATAACCTAAATAATCAGCAAATACTAATCCAATCATAAATGAAGTAGGAATACCAATAGCAACTACTAAAGCAATCCTAAAGTTTATAAACAATAACAATGCTAAAAATAGTAATCCAAGTCCAAAAAGAATATTCGAAACAACAGTATTAAGTCTATTTTTTATCCAAATAGATGTATCAATATAAGTATCAAACTTTAATTCACTATATCTTTTTTCAAAATCTTTAGTTATTTGTTTTATTTCCTTAACTAAATCAATTGCGTCTCCATTTACACCTTTGTTTATACTAACAGCAATATTTGTATTAGCATTATAGTGTGACTTATCAGCTACATCGCCTAGTGTAAATTTTACATCAGCTATATCGCTTAAATATAAAGATTGATTGGAAACTCTAATAAGTGTATTTTTTATATTTTCAATCTCTTTTTCACCATTAAATGTAGAAAGATAATAGTGTTTAGCTGTATCTTTTATAATTCCAGCTGGAAAAATAGTAGTTAAATTAGATATTTGATTTATTACTTCTGTTTTTTGTAAGCCATAAGCTTTAATTTTTTCATCATTAAATATGATTCTTAATTCTCTATCACTTTGACCAAAAACAGAAACTTGAGATAGGTCTTTTAGCTTCATTACTTCAGCTTTAACCTCTTTTGCAACCTCAATTAAATATTCCCTAGAGTGATCATTAGTTTTTGAATAAACAGCAACTGTAATTAAAGGAAAAGAGTGTTCAATTGCTTTTACAGTGGGTTCATCCATATCACTTGGAAGATTTGGCTTTATTTTTGTAATAATATCTTTAACATCTTCAACTTCATCTTGCGCTTCATAACCATCTTTTAACTCAACCATGATATTAAACATACCATTTTTAATAGTAGATGAAATTTTATCAGCACTACTTAATGCTAATAATTCATCTTCTATGTCATTAACGGCAATCTTATCTAGTATTTCAGAACTTGCACCTGAATAATAACCACTTATAGAAATGGCATCTAAACTAGACGGTGGAAAAATCTCTTTTGGGATTTTAAAATAAGAAAAAACTGCAAGTATGAATAAAAAGAAAAGTAAGAAATGATTTAATATTGGTTTTTTTAAACTAAAGTCTATTATTGAACTTATCATTATTTATCATTTTCCTCTAATAAGGGATTTAAAAGTAGAGAATCAATAATTTGATTTTTAAATTTCATATCTTCAAGTTGTTGTTCTAAAAATCTATTTTCTTCTTGTAATGAAATATAATGGGCATAAAGTTTATTTATGTCTTTACTCATATAGTAAATATTATTTCTTAAATATATTTTTGGAATAAATAAAACTATTGCAAGCATTAATGCTAATAAGACAATTAATAATGCATTTCTATGATTTATTTTAATCAAATTTAAAAACCCTTAATTTTGAACTTCTACTTCTTGGATTTTGTTTTATTTCATCTTTTGTAGGAATGATAGGCTTTCTTGTAACAACTTTTCCTAATGAATGATTATTACCACATGTACATCTAAAAGCTTCAGGAGGACAAATACAAGATTTACTCCACTTTTTAAAGTAGTTTTTAACTATTCTATCTTCTAATGAGTGAAATGAAATTATAGCAACTAAACAATCTTTAGGTTTTATACTTTCAATAGAGTCAAACAATCTTTCTAAAACACCTAGTTCATCATTTACTTCAATTCTTATACCTTGAAAAGGTAAAGTAGCAGGATGAATCTTTCCTTTGTGCATTTTTTTAGATATAAAATCAGATAACTCTTTAGCACTACTAAATGGTCTGTTGTTTGCAATTAAAGAGGCTAGTTTTTTGTATTCTCTAACTTCTCCATACTCTTTAAAAACCCTTTCTAAATCCATTTGTGAATAGTTATTAACTACAAATGATGCATCTAGTGTTTGGTTTTGATCCATTCTCATATCAAGAACTTCACTATTAAAACCAAAACCCCTCTCTTCTTTATCTAACTGTAAAGATGAAACACCAATGTCTGCTAAAATTCCTCTGATTTTATAGTTTTCATAGGTTTTTAGTACATGTTCAAAGTTACCTTTATTGAAAATTACCCTATTTTCATAATCTTTTAATCTATTTGCACTGAATTCTAAGGCTTCATCATCTTGATCATTACAAATTAAATGTACATTCTCATTTTGAGCCAATAGGCCTGAACTATGACCTGCATAACCAGTTGTACAATCTATTATGTATCCATCATCTATTTCTTCAAATACTTCTAAAACTTCATTATATAAAACAGGTATATGAGGTATATCCATTAAAACAGTCCTTATTATTATTACTATATAATAGCGAAAAAATTATTTGAGGCATTTTAAAATGGTAGACAACGCAATAGTAAGTCAATTAACTGACCTTTCTTTAACAATGTTTAGAAAAAACTTCTTTGGAATATACCACGGAGCAATTTCAGCTAAACTTGACCATGAAACTTTTGTAATTAATACAAGAGACGCAATCTTTGATGAAATGTCAACTAAATCTTTTTGTGAATTAAATTTAAACAAACAAGATTATAGATGGAACATAGCAAGTATTGAATCATTTGTTCACTCTACTATCTACTCAAATATTCATGAAGCAAAATTTATTGCCTTTGGAATGCCAATTTACACAACTGCTTATACATTAGAGCATGACCATATTAGATTTGAAGATTATTTTGGTGCTACAACTTTTGGTCAAATTGAAATTTATGATCCAGGTGATTTTAAAACTTGGTATGATAGAAATTCCTTAGAAGTTACAAGATACTTAAAAAAATCTAGAAATAATACTATGGTAATAAAAGGTGTTGGAACTTACATTTATGATAGAGATCTAACAGAACTTGTAAAGAAGGTTGCTATACTCGAGAATTCATGTAGATTATTAAGTACAAAAAGTAGTTTTACTTAAAAAAATCATCAAAAATAACAAATTTTAACTATTTTTCCCTAGAAAGTCCTATATATGGTGATTTTTAAAGCTTTTTTAAAGGTTTGATAGTATAAAGTTTATAAATTTAATTTAAAAAAGGAGTTCTTGGTATGAACAAAGCAGAATTTATCGATGCAGTAGCAGAGAAAGCAGGATTATCAAAAAAAGACGCAAAGGGTGCAGTTGATGCTGTATTAGATACTATTACAGATGCATTAGTTAAAAAAGAATCAGTTAGTTTCATTGGATTTGGAACATTTACTACTTCTGATAGAGCAGCTAGAACTGCAAAAGTTCCTGGAACTGATAGAACTGTTGATGTACCAGCTACTACTGTTGCTAAATTTAAAGTTGGAAAAGCTTTAAAAGAAGCTGTAGCTAAGTAATTAAAAAATATAAAAATACACGCGAACTTATTTTTAGGCAAGTTTAAAACTTGCCTTTTTTTATGCCTAATTTTGTTTAGAAAGACTTATTGTAGTCAAAATCCCATTTTTATTATTTTCCATTTTTATAAAACCATTCATAGAATTTTCAATAATCATTTTACACATATATAATCCAATACCTGTACCATCTGCCTTATGCTTTGTAGTAAAATATGGTTCAAATACTCTATCTAAAATAGATTCATCAATTCCACCTGCATAGTCTTGTAAAGAAATTACAACTCTATCATTTTCTAAATACAAATCAATATCAATTGTTTTATTTTGAATTTCATTTTCTGTATATGCATCATAGGAATTTTTAAGAACATTCATAATAACTTGCATTAGCTCATTTTTATAATTATTTATTTCAAGTTCATTTGATACATTAATTTTTATATCTATATTTTTGTCGTTGATTGTTTCTTTGAAAAATTTCACTGAATCATTAATGAAACTTTTTATTTCAAAAACCTGTTTACTTTTATCTGGTTTAAAAAAGTTACTAAAGTCTTCAATAGTCTCACTCATTTTTTGTATTAAAAAATCACTTTTTTCAAAAAATCTTTCATAAAAAGCCTGATCAATAGTTTGACTATCATATTTAATATGTAAATTAGTAATTAAACTTCCTAGGGCATTTAAGGGTTGTCTCCATTGATGTGCAATATTTCCAACCATTTCTCCCATTAAAACCATTTTTTCTTGTTGAATAATTATTTTTTGCTGATCGATAACTTTTTGTTTTAAAGAAATCTTTTCATAAACTTCCATGATTTTATCAAATAATTTATCTACAAATATGGGTTTGATTATATATCCATCAACTCCTAAATTTATTGCATCTAATAAGTGTTCACTATCATTATGTGCTGTTACTAAAATAATAGCTTGTTCTGGATTTATTTCTTTTATTTTTTTAGCTAATTCTATACCATTCATTTGAGGCATATTAATATCACTTAAAATAATATCTATTTTATTGTTTTTATATGTTTCTAAAGCTTCTTTTCCATCAGCACAAATAAAATTTTCACTAGATACCCTGTTAATAAACATAGATATACTTTCTCTAGTAACTTGTTCATCATCAACAAATAATATGCTTGGTTTTCTTTCTTGCAACTTTACTCCAATTTATAAATACTTTCTTTTTAAACAAATAACTTTTGCTACATTTGATATTTTCTTAGCAATATTAATAGTAAACTTACTATCATTTATTAATGAAGTAGCCATATTACTATCAATCAAGTTATTTCTAATAAGCTTATCTATTCTTCTATTTTTGATATAATCTAATTTATCTAATTTATCTTTAGATTTAATAATTTTTTCATTGTAATCTTTCTCATTTTCACAATCTTTCAATTTTTCTAACAGATTTATGATATTAATAATATTAAACCTTAATTTATTATATTGTTTTTTTATATTTTTGTTTGGGCTATCTATATATTTATTTAAGTTTTTTTGTAAATTTTTTATATCTTTTATTGCTTCAACTAAGTCTCTACAAACTAATTTTATTTTTGCTACATCATTTTTTTGCTCAAAATCCATATTCTCTTCATAAATAGTTGCATAATACATAATATCACTATATAAATATTTTATTCTTTTATTGTAAAAATCATCTACATCTGTGTCTATTAATTCATGGTTTGAAAGTACTATTTTTCTAAGATTTTCTTTTCCGAAATAATCATGTCTATGAAGATTTAAAGAGTGAGAAATAACCTCAATTGAACTATCATACAACCTATCCATTTCTTTTGTAAGTGCATTTAATGCAACCGATGGTACATCTTTATGGTTCATTTCTAAGTATATTGCCCTAGTATAAATAGATTTTTTTTCTACAATAAATAGACCATTTAAAAACTCTACTAATTTTTTTGTAAACGGAACAACTAATAAAACACCAATAATATTAAATAAAGTATGAAATATAGCTAGCTGTAACACATAGTTATCTTTAGCTATACCAAAAGCTTCAGATATATTTAATACTACTTCCTCTAATTGATATAAAAAAATAATTGCAAATATTGCAGTAACAGCATTAAATATTAAATGGGCAACAGCTAATCTTTTACCATTTTCATTAGATGCTAAAGAACCTAATACAGCAGTTATAGTTGTACCTATATTTGCCCCTATTGCTAATTCTAGTGCATTTATATAGATTATTTGATTAGTAGCTAAAGCTGTAATTATTAATGCTAAAGTTGCACTACTAGATTGTAAAATAACCGTAGCAAACATTCCTATTAAAACATAAACAATTACTCCTAAATAGCCTTCCATTGCATAATTAGCTAAGTTTATACCATCTTTTAGTGTTTCAAAACCTTCTTTCATGTAACTAATACCAAGGAAAACAAAACCTAATCCAATTAATACATAACCTATACCATTTAATGTTTTATGTGAAATAAACTTAAAAATTACACCTATAATTAACATAGGCATTGCAAAACTTGCTATATTAATTTTTAAACCAAATAAACTAACGAGCCAAGTTGTTGCCGTTGTTCCAATATTTGAACCAAAGATAACACCTATTGCGCCACTTAAAGAGATTAATCCTGCTCCTGAAAAGGATATAACAATAATAGAAATTAAAGAGGAACTTTGAATAATTGAAGTTGTAATAATACCCGTTGAAATAGATTTTAAAAGATTATTAGTACTATTTTGTAGAACTTTTTCAAGGAAACCTCCTGAAAAAATTTTAAATCCATCTTCCATAAAAAACATACCAATAAGAAAGATTGCGATACCAAAAATAATTACTTTAGAATCATCATTTATAAAAATCAATATACTAACAAAAATTAAAAATGCTATGAATAAAAGTTTTTTATACATGATATTATCCTAAACTAATACTTTATTTATTTCCTCTTTTAAGAGAATTTTATCAAATGGCTTACTTAATTGAATATCAAAATCTTTTACTAGTGGATTGTCTAAATGCTCTTGTTTATTAGATATTATAGCAATTTTAGAGTTAATATTATTTAATAAGTTACAAATTTCTTCAATATTAAAATTTGAACTATCTATAATTATTAAATCAAACTCATCATCTTTTATCTTAGTTTTGATTTCATCTAAACTAGATACTTGAGTTAAATTACTTTGCTTTTTCATTTCAATTACAAATTGCATAAAACTAAGTGGATCTTGATTTAAAAGCAATATTTTTTTCTCTGTTTTAATCTCTAAAGGTTTAACATTTGTTTTTAAATCTACAGTTTTCTCTAAAATAGTTTTTTCTATTTGTTTAGTTTCTGCCTGAGTTTTTCTAGTATTTAAGTCCCTTGAAACTGTTGCTTTGTAATCTTTTATCTCTTCATCTGAATTAATTGAGATATCTTTTGATAAATACACTTTAAAAGTTGTTCCAACACCTTCAAAACTATTTACAAAGATTTCACCATGCAACATTTTAGATAACTCTTTAGTAATAGACAATCCTAATCCTGTTCCACCAAACTTTCTATTAATAGTTCCATCAGCTTGTTTAAATCTATCAAATATATTTGGTAACTTATCAGAACTAATTCCTATACCATCATCTTTAACTATTATTAAAATACTGTCATCATTGTCTTTAACATCAATGTAAATACCACCATCTTTAGTAAATTTGATTGAGTTATTAACTAGGTTTTTTACAATTTGTTTAATTCTCATTGAATCACTTATTATAGTATTTAAAGTATCTTCAACATTTAATTCAAACTTTAAACCCTTTGAAATAACTTGAGGCTCAAACATTTCATATATTTCATTAAATAAATCTTTTACAATAATATTTTCTTTTGTAATTACAAGTTCCCCTGCTTCAATTTTAGAAATATCCAAAATATCATTGATTAAGTAAAGTAAATCATTTCCACATGAATTAATAATTTGTAAATTTTTTACTTGTTTATCATCTAATTTACCTTGTTTGTTTTTCATCATAACCGATGAAATTACATTGATTGAATTTAAAGGTGTTTTTAACTCGTGACTCATGTTTGCAAGGAATTCATCTTTGTGAATATTAGCTTGAATTAAAGCATTTTTTTGTTTTCTAAGTTGGTCACCTAACTCTTTTAGTTTCTTGTTTCTATTTTTTAAATCCTTAAGCATA
>Ga0209961_1000035_pt1 | contig 52360 bp, 51 predicted proteins | sample SalPonA_B_H2O_MG_FD_185719 | JGI IMG/M metagenome (GOLD analysis project Ga0209961, IMG submission 185719) | Water microbial communities from South San Francisco under conditions of wetland restoration - Salt Pond MetaG R2A_B_H2O_MG (SPAdes)... | ecosystem: Environmental > Aquatic > Non-marine... | reverse complement strand
TGTGAGTCAATCTTTTTTTGCAGGTTTTTGAAATAAATTCGCAACCGCTAAACTGTCTCTATCGCTTGTGGTATCTGCACTGTACACCGTCGGTGATGAGTGGGTCGTCTCAAGCGAGGTGCGCATTTTACATCCTTATTTAAATGCGTCAACAGCAATTCGCCATTTATTTAAAATTAATGACTATTAGTCGAATTTACAGGCAAAACAACTGGTTTTTCTTTACAATGACAACATCAAATTTACAACTTCGAGGATATATTATGCTAAAACCTTTCAAAGGTACTCTACCCACCCTACACAATGGTGCTTATGTAGAGGATTCCGCAGTATTATATGGTGAGATTGAGATCGGCGAAGATGCTAGTGTCTGGCCTTTGGTTGCTGGTCGTGGTGATGTTAATTATATAAAGATAGGTGCACGTACTAATGTACAAGACGGGTCAATCCTCCATGTAAGTAGATCATCTGATGCTTACCCCGATGGTTTCCCACTTATTATTGGTGCTGATGTTACCGTTGGTCATCAATGCATGCTGCATGGTTGTACCATAGGTGATCGTGTATTAGTCGGTATGGGCTCTGTCGTATTAGATGGCGTACAAATACAAGATGACGTATTTATAGGAGCAGGCTCTGTTGTTCCACCGGGCAAAGTCCTCGAAAGTGGTTATTTATATGTAGGTAACCCTGCTGTCCAAAAACGCCCCTTAAAAGACACCGAAATTGCATTTCTCAAAAAGAGCGCTGAACACTATGTATTATTAAAAGATGAATATATGGCAGAAGCTGAATAAGGCTAGCGACTTTGCAGGTCTTGTCTTAATACTTTCAAGACAGGATCTGTATCTACCTTTTGCCCAGTCCAAAAAGTAAAACTTTCCGCAGCTTGACCAACTAACATCCCCAAACCATCACTGACTTTTTCGCAACCAGCAGCCAAAGCCGTTTGCATAAAAACAGTCGGGGCCGATAAATACACCATGTCATAGACACACTTAGCTTTTGTATATATGTATTCTGGTATCTTCGGAGTATCTCCATGCAAACTTAATGTTGTTGCATTAATAACCACATCATATTGCTGCTCTGGTAATTCATCAAAGCCCGATACGGTTATATTACTGTCAGGTGCAATTGCTAGTAGACTTTGAGCTCTTTTCACGTTGCGATTTACTATATGAATCTGCGCAACACCTTGTTCAAGTAACGGAACTAGAATACCTCTAGCTGCACCACCGGCACCAATCAGTAAGATACTTTGTTGTTTTAAAGTAACACCTTGGTTTAGTAAGTCTTGCATCAGACCCAAGCCATCGGTGTTATGACCGATAATTCCGTCTGTCGTTTTAAATAGTGTATTTACTGCTCCCGCTGCTTTTGCATGAGGCGTGAGCTTATCCGCAAACTTAAAAGCATCTTCTTTGAACGGGGCTGTAATGTTTAAACCTACGTGATCAGGTTTTGCAAAAAACGTGGTCGCCGCAGGTAAAAATTCATGTTCATCAACCAATATGGCCGTGTAATCCAACTCGATATTTGCTTCAATACCGAACATAGTATGAATAAAAGGTGATTTTGATTGGGCAATAGGGTTCCCAAATACAGCAAAATTCAACATAAAAAAAACGCCACAATAAAGATGGCGTTAATTTAGCGTAGTTTGCAATAAATATCACTGCCCCCAAGGGCAGATTATTGAGATTTCTTAAAATTTATAGCCTAAAGAGACGGTATACACCATTGGGTTAATATCAATAGAGGCTATTTTACCCAGTGCTTCACCATTCACAGCAAAACTTGCTTCAGTCTCTATATCAATATAGCGCACAGATGCATTGATATATAACTCATCAGATATTTGATAATCAGCACCTAGTTGTGCAGATAAGCCGAAGGAAGCATCCAATGACAGGTCTGAAACAACAGCACCTCCAGAATCCTCAGTGATAAAGTCAGCTGTTGCACGATTAAATTTCTCATCAAAGAAAACGGTGTAATTCACGCCAACCCCAATATAAGGTTTGAACTTCGCATTCGGATCAGCAAAGAAATAATTTGCAGTCACCGTGGGTGGCAAGTGTTTGGTTGACCCTAAATTTACGCCATTCCCCAAATCAATATCATGCGAAAAAGGCGTTGCCGCGAGTACTTCTATATTCCAATCGTCAGTTAGAAAATAAGCTACGTTTAAGCCTAGTTGGCTATTATTATCTACCGCCACACCACCTACTGTACCTAAAGCAGGTAACGAAAAATCAGTAGCGCCCACAAGGATGTTTGAACTGCTATCATCTGGAGCCACTTGAGTCACGCCAACCCGGACTAAAATGTCACCGGCTTTATGTGCCATGGCTAGGGGAGCTGTAAATGAGGCTGCGAGAATAACAGTTAGTGTAGTAAGTTGTGTTTTCATTATGTTGTGTCCTGTAAGTAATCTGAACACAGTATAAGAACTTCTCTACGCTGGAATATTGATCTAGAACAAGCCCTACTACTCAGTAGGACTCACATAAAACTATTATTGATGTAGATCACAGAAATGAATTATAGCCAGTCTTGTGCGACTAAAAAGGGATAAAGTTTACCTTGGGCTGAGTCAGCATCTGGTTGGTAGTTATATTCCCAACGCGCTAGAGGTGGCATAGACATTAAAATTGATTCAGTACGACCACCGGTCTGCAAACCAAACAAAGTGCCACGGTCATAAACAAGGTTAAATTCAACATAGCGCCCCCGACGATACAATTGAAAATCTCGTTCCATAGCACCGTATTCAGTTTCTTTGCGTTTCTCAAGAATGGGCACATATGCATCTAAATATGCTCGCCCAATAGATTGCATTAATGCAAAAGATGTTGCGAAATCAGGGGTATTCAAATCATCAAAAAATAAACCACCCACACCCCGTGTTTCATCACGGTGTTTCAAATAGAAATAATCGTCACACCATTTTTTATAACGAGGATATATCGATTCACCAAATGGGTCACAAGCAGCTTTTGCCACTTTATGCCAATGCACAACATCTTCTTTAAATGGGAAAAATGGCGTGAGGTCAAATCCTCCACCAAACCACCAAATAGGATCTTCACCCTCTTTGGTTGCGATAAAGAATCGTACATTAGCATGCGAAGTAGGGATGTAAGGGTTATGCGGGTGGATGACTAAGGAGACCCCCATTGCCTGAAAGTTTCGACCAGCAAGTTCAGGTCGAGCAGCTGTTGCAGATGCTGGCATTTGATCGCCAAACACATGCGAGAAGTTTACGCCCCCCTGCTCAATCACGGCGCCTTGAGTCAGGACTCTTGTACGGCCACCACCGCCTTGCTCCCGCTCCCATTTATCCTCGATAAATGCACCTTTACCATCGCTAAGTTCAAGTGTTTGGCATATATCATCTTGAAGTTTCAAAAAGAAAGCCTTGACCTCATCAATCTGTGCTTGTGCTACCATATTTGTTGTCATAATTTATCCTCGCAGCACTGCACCAGTAACCGCATCTTGTATCTTGGAAGGTTGCGCGCTATGGTCGACAGGTCCGTCAATAACAAACACACTATCGCCAAAATACTTTGCTATTTGTTTTATATCTCTTGCTGGTTCCATACCGCTTGGATTTGCACTAGTAGATACCATAGGTTTGCCTACGGTGTCACATAATAAACGAACAGTTGGATGGGCACTCAACCTGACGGCTAAAGTCATTCGACCACCGCTTAATAAGTCTGATACCTGTGGGTGTTTCGGCATAATCCACGTAAAAGGTCCTGGCCAAGTCGCCTCAACATTTGCCCACTGTTCGTCAGTGAGAGCTGAAAAATCTACATATTCCTGGAGTTGTTCTAATTGGCTGGCAATTAAAATAACTCCTTTGTCCTGAGGACGTGTTTTGATACTGAGTACATTATTCAGCGCAAAATCATTATCTGGGTCACAGCCCAATCCAAATACCGCTTCAGTGGGATAAGCGATAGTTGCTCCTGAGGCAAAAGCATCCTTAAAAGCAATAAGTTCAGCAGATGATGGTGTCATAAAAATATTTCGTCAATCAGTGATAATAAACGTTATTAGGTACTTACTCAGATCCAATACATTTGGGATCTGTGCACACTAGCTTCCCATTAGATTCAAGCATAACAGGAAGTGCACATTTTGGACATGTTTGAGCGAGTGGTTTTGCGTTCAATAAATGTTTACATTTTGGATAAGAACTACATGCATAAAAAGATTTACCCTGTTTATTTATGCGTTCTACATAATGCCCTTTACCACACAACAAACAAGAAATATTTGTCATCTCCGGCTCACTTTGTTGCGAAATTGAACTGATATAATCACAATCAGGAAACGCCATACATCCAACATACATACCATAACGACCTTTTTTAATAGCAAGATTAGTCTCGCACTTTGGACAAGGCATGCCTGGCATTTCTTTAATAACAGTCGTTTCGTATTCTTTGAGTGAATGGGTATAAGAGCATTTGGGATAGGATGAACAGCCCACAAAAGGGCCTTTTTTCGCGTATTTTAGCACTAACAACTTACCGCATTCAGGACAATCACCATAAGCCTCAAATGCATGTTTGGAAGTAAATAATTGGTCGTTAATTTTCACAGTTAATGTAGTAAACCTTCGGGAGATTCAAACAATAACCCCTCCATTTGCGAATATGCAGTTTCTTTACCTGGTACATTAAATAATACCATTAATACCACCCATTTCAGGTCTTCAACACAAAACTCATTCGTGTCAATTTCCATAACCCGATCAATAACCATCTCTCGAGTAACATTATCTAAAACTTGATTCTGCTCCAAAAACATAATAAAACCACGTGTTTCAGAATCAAGCACTCGTAACTCAGCGTCACAATATACACGAGTTACTGTACTTGGCGCACCTTTGGTCAGGTAAGGTGTTTTGCCTGACTCTTGTAACGCAGCTAGTTTTTCTAACCATGCTAGCGCTTTGTATACCTCATCATGATGAAAACCAGCACGAACTAACTCTTCAGTCAGCTCTTCTTGGTCAACATGAAAATCTGTATTGTTTTGAATTAAACTTTCAAAAAGATACATAAGGACATCAAACATTGTGCACTCCTGGTTTTCCAATCAGATACACGCTCTAGTATCATATTAGTTATATTTAGCATCTAATAACGTGTGTTGCTAGTGAACATTCTTAATTGGGTATCTCATTTTATGCGTATATACCCGCCAGGTACTGCATTTATATAACCAGACAACTCAAATTCTAGTAACTTCGCTAATACAGTCGGTAATGTTAATTCTGTTTTAGCTACAATCTTTTCTAATTCTGTCACTTCAAAACCAACACTATCTAACAAATCAGGGTTTGCCAAGTAAACTTGACCATTATCTGGATTTGTTTTTACTTTCAGTTTGTTTATGGGGGCTATGTGTTCATTTTCAACATCACTAGTAGGATCCTCTCGACTTTTTTGTAAGGGTGGATAATGACTTAAAATATCCGCAGCGTGCTCAACAAGAATAGCGCCATCTTTGATCAATGCATGACACCCTTGCGCAGCCTCACTCCCAGCATACCCAGGTAACGCAAACACATCTCGATTTTCTTGCAGCGCTTGTTGCGCTGTAATCAAAGAGCCTGATTTTGCTTTAGCCTCAACTACCAAGGTTCCCAGTGTTAGGCCACTAATAATGCGGTTTCGCTTTGGGAAGTGTCCTGGTTGTGCCCCTTCGAAGGGTAAAAACTCACTAACAATAGTACCACCGGCAGAAACGATTTGTTGACGTAATTGTGCATGAAACTTTGGATACATATTACCAAGACCATGCCCAAGTACAGCAATCGTAGCCCCTATATAGTCTAATGTCCCCCGATGCGCTTGTGCATCGATCCCCTGCGCTAACCCACTGGTAACTACCCAATGACTTTTAGCTAATTCAGCAGCAATATCGCGCGCATGTTTTTTGCCATAATCACTGGCAAAACGTGAACCCACTATAGCAATTTGTGGTGCATGTAAGAGCTTTGGATCCCCCTCCACAAAAATGCATAATGGCGCACCGTGGCACATCAATAAACGCTCAGGGTAAGTTACTTCATGTTGCATGAGTACTGTTGTTGCAGGATTATGCTGCAAATAATCTAAGGTTTTTTGAATTTTTTGTGAGTCTGGGTTATGTAAAGCACTTATCTGTTTGGTTGTTACACCTAGCTGTGAGAGCTCATTTCGGCTCAAACTCGGTATCTCGTATAAGGGTATCGCTAAGAATTGAGAAATCTTATCAATGGTAACGCAACCCAAGCGTGGGCAAAGGTACAGCGTCAAATAGGCAATAAGGTGATCATATTGAATTTTTGTCATCGTGGCACCTCCTAAAATACTAACATGCAGAGACGTTAGGTATTTTTGAGCCACCAAGAATAGCGTTGCTCTAAAAATGTGTAAAAAACAATCATAGTCTGCTAGGGTCGCGCGAGTATTGCTCCGCGTCGAACCATTGTGGCCGCATTCATGATCAAAGCGTAACTCACTGCATCAAAGCTGGCGAAAACTACCGCTTCCCCCTGTTTTAAAGCAGGTTGTGTATAGCTATCCTGTGCTACCCATTGACTGAAAAACGAAGCCGATTTATCTGCATACTGAGTCATATTTTGACTGGCCGTGATATCCGGACCAGCTTGATAAATCCCAAATACTAATCCTGGACTAATTTGTTGCTCAGGATGATGTAGTACAACAACATCATATTTACCAAAAATTATCCGTTCTTCTAAGCCGCCAACTAAGATAGCTTTATGTGTGTCTGCGGCAACTAAACGTATATTTTCTGGTAATACTTGTCGTGACAACACCACTTGGTCACGTTGTTTAAATTCAATATTTTGTTCGTTAATTACTAGCAATGATGCTTTTGTAGGTTGAACTGGTGCAAGCTTAGCATCAGCGAGATGCCGCACAACTTCTCTCAGCACATTGCCATTCATATCTTTAATCGTATGTGTTTTACGGACAATCTGAAACTGTTCATTAGTCGTGTTTGCTGGAATTTGTGTCGTCAGAATCTGTGTTTCGTCTCCAAAACGCAATCGTCCAGCTGCATTTCCCAAAACCGTCGCCAAACTAGATAATGGCTGACGAAGTAAGATATCATGGTTCAACTGCGGCGCTATTTTAGACCAATCAAAATCACGAATAGGTTCTGCCTCTTTGGGCACTCGCTTGCTTGCTGGGGATAATATTCGATATGGTTTAGCTTGTTTCACAATCATAGTAGTTTGTGCCGTTGACAAAGGCATAGCCTGTATATATGACAAACTAGAAAAGCCATATAGCATCGCAATAATCAGGCTAATTATGCCACTACCACACAAACTTTTTACCACCATGTCATAAGAGATTTTGAATTCCTTAGCTTTCTTTTCTGCTGATTTATCCATAACTTCACTAAACACATGCAACTAAACATTAATAAAGTTAGAATAGCTTATATAAATTGGGTAAGTAGTGCAGTTTTGCACCGTTAGTATACTTTCCCATACGTAAGTTAAGTGTAAAGGATAGTAAAATGGCATTACTCAACGTATTGACGTTTCCAGATGAAAGATTAAGAACAGTAGCTAAGCCCGTTACCGAGTTCAACGCAGAAATTACAACTCTCGTTAACGACATGTTTGAAACCATGCGCGAAGAAAGAGGTGTAGGCCTGGCTGCTACGCAAGTGAATGTGCACAAACAAGTTATTGTTATGGATGTTTCTGATAATCAAGATAACCCTCTGGTGTTTATCAATCCTGAGATCATCAGTAAAACTGGTACCATGGTGAATGAAGAGGGTTGTTTGTCTGTGCCAGGAAATTACGCCAAAGTGGAACGAGCCGAAAAAATCACTGTTCGCGCCTTTAATGAAAAAGGTGAAAAATTTACGCTGGACGCTGAAGAACTATTAGCAATTTGTATCCAACATGAAATGGACCACCTTGCCGGTAAACTATTCGTGGACTACTTATCGCCATTAAAGCGCAACCGAATTATGAAAAAACTAGAAAAAGAAGCACGTCTTGCCACGCGTTGATAAGTTTTAAATATGAAACAGAACTCCCTAGCAATGAGGAATTTTTTTTGACCAAACCGTTAAACATCGTCTTTGCAGGTACACCAGACTTTGCCGCACAACATCTAAGCGCATTATTGGCATCACAACATAATGTTATCGCTGTATACACTCAACCTGATAGACCGGCTGGTCGCGGTAAAAAACTGACACCAAGTGCTGTCAAAGTTACTGCGCTAGAACATGACTTGCCGGTATATCAACCAGAAAACTTCAAAAGCACCACCGACCAAGATGAATTGAAAGCCCTGAATGCAGATATTATGGTTGTAGTGGCTTATGGTTTATTGCTTCCACAAGTCATTTTAGATACGCCAAAATTGGGTTGCATTAATGTACATGGTTCATTGTTACCCAGATGGCGTGGGGCAGCACCTATTCAACGTGCCTTGTGGGCAGGTGATACCGAAACGGGCGTAACAATTATGCAAATGGATATTGGTTTAGATACCGGTGCCATGCTTTATAAAACACAGTGCCCAATTACCGCAGAAGATACAAGTGCCACCCTCTACGAAAAATTAGCTCAACAAGGTCCAACTGCGTTAGTACATGTCCTAGATAACTTTGCTGAATGCAAACCGATGCCGCAAATCGAAGAACAGGCTAATTACGCAAAAAAACTATCCAAAGAAGAAGCTCGTATCGATTGGCAAATGGCAGCTGAACAGCTGGCACTTAACGTAAGAGCTTTTAATCCTTGGCCCATGGCATTTTTTACACTAAATGATAAAAATATAAAAGTTTGGGAAGCTGAGCCCATAGAAAATAAAGCAACTAGCCCAGGACAGATCATAAGTGCGGATAGCTCCGGCCTTGTGATTGGCACTGGAAAAGGCGCATTGCGCATCACACGTTGTCAAATCCCAGGTAAGAAACCTATGGCGTTTGCTGATATTTATAACTCTCGAGCGGATTGGTTTGTGCCAGGAACTTCATTATGAACAATGATCAAAGAAAAAAAGACAAAAAACGTGCTTACTATCAAAAACAAGGACGCCAAGAAGCCGTAATTAGCCCGCAAAAAATGGGTGCTAAATTACGCGCAGATGCGGCTTCAGTGCTTTTTGAAATACTCGAAAATGGGGTTTCAGCAAAACAAGCTTTAAATAGCCGTTTAGATGCTTATGATAGTCGCAATGCAGCTTGGCTACAAGAAATGGTGTTTGGCTCATTACGCAAACTCCCTACTTTGCAATTTTGGCTACGCGGATTATTAGACAAACCACTCAAAGGCAACAAAAAAGTATTAGAACACTTGATCATGGTTGGGTTTTATCAACTCACATTTACTCGTGTATCCCCCCATGCTGCAGTGGCTGAAACAGTCGGTGGGGCTGAGTTCCTGCGCGGTGACTCATTAAAAGGATTACTGAATGCAATATTACGTACTTTTATTCGTGAAAATACTGCATTAAAGGAGCCTGAAAATCCAGCAGCCGCAGCTGGTTTACCCAATTGGATCTACAAAGCGATTAACGAGCATTATGGGGAGCTTGCCCATGATGTCATTACACATACGAATCAAAAAGCGCCATTATGGTTGCGCTTTAACCCTCATAAAATAGATTTGGAGCACTTCCTGAGTGTACTGAATGAAAGCGGTATGCCGACCCAAACCAGTCTCTCTCATTCGACCGGTGTGATCTGTGAACACAGTACAAACATCACAGCATTACCAGGTTTTGATGATGGTTGGTTCGCCGTCCAAGATGGTGCAGCACAATTTGCAGCACCTATATTAGCCCCTGAAGCCGGCGATAAAATCTTAGATTGCTGTGCGGCTCCTGGTGGTAAAACTGCACATTTACTCACTTTACAACCTGATATCGCGCAATGTGTTGCCATTGATACCGACCCCGACCGACTCGCACGAGTAGATGAAAACTTAGCACGCTTGGGACTCAGCGCTGAGTTAAAATGCGCGGATGCACAGGACCTAGAGGCTTGGTATGACGGTGAGTTTTTTGACAAAATATTATTAGATGCACCTTGTTCTGCAACCGGAATTATTCGTCGCCAACCCGATATTCGCTGGTTAAGACAAAAATCAGATATTGCGCCATTAGTCGAAATTCAAAAAGAGTTATTAGCGAAAATGTGGCAAATTTTAAAGCCAGGTGGTAAGTTGTTATATGCAACATGTTCTATTTTACCAGAAGAAAATGTCTTACAAATACAAGAATTCTTAAAAAATAACACCGATGCTGAAGTGCTGCCAATTCAGCCTATATATTCTCAGTATGCTTCAGTTGTTTGTCCTACTGGCCTGCAAATTTTACCTGGTGATGGGCAGATGGATGGTTTTTATTATGCATTATTACAAAAGCGTCAATAACTTAAAATAAAAAGCGACACACTATGAAAATAATTATTCTAGGAGCAGGTCAAGTTGGCGGAACACTCGCTGAGAACTTAGTCGGTGAACTTAACGATATCACTGTGATCGACTCGGATGGTTCGCGCTTACGTGATTTACAAGATCGCTTGGATATTCAAGTTGTACAAGGTGTAGGTTCACATCCTGACGTACTTAAACGAGCGGGAGCAGAAGATGCTGATATGCTTATAGCTGTGACCAACTCTGACGAGTCAAATATGCTTTCGTGCCAAGTCGCTTTTACCTTATTTAAAACACCTACCAAAATCGCTAGAGTCCGTTCTGAGCAATACATCTTGTACAAAGACGAACTGTTTGACCATGACAAAGTCCCGGTTGATAATATTATTGCTCCTGAGCAACTTGTCACCCAAGCAATTAAACGTTTAATAGATTATCCTGGTGCTTTACAAGTAGTAGAATTTGCTGATGGTAAAGCTTCATTAGTAGCCGTCAAAGCCTATTATGGTGGTCTTTTGGTGGGTCATGCATTATCTACGCTAAAAGAACATATACCCAATGTTGAAACACGAGTGGCTGCAATATACAGACGCGGGCGCCCTATCAGACCACTTGGTACAACAGTAATTGAAGCCGATGATGAGGTCTTTTTTATTGCTGCGACCAAACACATCAAAGCTGTAATGAGCGAATTACAAAAGTTAGAATCCAATTACAAACGCATTATGATTGCTGGTGGTGGTTTAATTGGTGCAGGCTTGGCCAAGAAACTCGAACACAATCACAATGTTAAGTTAATTGAATACTCAGAAAAGCGCGCTACCTACTTATCTGGTATTTTGGACAATACGATTGTTTTTCACGGTGACGCTTCTGACTCAACCCTTTTAACTGATGAAAATGTTGAAAAAGTCGATGCTTTTATTGCTGTTACTAATGATGATGAAGCAAATATCATGTCGGCAATGTTGGCAAAACGGCTTGGTGCCAAGAAAGCTATGGTGCTCATTCAGCGTTCAGCATATGTGGATTTGGTACAAAGTGGTGAAATTGATATTGCATTCTCCCCTCAACAAGCCACTATCTCAGCACTGTTAACGCACGTACGTCGTGGTGATATTGTTAATGTTTACTCATTACGCCGAGGTGCAGCAGAAGCGATAGAAGCTATTGCACACGGCGATGAGAACACATCTAAGGTCATCGGCCGTGAAATCGGTGAAATCAAACTACCTCCTGGTACAACAATTGGGGCAATAGTTCGTGAAGAGCAAGTTATTATTGCGCATTCTGATACCGTGATCCAAGCTAACGATCATGTAATTTTATTCCTAGTTGATAAGAAATTTATCTCTGATGTAGAAAAGCTATTTCAACCTTCTGCTATTTTCTTTTAGAGTAATAAAGATGTGACTTACAAGGTTGCTAGGCATGCCTAAATGTTCCATGTTGGAAAATTTGCTAGCTGCGCCAGAATGTTGGTGAAAATAAAACTAATAAAGAAAAGACTTCCAAACGGCCAAACAACATTGCAAGTACTAAAATCCATTTACCTGAATCTGAGATTGAAGCATATGTTCCAGCAACATCACCCAGACCAGGACCTAAATTGTTCAGAGTAGCAGCTGTCGCTGTAAAAGCAGTAATATCGTCCATACCAGTGCCCAACAGCGCCAACATAATGAACACAAAAATAATGGCATACGCTGCGAAAAATCCCCAAACAGCTTCGATTACACGCTCAGGCATAGCTCGCTCACCTAACTTGACCGCATAGACAGCTTTGGGGTGAATCAAACGATTAATTTCACGCTTCCCTTGTAAGTATAATAAAAAGATACGGATAACTTTTAAACCACCACCAGTTGACCCCGCACAACCACCGATAAAGCTCGAGAAAATGAGCAGGATGGGTAAGAATACCGGCCAAGCAGAAAAATCAGTCGTAGCAAAGCCGGCCGTCGTACTGATCGATACGGCTTGGAATAAAGCTTGATCAAACGCCGTTTCTGCATCCGCAAACACACTGTGATCGACCAGCACTAAAAAACACACAGCAATCAACACAAACTGGATAAAGAAGAAGGCTTTAAATTCGGGATCTTTCCAATAACCTTTGAGTGTTCGTCCTGAAGCCGCCGCAAAATGTAAGGCAAAATTTAACGCTGCAATCCACAAAAAGACCACGCAAATAAGATTGATTAAAGGACTATTAAAGTAACCTAAACTAGCATCATGAGTGCTAAAACCTCCGATTGCAATAGTAGAAAAAGAGTGACATATCGCATCAAAGGCACTCATTCCAGCAGCCCAGTATGCAACTGCACAGGCAATTGTTAAGCCTAAGTAGATAAACCATAATTGTTTCGCTGTCTCGGCAATCCGTGGGGTCATTTTTGAATCTTTTACCGGTCCTGGTGTTTCAGCACGATATAACTGCATCCCCCCAACACCTAATAACGGCAGTATGGCAACTGCTAAAACAATGATCCCCATACCGCCAAGCCACTGTAACTGCTGACGATAGAACTGCATTGATTCAGGTAGAAACTCGATCCCTTCAATCACTGTCGCTCCAGTAGTTGTTAGACCGGAAAACGATTCAAAAAAAGCATCAGTGACACTGATATTTGGCTGTTCTAGTAAAATAAATGGAATAGCACCAAAGCTCGCTAGCACTAACCAAAACAAAGCAACAATTAAGAAGCCTTCTTTTGCTTTTAAGTCCCGTTTGTAAGCGCGATTGGGGTACCAAAATATTAACCCTGTAGAAATACAGAGTACAAAAGCCATAATAAAAGGGAGACCGGAGCCATCTTGGTAGAACAAAGAGACTAATGCAGGAGGGATCATAGTGACACTAAATAATGCCACAAGTAAGCCTAATATACGGATGAGAGCTTGATACTGCATGAGAACTTTTTTATTTTTAGACAGCAAATTAAGATATGTCATTATGTGCTTGTCTGACAAAAATCTAAAGTGCTATTTCAAAAAAATTTTATAATAAAACTAAGCACTTGAATGAACCTACAAAACTTATTTCATATTTACTCTTTTCATTTCATCTATTTGTGCTAAATTCAGCTGATAGATGAAATGGTTTCATCATATTTATACCTCTGCTGATGTTCTTATCAGTGGTCTACAACGTATAAAAACAAAAATAAAGTTTCCGCATTCAATGGAATTGAATCACATCACAATTATTTTAATAAATAGGCTTTCACAGTCCCTTTCTCGTGCCTGAAATTCACGTTTACTCACAAAGTTATCCACAGGTTGTTATTTATTTTTTAGCCCTGTATAGCTTATAAAACCTGACTATGGCATATTAACGACAAACATCCTGGGAAAATAATTCACATGTCAGATACCAAACCTCCTTTTATACTTGTTGACGGTTCATCTTACCTTTTTCGCGCTTTTCACGGCATGCCACCAATGTCAAATTCAAAAGGCCAAGAGACACATGCCATCTATGGTGTAGTCAATATGCTTAAAAGCTTGTTAAAAACATACAACCCGACGCATATCGGTGTGATATTTGACGCCAAGGGCAAAACGTTTCGAGACGATATCTACCCAGAATACAAAGCCAATCGCCCACCTATGCCAGATGAGTTACGCTCACAAATTGCGCCCTTGCATGACATTATCAAAGCGATGGGCTTACCTTTAATTGTTGAGCCGAATGTTGAAGCGGATGATGTAATCGGTACTTTGACCAAACGCGCTACTGCGTTAGGTATGCGCTCATTGGTGAGTACAGGTGATAAAGACATGGCACAATTAGTCGATGAACATGTCACCTTGATTAACACTATGACCAACACCCTTATGGATGTTGCGGGAGTCCATGAGAAATTCGGTGTCGGTCCAGAACTCATTATTGATTACCTCGCCCTGAAAGGGGACAAAGTAGATAATATTCCAGGTGTTCCAGGCGTCGGAGATAAGACCGCAGTAGGTTTGTTAAATGGCATTGGCGGTATTAGTAAAATCTATGACAATTTAGACCAAATCGCGAATTTAGAATTCCGTGGGGCAAAGACCATGGCTAAGAAAATGATTGAGCACGAAGCTAACGCTCGCTTATCTTATGAGTTAGCCACCATTGCTATCGATCTGCCGCTAGATTATTCGCCAGACACTTTAACTGTTCAACCTGAAGATAAAGCAGTATTAAGTGAATTATTCCAAGAATATGAGTTTAAGCGTTGGTACAACGAAGCATCGGGACAAAACTTCACACCTAAATCGACTTCGGCAACAACACCTAAATCAGTTACGACAGAAGATAAATCAACGTCCAACGTTACTGTTGCGGGTGATGCATCATTTGTTTTACCCAAACAACCTCCTATCGATAAAGATCTGTATGAGGTTGTGTATACCGAAGAGGCATTATTGCGCTGGTTAGAAAAATGCCAAACAGCGCCTTTATTTGCGATTGATACAGAGACTACGAGCTTAAATTACATGGAAGCCGAATTAGTCGGTATGTCTTTATGCGTAGGTCCTAATGATGCTTGCTATATTCCGGTTGGACATGATTATCCTGATGCCCCGGAGCAACTTGACTGTGCACATGTTTTGGCTACGTTTAAATCTTTACTCGAAAACCCCAAACCACAAAAAATTGGCCATAACATCAAATACGATAAAAATGTTTTAGCGAATTATAATGTGCATTTACAAGGTGTGGCTTTTGACACAATGCTGGAATCTTATGTTTTGAATTCAGTGGGTACCAAACACAATATGGATGCATTAGCAGAGCATTATCTTGGCCATGAAACCATTCACTATGAAGATATTGCTGGTAAAGGTGCTAAACAGTTGACGTTCAATCAAATTGGCCTAGCAGAAGCTGCGCCATACGCTGCTGAAGATGCCGATATTACTTACCGTTTGCATCAGGTACTTTGGCCACAATTAGTTGCAGCAAATGAGTTAGCCAATGTAGCTAGCAAAATTGAAATTCCTCTATCTGGTGTGTTAGCTAGAATGGAGCAAAACGGGGTACATATCGACAGTCAAAAACTAGCACAACACTCCCAGGCTCTAGCAAAGCGAATTTTAGAGCTAGAAACTGAAGTCCACGAAATGGCGGGTGAAGCCTTTAATTTAGGCTCACCTAAGCAACTACAAGCCATTTTGTTTGAAAAACTAAATCTGCCGGTCATTAAGAAAACCCCCAAAGGCGCACCATCAACGTCGGAGGAAGTGTTGCAAGAGCTCGCGTTGAACTATCCACTGCCGAAGGCGATTATGGAGTATCGTGGCTTAAGCAAACTGAAAAACACTTACACCGATAAACTACCGAAAATGCTTCACCATCGCACAGGTCGTGTACACACATCTTACCAACAAGCGGTAGCCGCGACTGGTCGCTTATCTTCGACGGACCCGAATTTACAGAATATTCCTATTCGCAATGCTGAGGGACGTAAAGTTAGACAGGCGTTTGTAGCACGACCTGGCTATAAAATTGTTGCGGCCGATTATTCTCAAATAGAGTTGCGAATAATGGCGCATTTATCAAATGACCCAGGGCTAGTACATGCTTTCTCTCATGATATTGATGTTCACAAAGCGACTGCAGCAGAAGTGTTTGGCGTGGCTTTAGAAGATGTTACGACCGAACAGCGCCGTTCTTCTAAAGCGATTAATTTTGGTTTAATCTACGGCATGTCTGCATTTGGTTTGGCAAAACAACTCAATATTCCGCGTGGTGATGCAGCTCACTACATAGATACATATTTTGAGCGCTACCCTGGTGTAAAAACATATATGGAAACCACGCGGGAACAAGCTAAAGCTACAGGTTATGTCAAAACTGTATTTGGCCGACGCTTGTACTTACCTGAAATAACATCTAGTAATGGTGCGCGTCGTGCAGGTGCAGAACGAGCCGCTATTAATGCGCCGATGCAAGGAACAGCCGCCGATATTATAAAACTATCAATGATTGCCGTAGATAAGTGGGTACAAACACAAAATGTAAAAGATATTTTATTACTGATGCAAGTTCACGATGAACTTGTTTTTGAAATAAAAGAACAAAAAGTCGATGAATATTTAAGCATAATTAAGAGTTTGATGGAAAATGCCGTCAGTTTATCCGTACCTTTAATTGTTGAGGCCGACGTTGGCAATAACTGGGATGAGGCTCATTAACGCTTAAAAATCAATGAATTACTGTTGAAAATGGATTACTATGTTAGCATTTTTTGCTAAAAGAACTACAAAATCAGATATTTTACTTTGTAATTTTATTACATTTTTTGCTTGCACAAATCAAAAATCCTATTACACTTGATGTTGTAGGGTACAGAGGTTTGTTATAAACCTTTGCTTGAGCCTCAGCTTTAATTGCTGGGGCTTTTTTTATGCCTCTAAAAAAGGACGCAATCGCGTCCAATGTTATGTATTTTTACTTTTCTGCTGTGCTTCACTCATTCTTTGCAAAGAAATAATACCAACTCTTTGATAGATACCTCAAAGTATCATCGGTTTCTCCTATTGCTCTGCGCTAAGCTCTACAGCTGTAGGTTTTTCTAAACCAAACCATTCGTCAAGTTTGCGCTCTAACTCCGGTAGTCCCAAACGATTTAAAGAAGAAAAAGCGTGCACAGTAACGTCACCACAAAACGCCAATGACGCTTCACGTGCCATTAACACTTGGGCTTTGCGCTTACCCGCTTTTAATTTATCCGCTTTTGTGAGTAGCGCGAGTACAGGTATGTCAGCACCTACAGCCCAACGGATTAAATCTTGGTCAAGATCCTTGAACGGATGCCGAATATCCATTAAAACCACTAAACCTTTTAGGCATTCACGTCGCTGTAAATATTCGCCCAAAGCTTTTTGCCATTTTAACTTCATTGCCATAGGTACTTTGGCGAAGCCGTAACCTGGTAAATCAACCAGACGTAAGTCCTCCTCTAGTTCGAACACATTAATTAACTGGGTTCGACCAGGGGTCTTACTGGTACGTGCTAAGTTTTTTTGTCGAGTTAAGGTATTTAAAGCGCTTGATTTACCTGCATTTGAGCGGCCAGCAAAGGCAACTTCTATGCCACTACTTTGGTCTAAATGTTGAATATCAGGGGCGCTCGTTGAAAACTTAGCTTTAGTATAGTAACTCATTGAATAATCATTCTTTTGTATAAAATATTTAAGGATTTATGCACATTCAAAGTACGTTATTTACAGGAGAATGTGGTAACATTTAACCAATAGTGTTTTGCTACAGTGATTTAATGTGTAATATATGCAGTATATCACGGTTTCAAGTTTAAATTATCTAACGTTTTAAGAGATATAGTATGAAAAAATTAGGTTTGTTGATCTGTCTATCATTAACGCTAAGCGGTTTTGCGCTAGCTCAAGGTGATGCAGAAGCAGGAAAAGCGAAAGCAGGTATGTGTGGCGCATGTCACGGCGCAGACGGCAATAGTGCGATTCCTTTGAACCCAAAACTAGCAGGTCAACATGAAAAGTACCTAGTTAAGCAGCTTCAAGAATTTAAGTTAGCTGCTCAGACGGGTGGCAAAGAAGGTCGTAACAATGCAGTTATGAACGGTATGGCTATGCCTTTGACCGATCAAGATATGTTAGATTTAGCGGCTTATTTTGCAAGCCAAGAGCAAAAACCAGGTGAAACGCCGGAAGATGTTGTGGAAATTGGTGCTCGCCTATATCGTGGTGGTGACGCCGATCGCAAAATCACTGCATGTATTGCTTGTCACGGTCCTCGTGGTAACGGTATGGGTCAAGCTGGCTTTCCAGATATTTCTGGTCAACACCCAGAATATACAGCATCTCAACTTAAAATGTTCCGTGACGGCAGCCGTCATAACGATATGAATGGTATGATGCGCGACATTGCAACTAAGTTAACTGATGAAGATATCGATGTCTTATCGAAATATTTAGCAGGTTTATATTAATTGCTCAATGCAAGGTATCAGAAATTAAGCTGTACTAACTTTTTTGCTTAAAACATATACACAAGACCAGTATTTTATGCTGGTCTTTTTTTTTACATATTACCCAATTCTTTCTAGGTAAAATGCTCGGACCCCCTAATTTAATACGGCTTGAGAGTAAAAACCCCAAAAAACATCACAATAAATTAACAAGTTTTACATTTTTTTGTTTTCTTGCTTGCATAGACGCTTATTTAATGTATATTAACCAACATTGATTGATACATAGTATAAGTAACAACAAGAAACAAGAGCGATATATAATAATAATAAAAAGAAGCGTTAGTTGGAGAGCATCCAGACATAAACCTCAGAAGAAGGGCATGTTACTCGGGAGAAGTGTTAACCAACATCCTATTAAGGTGATAATGAAAATTATCACCTTTTTTCTTTTTCCCCTACACAAATCTAATATTCTAAATCTTCTTATCAACTAAAACACGTTTTTAATTACTGTAAGTAACTTATAAAACATCACCCAGCCATATTATCGGTATAGTAATTGCAAAATAATATTTGTATGTGACTTTAACGGGGGGATTGTAAAGTTTGAACTTTATCATCTCAAAAACAAAAACCATTAAGTCACTGTTTTTTATAGGTATTTAACTTTACCTTACCGGAGTATATAAAATATGAAACAATTTTTAAGACAACTATTTATCAGCTTTGTCATATTTGGCAGTATAACAGCCTGTGGTTCTGACAATAGTGGCGCAAACCCTGTGAACAGTAATTCATCGAATATGGTTCCTAATACAAGCCTTAGTAATAACAATAATTTAGCAACAATGAATCTTGAACAAAAATTATTGGAATTTAGCATTGAACCTCTGACACAAAATGAAATAGACGATCTTTTATGGATAAGAGAAGAGGAAAAGTTAGCAGCTGATGTTTACCAAGCCTTAGCAAATTTGCACGGGCTTAAAATTTTTACCAATATATCAGACAGCGAAATAACACATACCGAAGCTGTTCGTCTTTTATTGAATCGATACAGTATTGAAGATCCTGCAATATCCACAGCAATGGGAGTTTTTACTGATCAAAACCTACAAAAATTACATGATGATTTAGTTGATGCTGGCACACCGACTGTAGATGAAGCCTTAGTCGTCGGAGCTATGATTGAAGAACTTGATATATACGATTTAAAAGTGGCAATCGACCGTCTCAGTAATAATGAAGATATAAAGATGGTTTATGAGAACTTAACTAAAGGTTCTAGAAATCATTTAAGAAGCTTCTATAAACAAATAACCAATCGGGGCGGTTCCTATGAACCAATATATATATCTCAGGAAGAATTTCTTTCTATTGTAAATTCTTCTATGGAAAAAGGTGATTAACTAATCTGTAGCATCAATTAAACAAGCATAAAGGGTTTATAAATACTTTATGCTTGTATTTTTCTGCATCTATAAAACTATAAGCAACTTTACATCATTTGTTTAATACCGGAGAATAACTGAGTCAACAAATTAATGTGTGTATATCTTTCATGAAACTCTTCAGCTGTCCTTTATGCACTAACAAAAACTCTGTTTTGTTTTACGTTGACCCACTTAGTAAAAAAAACAAAACAAAAAAGACACCTAGAACATTTCATCAATGTACTTCTTGTCATCTTGTTTTTGTACCACAGTCATATCATTTAACCGCTGAAGCAGAAAAAGCCGAGTATGAACAACATGATAATGTATTCTCTGATGTGGGTTATCATGTTTTTTTAGCTAAAGCGACTGAACAAGTAATACAGCATCTAAACCTTAGAACACTGAAAGGAAAACACTTAGCGAATACTGATGTGTTGGCCTTACCAGAACAGCTGACTAATTTATTTAGCCAGTACAGCAAAGTTATTGGTCAACCTCAAGAACTCTCTGCCGAGCTCGCTCTTCAGTTTTTAAACTATGTCACGCCCCTCTCTTTTTCTCCTCCAACAAATTTGGGCATTGCTAAACAAAATAATCAAACAATCAAAAGCCAAGCCAACTCATCTTCAACTTTGAATATACTGGATTTTGGTTGCGGCCCGATGCCTGTTTTAGGTGCACAATTATCCTACCTAGGTTGTTCAGTTGCGGTATATGACAAATATTTTTACCCCGATACGGCAGTGTTAAGTGAACAATATGATGTTATTACCTGCACTGAAGTCATTGAACACATTTGGCAAGCTGCAACAGTTTGGGAACAATTTAAAGGCCTTTTAAAACCGGATGGTATGCTGTTAATTATGACTAAACGCGTTATTAACGAGGCACGTTTTGCCCAATGGCACTACAAAAACGATTCCACTCATATCTGTTTTTATCACGAAAAAACCGCAAGGTATCTTGCACATAAATATGGCTGGACGGTTTCCTTCCCAACCAGTGACATTATGCTGTTTAGAGCGACTTAATACAGATCCTTATTGATATATAAGACATCCTATCTTTCATAAACTAAATATGACGCAATGGACTCACGTGTTGTATAATCAACATGTTTATAATGTTCTTTACTGAAAGGTCTTATCCAAAGATGGCGCATAGCAAAAAATCTCGAAAAGTTGGTCAAATCGGCATCCCTAAATCAAAAGAGAAAGGAGGTCGTAAACCGTCCACTGCACCCAAAAGAACTAAGCCAACTAAAGGCAAGCCAGCAGGCTCTAGGCACTCTGTAGTACAAGAAACTGCCAAAGGCGTCAACAAGGCCAAAAAAGATCCCAAAATTGGTAGTAAAAAACCTATCGAGCTGCGTCCAGCACCAAAACCTGATGTTAAAGTAAAAATCAGAAAATTTGCGACCCCAGCTGCTGAATTAGCAGCCTTAGAAGCCGACGAGCGTTTACATACCTTGTTAGAACGTTTAGACAATGATGAAAAACTATCTGCTGAAGACCAAGAATTTGTTAACAACACCATGGCCAGACATGCTGTTTTATGTGACCTGCTCGGGATAAAAGATGAGGAGGAAACTGCACCAGAATCCAATCAGATGGAAGTGGTTGATGATCCTTTATCAGCATTAGACGCTATTAATATCAATGATTTTAGATAAGTTTATTACCATATGTCTTTGGGGAGTCACATGTACATTGTTTTGATCGTTTTAGCTGTTGCGATTATTTTGAGTTTGAGCTTTTATGCGGGCAAACTATTATCGCAAGTAAATGAACAGAAACAGAAAAAAGACAAACTTCGCCAAGACCGAGTGACGAACATTATGCAATCTGTACATGTCATAGCGTTAGCAATTGAACAACAACAGTGTGATTTATCAGAAGGCGTGATCCGTTTGACTAATTTACTAGATGCATTACCTTTGTCACCACAGCCTAAATTTGCCGAACTATATCCGGCTATTTATGGCCTTTATTACAAGATATCACACTTTGCGACACATGAGGCCCGCGCGTCTTTAACGAAAAAAGAACGTCGCCAACAAGATAAAGATAGAATGGCGATTGAGGCGGATTTCGAAACCTCGATCATTGATGAAGTTATTAAACTTCGCGCTTACCATCCAACAATCTAAATAAGCTTATTTTCTACGCTTTGCCCCTACATCAATGCGCGCAATTAGGTTAAACTATTGCGATATATTCTGTATTCACTAACGTAGAACATAAGCACATGTCAAAATACGATGTAAAAACCTTTCAGGGGCTCATAGCCACCTTGCAAGATTATTGGGCGCAACAGGGATGCGTAATCATTCAACCTCTCGATATGGAAGTCGGCGCAGGTACTTTCCACCCTATGACTTTTTTACGCTCTTTAGGTCCTGAACCTATCAGTAGTGCTTATGTCCAACCTTGTCGCCGTCCAACCGATGGTCGCTATGGTGACAACCCAAACCGATTACAGCATTATTACCAATTCCAGGTCATGTTGAAACCATCGCCGAAGAATATCCAAGAACTTTATTTAGGCTCATTGAAAGAGCTCGGCTTTGACCCTTTAGTTCACGATATTCGTTTTGTAGAAGATAACTGGGAATCCCCTACTCTTGGTGCTTGGGGTCTAGGTTGGGAAATTTGGTTGAATGGTATGGAAGTAACACAGTTCACTTACTTCCAACAAGTCGGTGGTTTAGAGTGTAAACCTGTTACTGGTGAAATTACCTACGGTCTCGAACGTCTAGCGATGTATGTCCAAGGGGTTGATAGTATCTATGACTTAGTTTGGACACACGGTCCAAATGGCCCTGTCACTTATGGTGATGTCTTCCATCAAAATGAAGTGGAACAAAGTGCTTATAACTTTGAACATGCTGATGTTGATGCTTTATTCGCAGGCTTTGACCAAGCAGAGAAAGACTCGCAAAAATTAATTGAAAACAACTTACCATTGCCAGCTTATGAGCAAGTTATGAAAGCTTCACATATGTTTAACCTGTTAGATGCGCGTCACGCTATATCAGTCACCGAGAGACAGCGTTATATCTTACGTGTACGTACTTTGGCAAAAGCAGTCGCCGAAAGTTACTATGCCGCACGTGAAGCGCTTGGCTTCCCGATGTGTAAAAAGGAGGCTAAATAATGCGTCAAGATACCTTACTAATTGAATTAGGTACTGAAGAGTTACCACCAAAATCTCTAAAAGCACTGGCTGTTAGTTTTGCGCAAAATATGCAAAATGAACTCAAAGATGCCGAATTAGCTTATACCGACCTCGTGTGGTTTGCAGCGCCGCGTCATTTAGCTGTACAGGTCAAAGCATTAGCTTATCAGCAAGCGGATAAGATCATCGAAAAACGAGGTCCGGCAGTTACTGCTGCATTTGATGCTGATGGTAATCCTACTAAAGCAGCCCAAGGCTGGGCCCGTGGTAATGGTATTGATGTAGCTGAAGCAGAACGCCTGAAAACTGATAAGGGTGAATGGTTATTACACAAAGCAGAGGTGACAGGTAAAGCCCTAGACGAACTTATCGAAGGTATTGTCAACCGTGCTCTGGCAAAACTACCTATCCCAAAGCCGATGCGCTGGGGTAGCTCTGATACACAGTTTATTCGTCCTGTACACACGTTTACTGCTATGTTTGGTAGCGATGTACTACCAGCAACGATCCTAGATATGCCTTCAGACCGAATTATTCGCGGTCACCGTTTCCATGGTCCGAGTACTTTCACGCTAGAGCATGCAGATAACTACGAAGCGCAAGCAAAAGAGCATTTTGTCGTCGTCAATTATGCCGATCGCTGTGCAGAAATTGCCAAAGGCCTAGAGGCAAAAGCCAGTGAGTTAGGATTAACAGCAGATTATAACCAAGCATTACTGGAAGAAATCGCATCATTGGTCGAATACCCTGTGGTTATGCAGGCAAGTTTTGAGGAACGTTTTTTAGCTGTCCCTAAAGAAGCACTCATTTATACGATGAAAGACGACCAAAAATACGTCCCACTATTAGATGCACAGGGCAATCTATCTGCTAAGTTTTTGTTTGTCTCAAATATTCAATCAAGTGCCCCTGAATTTGTCATTGAAGGTAATGAAAAAGTCATCCGTCCACGTTTAGCTGACGCTGAGTTTTTCTTTGAAACGGACAAGAAAATTGCACTAGCGGACCGTTTAGATTCACTCAACAGCATCTTGTTCCAAAAACAACTCGGTACTTTAGCTGAGAAAGTCCAGCGTATTGCTAAAATTGCGGCGTTTATCGCCGAACATATTGGTTCAAACACTGAAAATGCCGCGCGTGCTGGCTTATTATCTAAAACAGATTTAATGACCGAAATGGTGATGGAATTCCCAGATGTGCAAGGCGTTATGGGTAAATACTATGCCTTGAATGATGGTGAAAACGCTGCGGTTGCAGAAGCGATTGCTGAGCAATATATGCCGCGTCAAGCTGGAGATACTCTGCCTTCTTCAGACACCTCGGCTGCGGTTGCACTAGCAGACAAATTGGATACGTTAGCAGGTATTTTTGGTATCGGTATGTTACCAAAAGGCGATAAAGATCCATTTGCTTTGCGTCGAGCCGCGATTGGTGTCTTACGTATCATCACCGAGCGCAATTACAATTTAGACATACGTGACTTGTTAGCCTTTGCAGTCAGCACCTATGGTGACAAACTAACCAACGCAGAAGCTTTAGAAAATGCCGTTGATTTTGTAATTGGTCGTTTTAGAGCAATGTACCAAGACCAAGGCATAGCTACTGAAGTTATCCAAGCGGTAAGTGCGCGTAATGTCACTAACCCATTAGATTTTAGTAAGCGGGTACATGCCGTATCTGAATTTAAAGGTTTATCACAAGCGGGCGCATTAGCCGCGGCGAACAAACGTGTCGCTAATATCTTAGCTAAAAACAGCGCGGCGGTGAATGAGGCAAAACTCGATGCAAATTTGCTTAGTGATGCTGCCGAAGTTGTTTTAGCAGATAAAATTGCGCAACAGCAAGATGTTGTAGCGCAAGCTATAGTGCGTAAAGATTACAATGCCATTTTGACCTCTTTAGCTGATTTACAAGCCCCTGTTGACGCTTTCTTTGATAATGTCATGGTAATGGCTGATGACGATGCTTTGCGTACTAATCGTTTAGCTTTATTAAGCCAATTACGCGAGCTATTTTTATCTACTGCTGATATTTCGGTATTAGCTACAAAATAGTCTAAGCTATGGGTTAATGGCGTTTCCTTTAACCCTTTTTTATTGCCGTTATTTACCGCCAAGGATGTCATTGTATGTCAGTTTCCCCTCTTTCAGCTACACAAAAGCCTTTCTTACAGACAAAAACAGTCTTATTACTGCCATTTTTGCTGTTGGGTATGCTCAGTGGCTGTACAAGTACGGCAAAACTGCGTGATTACATTCCTTTAGTAAATAACGCCGATAGCCGGGCCTATGACACGATGTATCTGCGGGGTATTTTCAACTGGTGGGAAGCAGAAGCGCCATATCTGTTAAGAAGTAATAACGCTGGCGCTTATGTCGCCGAGGTATCATTAATCGCAGATGGACAACCTTATGATTTCAAATTCGCAGATAGTGTTTATACACCTGATCTAACATGTGGTGCTTTTAATCCTGAAGGACAAATCATTAAGCAAGACGAAGAAGTAGAGTTACTATGCACTGCGACCGCTGGAAACCTTAAATTTACGCCAGAAGAAACCGCAACATATCTCTTTGTTGTCACTCCAGGTAACCCAACAGTGTTGAGTATCAAATCAAAGTAAAAAATATCAACATCGAATTTATAATCAAAGGCTGGATTTATAGTAAAATTACACCTTTTTTGAATAAAGTTAGTATTTTGGTTTATATATAAAAACAAAAAACCCAGCACAAAGCTGGGTTTTTTTATAATAGCTTATCGCGCTTATTTGCGTAATTGTTGAATTAACTTCAATTGCGCTAAGGCTTCTTCTAACTGTAAAGCAGCTGCTTTATGGTCGAAGTCACCAGAAGGATTAGCAATTTGTTCTTCGGCATTACGTCGTGCTTCTTCAGCACCTTGTTCATCTAAATCAGCAGCACGGATTGCTGTATCAGCAAGTACCGTAACCGCATGCGGTTGAATCTCAAGAGTACCGCCAGCAATGTAGATAAAATCTTCATTGCCGTCTTGTACCAAACGTACCATACCTGGACGAATCGCTGTCAATAATGGCGCGTGACCTGGGTGTATACCTAGCTCACCTTCACTACCGGTAACCTGAATTGCTTCAACGTCACCTGTAAAAATCGCTTCTTCTGCGCTTACTACGCTAAGATGTACGGTTGCCATAAGACCTCCTATAAAGGGTGATTGTTAGCAAAGGACTAAAGCTTATGCTTTAGACTTTTCCAATGCTTCGTCAATTGAACCCACCATATAGAACGCTTGTTCTGGCAAATCATCATAGTCGCCTTCTAAGATACCTTTAAAGCCACTGATAGTGTCTTTAAGCGATACGTATTTACCAGGTGAACCAGTAAATACTTCTGCAACGAAGAACGGCTGAGATAAGAAACGTTGAATCTTACGAGCACGTGAAACCACTTGCTTGTCTTCTTCAGATAACTCGTCCATACCTAAGATCGCGATGATATCTTTAAGCTCTTTGTAGCGTTGTAATACTGATTGAACGCCACGTGCTGTGTCATAGTGCTCGTTACCGATAACTAATGGGTCAAGCTGACGTGAAGTAGAATCTAGTGGATCAACCGCTGGATAAATACCTAAAGACGCAATATCACGAGACAATACAACTGTTGCATCTAAGTGAGCAAAGGTTGTTGCTGGTGATGGATCTGTCAAATCATCCGCTGGTACGTATACCGCTTGGATAGATGTGATTGAACCCGTCTTAGTTGACGTAATACGTTCCTGTAGTACACCCATTTCTTCAGCTAGTGTAGGCTGATAACCTACCGCAGAAGGCATACGACCTAGAAGTGCTGATACTTCGGTACCGGCAAGCGTATAACGATAGATGTTATCAACGAAGAAAAGTACATCGCGACCTTCGTCACGGAACTTCTCTGCCATTGTAAGACCTGTTAAAGCAACACGTAAACGGTTACCTGGAGGCTCATTCATCTGACCGTATACTAGCGATACTTTATCTAGTACGTTTGAATCGTTCATCTCGTGATAGAAATCGTTACCTTCACGAGTACGCTCACCAACACCTGCGAATACTGAGTAACCGCTGTGCTCGATTGCGATGTTACGGATAAGTTCCATCATGTTGACGGTTTTACCAACACCCGCACCACCGAATAGACCTACTTTACCACCTTTGGCAAACGGGCATACTAAGTCGATAACTTTAATACCTGTTTCTAGTAGTTCTACTGAGCTTGATTGGTCTTCGTAGCTAGGCGCTTCACGGTGAATAGACATACGCTCTTCTTCGCCGATTGGACCTGCTTCGTCAATTGGGTTACCAAGAACATCCATAATACGACCTAGTGTCGCAGTACCTACTGGTACTTGGATAGCTTCTTTAGTGTTCTCAACTGTTAAACCACGACGTAAACCATCAGTAGTACCAAGTGCGATACTACGGACAACTCCGCCACCTAATTGCTGTTGCACTTCCAGGGTTAACCCTGCTAAGTCACCTTCGGTCACTTTTAGTGCGTCATAAACACGTGGTACTGAATCTTGTGGAAATTCGATATCCACAACAGCACCAATGATTTGGACGACCTTACCTTGACTCATAATTTGTCCTCTATATACCTTATTAAACCTTTGCCTACACCGCTGCCGCGCCGCCAACAATCTCACTAATTTCTTGTGTGATCGCCGCTTGACGTGCTTTGTTGTATACCAGTTGCAATTCGTCGATTAAGTTGCCGGCATTATCTGTTGCCGCCTTCATCGCTACCATTCGAGCTGCTTGTTCAGAAGCTGCATTTTCGACAACGCCTTGGTAAACCTGTGATTCGATATAACGCACCATCAATGTTTCCAAAAGTTCTTTTGGATCTGGCTCGTATATGTAATCCCAGCGATGCTGAACATTTTCATTTTCTGATTTAGGCAAAGGTAACAATTGATTGATCACCGGTTCTTGTGCCATTGTGCTAACGAAGTGGTTAAACACAAGGTAGATGCGGTCTAATTCGCCATTGTCATATGCATCTAGCATAGTACGTACGACACCGACTACATCATTCACAGAAGGTTTATCACCTAAGCCGGATTCTGCAGCAAGTACAGAACCACCAAAACGCGAGAAGAACCCAACCGCTTTAGAACCAATGGCAGCAAAAGCTACCTCAATTCCTTCGGCACGTTGTTGTTCAACGTCTTTTGCTACTTTCTTGAATAAGTTGGAGTTAAGACCCCCACATAATCCACGGTCTGTAGAAACGACGATATAACCTACGCGTTTGACCTCACGCTCTTCCATATATGGATGGCGATATTCGAGGTTACCATTGGCAATATGACCAATCACTTTTAGCATGTTTTGTGCGTATGGACGGCCAGAAGCCATTCTGTCTTGCGCCTTTTTAATTTTAGACGCAGCCATCATTTCCATTGCACTGGTAATTTTTTGAGTATTTTGAATACTCCCAATTTTACCTTTAATTTCTTTACCGCTAGCCATGACTATTTCTCCGATTACTTAACGCTTGCCCCTGAGAGCTATGCTTTCAAGGGCGCATTGATTACCACGTTGCAGTTTTCTTGAACGTGGTTAAAGCATCGTTTAGTTGCTTTTCAATGTCATCGTTATAGTTACCTGTTTCATTGATAGTCTTGACTAACTCAGCTTGCTCTGTACTCATGTATGAGTGTAAAGCCGCTTCGAAATCTAATACTTTATCTAACTCAACGTCAGTTAAGTATCCTTTTTCTATCGCAAACAGGGAAACAGCAGTATCTGCAACCGATAACGGTGCATACTGGTTCTGCTTCATTAACTCTGTTGCACGCTCACCATGCTCTAACTGAGCACGAGTCGCTTCATCAAGGTCAGATGCAAACTGCGAGAACGCCGCTAATTCACGATACTGAGCTAGGGCTAGACGAATACCGCCACCTAGCTTCTTGATGATTTTAGTTTGTGCTGCACCACCTACACGAGATACTGAAATACCTGCGTTTACTGCTGGGCGAATACCCGCGTTAAACAAGTCAGTTTCTAAGAAGATCTGACCATCGGTAATTGAGATTACGTTAGTTGGTACGAATGCTGATACATCACCTGCTTGGGTTTCAATGATTGGTAAAGCAGTTAAAGAACCGGTTTGACCTTTCACTTCACCGTTAGTGTACTTTTCTACATAGTCAGCGTTTACACGAGCTGCACGCTCAAGTAGACGAGAATGAAGATAGAAAACATCACCAGGGTATGCTTCACGACCAGGAGGACGTTTTAATAGTAATGAAACTTGACGGTAAGCAACAGCTTGCTTAGATAAGTCATCATATACGATTAATGCATCTTCACCGCGGTCACGGAAGTATTCACCCATAGTACAACCAGAATAAGCTGATAAGTACTGTAATGCAGCTGACTCAGATGCAGAAGCCGCAACGACGATAGTGTTAGCTAACGCACCGTGCTCTTCTAACTTGCGTACGACGTTAGCAATTGTCGATGCTTTCTGACCGATTGCTACGTATACACATTTAATACCTGTGTCTTTTTGATTGATAATGGCATCAATCGCTAGAGCTGTTTTACCAGTTTGACGGTCACCGATAACAAGCTCACGCTGGCCGCGACCGATTGGGATCATTGAGTCAACTGACTTATAACCCGTTTGGACTGGTTGATCAACAGATTGACGTTCGATAACACCTGGTGCAATTTTTTCAACTGGTTCAAAACCAGCAGCATCAATAGCGCCTTTACCGTCAATTGGCTCACCTAGTGTGTTTACAACACGACCTAATAGACCTGGGCCTACTGGTACTTCAAGGATACGACCTGTTGATTGGACTTTTTGTCCTTCTTGTAGATCCGCATAAGGACCCATAACTACTGCACCTACAGAATCTCGTTCTAGATTAAGTGCGATAGCGTAACGATTACCAGGAAGCTCGATCATCTCCCCTTGCATTACGTCGGCTAAGCCAGTAATGCGGATGATACCATCAGTAACACCTACTATAGTACCTTCATTGCGAGCTTCACTTACTACTTCAAACTGCTCAATTCGTTTTTTGATCAGTTCTGCAATTTCAGTGGAATTAAGTTGCATGCTCTTATCCCCGTTTATGCTTGTAACGCGTCTGCGAGACGGTTCAGTTTAGTTTGGACGGAACCATCAATAACTGTGTCACCGGCTTTGATTACTAAGCCTGCGACTACTGAAGGATCCACGTTACAATTAAGCTTCACTTTACGTGCCAGACGTTTTTCTAATGCTTTACTAATATCTTCTTGTTGTTTCTTCAGCAGTTTCACTGCAGAAGTTACTTCAACATCAATTTCTTTATCAAACTCAGCTTTATACTGGTTGAATAAAAGTGAAATATCAGGAATAGCATCTAAACGCTGGTTCTCTGCCAAAACTTTAATAAAGTTTTGACCATGTTCGTCAATTTGCTCACCGCAAACACCGATAAATACTTCGGCAAGTTTATCCGCTGCAAATGTACCTGCAAGCATTTGCTTGATAGATACGTCTTTGGCAACTTCACCTGCGAAGAACAGCATTTCTTGCCATTGGGCAATGGTTTGCTTTTCAACTGCGAAATCAAAAGCCGCTTTGGCATAAGGTCGAGCAACGGTAGTCAATTCAGACATGGCTCATTCTCCCTTATAACTCGTCGACAAGTTTTGCAACAATGTCGGCTTGAGCTTCTTTATCGATTTCACGCGCTAAGATTTTCTCAGCACCCGCGATTGCTAGAGTTGACACTTGCTTACGCAAATCTTCTCTGGCACGGTTACGTTCAGCTTCAATCTCAGCATAACCTTGGGCAATGATTTTCTCACGTTCGGCATGGCCTTTTTGCGTTTCTTCATCAACAAGTTGATTAGCACGCTTCTTGGCTTGCTCGATAATGTCAGCCGCTTGCGATTTGGCTTCTTTTACTTGCTCAGCAGCTTTCGCTTGAGCTTCAGCTAGATCTTTTTCAGCTTGGTCAGAAGCTTCAAGCCCATCGGCTATTTTCTTCTGACGCTCTTCAATTGCGCCTAGTAATGGTGGCCATACGTATTTCATACAGAACCATACAAAGACAGCAAAAGCGATCATCTGACCTATTAGAGTAGCGTTAATGTTCACAGCAACTCCTCCTCTTCTATAATTCGCTAAAAATTAGGGTTAAAAAATTAAGCACCAACAGCGAACAATAGATATAGAGCGATACCAACACCGATCATAGCGATCGCATCGATAAGACCTGCAACGATGAACATCTTAACTTGCAGTTGTGGTGCAAGTTCAGGTTGACGAGCAGCTGATTCTAGGAATTTACCACCTAAAAGACCGAAACCAATAGCAGTACCTAGGGCACCCATTCCGATTAATAGAGCAACAGCGATATATAACATATTTATCTCCGAGTTTTTCTTAAGTTAAAGTTTAAAGTTAAAAGAAATTATTAATGGTCTTCATGTGCCAGGCTTAAATACACAATGGTTAACATCATGAAAATAAACGCTTGCAATGGTAGAACCAAAATATGGAATACAGCCCAAGGGAAATGTAGCGGTAACTGCCACAAACCAAGAGTTGCGATTAGAATGAAAATCAATTCACTGGCATACAAGTTACCGAATAAACGCAGTGCCAATGATACTGGACGTGCGATTAATGTGACTGATTCCAAAATAAAGTTTACTGGGATAAATGCCCAATGGTTGAAAGGTTGTAGTGTCAACTCTTTCATAAAACCTGAAATACCTTTGATTTTGATTGAGTAATATACGATAAGTACAAAAACACCCAATGCTAAGGCAAATGTTAAGTTTAAGTCAGTCGTTGGTACCGCTTTCATGTAAACATCATGCGGATCCATTCCAAAGAATGTAGAACCTATTAAACCAGCGATTGTTGGTAGAATATCAACTGGTACTAAATCCATTAGGTTCATGAGGAAAACCCAAACGAAGATGGTTAGTGCAAGAGGAGCAATTAAGCTATTCTTGCCATGAAAAGTATCTTTCACGTTAGTGTTTACAAAATCGATAACTAGCTCGATAAAAGCTTGCCATTTTGTAGGTACGCCCGTGGTTGCTTTTTTAGCAGCGCTAGTGAAAAGCCATAAAAATAAAATACCTAAACCAATCGACCATGCCAACGTGTCAATATTCCATACCCAAAATCCGGCATCTTTACATGCTTTGTTAAAAGCAATACCTGATTCGGTAGTACACATTGTTGCGTTGGTTAAATGGTGTTGGATATATTCCGTAGTCGTATATTCTGAAGCCATTGTTTAACCCATGTTTAATTATAAAACTGTTATGAAGCACGCTTACTCAAAATAATAATTGTGAGTGTGTGCGTTACTGTTGCGATAGCAAAACCAACTAATAGTCCCACTGGATGGTCTGGAAGTTGTTTATATGCGATCACAAATAAAATTAAAGTTAATGCCAATTTTAGCTTTGAGCCTTGGCTAAAGCTCTTCATGACTAAATCAGACTTAGTTGCACCCGCAAAACGGAAAGCAAAATAAGCAAACACAATATTAGGTAGAATACTGATACAAGCGCCTGCCAGAAAACTCAGTATTATTGGAAATGATGAAAAAAGCAGACTTATTATTGATAGAGTCAGTGTACATAAGATTTGTAGGCCGATAGCTTGTTTAGCTAATTGTGTTCCTTTGCCTACCATAGTCACAGACGATTATCTCTTTTATTCTTATAACCTAATTTAGCGATGTGAAGTATATCTGTGTTGCAGATTTTTTCAACTATATTAATAACGCATAATGTTGATGGACTGCATATGTTTTGTTTATACCTCAGTTAGAATCATCTCTAAGCCTTTAAAAATCTATCGTTTAGTACTATTTGATTAGTGCCAAAGTCGTACATTTTGCAGGTTTTATTTAGTATTTAAATCGCCAATAAATAAACTAAAAATAGTAAATTTTGCTAACAAAACAGACAGTCATAAGGAATTTATTCAAATGAGGAGAAAAAAGCTATTAATTCAGCTTTTTAGGGAACTCGCTAAGTCTAAAGAATTAAGGCTATAGCAAGAGAAATAGCCGTTTTATTTACCTATTTGTCGCAATAAAATTTGTAGTTGATCCAGGTCTTTAAAATCGATAACAACGCGACCTTTCCCTTTTGCATTGTGCGCAATTTTTACTTTTGCACCTAATTTGTTCGTTAAACTGTCCTGCATATCAATAATGTCTGGAGCTAATTCAGGTTTATTTTCTTCAGATTTTGGCGCATGCAAACGACGTATATAATTTTCTGTTTCACGAACCGACAAGCCTTTACCTGCAACATGGCGACCAGCTTCGATCTGTTTTTCGCCGGTTAAAGGTAATAAAGCCCGTGCATGTCCCATTTCAATATCACCAAACTCTAAAAGTTTTTTTATTTCTTCTTCGAGCGTATTCAAGCGCAGTAAGTTAGTGACAGTTGTTCTCGATTTACCGACAGCCTGTGCAACTTCGGCATGTGTTAGAGAAAACTCAAGCATAAGACGATCTAGTGCTTGGGCCTCTTCTATAGCATTTAAATCTTCACGTTGAATATTCTCTATAAGAGCAATCGCTACGGCAGCTTCATCAGCAACAGCTTTTATAAGACAAGGGACTTCTTTTAGTTCAGCAATTTGCGCTGCTCGCCAACGTCTTTCTCCAGCAATAATCTCGTACCTATTTGTTGCAACAGGACGGACTACGATAGGCTGAATAACCCCTTGAGCCTGTATAGAATTTGCTAACTCATCGAGAGCTTCTGATGACATATCTTTGCGGGGTTGATACTTGCCGGGTTGTAATACTGCAAGAGGCAAGTTACGTAAATTTTCTGAATGAGCTGATTCAGTTGTAACAGCTTCTGTAGGTGTGGCACGAGTTGACGACAACAGCGCATCTAAACCTTTACCTAGCCCTTTATGTTTTCCAACCATGACTTCACCTATGCTGTTTGACTTATTTTTTGATTATTTTTATTACGTCTCAATATCTCGCCCGCTAGAGCAAGATAAGCTTTGGCGCCTGTCGATGATTTGTCATAATACATTGCTGGCGTTCCGTAACTCGGTGCTTCAGCTAACCTAACATTTCTAGGAATAACGGTACGGTAAACCTGTTGTCCAAAATGACGTTTTAATTGCTCCGAAACATCATTAGCTAGACGATTACGTGGGTCATACATAGTCCGTAAAATTCCTTCAATGCATAGTTCTTTATTGACAACTGATGCAAGTTTCTCAATCGTACCCATCAACTCAGTAAGTCCTTCCAATGCATAATATTCACATTGCATCGGTACGATAACTGAATCAGCTGCAGCTAAAGCATTTACTGTTAATTGCGATAGGGAAGGAGGACAATCAATGAAAATATAATCGTAATTGTCTCTTACTGTTTCTAGTGCATTGCGTAAGCGGACTTCACGCGCAAATAATTCCATTAATTTAACTTCTGCTGCAGTATTATCAGAATTTCCAGCAATAAGATGATATTTACCCGTGGTCTCTGTAATGATAACGTCTTTGGCAGGCGTATCTTCAACTAACAAATCATAACAAGTAAGCTCGGTTTCGTGTTTACTGATGCCACTTGCAGTGGTTGCATTGCCTTGAGGGTCAAGATCAATAAGCAATACTTTACGCTTTGTTGCGGCCATTGAAGCTGCTACGTTTACAGAAGTAGTTGTTTTACCTACACCGCCTTTCTGATTTGCTATTGCTATAATCTTTGCCACGTTATTTAGTCTCTTTAGCGTTTTTATTTTTACTAATTACGATCAAATGTCGTTCCCCAATTAAATGAGGGACCTGTAAAGTGTATGATTTTGTTACCGTATAATTAACTTTTAATTGCTCAAGCTCGGCACTAGGGTATTGTCCTTTTAAAGCAAAAAACTTTCCCGTATCGTCAATTAAGTGCTTACACCAATGTATCATATCCTGTGTACTAGCGAATGCCCTAGATATAACACCTGAAAAAGGTACACCGTCCGTGTACTCTTCAACACGTGATTGTATAGGTTTAGCATTTTTAATCTTTAAATTATAAACAACCTGTTGCATGAAGCGAACACGCTTACCTAGGGAGTCTAGCAACACGAATTCTTTATCCGGATGCATAATGGCCAAAGGAATACCTGGTAAACCAGGCCCTGTGCCTACATCTATAAATGTATTGTTTTCATTATCAGTGTTAATTAACAATGGAGCTACAATAATAGAATCCATAATATGTTTAACCAACATATCATCAACATTGCGAATAGATGTCAAGTTATACGCTTGGTTCCACTTTTGAATCATCTCAACAAAAGCTACTAAAAGTTGGACTTGCTCATCACTAACCGACAGCTCGGTCTTGGCAATTAAATGACGTAACTTCTGACAGAGAACTTCATCAACAGCTTGCATAATAACCTTAATTTTTGTCTACGCAGTTTTACGCAACATATTGTGTTTTTTTAGATAGACCAACAATAAAGAAATAGCTGCTGGAGTAATACCTGAAATGCGTGATGCTTTACCAATTGTTTCTGGTCGTGCATCTATCAATTTGGCAACAACCTCATTAGATAAACCAGAGATTTGTCCGTAATCAAAATCAGGTGGTAATAGCGTTTCTTCATGACGAATACTTTTTGCTATCTCGTCTTTTTGGCGCTCAATATAACCCGCATATTTAATCTGAATTTCAACCTGTTCTGCAGCCTGTGCATGAGCTAGCCCAGGACCTAATGATTCTACTTTCATTAAATCCGCATATGTCATTTCAGGACGACGAATCAATTCTTCTAGAGAATGTTCACGCGTCACTGGATTTTTTAATTTTTGATTTAAAGCTTCGGTAGCAACATGATTAGGATGAATATACTGACCTTTTAAGCGTTGTTTTTCTTGCTCAATAAGTTCAATTTTTTCATTGAATGCAGCCCAGCGAGCATCGTCAACTAAACCGACTTCTCGTCCAGCAGCCGTTAACCGAATATCCGCATTATCTTCACGTAACAATAAACGATATTCTGCTCGCGAAGTAAACATGCGGTAAGGTTCTTTGGTTCCCATAGTCGCCAGATCATCAATCAATACACCAATGTACGCTTGGTCACGACGCAGTGAAATAGCTTCTTTGTTTTGAGTTTGTAATGCGGCATTTGCACCAGCGAGTAAACCTTGAGCACCGGCTTCTTCATAACCCGTTGTACCGTTGATCTGACCGGCAAAAAAGAGTCCATCAATAAACTTCGTTTCTAGTGATTGTTTGAGATCTCGTGGGTCAAAGAAGTCATATTCAATCGCATAACCCGGCCGGATAATATGTGCATTTTCAAAACCTTTAATTGAGCGAACAAGATCGAACTGCACGTCAAATGGTAGAGAGGTTGAAATCCCATTAGGGTAGATCTCAATGCTATTTAAACCTTCTGGCTCAACGAATATCTGGTGTGAATCTTTATCAGCAAAACGATTAATTTTATCTTCTATACTCGGGCAGTATCTTGGCCCAACACCTTCGATGACACCTGTGTACATGGGAGAGCGATCTAAACCACTGCGGATAATATCATGCGTTTTCTCGTTTGTGTGTGTGATGTAGCACGGGATTTGCTCAGGATGATCAGAAACATTTCCCATAAATGAAAATACAGGTAAAGGAGTATCACCAGGTTGTTTCTGCATAACATCATAATTTAAAGTTCGCGCATCTAGACGAGCAGGAGTGCCTGTTTTTAGACGATCAACACGAAATGGTAAAGCTCGTAGACGTTCAGCTAAAGCAATTGAAGGTGGATCACCAGCGCGGCCGCCTCTGTAATTTTCTAAACCAATATGAATTGTGCCACCTAAAAAAGTCCCAACAGTAATTACCACTGTTTTTGCTTTAAATTTTAGGCCCATTTGAGTAACAACACCTGTTACCCGTTCATTTTCTACGATGATATCGTCACAAGATTGCTGAAAAATAGTCAGGTTTTCTTGATGTTCTAGGGCTTCACGTACTGCAGTTCGATATAAACTTCTGTCTGCTTGTGCACGTGTGGCTCTAACGGCAGGACCTTTCGATGCATTCAGTGTGCGGAATTGAATACCGGCTTTATCGATTGCCTGTGCCATGACTCCGCCAAGTGCATCAATTTCTTTAACTAAATGTCCTTTACCAATACCACCAATAGCTGGATTGCAAGACATTTGACCTAACGTTTCCATGTTGTGTGTTAACAGTAATGTTTTTACACCCATACGGGCAGCCGCTAATGCTGCCTCTGTACCAGCATGTCCACCACCGACAACGATCACATCGTAATCTTCTGCATAAAACATGGAAAAGGTCCTCACAACCAAATTTAATATCTGCCAGCATTTTAGCTGATTATCTCTTAAGTTAACAATTTTTTTGAAAAATATTACGGTTTTCTGTTGATAACTTTATTTAGAAAATACGCTTTGTTTTACTCAGAAAAAGTCTTTGGACATTTCCATTTTTTTTACTCAATCCTTCAGTAAGAAAAATAATCTTTTTATATCTTATAGATTATTATTGTTATTATTAAAGCAGCCGTTTTCTGTTGATAAGCAAAAAAAATATATTTATTTCAATGATTTATTTCGATCATAACTCTAGCTAAGGCCTGTTCTTAACACTGTATAAGCTGTGTATAAATAGCCTAGTTATCCACAGTCGAAAAAAGACTAAGAGTTGTTATTTCTTTATACCGATCTTAGCGACAGGTTATTACCGATCTTATCCACAGTTATGTATATTGTGTGGGTAAACTGTGGATAAAATTGTATAAATCTGTCTTTTATAACTTAAACCACTATCTGCTATGACAAATTTTATTATAGTCAGTAATATTGGAAGTTATACACAACAACCTCCTGATTTACCGGTTGTTGTGTAGCTGATTAGATGATGGATTTTGAATATTCTTGTGCAGAACGCACAAATTACGCTATTTGACTTGGTTTGGCGTATAGCCTTGTTGTTTAATAGGTGTACTGCTGATAGCTTCAGGTACGATTATTTCTCTGCGCGAAGGACCTGAAAACCTCACTCTGTAGCTATCGTACTCTTTGATTGACTCAAAACAATATCTTCCCACAGCCGTTTCTAAGCTGGCTAAGTCATGATTGGTGATTAATATGCAGTTTTTATGATTGACTAAACGCTGTCTCAGAATGTTACCCAGCCAACTTTGTGCGTTTTTCTTTAGCATCGTTTCATTCACGCATACTTCGTCTAATACTAATAAATCGACATTTAATAACTCATGTTGGATTTTTCTGTATTGTTCAGAAGCACCATCTGTCGCTGAAAAATCATAAGAGAATAAACGCATATCAAGTAGAGTAGAGAGTTGACGATAAAGAACGGTTATTTCGTATTGTTCAATCAATTCATGCGCTATAGCACCTGCTATGTGTGATTTTCCCCTGCCATAGTCCCCATAAAAAATCATCATATGTGAAGAGCTATTGCGCCATGCAGGGTCATTATGAGCTCCGATAAAAGAATTTGCGACGTCAAGTGCTTCATTTACGTCGTCGGAATCTGCAACAAGATTATCAAAACGCCATTTAGGATTTAAATCAGCTTGGCCTTGAATTGCTAATATTCTTTCTTTTTTGGTTTCTTTCTGGATTTTTTGGATATCTGCATTAGCTTTTTTCTCATAGCCTTTGCGTAACTCTTGATAGTTTATGTATTCAGGATCAGAAGGCGCTGATTTACCTAATGTCTTAGCTAATCTTTGAATCTTATCTGCAATATTATCCAAAATTATTCACCTTTTTTCGTTTTATATTTTTCGACTAACGCTTTTGTTTTGGCATCCGTTTCTACACTTACCTCGGCAGCTTTGGTTTGTAAACCCACTCTAGTCACTGCAGTCGTTGCTTGCGTCTGTCTAATTAGCTGCTGTTTTCGCTGTAGCACAAACTTCTGTGTCCATTGAAATAGCGTGAACTTATTGTGTGGCCGACCAAGCCAATAAGCCACAAAATCTCCCACCATTTCTTTGGTGTAAGTTTTATCTATTAGCCCAATAAGCTGCGCTAATTCGTCATATAACTTCGGATCAGGTAGCCAGTCCATAGTCATTGCTAATGGAGAGCTATGGAGTGTTACGTAAGCATCATCACTGACAATCATTAAAGGTAAATTAACGGTTTTACCTTGTAAGGTATGTTTTAAGTCGATATGTTCTGCAAATGATACCAGACCCGCATCGCGAAGTTCACGTACCAAAGAATTGATTTGCCTACCTTGTTTTATTAGCACATCTTTAGTACTGACTAGCGGGCAAAGTTCTTTGTAATTGATAGGCGCTGAAGCACCTGTAGTCAGATTGGCATCTTTTCTTAACCCAAGCACGTACAGCACTTTCGCTTCATTTGAGATAAAGCTTTTTAAGACGTCTAATTCTGCTTGATTAATTTGAGACATATTTAATAAAAGCTAAGTTAACTGCTGTTTTAACCATGCAACTGCTACATCTTCAGGAATTGGATGCTGTAACACGTCGATTAATAAAGGTGAGCTCAATTCAGTTGCACCTGTGTTTTGTAATTGTTGGGTAAGCTTTTCTGCTGCACCACAGTAAGTATCATAAGAACTATCACCCAGACCAATCAAGTAATATGTGTTGTCGAGTGATGCATGATTAAGTTCATCATAAAAAGGCTGGATATTATCAGGTAGGTCACCGGCACCATGGGTTGAACTGCACACAATCCAAGTGCTGCTGCTATCTAATTCATTTAATTGCGGTTGAAAATGCACATTTGCAGCCAAACCTAGCTCATCACATAAGGCTTTTAAGCCGTCAGCGACATACTCTGTAGCACCTAATACGGAACCAACAATGATTTCTAAAGGAAGAGTAATATGTGTCATGCTAAATCCTTATTTGCCGATACAAAAAGAAGAGAATATTTTACCTAATAGGTCATCTGAGCTAAATTCCCCAGTAATCTCGTTTAATGCCATTTGTGCTAAACGCAATTCTTCTGCTAGTAATTCACCCGCAAAAAAACCTTCAAGTTGAGCTTGTCCAGTATGCAAATGTTCGGCAGCCTCAGCTATTGCTTGAACATGTCGACGTCGAGCTAAAAACTGACCTTCTGTAGTGGTCTCAAAGCCCATGCACTCTTTTAAGTGAGCAGAAACTAATTCAATACCTACTTTGTTAGATGCGCTAATGGTGAGAGTAGGGTAGCCATTGTGTTCAGCTAGACCGATAGTTTCTCCGCTTATGTCAGCTTTATTTCGGATGACGGTAACCCCCATGTTTTCTGGGAGTTTAGCCATAAATTCTGGCCATATAGAGTAAGGATCTAGAGGGTTAGCTGCAGTGTCTTTTGTAATGCTTTGCACATCAGTACTATCGACCATAAATAATACTCTGTCAGCTTGAGCTATTGCATCCCAAGCTCTTTCAATACCAATTTGTTCAACTTTATCAGGACTTTCTCGTAGGCCAGCAGTATCTATAATATGCAGCGGCATACCATCAATGTGTATATGTTCTTTGAGCACATCTCGTGTTGTACCAGCTATATCCGTTACAATGGCTGCGTCACGACCTGCTAAAGCATTGAGCAAGCTCGATTTACCTGCATTAGGCCGTCCAGCGATGACTACTTGCATACCTTCGCGAAGAATACTGCCTTGTTTTGCTTGTTGCTGAACAGTATTTAAAGTGTCTATTATAGATTGAAGGTCACCTTGGACTTTACCATCTGATAAAAAGTCTATTTCTTCTTCGGGAAAATCAATAGCTGCTTCAACATACATTCGTAAGTGAATAATTTCATCTACTAAACGATGTATGCGTTGTGAAAAATCACCTTGCAATGAACGTAAAGCAGAGCGAGCAGCTTGTTCAGAAGAGGCGTCAATTAGATCTGCAATTGCTTCGGCTTGGGCTAAATCTAATTTGTCATTGAGAAAAGCACGTTCAGAAAATTCACCGGGGTTTGCTAGGCGGATATTAGGTTGTTGTAGGATGCTTTGCAGCAACATGTCCATAACTATCTGACCACCATGTCCCTGAAGTTCTAGGACATCTTCTCCTGTAAATGAGTGAGGATTAGGAAAAAATAACGCGATACCTTCATCAATAATATGTTTATGCTGATCGTAAAAAGGACCATATTTAGCATAACGAGGAGTAGGGCACTCACCTAGTATGTTTTTTGCGACAGAACGTGCAAGTGGACCAGATATTCTTATAATTCCTACCCCGCCTTTACCAACCGCAGTTGCTTGGGCAACAATCGTATCCTGATTAGTTAATTCGGACATCAGCTATTCCTACTGCGTGAGGGCTTAATCACGGAAGTTTTTGTATTGAAAAGGTTGTCCTAAATTAGCTTCTTTAACGAGTGCAATGACCTGTTGTAATTCATCGCGTTTCTTCCCTGTTATCCGCAGTTGCTCACCTTGGATAGCTGTCTGTACTTTAATTTTGGCATCCTTGACAAGTTTGACAATCTTCTTTGCCATGGCTTGGTCAATACCTTGTTGAAATTCTACTAACTGTTTGTATATTTTACCCGAGTGAACAACATCTTTGGTTTCCATTGCTGCAGTGTCTACACCACGTTTGACACATGTCCCGCGTAATATATCTAACATTTGTTGTAACTGGAATTCAGCTTCTGCCTGCATTTGAACATTGTCTTCTACTTTAGAAAAGGTGGCGTCTACACCTCTAAAATCAAAGCGTGTTGTCAGTTCACGGTTAGCATTATCCACTGCATTCCCGACTTCTACATTATCTATTTCAGATACAATATCAAATGAAGGCATAGCTTGTTCCTTTAATTAAACAGTTATTTTGCGCTCAGTCCGCGTTTTTCCATTGAGGCATAAATAAGTTTCGCCTGGATTAAGGTAATCACATTACTTATTAGCCAATATAAAACTAGACCAGCCGGGAACCACATAAAGAACACTGTCATCATGACAGGCATAAATTGCATGATTTTCTTTTGCATCTCGTCTTGGATAGTCATTGGTTGTAGTTTTTGTAATGCCCACATGCTAATACCTGTTAGGATAGGCAAAACAAAATAAGGGTCTTTAACTGATAAATCTGTGATCCACAGGACAAAATCAGCCTGGCGTAATTCAACCGATTCTAAGAATACCCAGTACAATGCTAAGAAAATAGGCATTTGTAATAATAGAGGGAAGCAACCACCCATTGGGTTAACTTTCTCTTTTTTATATAATTCCATCATAGCCTGTGACATTTTTTGACGATCATCTCCTACACGTTCTTTTATTTGTTGCATTTTAGGTGCAAGAACACGCATTTTTGCCATAGATTCGTATTGTTTCTTGGTTAATGGGTACATTACACCTTTGACGATAATTGTAATGATGATGATTGCAACACCCCAGTTAACTACAACGCCTTGGATCATTTGTAACAGCCAAAATAACCATTCTGAAATAAACCATAAAATTCCGTAGTCCACAGTTAAGTGTAACCCTGTAGCAAAATCGCGTAACGTATCTTGGTCCTTTGGTCCCATGTATAACAAGCTAGATAATTCAGTACTTGTTCCAGCAGGGATGCTAACAGTTTCAGATGTATATCCAATTGTTGCAAACTCAGTACCGATAGCACGACTATATATTGTATTATTTTTATCTTGCGGTGGAACCCATGCAGTCAGGAAGTAGTGTTCAATCATAGCTACCCAACCAGCAGGCGTCATTTCGCGTAGATTTTCATCTTCAATATCAGAAAATGAATATTTGGTGTATTGTTCTTCCGCTGTACCATAAGCTGCGCCACGGTATGTCGGCATAAACATAGAGCCTTCTGGTACGTTAAATGTTTGTTTTAATTGTGCGTATGGTTGTACTGTAGCTGTACTCGCTGTGCTATTAGCAATATTTTGAACTACGTTTACTACATGGCTATCACGGCTAAAAGTAAATGTTTTAGTAATGGTTAGCCCGTTGCCATCAGTCCAGGAGAGTGGCACGTTAAGAGTGTCATTATTTAATACGTATTCTTGTTGTGGTGCATCGTACATTGGACGACCAGCGGGGTTAGCGTCTGGGCCATTAGCACCGATCAAACCACTTTGTGCAACATACAGTGCGCCTGATGGGCGAAGTAAGCTATACGCATCATCTGAACCTTCAGTGATTGGGTACTTATTCAGGTTGGCTTTGACAACATCCCCACCAATTCGGTCAATAACAACAGACAAAGTACCTGTTTCAACAGAGATATAACGATCTGATCCAGTTGTTTCTGTGGATAAAACTGGCACAACGTTTTGTGTAGTCATATTTTCTGGGACATCTAAGGAGCTTTCATTTGCAGTTGCTACTACACCACCAGAGGCAACTGCCTTAACCGGTTCTGCGGGTAACACTTGAGAACTTACTTGGACGGTATCGTTTGGATCGATATCTTTAGCTAACCACTCTTGCCATAACAAATAACTCACGAATGCTAGGGCAATGAGAATAAAACTGCGTTGGGATTCCATAATATCTCTACTTACTGTTTGGTATCTTTATTATTATCAGGTACGGGATCTATCCCACCTGGATGAAATGGATGACATTTTATTATGCGTTGAGTGGATAACCAAACACCTTTTATACATCCATAGGTCTTAATTGATTCTAATGCATATGTAGAACACGTTGGATGAAACCTACAATTACTACCAAGGAAAGGAGAAATACAGGTTTGATAGAATCGAATTAACAACATCAATGGAAAAATAGTTATTTTTCGCAGCGTGCTTTTAATTTTATCCATAGCTTGTTCAACAAGTCATTAAATTCTTGGTTGCTAAGAGTATCAAGATTACTCTTGCCAATCACTATAATATCAATATTTGGTAAAAAATGTTGGTGAAGTCTAAAGTTTTCGCGGATAACACGTTTTAATCTGTTGCGATCATGCGCTTTGCGTACTCTATTTTTAGCAATAGTAATACCAAGTCTGGGATTGCTTAATTCAGGGTTAATTTTTGCGAGGAGAGTAACGTGCTTGGATGGAGCAGGGGTAGCGTCAGCGAATACATTACTAAAGTGGGCCGGAGTCAACAGGCGTGACTCTCGTGGAAACGTATAGTCACCCACTTCAGAAACAGTATTTATCAATTAAGCTGATAAACGTGCACGACCTTTTGCACGACGAGCAGCTAAAACTTTACGACCGTTTTTAGTTGCCATGCGAGCACGGAATCCGTGAGAACGCTTACGCTTTAAATTGCTTGGTTGAAATGTTCTTTTCATGACCTAAGTCTCTATATAGTTGGTTAAACACATAGCGTGAATAATGTGTATAAATGAGTGATTAATAACAATCTTTATTCTCACAGATACGAAATTTTTCAATACCGCTGTAAAAGGATGCGAAATAATAGAGATCAAATCCCAGCTTGTCAACGGATTTAACAAGATTATATGCTATTTATGATCAAAATATCAGCAAATTTAAAAATAAACAATTACTTACTCACAGTTTATACATAACTTATCCACAAGTAATGATGTTTTTTATTATTTTTGAAAAGTTTTTATTGTGCATAACTTGTAAATATATGGTCTTTTTATTTTGTTATTTTTTAAAATAAGTATAATAAATACAAATATTTATGTTTTATTTTGGGTTTCAAGTTGAAGCGGGTCTTTAGATCCGTATACTTAACCACAGATAAAAATTATAAGGTTGCACTCATGCAGTTATGGGATAAATGTTTAGAGCGTTTAGAATTAGATCTAGATACTCAACAGTTTAATATGTGGATCCGCCCTTTACGTTCTGAAGAAAACTTTGTTGATGACACCCTTACTACAATTACATTGTTTGCACCTAATCGTTTTGTGTTAGATTGGGTTAGGGATAAATATAGAGATAAAATCACCACATTATTTACCGAGTATAAAGGTGATAAAGCGCCACAGTTAATGCTGGATGTATTTACTCGCAGAACTGCCCCTGTTAATAATATCCAAGCGGACACAACAGCAAGTTCTTACACTCCTCACTCAAATTTATCAACAATTCCTAATATCAGAGATAGGGTACAGCAGCCTGCTCCAGTTGTTCCTACTCCAGCTGAACTTAAACCCGTTGCTAGTTCTCAACAGAAAAGCAATATTAACCGTACTTATTTATTTGATAATTTTGTTGAAGGTAAATCTAACCAACTTGCCAGAGCAGCAGCCAGTAGTGTTGCCGACAATCCTGGCGGTGCTTACAATCCGCTTTTCATCTATGGAGGGACGGGTTTAGGTAAAACACACTTATTGCATGCTGTTGGTAATGGTATTTTAAAGAAAAAGAAAGATGCGCATATTGTTTATATGCATTCTGAACGTTTCGTACAAGATATGGTTAAGGCTCTACAAAACAATGCTATCGAAGAGTTTAAACGGTACTATCGTTCAGTAGATGCTTTGTTGATCGATGATATTCAATTTTTTGCTAACAAAGACCGCTCGCAAGAAGAGTTTTTTCATACCTTTAATGCCCTTTTAGAAGACAACCAGCAAATAATTATGACCTCAGATCGTTATCCTAAAGAAATTGATGGGGTAGAAGATCGGTTAAAATCAAGATTTGGCTGGGGGTTGACGATTGCTATTGAGCCTCCTGAGTTAGAAACTCGGGTCGCTATTCTAAAACGCAAAGCTGTAGAGAATAAAATAGAACTTGCTGACGAAGTTGCATTTTTCATTGCCAAACGTCTGCGTTCAAATGTACGTGAATTAGAAGGTGCATTAAACCGTGTTATAGCTAACGCTAATTTTACCGGCAGAGATATCACAATCGATTTCGTACGTGAAGCATTACGTGATTTACTTGCCTTGCAGGAAAAACTCGTCACAGTCGAAAACATTCAAAAGACGGTTGCTGATTATTACAAGATAAAAGTAGCTGATATACTTTCTAAACGTCGTAGCAGGATTATTGCTCGACCACGTCAATTAGCGATGGCACTTGCTAAAGAATTGACCAATCATAGCTTGCCTGAGATTGGCAATGGATTTGGTGGTCGTGACCATACCACTGTTTTACATGCGTGTCGTAAAATAGAACAACTTCGTGAAGAAAATCATGATATAAAAGAAGACTATAAAAACTTGATAAGAACCTTGTCTTCTTAATAGAATACACATACTAACTCAAATGAGAATAACTCAATGAAATTTACTATTAGCCGTGAAAAGTTTTTACAACCTTTACAGTTAGTTTCTGGTGCGATTGAACGTCGCCATACTCTACCTATTTTATCTAATATTTTATTAAAGGTGAAAGAAGGTGCTTTATGGTTAACTGGTACTGATTTAGAAGTCGAGTTAATTTCACGTATTGAGTTGGAAGCAGATTTTGTTGAAGGTGAAATCACGGTTCCTGCTAAGAAGCTGTTTGATATATGTAAAGGCTTATCTACTGATAATGATATTACATTTGAAGTAAATGGTAGCAAAGCTACAATTCGTTCAGGACGTGGGCGTTATACCTTATCTACGTTAAGTGCGAATGATTATCCTAACCTAGAAGACTGGCAAGGTGATGTTGAGTTCGTAATTTCACAATCAGAGTTAAAACATCTAATTGATAGCACTAGTTTCGCAATGGCTCAACAAGACGTCCGTTATTATTTAAATGGGATGTCTTTAGAGACAGAAGAGAATCTCATTAGAACAGTTGCCACAGATGGTCATCGTTTAGCATTGTGTAATTATGATTATACAACAGCTACGTTGCCTGCTCGTCAAGTGATTATCCCACGTAAAGGTGTGTTAGAAATTTCACGTTTGATTGATAACAATGATCATACTGTTATGGTTAAAATTGGTTCCAATCATATTTCTATTAAGTCTGCCGATTTTGTTTTTACCAGTAAGTTAGTAGATGGTCGCTTTCCAGACCACAGACGTGTATTACCAAAAGAGACAACGAAAGCTGTAGTTGCAGATAAAGCAGTGGTTAAAGATGCTTTTAGCCGAGCATCTATACTTTCAAACGAAAAGTTTAGGGGTGTACGATTAAATATATCGAATGGTGAGTTGAAAATTACCGCGAATAACCCTGAACAAGAAGAAGCTGAAGAAATTGTTGATGTTGATTATCAAGGTGACGAACTAGAAATTGGTTTTAATGTTGCCTATCTTATTGATGTAATGAATGCCTTGGACTCAGATAAAGTGAAGTTTAATTTATCTGATGCGAATGCGTCAGCGTTGATTGAAGATGCACAGAACAGCACTGCGTTATATGTTATTATGCCAATGCGCCTGTAGTAGCAAGTATTTATGAAACTGGACCAAGTCCAGATCACGCAGTTCAGAAACATTAGTTCTGCTCATATTATTCCATCGCCACAGTTGAATGTGGTGGTGGGTCAAAATGGCTCAGGTAAATCTTCCTTCTTAGAATCTCTACACTATCTCGGTTTTGGCCGTTCATTTCGTACATCTAGGCATAAGTCTGTTATTCAAGAAGCACAAAATCAATTTAGTGTTTTTGCTCTTTGCACTGATAGCGAAGATGAAAAACACAAGATTGGCTTTTTACGGAACAGTAAAGACGAGTTTCAATGCAGTATTAATGGTGAAAAATCACAGCGTTTAGCTGATCTTGTTGCACATATACCGGTACAAATTTTCACACCACAATCGAGTGACCTTTTACTCGGCGCGCCAAATCTGCGACGAAGGTTTATTGATTGGGGATTGTTTCACGTGGAACAATCTTATTATTCTCTCTCAATGAGTTATTCAAAGGTACTAAAGCAACGAAATGCATTATTGAAATCCGCACAGAAAACAAACAACTTTGATGCATCTCAAATTGTTTACTGGAGCCATCAGTTAGCGATATTTGGTGAAAAGGTATCAGAACATAGGCTGAAGTATATTTCTGAGCTTAAATTGATATTTAATCGCATTTCTTTACAATTTTTACCTGAGTTTTCGCTAGAAATTTCGTATAATCAGGGTTGGGATAATTCTTTGTCGTTGGTCGACGCTTTAGATAAAAAATTATCAACAGATCTAAAAATGGGTTTTACATCAGTAGGTGTACATAAAGCCGATTTAAAAATTTTAGCCAACGGTGTAAATGCAATTGAGCGTTTATCCAGAGGGCAACTAAGAATGTTAGTGGCAGCGTTACAGTTGTCACAAACACTTTATTTAACAGAGACAACCAAAAAATCAGGTGTGTTCTTGTTAGATGATATTGGTGCAGAACTAGATTTGCAAAAACGCGAAGCATTCATTGATGAGTTGCTTAAAACCAATACTCAACTGTTTGTAACAGCAATTGAAGAAAGCCAGCTTTCTTTTGTTGAAAAATATAATGATAAAAAAATGTTTCACGTGGAACATGGCCGCGTGAAAGAGGAGCAGTGAAATGTCTGAAGAAAACAATTACGATTCTTCCAGTATTAAAGTATTAAAAGGTCTTGATGCCGTACGTAAGCGTCCAGGGATGTATATCGGTGATACCGATGATGGAACTGGACTTCACCATATGGTTTTCGAGGTCGTCGATAACTCTATCGATGAGGCTTTAGCTGGGCATTGCTCTGATATTAAAATTAAAATCCACACTGATAACTCAGTTTCTGTATCAGATGATGGTCGTGGGATACCAACAGAAATTCACCCCGAAGAGGGTGTTTCAGCCGCTGAAGTAATTATGACAGTATTGCATGCGGGTGGTAAGTTTGATGATAATTCCTATAAAGTATCGGGTGGTTTACACGGTGTTGGTGTTTCTGTTGTAAACGCTTTATCTCATAAATTACGCCTACGTATTAAACGTGGTGGTAAGTCTTACGAGCAAGAATACATCCATGGCGAACCAAGTGCGCCTCTCGGTCCAGTGGGTGATACCACTTCTACTGGAACAGAAATTCGTTTCTGGCCAAGTGAAGAGACCTTCACTAATGTTCATTTTCACTACGACATCCTAGCGAAACGTTTGCGCGAGTTATCATTCTTGAATTCTGGGGTATCTATAATTCTAGAAGATGAAAGAGACGGTAAAAAAGACCACTTCAAATATGAAGGTGGTATTCAAGCATTCGTTGAATACTTAAATCAAAATAAAACTCCAGTGCATGCTAACCCTTTCCAATTCAATGTCGAAAGAGAGGATGGTATTTCTGTTGAAGTATCTATGCAGTGGAACGACTCATTCCAAGAAAACATTTTTTGTTTCACAAATAATATTCCACAACGTGATGGTGGAACGCACTTAGCTGGTTTCCGTTCTGCATTAACACGTACGTTAAACACTTTTATGGAAAAAGAAGGGTTTAACAAAAAGAATAAAAACGCAACAAATGCGAGCGGTGATGATGCCAGAGAAGGCTTAACAGCAGTTATCTCTGTAAAAGTCCCAGATCCTAAATTTTCATCACAAACCAAAGACAAGCTAGTATCTAGTGAAGTGAAATCTGCAGTTGAGTCAGCGATGGGTGAATCACTGACAGAGTTCTTATTAGAACACCCAGCGGATGCTAAAGTGATTGTCGGTAAGATAATTGATGCGGCACGTGCACGAGAAGCTGCAAGAAAAGCGCGTGAAATGACTCGTCGTAAAGGTGCATTAGATTTAGCTGGACTACCAGGTAAGTTAGCAGATTGCCAAGAAAAAGATCCTGCATTCTCAGAACTATATATAGTGGAGGGTGATTCTGCGGGTGGTTCTGCCAAGCAAGGCCGTAATCGTAAGAATCAAGCAATCCTTCCTTTAAAAGGAAAAATCTTAAATGTTGAGAAAGCGCGTTTCGATAAGATGCTTTCTTCTCAAGAAGTGGCAACGTTAATTACAGCTCTTGGTTGTGGTATTGGCCGCGATGAGTATGATCCAGAGAAACTGAGATATCATAGTATTATCATTATGACCGATGCTGATGTTGATGGTTCGCACATCCGAACTTTATTACTGACATTCTTTTATCGTCAAATGCCAGAAATTATTGAACGTGGTTACATTTATATTGCTCAACCTCCTTTGTACAAGATTAAAAAAGGTAAACAAGAGCAGTATCTAAAGGATGATGATGCGTTAAATGCCTATTTAACATCGATAGCAGTCGACAATGCTGCTTTGGTAACTTCAGAGGGTGCACCTGGCATTAGCGGTGTTGCATTAGAAACACTGGTTAAGCAATATCAGACAGCAGAAAAGATGATAAAACGTATGTCTCGTATTATGCCAATCGATATTCTGAATAAACTGGTATATAGCCAAGTGTTAAATGCTTCAGATTTCACACAGAGCGCACCTCTACAGTCGTTCGCTGATACTTTAGTTGCTGTCATGTCTGAGGAAGAGACTGATGGTGCAAGCTATTCAGCTGAAATTATTAAAGATGAAGAAATCAATAAATACTATATTGCAATCATTATGCGTATGCATGGAATTGATTATACATATAAAATTGATGAGGATTTTGTTGGTTCAAATGAGTATGCAAAAATTGCAGAACTGAACAAATCTATCAATGGTATGATGGGAGAAGGTGCTTATATTCAACGTGGTGAAAGAACTAAGCCAGTTGAATCATTCCTAGAGGCATTAACTTGGATAATGGCCGAAGCAAAACGCGGTCAATATATACAACGTTACAAAGGTTTGGGTGAAATGAACCCAAGCCAGTTGTGGGAAACTACAATGGATCCAGATTCCCGACGTATGCTTCAGGTAACAATAGATGATGCAGTGGGTGCAGATCAATTATTCACTACACTTATGGGTGACCAAGTAGAGCCACGTCGTAACTTCATTGAATCAAACGCCTTAAACGTTGAAAACCTTGAATGTATAAATATATGAGAAGAGCGTAAGAATTAAGTTCTTTGATATGTACTATATGATTAAACCTCTAAGTGAAAGCTCAGAGGTTTTTTGTAGGGTAAACAATATATAACTATATAGCGATAAACACTCTGGTAATTGATATGAAATCCAGCAGTGGTAATTCTTTGAACAATACTCCCATGTACCGTATATTGAGGTGACACTTTTTATTCAGCATTACCTGGGTCTACCTGAATCGGGTCTTAAGCAATACGAAGGTAAACACCCACCTGGGTATAAAGCGTAAAAGATCATGAAAGATTAGTTAGCGCTTACAAACTATTTAACATCCGAAAGTTTTACAACTGCAGATATTGCATTATATGCTTATACCCATGTTGCGCATGAAGGTGGATTTGATTTAGCGAGATTTGAACATATTAATCGTTGGTTTGGTCAGATAGAGGCATTACTACAATATGTGGCTATGAATTATTAGAAGAAGCCGCTTTTTTATGAGCGTCCCAATCGTCTTGTAAGGCATTTAAAAGATTGTATAAGGGCGTTACATTAACTTTATACAGTTTTTTAAGGACATGCGCGCATGCTTCCAATGTGGAAAGACTATTCTTTCTGTTGGCTTTGCGGATGCGATACTGTGAGTCAGGTAGTTCGGCAAAGGTCATTTGTGGTATGTCCTGGAGCCACTTTTGGGTCGACCATATTTTATGGGTCTTTGACCAACTCCCATCTAATAATATTAAATGTTTGATATTACCAAAATTAATTATGGTCTTCGACAAACTAGGACTGAGGAATCTATCAGCTTTAGTACCAACATCACAGTCATTACACTTACTTTCAATAAGCTCATTACTTGTCTTTGGTAGGTTTTCAATTAAGTCCTCCATACAAAAAGCATCTGCACTAGGATACAGAACTAGAGCATTATCATTATTAATCTTCGAGATTGGTTGAAGTGTTGAGTCTGCTATCTGAACAGTAATATTGTTAAGTGCAAGTTTAAGTAATCTGACAGTGTTTTTATGATGTTTAACTTCACTGGGATCTTGTAAAACTAAAATGTGTATAGGGTTGACAATAGTTTGGATTTGAACACATAAACAGGTAGATAAAGGATATTCGCATCTTGTACATACTTTACGTTTTGTCGAAGTCATTTTAGTAATACTTTGTTAAATGGGAGATGGGTAACAAGAGACTTATAAATTTTGCTAAAATTTGTTTAAAAGAAAGCGTTATAAAAACGCCATCTGATATTAATACATTAAGAAATGCGTGAAAGTATTCTTTTAAAATTGTACTAATTATTTGAACAAAAAGAGTTGTTAACAAGTAAATATAATATGAAATGAATTGGCAATATACAAATTAAAAGGAAAACTATGTTTAGTTGGTTTAAGTCAGACCCCACCAAAAAGTTACGCAAGCAATACGATGCTAAATTGGAAGAAGGCATGCAAGCCCAACGCCGCGGCGATATAAAATCTTATGCGATGATAACGGCAGA